>Ga0209382_10000322_pt1 | contig 77581 bp, 76 predicted proteins | sample SoiMetdeltSBSDD5_FD_187599 | JGI IMG/M metagenome (GOLD analysis project Ga0209382, IMG submission 187599) | Bulk soil microbial communities from a Populus tree surrounding site in Tennessee, USA - Soil MetaG P. deltoides SBSDD5 (SPAdes) (version 2) | ecosystem: Environmental > Terrestrial >... | reverse complement strand
GAGACCTTGACGACCTTCTTCATGAAGCTGTCGTCGGACTTGCCGCGCTCGTCTCGGGCCCGTGTGGCGGCAGCGACCCGCCAGATCGCGATCGTGGCGATCAGGAGACCCGCCACGGCTGCCATCTCGAGCGTCACGGCCCCGACTCCTCTCCCGCCGAATCCCGCGCGTACTCCATCGTCACCGGTAGGCCGGAGAACGTCCAGATATGACCGAATGAATCGCGTCGGTCTCGGCGGACCCGCCCGACTAGGATCGGCCATCGTGTCCTCTGCGATGGCGGCGACGTGAGCCGCGACGAGCGTCCGCCGGCGCCGGAGCCGCTGCCGTTTCCGGTGGTCGACAACCACTGCCATCTCGACATGGCGCGAGACGACGCCGAGCCGACGCCGCTGGAGCAGGTGCTGAAGGAGGCGGCCGCGGTTGGGGTGCCGCGCGTCGTCCACATCGGCTGTGACCTGCCCGGCGCTCGCTGGGCCGTCGACGCGGCGACCCGGCATGACGCCCTCGTCGCCGGGGTCGCGCTGCACGCCAACGAGGCGCCTGGCCTGGCGGATGCCGGGCAGCTTGACGCGGCACTCGACGAGATCGAGGCCCTGGTCGAGTCGAGCGATCGAGTACGGGCGGTCGGCGAGACCGGCCTGGACTACTTCCGTACCGGCGCCGACGGCCGGGCCGCCCAGCACGCGTCGTTCCGGGCGCACATCGCGATGGCCAAGCGGCACGACCGGACCCTGGTGATCCACGACCGCGACGCGCATGAGAACGTGCTGCGAGTTCTTGACGAGGAGGGTGTGCCGGCGCGAACCGTCATGCACTGCTTCTCCGGCGACGCCGACTTCGCCCGCGCGTGTGTCGAGCGAGGGTGCTGGCTTTCGTTCGCCGGCACCGTGACGTTCCGCAACGCGGGGGCGCTGCGCGAGGCGCTCGCCGCCACGCCGCTGGACCGGATCCTGGTCGAGACCGACGCGCCGTTCCTGACGCCGACGCCGCACCGTGGCCAGCAGAACGCGCCGTACCTGATCCCGATCACCGTACGGGCGATGGCGGAGGTGCGAGGAGTCGATCTCGGCGAGCTGTGCCAAGCAATCGACGTCAATACGCAAGCCGCTTTCGGGGGGTCCTGGTAGAGCCGAAAGGCCCGAATCGCACGGCGGGGGACCTCGATATGGCGCACGTCACGTGAACACGCCGCTCCGAGGCGTGACACCAGGGGCCTCATCCATCTCATAAGTGTCAAAACGGGCAGCGTTTAGGCCCGCGATGTTTTGTGCGCCGAAACCCGGCCGTTATCGTCATGGCTTTGTTGGCCGAGATCAAGACGGTCTCGGGAAGCACGACTTTGGAGCACTGTGCGTAAGCGCATCGCCCTCATCGGCGTGAACCTCGCCATCGTCTTTGCGGTCGTCGGCGGCACCATCGCGTATGCGTCGATGAGCAAGACGGTGACACTGTCCATCGACGGTCAGTCGCGGGAGGTGAAGACCTTCGCTGACGATGTCGGCGGCCTGCTCGACGACGAGAACATCGACGTCGGGGAGCACGACGTCGTCGCACCGGACCTCGACTCCGAGCTCGGCGAAGGATCCGCCGTCGCGGTCCGGTACGGCCGGCAGCTGACCGTCACGACCGACGGCGCGACGAAGACCTACTGGGTGACGGCCACCAACGTGGACGACGCCCTCCACCAACTCGGCTTGCGGGTGGTCGACTCCGCGGAGCTCTCGACCAGCCGAAGCGCGGAGATCGGTCGTCAGGGCCTCGATCTCACCATCTCGACTCCGAAGCGGATCACGCTGGTCGTCGGTGGCGAGAAGCAGAAGCTCACGACGACGGCCGCCACGGTGGGCGAGGTGCTTGCCGAGGCCGACGTCAAGCTCAGCAAATACGACAAGCTCGCCGCCGGCGTTCGCGACAAGCAGGCGCCGAAGGACAGCGGCTCCCGGGGCACCTCGAAGCCACACGCCAAGGCACCCGGTGACGCCGTCGCCACGGTCGACACCAAGTCGGTCAAGCCCGACGAGGAAGTCGTCGAAGGCATGGAGATCGAGGTCACTCGGGTCGGCATGCGCGTCGAGACGGTCCGGGTCTCCGTGCCGTTCGAGACGATCGTCAAGCACGACAGCTCTCTGCTCGAGGGCAAGGTGCGCGTCAAGCGTGCGGGCGACGAGGGCGCCAAGCGCGTGACGTACCAGGTGAAGACCGTCAACGGCGAGGTCGCGAAGCGTACGACGCTGAAGTCCAAGTGGCTGGACCGGCCGAACCCGCAGATCGAGATCCACGGCACCAAGCAGCCCCCGACGCCGACCTCGTCGCCGGCGCCCGACTACTCCAGCGGCAGCACCGTCTGGGACTCGCTGGCCGAATGTGAGTCCGGTGGCGACTGGGCGATCAACACCGGCAACGGCTACTACGGCGGTCTGCAGTTCAACTACGAGACCTGGCACGCCTACGGCGGCGGCGCCTATGCGGACTACCCGAACGAGGCCTCGCGGGAGGAGCAGATCGCGATCGCCGAGAAGGTCCGTGACGCCAACGGCGGCTACGGCGCCTGGCCGGCGTGTGCAGCGGAGCTCGGACTGCCCATGTAGCGACCCCGAGCCCTTCGGGGTTCGGGTCCAGGCTCAGTACGCTGCGCCTCGTGACTGACGAGGCGCAGCGTGCGGACCGTTCCGGCGTCCGGTTGCTCGGCGCGTCGGCGGTCCGAGAGCTCGCGGCCGAGCTGGACCTGCGACCCACCAAGCAGCGTGGGCAGAACTTCGTCGTCGACGCGAACACGGTCCGCCGGATCGTTCGGACCGCCGAGGTCAAGGCCGACGACGTCGTACTGGAAGTGGGACCGGGGCTCGGCTCGCTGACCCTGGCGCTGCTCGAACGGGTCCGGCGTGTGACGGCGATCGAGGTCGACGACACCCTGGCGGCCGCGTTGCCGGAGACCCTGTCGAGGTTCGCGCCGGAGCGAGTCGGCGACGTCGAGGTCGTGCACGCCGATGCGATGCGGGTCGCTGAGATACCGGGCCCGGCGCCGACCGCACTCGTCGCGAACCTGCCGTACAACGTGGCGGTCCCGGTGCTGCTGCATCTGCTGGGCACGATCGACTCGCTGCGCCACGGACTCGTCATGGTCCAGGCGGAGGTCGCCGACCGTCTCGTGGCAGCTCCGGGGTCGCGGGTCTATGGAGTGCCGAGCGTCAAGACTGCCTGGTATGCCGAGGCGCGATCGGCCGGACGGGTCGGTCGACAGGTGTTCTGGCCGCCGCCACGGGTCGAGTCCGGCCTGGTCTCATGGACCCGGCGCGAGCCGCCGTCGACCCGGGTCGGACGCGATCGGGTGTTCGAGGTCGTCGACGCCGCGTTCGCGCAGCGGCGCAAGATGCTGCGGTCGGCGCTGGCGCCGTTGGCCGGTGGTCCGGCGGCGGTCGAGGCCGCACTGCGATCGGCCGACGTGGCACCGACGGTCCGTGGCGAGCAGCTCGACGTCGCGGCGTTCGCCCGGATCGCCGAGGCACTGGCGCCGTGATCCCGCGTGGCCGCCGCGCGCCCACGCGGTTTTGCGCACTTGTTGTTGGTTCGAGGCGCCCGGGACCAACAACGAGCGCGCAAAACCGTCCGTGCGCAGGTCAGAACCGGCCCGATCGGTCGGGGATGCCCTAGGTTGACCACATGGCGATGCAGTCGGTGACCGTCCGGGTCCCCGCGAAGATCAACCTCGCGTTGGCCGTGGGCGCCCGGGGAGCCGACGGCTACCACCCGATCACGACGGTCTACCAGGCCGTCGATCTCTGCGACGAGATTCGAGCGACCGAGTCCGACGACGGTGCGATCACGCTGTCGGTGACCTACGACGGCCGGGTCGCCACCGAGACCGCGCAGGTCCCGCTCGACGAGGACAATCTCGCGTACCGGGCGGCCGCTCTGCTGCGACAGCGCGCCGGCATCGACTCGGGTCTGACAATGGCGATTCGCAAGGCGATCCCGGTGAGTGGCGGCATGGCCGGCGGATCCGCCGACGCCGCGGCCGCGCTGGTCGCCGCCGACGCCGTCTGGGGTCTCGGTACGCCGCGAAGCGATCTGCTGACGCTGGCCGGCGAGCTCGGCAGCGACGTGCCGTTCTGCCTCGTCGGAGGCACCGCGATGGGCACCGGCCGCGGCGACCAGGTCAGTCCGGTGCTCGCGCGGGGGAGCTACTGCTGGGTGCTCGGCCTCGCCGACAGCGGCCTCTCGACGCCGGAGGTGTACGCCGAGTTCGACCGGCTCAACAAGAAGGCCCCGCCGACCGCTTCGGAGATCCCGCCGGCCCTGCTGGCCGCGTTGCGGGCGGCCGATCCGGCGGCACTCGGAGCCGTGCTGTCCAACGACCTCACCGACGCGGCGCTGTCGCTGCGTCCCGAGCTGACCGAGACGCTGGCCGTCGGCGACGACTGCGGTGCGCTCGGCGCCGCCGTCTCCGGATCGGGGCCGACCACGATGTTCCTCGCCAGCGACGAGGAGCACGCCCTCGACATCGCACTCGCGCTGACTCACGCGGGTGTCTGCGCCGACGTCGTCCAAGCGATCGGACCGGCGCCCGGCGCTCGCATCATCGCCTGAGGCCCGCAGGGACGCCGCCCACGAATCTTGAGGGATCGCGGTAGCCATGGCGACCCATATCCCTCAAGATTCGTCGGAGATCGACGGGCGAGCGGTCAGGACGGGGTGTCGAACGGCACGACGAGGGTCCGAAGCAGATCGGCGAGTCGGCGCAGGTCGGTCGGCGACAGGTCGTGCAGCAACTCACGCTCGCGTACCAACAGTGACTCGAGCGCGGCGTCGACCGCCTCACGCCCCTTGGCGGTCAGGCGGACCCGGACACCGCGGCGATCGGTCGGGTCGGGCAGCCGCTCGACCAGGCCGCGCGCCGCCATCCGATCGACCCGGTTGGTCATCGTGCCGCTGGTCACGAGGGTCTCGTGGAGCAGCCGGCCGGGTGACAGCTGATACGGCGGACCGGAGCGACGCAGCGCCGACAAGACGTCGAACTCCCACGCCTCGAGGTCCTGGTCGGCGAACGCCTGCCGCCGGGCCCGGTCGAGATGGCGCGCCAGCCGGGTGACCCGGCTCAGCACCTGCATCGGCGCGACATCGAGATCCGGCCGCTCGCGGCGCCAGGACTCGACCAGCCGATCCACCTCGTCTTCCACGACGCCACGGTACTCGTCAAGACTCTTGACATCGAGACGCCTAGCCGTAACCAGCCTCCACAATGCCTCGACATCGGGAATCTTGACATCAAGATAAATGCCGACGAGGATGGCTACGACGACGTGAGGAGTACGCATGGCGACCTGGGACCCGACTCGCTACCTGAGCTTCGCCGACGAGCGTTCGCGACCCTTCGCCGAGCTGCTCAGCCGCGTCGACGTGAAGGCGGGCCGGATCGCCGATCTCGGCTGCGGGCCGGGACACCTGACGCCGCTGCTGCGGGCCCGCTGGCCGGAGGCGGCGATCGAGGGGGTCGACTCCTCGGCCGAGATGATCGAGCGAGCCAGCACCGACAACGACGATCCCGACGTGACGTATGTCGAGGCCGACCTTCGGGACTGGACGGCCGAGCCGCCGGTCGATCTGGTGGTGTCCAACGCCGCGTTCCAATGGGTGCCGGGCCATCTCGAGCTCCTGCCGCGGCTGGCCGATCAGGTCGCGCCCGGCGGCGCCTTCGCGTTCAGCGTCCCGGGCAACTTCGGCCAGCCGAGCCACCGGCTACTCGACGAGCTCGCCGCGACCGAGCCGTTCGCCGAGCACACCCGAGACCGGGCCAAGCCGGGCTCGCATGACGCCGCGACCTACCTCGCTCAGTTCGCCGGTCGCGGCTGGGACGTGGACGCATGGGAGACGACCTATCTCCACGTCCTGCAGGGCGAAGATCCGGTCTACACCTGGATCTCCGGCACCGGCGCGCGTCCGGCGTTGCAGGCGCTGCCCGATGACCTGCGCCCCGAGTTCGTACGCCGCTTCAAGGCCGCTCTGCGCGAGGCGTACCCAGCCCACGAATGGGGGACGCTTCTGCCGTTCCGGCGGATCTTCGTGGTCGCGAGGCGCTCGCCGTGATGCACATCCGCGAGGCGGCCGAGCCTGATCTGCCCGCCGTCCTGGCGCTGCTCCGAGAGGACGCGATCCGCGAGGTCGAGGAGCCGGCCGAGGTCACCGAGGGCCAGCGGGCCGCGCTCCGCGACATCATCGCGAGGCCGGATCAGCAGGTGCTGGTCGGCGAGGTGGCCGGCGAGCTCGTTGCGACCTGTCAGGTGGCCTGGCTACGCCGGCTCTTCTACGACCGGGCGATAGTCTGCCTGGTCGAGTCGGTACGGGTGTCGTCGCGAGTACGCGGCCAGGGCCTCGGCGGCGAGCTCATGGAGTACGTCTGCGCCGAAGCGCGTCGGCAGCGCTGCGCCCGGATCGAGCTGACCACGAATCGCCGCCGCGAACGGGCGCAGCGGTTCTACGAGCGACTCGGTTTCCGGCCAAGCCATGTCGGCATGAAGCTCTATCTGAAGGAGTCCGAGCCGAAGGAGGCACCGTGAGGTTGCACCATGTCCAGGTCTCGTGTCCGCCTGGGGGAGAGGCGACCGCCCGGGCGTTCTACGGCCATGTCCTCGGTCTGCCCGAGGTCGACAAGCCGCCGGTGCTCGCGGCCCGCGGTGGTGTCTGGTTCCGGGATGCGGGGGTCGAGATCCATGTCGGCGTCGAGGACCCGTTCGCGCCGGCCGCCAAGGCGCATCCGGCGTTGCTGGTCGACGACATCGACGCGCTCGCGCAGGCGGCCCAGGGGGCCGGATTCCCGGTGCAGTGGGACGACGACTTCCCGGGCTATCGGCGCTTCCACACCCGAGACGGCCACGGCAATCGAGTGGAGATCCTGGCGGCCGAGACGTGAGCCGCCGCCGATGCGTTCGGCGTCAGGTCGGTCGCGTGACCAGGGTCGGCTCCTGCTCGAGCCTGCCGAGACCGTTCCAGGCGAGGTTGCACAGGTGCGCCGCGACGACCGACTTCTCCGGCTCGCGGGCGTCCAGCCACCACTGCCCGGTGGTCCCGACCATGCCGACCAGCATCTGCGCGTACATCGGCGCGTAGGTGGCGTCGAAGCCACGCTGCTTGAACTCGTCGCCGAGGATGTGCTCGACGCGGCGGGCGGTGTCGCTGATGATGCTGACGAACGATCCCGTGGCCGAGCCGACCGGCGAGTCGCGTACGAGGATCCGGAAGCCGTCGGAGCTGGAGTCGATGTAGTCGAGCAGCGCGAGCGCCGCCTGCTCGAGCAGCTCGCGCGGATGCCCGCCGGTCAGCGCCTCGCTCATCATGTCGAGCAGGTGTCGCACCTCGCGGTCAATGACGACCGCATAGAGGCCTTCCTTGCCTCCGAAGTGCTCGTAGACCACCGGCTTGGACACCTCGGCGCGACTGGAGATCTCCTCGACCGAGGTGCCGTCGAAGCCGCGCTCGGCGAACAGGCCACGGGCGATGTCGATCAGCTGGTCTCGCCGCTCGGCCGCGGTCATCCGGTGCCGGGTGGCGCGCTTGCGCCGACGGGAGCTGATGGGCTCGGTCACGCCCGGCATTCTGCCCTATGACCCCGGCCGGTTCCGCGCATTTCGGGTCAGGTGGTGCTCGGCGCGATCCGCTTGGACTCGATCCGCTCCTTGACCGGCCACCGGACGTCGTGGACCCAGCCGAGCTTCTCGAGTGCCCAGATGATCCGGGCCGACGTGTCGACCTGGCCCCGGAGTACGCCGTGTCGCGCGCAGGTCGGATCGGCGTGGTGCAGGTTGTGCCACGACTCGCCCATCGACGGGATCGCCAGCCACCACACGTTGCCGGACTTGTCGCGGCTCTTGAACGGCCGGTTGCCGACCGTGTGGCAGATCGAGTTGATCGACCAGGTGACGTGGTGGAGCATCGCGACCCGCACCAGGCTGGCCCAGAAGAACGCGGTCAGCGCGCCGTGCAACGACATCGTCCACAGTCCGCCGGCGATCGGTGGGATCAGCAGCGACACGGTGGTCCACAGCGGGAACTGCCGTGAGATCCGGACCAGGTCGCGGTCCTTGAGCAGGTCCGGCGCGTAGCGGCGCGGCGACGTCTGCTCGGGGTCGAACAGCCAGCCGATGTGGGCGTACGTCAGTCCCTTGATCAGCGCGGGAACGCTGTTGCCGTAGCGCCACGGCGAGTGCGGGTCGCCGTCGCGGTCGGAGAACTTGTGGTGCTTGCGGTGGTCGGCGACCCACTGGATCACCGGGCCCTCGATGGCCATGCTCCCCGCGACCGCGAGCGCGATCTTGGTCCCCCGATTGGGTTTGAACGACTTGTGCGTGAAGTGCCGGTGGAAGCCGACGGTCACGCCGTGGCCGGAGATCGCGTACATCACCAGCGCGATGATCACGTCATGCCAGCCGAGCCAGCCGCCCCAGGCGACCGGGACGGCGAAGACCAGTGCCAGGAACGGCACCGCGATGAAGATCGCGAGCGCCGCCCGTTGGGTCAGACTCTGGACCTCGCTGCCGAGGGTGGGATCGGGGGTGCGTTCAGGGGTGGTCACGGTCGGTGCGGTCATCCTGGCCAAAACCTCGCTGTCGAAAAACGGTGCCCTGCTGTCAGAACAGGCCGTACCCATACCTACGCCACCGTAACCTACGCTCCCGTAGGTCGTCCAAGCTCGGCCGGCTTCGTTCACCTCCTCGCCACGAGGGGCTCAAGGTTTCGTACCCTGACCCTGCAATCCCCGGTTGGTCTGTCGGCAGGGCCCGCCGCACTTTGAATGCGGACAAGCGACGTAGGTTCGACTCCTACCCGGGGAGCGACGGCCCAGTGCCATCGTCGACTCTGAACGAGTCGGCCAACGAGACCGTCAGGAGAAGCGCGTGACCCGTGCCGAGCCGCTGTCCGTGATCTGCCTCGCGGCGGGTGCTGGCACCCGGATGAAGTCGCGGCGGGCCAAGATGCTGCACGAGATCGGCGGCCGCAGCCTGATCGGTCACGCCGTGACGGCCACCCGGGGACTCGAACCCGACACCCTGGTCGTCGTGATCGGCTACGACGCCGAGGCGGTCGGGGCTGACGTCACCGCGGGCGATCCCGACGCGGTGCTGGCGGTCCAGGCCAACCACAAGGGCGGCACCGGCGAGGCCGCGCTGGTCGGACTCGAGGTACTGCCCGCCGCCGATCGCGGCACCGTGGTCGTGACGCTCGGCGACATCCCGCTGCTCGAGACCGACACGCTGCGGGCCCTGCTCGCCGAGCACGCCGCGGCCGGCAACGCGGCGACCGTGCTCACTGTCGATGTGGATGACCCGACCGGCTACGGCCGGATCGTCCGCGACGCCGACGGGCGGGTGCAGCGAATCGTGGAGCAGAAGGACGCGACCGAGGGCGAACGGGCCATTCGCGAGATCAACTCGGGCGTCTTCGCCTTCGACCGCGCCTTCCTGGCCGAGGCGCTGGCCGCGCTCGACACCGACAACGCGCAGGGCGAGCGCTATCTCACCGACGTGGTCGAGATCGCCCGATCGGGTGGCCGGGCCGTCGGAGCCCGGCTGCTCGCCGACGGGTGGCAGCTCGAAGGGGTCAACGACCGGGCGCAGCTGGCCCGGCTCGGCGCCGAGCTCAATCGGCGGGTCCTCGACCGCTGGATGCGCAACGGCGTGACGGTCGTCGACCCGGCGACCACGTGGGTCGACGTCACGGTACGGCTGGCGCCGGACGTCACGCTCCGGCCCGGCGTACAACTGCACGGCACGACCGTGGTCGACGAGGGCGCCGAGATCGGGCCCGACACGACGCTGACCAATGTCGAGGTAGGCCGCGACGCCCGTGTCGTACGGGCCCACGGCATCGATGCGGTCATCGGCGAGCGAGCGAACGTCGGGCCGTTCGCCTATCTGCGGCCCGGTACCCGACTCGGATCGGCTGGCAAGATCGGCACCTTCGTGGAGACCAAGAACGCCGAGATCGGCGAGGGCGCCAAGGTGCCGCACCTGTCCTACGCCGGCGACGTGACTGTCGGGGAAGGCTCCAACATCGGCGCGGGGACGATCTTCGCCAACTACGACGGGGTCGCGAAGCATCACACGACGATCGGGCGGCATTGCCGTACCGGCTCGGACAATGTCTTCGTGGCACCGGTGGAGCTCGGCGACGGCGCGGCGACAGGAGCGGGAACGGTCGTGCGGCGCAACGTGCCGCCGGGCGCGCTCGCGGTCTCGTCGGGGCCGCAGCGCCACATCGAGGACTGGGTCGGACGCAAGCGACCGGGATCGGCGTCCGACAGGGCGGCGAGCGAGGCCAGGGCCGCCGCCGAACAGACCGATAACGGGAGCGGGGATCCATCGCCATGATCGGGTTGAAGCGGACCACCGAGAAGAACCTGATGATCTTCTCCGGCCGGGCCTTTCCCGGGTTGGCCGAGGAAGTCGTCGAGGCGCTCGGCACCGAACTGGTCCCGACGGAAGTGCGCGACTTCGCGAACGGGGAGATCTACACCCGCTTCGACGAGTCGGTGCGGGGCTGCGACGCTTTCGTCATCCAGAGCCACACCGCGCCGATCAACGAATGGGTGATGGAGCAACTCATCATGGTCGACGCCCTCAAGCGGGCCTCGGCCAAGCGGATCACGGTGGTGCTGCCGTTCTACGGTTACGCGCGGCAGGACAAGAAGCACCGCGGCCGCGAGCCAATCAGCGCCCGGCTGATCGCGGACCTGTTCCGCACCGCCGGGGCCGACCGGCTGATCTGCGTCGATCTGCACAGCTCGCAGATCCAGGGCTTCTTCGACGGCCCGGTCGACCATCTGATGGCGATGCCGATCCTGTCGGAGTACGTCGCGGCCCGTTACGGCCAGGAGCCGCTGGCCGTCGTGTCGCCGGACGCCGGCCGGATCCGGGTCGCGGAGCAGTGGTCGCAGCGGCTCGACGGCGCGCCCCTGGCGTTCGTCCACAAGACCCGCGACATCACGCAGCCGAACGAGGCGATCGCCAACCGCGTCGTCGGCGAGGTCTCCGGTCGTACGTGCATCCTGGTCGACGACATGATCGACACCGCCGGAACGATGTGCAAAGCGGCCGACGCGCTGCTCGCCGACGGCGCCAGCTCGGTCGTGATCGTGGCCACGCACGCGGTGCTGTCCGGCCCAGCAGTCGATCGGCTCAAGAACTCCGCGGCCCGCGAGGTCGTCGTCACCAACACGCTGCCGGTCCCGCCGGAGCGCCAGTTCGACAAGCTGACGACGCTGTCGATCGCGCCGCTGATCAGCCGGGCGATCCGGGAGGTCTTCGAGGACGGTTCGGTCACGAGCCTCTTCGACGGGCGCGCGTAGCTTCCAACACGTCTGGTCGCTGGCGGTTCCGCTGAGAGTTGGCGTGCGGTTCAGGCTTTCGCTGCCTCGAAACCTGAATCTTGCGCCAACTGTCGACTCGGCGAGCCTCCAGCGGCGTGCAGAGTGAGAGCACGTACCACGGGAACGTGGTACCCCAACCGGGCGAATTCGCGTCGGCACTTCCCGCCGGATAGACTGCGGCAGTTGCCTCGGCGAGGGAGCGCTGAACTTGCGCGCTCCGTGATCGACGCGGTGCTGGGTCGGCAGGACTCGCTGGGCGGCACCCGTACGAGACAACGTCGAGGAGTGAACCCCCAGTGGCCGAGATCAAGATCCAGGCCGAGCAGCGCACTGAGTTCGGCAAGGGCGCGGCGCGCCGCATCCGCCGGGCCGGAGCGGTCCCGGCCGTGCTCTACGGCCACGGCGAGGCGCCGGCCCACATCACGCTTCCGGGCCACGACCTGATGCTGGCCCTCAAGTCGGCCAACGCGCTGCTGTCGGTCGACATCGACGGCAAGAGCCAGCTCGCCCTGCCGAAGCAGGTCCAGCGCGACCCGATCAGGGGCTTCATCGAGCACGCCGACCTCCTGCTGGTCCGGCGCGGCGAGAAGGTCACGGTCAACGTGCCGATCCACCTGGTCGGCGAGGCCGAGCCGGACGTGCTGGTCGTGACCGAGACGACCGAGCTCCCGGTCGAGGCCGAGGCCACCCACATTCCGGGCTCGATCGAGGTGTCGATCACCGGCCTCGAGGTCGGTTCGCAGATTCTGGCCGCCGACCTCCAGCTGCCCGACGGCGTCACCCTGCGGGTGGAGGACGACCACCTGATCGTCAACGCCACGGCGCAGCCGACCGCCGAGCAGCTCGAGGCCGAGATGGCCGAAGCCGAGGCGGAGGCCGGCGTCGAGCGCGAGGAGCACGTCGAGGCCGAGGAGGAGGCCGAGGCGGAGGCGCCAGAGGCCGAGGCGCCCGAAGGCGACTCCGAGGACGAGTGACCCGCAAGGGCCTGCTCTCCCGGTTCCGACGCGACGACATGACAGGCGACGCCTGGCTGGTCGTCGGGCTGGGCAACGCCGGCCCGACCTATGCGGCGACCCGGCACAACGTCGGCTACTTCGTGACCGACCTGCTCGCCGAGCGTATGTCGGGCAACTGGCGGGTGCACAAGTCCCGCCGGGCCGATGTCATCGAGGGTCGCCTCGGTGGTACGCCCGGGATCCGGACCGTGCTTGGCCGGGCTCGCTCGTACATGAACGAGAGTGGCGGCCCGGTGGCCGGACTGACCGCGTTCTACAAGATCCCGCCCGAGCGGCTGGTCGTCGTCCACGACGAGCTCGACCTGCCGCTCGGGTCCATCCGGCTGAAGCTCGGCGGCGGCGACAACGGTCACAACGGACTGCGATCGATCCGGTCCGCCCTCGGTACCGGCGACTTCCATCGGGTCCGGATCGGCATCGGACGGCCGCCGGGGCGTCAGTCCCCGACCGACTTCGTGCTCCGGCCGTTCAGGAGCGACGAACGACCCGAGATTGACATATCCGTCGAAAGAGCGTGCGATTCGGTCGAAAGTTTGCTCATGCGTGGTCTTCAGGTGACGCAGAGCGAGTACCACTGATATCGAGTTCAAACCCGCGGGCAACCCACCATGACGGTCAGTGCGTCTGCATGGTTGAATACCCGAGTTCGGGGTCCGCCGTGGGACGAATGCGTTAGGGGAGTCGACGAATGCCGACGGGGTTTGACGGAGCTACCCCATGACCGAGTTCACGGTCGATGCTCGGGAAGAAACACAGCGCCCCAATCTCACCAAGGTCGTACGCCGGGCGCTTCCTGGCTCGCGAAGCGACGCCGATGGCTCGCGTTCGGTCGCGCTGGTGTGGGAGTTCATGGTCATGGCGCTCACGGCGATCGCCGCGGCGTCGCTGGTCCCGCCGCTCGGCGACGTCGGACGGGTCACCGTCGCGCTCGTCCTGTTGACGTTCGCACTGCAGGTCGCGGTGCTTCCGGCCTACGAGCGGCTGCGCTCGCTGGTTCCGCTGAAGCGGGCCCTGACGATCGGCGGGCTCGCCCTGCTGGGTGGAGCGACGGTCTACGACGTGCCGCCCCGGCAGTTGCGCGCTGCCGTGCTCGTCGTCGCCGTCACCGCGGGCGCCGGATTGATCGTCCGGCTCGTACGGGCGCGCACCAAGCCACGGAGCATTACCCTCCTGGTCGGCGACCGGGTCGCGGTCTCGCACCTGGTGAGCCAGTGGGGTCCGCAGCCCAAGGTCCGGATCGCGGGGGTCTGCCTCGCGGAGACCGATGACGACGGAACGCCGCTGACCGACACGATCATGGACATCACCGTGGTCGGCGCCCTGGCCGACGTGCCCGACGTGGCTCGTCGGCTCGGAGTCGACCGGGTCGTGGTGGCGCCTGGGCCGGTGCTGACGGCCTACGACGTACGCCGGCTGAGCTGGGCCCTCGAGGACAGCGACGTCGAGCTCACGGTGGCGGCCGAGGTGCACGGAGCCGTGCCGGGCCGCGTGGTTCCGCGGGTGCTCGGCCGCCGGCTGCTGCTGTCGGTGCGTCCCACTCGTCCGGCAGCGCCCCTGGCAGCCGCCAAGTGGATCTTCGACCGGGTCGCCTCGGCCGCGCTGCTGATCCTCGTCGCGCCGGTGCTCGTCACGCTGTGGCTCCTCGTTCGGTGGGACTCGCCCGGACCGGGAATCTTCCGTCAGGCCCGCGCCGGCCAGGGCGGCACGACGTTTACGATGTACAAGCTGCGGACGATGACCGAGGATGCGCCGTCGCTGCAGGTCGAGCTGGCCAAGCTCAACGAGGGCGCGGGACCGCTGTTCAAGATGCAGAACGACCCACGCGTCACGAAGGTCGGCCGGGTGCTTCGGGCCACCTCGCTGGACGAGTTGCCCCAGCTCTTCAACGTCCTCAAGGGCGACATGTCGCTGATCGGTCCCCGACCCGCGCTGCCGCGCGAGACCGACGAGTACGACGACTGGATCTGGCGGCGGCTGTCGGTCAAGCCCGGCATGACCGGACTCTGGCAGGTCAGCGGCCGGTCGCGGCTCGGCTGGAACGAAGCCGTCCGCCTCGACCTCGACTATGTCGACAACGTCACGATCTCGGGGGAGCTGTCGATCGCTGCCCGGACGATCGGTGCCGTCGTCAGGCGTGACGGTGCCTGCTGACGCTCCAGCGATCGGCGGGATGGACCGGTCGTCCAAGGTCCAGGGGCTGCGCGACTGGCTGCCCGGTGGGGCCGTGACGGCGGCCAAGGGCGTCGTCCTCGCCAGTGGGCGGGTGACGGCCGGCCTGAGGGTGCTGCCGGACTTCTTGATCATCGGCTGCAAGAAGGGCGGCACCACGTCGCTGATGAACTGGCTCGTCGAGCATCCCGACGTGGCCCGGATGTACCCCTCGTTCCAGCGGCGCAAGAGCCCGCACTACTTCGACATCAACTACGCCAAGGGCGAGGCCTGGTATCGCGCGCACTTCCCGACCCGCCGGGTTGTCGACCGGGCCGAGCGGCGCACCGGCCGGCGGCCGATCCTGGGCGAGGCCTCTCCCTACTACATGTTCCATCCGGCCGCCCCGGAGCGAGTCGGCGAGACGCTTCCCGACGTACGGTTGATCGCGCTGCTGCGGGAGCCGGTGTCGCGTGCGTACTCGAACTACTGGGACCGGGTCGCCACCGGCTACGAGGAACTGCCGACCTTCGAGGCGGCGATCGACGCGGAGGAGGAGCGGCTCAAGGGCGTCACGGCCGAGCGGCTGCGGGATCCGAGCTACTACTCCTACGACCACGACCATCACACGTACTTGGCCCGAGGCCGCTACGTCGAGCACCTCAAGCCGTGGCTCGACAACTACGGCCGGGACCGGCTGCTGGTGCTGCCCGCGGAGCAGATGTTCACCGATCCGCAGGGAACCTTCACCACCGTGCAGCAATTCCTCGGTCTTCCGGTCACAAAGCTGACGCTTCGTCCCCGTAACGAACGCCGTGGATATCCGTCGATAAACCTCCAAACCAGGGCACGCCTGACCGAATACTACGAGCCCTATAATCGTTCGCTGTTCGACGTACTCGGGACGCAGTTCGCCTGGTGATTCGCGCATTCGTGCCCGCAAAGCTTCGCGAATCGGACTCCGGGTCGACGTAATTCCCTTACCCGCTGGGAGATGACGTTGAGGGCCCGACTCGCCCTGTCCGTTGCCGCTGTCGCTTCGCTCGTCGCCGGATTCGGTGTCACCGCGGACGCCTCGATCCGGCAACCGTCGGTCGTCGGCACCGACCCCGCCGACTTCACCCCGCATCTGGCCGACGACAGCTCCGGGATCAAGCCACGGGTGCTCGCCCTGGCCCAGCGCGGCGGCAAGATCTACATCGGCGGCATCTTCCGCAAGGTCGCGAGCCCCAAGCTCAAGCACACCAAGCACCGCCGCAACGTCGCCGCCTTCGACGCCGACACCGGCGCCTTCAGCGGGTTCGCCCCGAGGGTCAACGGTCCGGTCTGGGCGATCCGTACGACCCGGCACGCCGTCTACATCGGAGGCGCGTTCACCGCGGTCAACGGCGTGCCGCGCCACGGCCTGGCCAAGCTCGACCGGCGGACCGGGCGGGTGATCCGGTCCTTCCAGGCGCCGTTCACCTCGGGCCGGGTGACCGACCTGGCGCTGGTGCATGGGCGTCTGATCGCCGGCGGGTCGTTCTCGCGCAAGCTGATCGCGCTGATGCCGGACACCGGTCGAGCGACCGGCTACATCAAGCCCGCGATCAAGGGCCGGCTGCCGGGCAGTTCGACCCGCAGCGGCGTCTTCCGGTTCGCCGTGTCGCCGTCTGGCACTCGGCTGGTCGCGATCGGCAACTTCCTGCGCGTGGCCGGTCGCGAGCGGGCCCGCGCCTTCATGCTGCGGCTCGGACCTTCGGCGGCCCGCCTCGCGCCGTGGTGGTACGAGCCGCTGGCGCGCAAATGCCGTACCGATGCGCCGTCGAAGCAGGCCTATCTCACCGACGTCGACTTTGCACCGAGCGGCGACTACTTCGTCCTGGTGTCGACCGGCTACGTCGTTCCGACGCCGGAGGACATCGGCACCATGCTCTGCGACGCGGCGGCCCGGTTCGAGACCGACGTACAGTCGCCGTCCAGTCCGACCTGGATCAACTACACCGGCGGCGACACGTTGCACTCCGTGGCGGTGACCGGTGCCGCCGTCTACGTGCAAGGTCACAGCCGGTGGCTCGACAACCCGGACGGGGTCGACTCCGCGGGTCCGGGCGCGGTCGACCGGCGGGGCGGCGGGGCGATCAACCCCAGGACCGGCAAGGCACTGCGGTGGAACCCGGTGATGCCGAACCAGGTCGGCGGCTATGCGTTCCTGGCGACCCATGACGGTCTGTGGCTCGGCCGGGACGGCAACCGGATCGGCGGCGAGTACCACCGCGGCATCGCGTTCCTTCCGCTACGCTGACCCCTGCCGTCGTACGGGAGGGTCGGGGGACCCGCACTGTGATCAACTTCGACGTATCAGAGTGCCCGGGGGCCGACTCCTTGGCGGCAACGTCCATTCGGCCTGCCCTCGGAGAGCCACGTGAAGATCCCTCGACTGGCGACTGCTGGAGTCGCCGCCGCTGCCTGTCTCGTCGCCGGTGTCACCGGCGTGGCGGACGCCCAGCCCCCCAGTCAGCCCGGTGTCGTCAGCACGGATCCATCGAACTTCACGCCGCACCTGGCAGACGACAACACCGGCGTACGGCCTCGCGTGCTGGCGCTCGGCAAGATCGGCAACACGCTGTACGCCGGCGGCATGTTCCACAACATCCAGGACCGACGCCGCCAGACGACCGTGCAGCGCGAGAACCTGTTCTCCTTCGACATCCCGACCGGCGACATCTCGTCGTTCGCGCCGGTCGTGAACGGCGCCGTGTGGGCGATGGCCACGACGAGTGACGCGGTCTACATCGGCGGTGACTTCACCTCGGTGAACGGCGTCGAGCGGCACGGCCTCGCGAAGCTGAACCCGACGACCGGCGAGGTGGACCCCGCGTTCGTGCCGCCGTTCGGCACCGGTCGGGTCACCGAGCTGGCCATGGCCAACGGCCGCCTGATCGTGGCCGGCAGCTTCCCCAAGAAGCTGCTCGCGCTGAACCCGGCCACCGGCCGCGGCACGACCTACATCACGGCCACGATCGCCGGCACCGTGCCGTTGACGAACGAGAAGACCAACGTCTTCAAGTTCGCAGTCGACCCGTCGGCTACGCATCTGGTCGCCATCGGCAACTTCACCACCGTCAACGGCGAGCAGCGGGTGCGGGCCTTCATGCTCGATCTCGGCACCAGCTCGGCGACGCTCAACCCGTGGTGGTACGCGCCGTTCGCCAACCGGTGCGCAAGCACGACGCCGGCCCGGCAGTCCTACCTGGACGACGTCGACTTCTCGCCGGACGGCAGCTACTTCGTGGTCGCGGCGACCGGTTTCGTTCCGCAGTTCAGCTCCCAGATCGGCACGATGGTGTGCGACGCGGCAGCCCGCTTCGAGACGAACGTGGCGGCGCCCACCGCTCCGACCTGGATCAACTACACCGGCGGCGACACGCTGCACTCCATCGTCGCGACCGGCGCCGCCGTCTACGTGCAGGGCCACAGCCGGTGGCTGGACAACCCGCAGGGCCGCGACTCCGCCGGCCCGGGCGCGGTCTCCCGGCCCGGTGGCGGCGCGATCGATCCGGCAACCGGTCACGCACTGTCATGGAACCCGGTCATGAACAACACGGTCGGCGGTTTCGACTTCCTTGCCACCAGCGACGGGCTATGGCTCGGTCGCGACGGCAACCGGATCGGAGGCGAGTATCACCGCGGGCTTGCGTTCATGCCGCTGTCGTAAGGTCAACTCATGGCCGAAGACGCGCGGGGATTTGCGATCGACATCATCGTCCTTTGCACGGCCAACCAAGCACGTAGCCCGGCCGCCGAGTTGCTCTTCCGCCGGGAGGCGGCCGCTCGCCTCGGGTCCGACAACGGGCTGGTGATCCGGAGCGCCGGCGTCAACGCGACGGCCGGCCAGCCGGTGCTGCCGAACATGGCCGCGGCGCTGGATCGCGGTGGGATGGAGTTCGACCGGCACCGGTCCCGGCCGATGCGGGCCGAGGAGCTCGAGGCGAGTCACCTCGTGATCGCGATGACCGAGGAGCATCGGCGGGCGATCAACCGGACGGCGCCGACGGTCGTCAGCCGGTCGTACACGCTGTGCGAGATCGACCGGCTGGTGTCGTCGGACTGGTGGGAGCCGAACTGGGACGGCACCGACAACGCGATCGACATGATCCGGCGGCTCCGCCCGGTCGTGCCGAGGCCGAAGCGCTCCGAGGACATCATCGACCCGGCCGGCCACAGCGTGGAGATCGCCGTGGCTGTGCTGGCCGAGCTGACCGACCGGATCGGCCGGATCAGCGGCCACCTGTTCGGCGCGGTCCCGGCCGAAGCGTCAGCCTGACGTACGCCGCGAGGCATCGGCCGAGACGCGTTCGCCGTGCGGCTCGGACTTCTTCGTACGCCGGCGGCGGCGCGTCTTCTCGTCCTCGGCCGTCGTGTAGCCGTAGCGGTAGGTCGAGTCGCGGGTGTCCACGTCGTTGAAGGCCGCGCCCGACACGCTGCCACCGACCTGGCGGATCCGATCGACCGCAGCGGAGACCTGGTGCAGGCGCGAAGTCTTGCGCCGGGCGACCAGCAGCAGCAGGTTGATCTGGTCGATCAGCTCGAGGCTGTCGGCGACCCGCAACACCGGCGCGGTGTCGACGACGACGAGATCGGCATGCTGGGCGAGATCGTCCAGGATGCCGGTCATCAGCGGCGACGCGAGCAACTCGGCCGGGTTGGGCGGGATGCTGCCGGCCGCGAGCACCCGCAGGTCGTCGAGCCCGACCTCGTGGAGGTGCGGCTCGGCCGGGCCGCCGGCGGCGAGCAGATCCGATAGTCCGATCGGCACGTCGAGCCCGAACCGGTCGGCGACCGCGGGGCGACGCAGGTCGGCGTCGACCACGATGACCCGCAGGCCGACCCGGGATGCGGCGACCGCCAGGTTGGTCGCGACCGAGGTCTTGCCCTCGCCCGGACCCGCTGACGTCACCATGAGGACGTCGCCACGGCCGGCGAGGTGCTCCCGCTCGGCCGCCAGCAGGAAGCGGACATTGGTGTTGAGGGCGCGGTAGGCCTCGCTCAACGGCGATTGTGGCGCCATCAGGGTCGCGACCCGGCCGGCTGCCTCGTCGTCGGAGTTGGGGATCGAGCCCAGGATCGGCCGGCCGCCGAGGGCGATCCGGAGCCGCTCCTCGTCGCGGACCGCGTCGTCCAGCCGGTCGCGTGCGTAGGCCAGGCCGACACCGACGATGAGGCCGATCACGGCGGCGAGCAGGCCGGCCCGGATCGGCTGTGGCTCGGCCGGCGAGCTGGGCGCCTCGGCGCGGAGTAGGACCTCGCCGCCGGGCAACGGCGTGGTCTGACTCGTCTGCAGGAGCTCCAGCTGGGAGGTGAGCGCCGCCTTCTGGCTGAGCAGGCCACTCTCCTCGGCGCGCAGATCCTGCCGGTCGTTGCCAGTCGCCGATCTGGCCTCCAGGCGCACCTGGGAGATCCGGTCCTCGAGCGTCTGGATCTGCTCGGTGTAGCGCTGCGTCTGCGCCTCGGCACCGGCTGTGGTCTGATCCTCGCGATAGACGATGTACTGCTCGGCGAAGGAGTTGGCCACGTCAGCCGCGAGCTGCGGGCTCGACTCGAGGGCGGAGACCTCCACGACCCGCTTGTCCTCGACCACGCTCACGGTGATGTCGTCGAGCAGGTCCTGCGGGTTGTCGACCTGCAAGCCCAAGTCGCTGGCGACGAGCTCCGCGACCTGGACCGACGCGACCACGTCGGCCTGCGTGGCCACCTCTTCGGGGTCCATGAGGACCCCCGCATTGTCGGTGGTGGTCTGCTGTGGCTCGAGCAGCAGGCTGGCCGTGCCGCTGTACATCTTGGTCTGCGAGAACGACCACGCCAGCCCCAAACCGACGGCGATGACGACACAGAGAGCGACGAGACGCCACCGTCGCCGGAGCACGGCGAGGTGGTCTTGAAGCCGGATGAGATCTTGGTCCATGAGAGTACGCCGGGCGGACTCCCTCCACGTCCGTCGTTTTGTGCCCCTGCCCGGTTCATGAACAATACGTGATGGGCGGTCGCCGGATCGACTTGACCGGGGGGATCGGTCGGCGCGGCCGCTCGACATGTCCGTTACGCGGGGAGGCTACGCGGTGAGATGGCTGATGCTGGCAGTCTTCGCTGCGCTGCCATTGCAGTGGTTCGTCGTCGCGTCGACGCCACTGGGTCAGGGACGGCTCCACCAACTCGCCATCCTGGCCTTCGCCGCGGTCGTCTTCTTCCGCTACCGGTCCCGGGCCTATCGTCCGGTGCTCTCGATCAGCGCGCCGTTCGTGATCGCGAACGTGTTCCTGCTGACGATCTGGCTGGCGACCGGCTTCTACAACGGCCTGGGCCCGGGCGGCCCGATCCAGCAGGCGCTCTACCTCGGTGTGTTCATCGCGTTCGGCACGATGATCTATCGGGCCGCAATCGGCATCGAGCCGAGGCTGCTGGAGGCGCTGCGATGGGCGGCGTTGTGCGCGACCGTGTCGCTGGTCGCCGGCCTGACGTACTCGATGCTGGTCAACGGCGTCAATCCGATCCAGGTGTTCCGCGACACCATCGCCACCGCCAACCCGGAGCTCTTGCAGCGTGAGCTGTTCCGCACGGCGTTCACCGGCTTCGGCTTCGATGCGGACACCGTGCGCGGCAACATCCGGCACGAGGTCTTCGGGGCGGTGCTGGCCGCGATGTACGTGTCGGTCTGGGCGGTTCGGCTCCGGCCGTTGACCTCGAGCGCGCAGCGGGTGATCTTCAACTCCGCCCTCGTCCTCGGGTCGCTGCTGCTCCTGGTGTCCATGAGCCGGGCGGTCTTGATCGCGGCGCTGGTCTGGCCGGTGCTGAGCTTCATCCGGTCCCTGGTGACAGGTCGGCTCAGCGGTCGGCAGGTCGCCTTGGGATTCGTGGCGGTCGCCGGGCTTCTCCTCGCGGTGGTGTCCGGCTTCGCCGAAGTCGTCTGGGTGCGATTCACCCAGGACACGTCCTCGTACCAGGCCCGCGACGTGCTGCTCCACGAGGCGTACTCCAACATCGCCGACAACTTCTTCACCGGCGGCGTCGAGACCGCCGGTGAAAGCTCGCACAACTTCGTCCTGGACACCTGGCTGCGCTCGGGCGTGTTCGCGGCGCTCGCGGCGGCGGTGATCCTGCTCCTGCTGATCGGTCTCTGGGTGTCGCTGATCGCGCGGATCGGCGTCGAGCCGGCCTGGATGGTGCCGGTGATCGCCGCTCTGGCGCTCCCGGTCGTGCGACTCCTCACTGCGGGCGGCGGACTGATCCCGCCGATCCAATGGGTGCTGCTCGGTTTCGTCGCCGGCGCGATGGCCTACCGGCGCGAGATCGCGGTGCATCCAGAGCCGGATCGTGCCGAACTCGACGAGGAACCCACGGCCAGGCACGTCCATGGCTAGATCGGCTCGTCGGGGCGGGGCACGAATCGCACCGGCGCTGCCGAACGGCCGGCATCGACGCCAGCGGTACGTGTCGGTCCTGAGCGCCCTGGTGTGGTTCGCGATCTCGTACGGCGTCGCGATCGGCGGCTACCTGCTGCTGAACGCTTCCGCGAGCCGGCTGCTGAGCCCGGCGCTGTTCGGTTACTTCGTCGTCGCGATGACCACGGCGACCGTGGTCGGCCAGCTCGGACTGATGGGCGTACACCGGGCCGGGCTGCGGGAGGCGGCGCGGCTCGCTGAGGGCGACGACGAGGGGCTGCTGCTCCTGCGTCGCGGGGTGCGGGCCGTGCTGGTGCTTGCCCTCCCGGTCGCCAGCATCGTCAGCGGCGTCATCACGTATGCGCTCGCCGACAACTACGCGACGTCGACCCGCTGGCTGATGGGCATCGGCATGTCGCTCATGGTCATGCTCGGCGGGCAGCAGAAGCTGTGGGCCAACTACCTGCGCGGCTTCGGCGACATCAAGTTCGCCAGCCTGCTCGAAGGCCGGTCCGGCGGTGCGCTGGTCGCGTCACTGCAGGCGATCGGGCTCTTCGTCGTGCTGCAGTGGTGGCCGAATGCCGGCCTCGGCGTGGCGCTCCTCGTCGTGTCGATCGGCTACGCGTTGCCAGTGCTCTGGGCGGCTCGGCGGGTCACTCGCCGCTGGCGGCACGTCCGGCCGCGCGGCCACGTCTTCGCCGACTTCGGACTCGTGCTGCGCCGGGACTGGCGATTCGCGACCAACCAGGTCGCGGCCTACCTCAACGCCACCGTCGAGATCTGGATCGCCGGTCTGGTGCTGTCGAGCCTGGACACCTCGCTCTACAGCGCCGCCCAGCGGCTCGCCCTGCTGCTGGCGGTGCCGCTGACCTCGATCCAGGTCGTGTTCGCTCCGGTCTGTGCCCGGATGCTGCTCAGCGGCGAGGTGCGGACGCTCGAACGGCTGCTGCGCACCGGTGCGACGCTGGCCGCCCTGGTGACAGCGGTCGCCTGGGTGCCGATGCTCCTGATCCCCGGACCGCTGCTCGACGTCGTCTACGGCCCTGGCTTCGAGGGCGCCGCCACCGTCTTGTTCCTCCTGACCGTCGGCAGCATGGCCAACGTCCTGAGCGGCCTGTGCGGCACCGCCCTGACGATGTCGCACCACGAGGGGTCGGTCGCCGCCGTCCAGGTCGTCGCCTGCGTGATCCGGATCGCGCTCGGCTTCGCCGCGGCCGCGGTCTGGGGGCTGGACGGCCTCGGCACGTCGGCCATGATCGTCACGGTCGCGATGTACTGGGCGATGTGGCGGCTGGCCCGAACCCGGCTCCATCTGCGGACCGAGCTCACCCTGAGGCCGCGGATCGGGCTCGTACGCCGGACGCTGGGCTGACCAATGCGGCAACGTACGAATCCGGCTGATAAGCCCGATACGCGAGACTTACGCTGTCCTCCGGGCGGCCGAGGCCGTAGCCTGCCCGGCATGGCTCAGCCTGACGTGGCTCGGCGACGACCCGGGATCGGCCGGTCACGTGCCGGTCGCCGACTCCTCGCCGCGACCGCCGGGCTGGTCGTCGCCGCGGTCGTACTGCAGGGCTGTCAGGACGCCGGCTCCACCTCGGGCGATCCGGCCACCCGGCCGATGGACCGATCGACCGGCGACCACGCCGGCCAGGCGCCGGACGACCGAGGGGCGCAGCAGCACCAGCCGCAGGCCGACCGGCCGAGCCGTGGGACGACGGATGCACCGGGGCAGCTCGGCCGGCCCGGTGCGCCCGGGACAGTGGGTCCCGCCCACGGTCGGGGCAACGACAGCGGCAGCACCGGCAGCGGGCCCGGGACCACGTCCGGCGCCGGCTGGTCCGGCCCACGATTCGGCGCGGTCTACCACGGCATGTGGGACATGACCTGGTCGGACCGGGCCGAACTGCTCGACAAGCTGGCCTCGATCGGAGTCCGCTGGGTGCGGATCGGCATGCAGTGGTCGCTGGTGCAGCCGAACTCGCCGTCCTCCGACCACGGCGGGTGGAGCGTCAAGTGGGGCCTGCCGAAGGCCGACCGGGTGATCAACCAGGCGGCCCAGCGCGGTCTGCAGGTCTCGGTGACCTTCCTGCGGACGCCGAACTGGGCGAATGGTGGTCGCGGACCGGAGTACCTCCCGTCCGATCCGTCGACCTACGCCCGGGCGATCCAGCAGCTGGCCCATCGCTACCAGGGCCGGGTCGACTCGTGGGAGATCTACAACGAGACCAACAACCAGAACCATCTGCGGGCCTCGGTCGCCGACTACGTGCGACTGCTGTGCGCGGCCTATCCGGCCGTCCACCGCGGCGACCCGGGGGCGAAGGTCGTGTTCGGCGGTACGTCCGGCAACGACTACGAGTACGTCGACGCGGCCTACCGCAGCGGCGCGAAAGGCTGCTTCGACGTACTCGCGACGCATCCGTACAACAGCAACCTCTCACCAAAGCCACCGCCGCCGAGCGACCACGGCTGGTGGTTCCGCAACATCAAGTACGTCCGTGACGTCATGCTGCGAAACGGCGACGGAGCGACGCCGGTGTGGTTCACCGAGCTCGGCTGGTCGACGCATCCCAACACGGCTCGGATGACGTCGTCCGAGCGCGGCGTCACCAGGGGTCAGCAGGCGCGCTATGCCCTGCAGGCCCTACGGATCACCAAGCGCGACTATCCGTACGTCGAGCGGATGGCGTGGTACGCCGCCCGCGACGAGACCAACAGCACGCTCGACAACAACAACTTCGGGCTCTACACGCTCGACCTGCAGCCGAAGCCGGCGGCGATCGCGATCCAGCGGTTCTTCGCCTCGCACTGACGCCGGCGGGCCGTACCCCGACCTGATGCAAGGTCGTTACTGCCGGTCGTGTCGGGCGGTGACCGGGCCTGGGGTAGCGTTCAGGGGCGGCGACCAGGGAGCCGCTCTCATCAATGCCAGCGCAGCTGGATCGGTCTTTGGAGGGGTCCGCCGATGGGATCGCCGAGGAGCCTCGGTCCCGACCTCGTGATCGCGGGCGCGGCCCGCAGTGGCACGTCCTATCTGGCGGCTGTGCTGGGCTCGCATCCCGACATCGACGCGGGCGCGGTCAAGGAGCCGAACTACTTCAGCCGGGAGCATCTGCGCGGCCCGAGCTGGTACGACGATCTCTACGAGTCGCGCCGTGACGGCCTGCTGCGACTCGACGGCAGCATGTCGTACACGTTCCCGCACTTCCCCGACGCGATCCCGCGGCTGTCGGCGGTGTCCCCGAAGGCGCTGGTGATCTACTGCGTACGCGACCCGCTGGTCCGGACCCTGTCGCACTACCAGCTGCATCGCGACTACTTCGGCATCGAGGCCGCCCAGACCTTCGGCGAGGGGTTGGCCAGCAACCCGGTCTACATCGGCACCAGCGAGTACGACCACTGGCTCTCGCTGCTCTACGAGCACTTCCCGGCCGACCAGGTGCTGGTGGTGCCGTTCGACATCGTGACCGGACAGGCGCTCGACGTCGCGACGTTGGTGTGCGAAACGGTCGGATTGCCGCCGCTGTCGGCCGAGCTGGCGCCACGGGCCGACGCACATCGCAACGAAGTCGTCCAGTTCCGGCACGGGGCCATCAAGTGGACCCGTCGGCTAGTGAAGCGGAGTGGTGCCTACCCATGGGTGCGGCGTACGGTCGGGACCGATCGGTTGCGTCGAATGCGGTCTCGTATGACCCGGAAGGTGACGGCGGAGGGCATGGAAGAAGCCCTGGGGACCTGTGGACCGGCCCAACGGAGCCAGCTCAGTGCGATGCACCGGGCGAGTCAGGCGGCGGTGGCCGCCAGCCTGCGAGCGCAGGACGCGCGGCTCGGTCTGGACTGGGCGACGGTCTGGGAGCGGAGCTGCCCGAGTGGTGATCCGCCCGCGTTGGCCACGTTGAGCGACGGCTCGTGAGCGGGCCGGCCGACGACGTCTCCGGGGGCGAGCGGCGGGCACCTTCCGATGTGGACGGCCTCCTCGAGGTCGCCGGTCGACTCTGGCCGGCTCCGGCGACGGTTCAGCTGGTCCGCGATGCGCGACAACCCGCCCGGGTTGCCCGCGACTGGCTGATCCTGCCGTCGCTGGGGAAGCCGTGGCTGCTGCTGCCGGCCTGGAGCGCGACGGCGGCCGATGCGCTGCTTCGCGACGACCACGGCCAGCGCAGTCCGCAGATCGTGCATGCGCTCGCGGTCCTGCATCGGCAGCGGATGCTGGCCCGGATCCCGCTGCCTCGGTTGCGGGTCTCGTCGCCGGGAACGGTCGACACGATCGAGACCGAGCTGACCCGGATCCTGCACAAGTCGAGTGACGTCGTCGTGCGGCTCGGCCGGCGCCGATGGAATCGCTCGGTGGTGCTTCGCCCGCTCGACGCGGCCGGGCGGACCCTGGCGTACGTGAAGTCGGCGGCCAGCCGGTCCGGGGTCGACGCCCTTCGACGCGAGCGGGAGCACCTCCGCCGGGTCGCGACGCTCGGACCGCGGTTGGTCGAGTGGCCGGAGGTCCTGCACCACGGGTCGTGGCGTGACCTCGACCTGCTGGCGCTGTCCCCGTTGATCGGCGACGGGTCGACCAAGAACCGCTCCCGCGCTCCGTCGGCGGCGATGCGAGCCCTGGCGCTGTCGGCCGAGCGGGGCCGGCAGCCGGTGGCCGAGACCGATCTGAGCAACAAGCTGGCCGGCGACATCCAGCGGCTGAGCCACTCAGAGCAGCGCAGCCGACTCCGGTCGGCGGTCGATCTCACGATGTCGCGACTCGGTCAGGTGAAGGTGCCGATCGGTTGCTGGCACGGCGACTGGGTGCCGTGGAACATGACCTCACACGGCGACCGGGTGCTGCTGTGGGACTGGGAGCACTTCGCCGAGGGGGTCCCGATCGGCCTCGACGGCGTCCACTACCGGGCCCAGCAGCTGCGGATGTTCAAGGGCACCGATCGCCGGGTCGAGGATCGCTGGGTACGGGAGGCGACCGAGTGGCTGCTCAACACGTTCCAGCTGTCGACGCCCCAGATCCGGGCGACCATCCTGGCGTACCTGCTCGAGGTCAACGTGCGCTACCTCCGCGATCGTGAGGAGGACCCGCGAGGCATCCCGCCGCGGGAGGGCTGGGGACTGCCGCTGATCGACCGACTGACCGCGGAGCTGGACTGATGGAGCAACTGCGCATCCTGCACGTGAGCGAGGTGCACTGGGGCGGCGTCGTGACGCTGCTCGATCACTTCGTCGCCGAGCAGGTACGGGCCGGCCACGAGGTGCACGTGCTGGCGCCGGAGGGCATCCGCACCTTCCCCGGCGCCGGCCAGCGGGTCTGGCGGATCGATCGCAGCCGGCCGTGGACGTTCGGCTCCGCGGTGCGCGACCTGCGGCGGGCGGTTAAGGAGATCCAGCCGGACGTGGTGCATCTGCACTCGTTCGTCGCCGGCCTGATCGGCCGTCTGCCGTACCTGCGAACGCCGGTGGCACGCGCCGACTCCTCATCCGGCGTCGTCTACCAGCCACATGCCTGGTCGTTCGACCTGTTCACCCGCCGTTCGGTCAGCAACGCGGTCCGGCGCTGGGAGCGGTGGGCGGCGCGGTCCACCGACGTGGTCGTCGCCAACTGCGACGACGAGATCGACGAGGGCCGCGCGATCGGCATCGACGTGCCCGCCCGTGCCCTCGGAGTCGCGGTCGACGTCGAGCGGTTCCATCCGGTCGACGAGGCGGAGCGAGACGCCTACCGGGCCGAGCTCGGCCTCGACGCCAAGCACGTGCTGCTCTGCCTCGGCCGGCTGGTCCGCCAGAAGGGCCAGGACCTGCTGCTGCCCGCGTGGGAGCGCGATCGGCCGCCCGATACGGCGCTGGTCCTGCTCGGCCCAGGTGATCAGGAGCCGCTGGCCGCGCTGGCGCCGACCCAGTGGGGCAAGTCGATCTTCGCCGTCGGAGAGCAGGACGACGTGCGGCGGTGGCTATGGGCCTGTGACGCGCTCGTGCTGCCGTCGCGCTACGAGACGGTCGCCCTGGTCGTCGCAGAGGCGATGTCGTGCGGCCGCCCGGTCGTCGCGACCGCCGTCAACGGCGCCCGCGACACGATCCTCGGCGGCTCGCTGCCGTCCGCCGGCGCCGTCGTCGAGCTGTCCGACATGGACGCGCTGATCGAACAGGCCACCCGCCGGCTGGACGATCAGGAGCTGTGGGCCGCCGAGGCCACAGCGGGCCGCGAACGCGCCGAAGTCCTCTTCTCGCCTCCCCAAGTCGCCGACCGTCTCGAGGCCGCCTATCGTGACGCCATCGAGTCACGGTAATCGGAGCGAACGGGAACCCAAGGTGTCTATGGAGATGGCCGCCTCGCCGAACTTCCTGGTGGTCGGCGCCGCGCGATCGGGGACCACTGGACTGGTGGAGGGGCTGCGGTCGCATCCGCGAGTGTTCGTGACCGAGCCCAAGGAGCCCCACTACTTCGCGCTGCACGACCAGACGCCGGACTTCGCCGGTCCGGGCGATGCGCACACGATCAACCGGGTCGCCGTCACCGACCGGGACCGCTACCTCGCGCTCTATCCCACCAGCCCGCACGACTACCTCGCGCTGGGCGACGGCAGTGTGTCGACGCTCTACTACTACGAGCGCGCGCTGCCCGAGGCGGTCGCGATGAACCCGGACATTCGGCTGGTCGTCCTGCTGCGCGAGCCGGTCGCCAGGGCGTACTCCAGCCATCAGTACATGCGGGCGCGCGGCTTCGAGCCGTATGAGGACTTCCTGGCTGCCGTCGACGACGAGCCGCGCCGCAAGGCCGAGAACTACCACCACCTGTGGCACTACACGTCGATGAGCTACTACGCCGATGCGGTCGCAGCGCTGCAGAAGGCGGTGCCGCCGGAGCAGCTCGGCATCTGGTTCTACGACGATCTCGACCGCGACTACGAAGGCACCGTACGCGCCGTGCTGCGGTTCCTCGACTTGCCGCCGGCCGAGGGGGAGGCCGAGGGCGTGCCTCGGGTCAATATCTCGGGCAAGCCGCGGTTCGCGGGGGTGCAGAAGGCACTGTGGTGGGCGACCCGTCATGACGTGCTGCGGCGCGGGGTGAAGCGGCTCACGACGTACCGATTCCGCGAGCGAATCCGGCGCCTGACCCTGCGCAGCGGCGGTGTGCCGCCCGAGGCGATGGAACGGCTGCAGCCGTTGTTCGCCGAGGACCTCGCCCGGCTCCGGGACCTGCTGCCGCCCGACACCGAACTGCCGGACTGGCTGCGCGAGGCCTGACATGCGGATCCTGCAACTGCACAATCACCATGCGAGTCTCGGCGGGGCGATGGAGGTGCTCGCCCACGAGGCCGAGTTGCTGTTCGAGGGCGGTCACGCGGTCACGCAGTACACCCTGCCGGCGGCCGAGGAGATGGGCCTCGGGCCGATCCGGTCCGGCGCCAAGGCGGTGTGGAACCGGCAGGCCGCCGCCGAGGTCGCTCGCCGCATCGACGACTTCGAGCCGGACGTGGTCCACGTACACACGCCGTTCCCGCTGATGTCGCCGTCGGTGTTCCGCGCCGCGTACGACAAGGGCGTGCCGGCCGTGACGACTCTGCACAGCTACCGCTACTCGTGCGTGGCCGGCACCTGCTGGCGCGACGGCGATCTGTGCGAGGACTGCGTCGGCAAGCGGCTGAAGCTGCCCGGAGTTCGGCATCGCTGCTATCACGACAGCATCGGCGCCTCCGGTGCGCTGACCCTCGGTCTGGTCGTCCATCGGGCGGCCGGGACCTTCAGCCGCTGCGTCGCTCGCTACCTCACGCTCACCGACTTCTCCCGCCGGCTGCTGATCCGCGATGGCTTTCCCTCGGATCGGATCGTCGTCAAGCCCAACTCGGTGCCGGATCCGGGCTTCACGCCGGAGGCACGGACCGACGAGCGGCGGCTGGTCTTCGCGGCCCGGCTGATCGACATCAAGGGCGTCCAGACGCTGCTCGACGCCTGGGCCAAGGTCCCGGCGGGCATGAAGCTCGTCATCGCCGGAGATGGTCCGCTGCGGTCGGCCGTCGAGGAGCGAGCGCGTACCGATCCGTCCGTGGAGTACGTCGGCTGGGTCAGCGAGTCCGACGTACTCGAGCTGATGGCCGGCGCCGAGGCCGTGATCGTGCCGTCGGAGTGGTACGAAGGGCTGCCGCTGGTGATCCTGCGGAGTCTCGCGGTGGGCACCCCGGTCGTCGTGTCCGACCTCGACAACTTCAGCGAGGACGTGATCGCCGACGACGTCGGATGGGCGTTTCGGGTCCGCGACTCGGGCGACCTGGCCGCGACGCTGGCGACCCTGGTGGCCGACCCCGAGCTAGCCCGCTCGCGTCGGACCGCCGCCCGGCAGTCGTACGACTCCCGCTACTCGCCCCCGGCCGACCTCCGCCGCCTCGAAGCGGTCTACCGCTCCGTCACTGCCTGATCATCAGCCACTCGTGGCGCGGTCGTCAGCCACTCGTGGCGCGCTCATCGGTCACTCGTGGCCGCTGGGGCGGATCGAACCGGCATGCGCGATGATGTGCCGGTGACTGAGACGACCGCATTCGACGACGACCATGCACTCGCCGCCTGGCTCGCGACCGAGGCCGGCCGGCGGCTCCTCGAGGTCCGCGGCGAAGGACTCGAGGGCAGGGAGCTCAAGGACGCCGGCGACCTGGCCGCCCACGAGCTGCTGATGGAGCTGCTCGCGAAGTACCGGCCGGACGACGCCGTACTCAGTGAGGAAGGCAAGGACGACGTCGCCCGCGTCAGCGCGTCGCGGGTCTGGATCGTCGACCCCCTGGACGGCACCCGGGAGTTCTCCGAGCCGCCGCGCGACGACTGGGCGGTCCACGTGGCGCTGTGGGAGTCCGGCGACCTGACGGCCGGCGCGGTGGCGCAGCCGGCGTTGGGCGAGACCTTCCACACCGGCGCTCCGCCGTCGGTACCCGAGGCGGCGGCCGATCGGCCCCGGATCGCCGTGAGCCGGACCCGGCCGCCCGAGTTCGTCCAGGAGCTCGCCGAGGAGATCGGCGCCGACCTGATCCCGATGGGCTCGGCCGGCGTGAAGGTGATCTCGGTCGTCCGCGGCGTCACCGACGCCTATGTGCACGCCGGCGGCCAGTACGAGTGGGACTCCGCGGCACCAGTCGCGGTCGCCCGGTCGGCCGGACTGCACACGAGCCGGGCCGACGGCAAGGCCCTGGAGTACAACCGCGCCGATCCGTTGCTGCCCGATCTGCTCGTGTGCCAGCCGTCCCTGGCCGAGACGATCGCGGACTTCGTACGGGCCAAGGGCGTCGTCTAGCAACGTGAGCGCATTGCTGCTGCGCGGCGGTCGGCTCTGGGGACGCGACGAGTCGGCCGACGTCCGGATCGAGGACGGCGTGATCGCGGCCATCGGAGTGCCGGACGCCGCTGGCGCCGAGGTGCTCGACGTGGCGGATCGCCTAATCCTGCCGGGGCTGGTGGACGCGCACTGTCATCTGGACAAGACGCTGTACGGCGGCCCCTGGGTGCCCCATCCGGCCGGCGATGCGCTTGCCGACCGGATCGGCACCGAGCGCCGGCGCCGGTCGGAGCTCGGCGTACCCGACATCGACCGGATCACCGACCTGCTGCAGACGATGGTGATCTCGGGGACGACGACCGCGCGCAGTCACGTCGACGTTGCTCCCGAGCTCGGACTCGGTGGGGTCGAGGCCGTCCGCGAGGCGGTCCGGCGCATGGAAGGCCGCATCGACGTCCAGCTCGTCGCGTTCCCGCAGTACGGCATCCTCGGCGCGCCCGGGACGGCGGACCTGATGGAGCAGGCGCTCGTCGAGGGAGTCGATGCAGTGGGCGGCATCGACCCGGCCGGCATGGACGGCGATCCGGTACGCCATCTCGACGTCGTCTTCGGCCTCGCCGAGCGGCACGGCGCGTTGATCGACATCCATCTGCATGACGGCGGGTCGCTCGGCCTTTGGGAGCTCGAGCTGATCTGCGAGCGGACCCGGGCGGCTGGACTGCAGGGTCGCGTCACGGTGAGTCATGCGTACGGTCTCGGTGAGGCCGAGCCGTCGGAGCAGGACCGGGTCGCCGACGTGCTGCGGGAATCCGGCGTCACCATCACGACGGCGGCCGTCTACGACTTTCCGGTGGCGCCGGTCAAGCGGCTCCGAGCCGCAGGGGCGAACGTGGCCTGCGGACACGACGGCATTCGCGATCTGTGGGGTCCCTACGGCACCGGCGACATGCTCGACCGCACCATGCACCTCGCCTACCGCAACACCTTCCGGCGCGACGACGACATCGAACTGGCGCTGGACACGGCGACGCGAGGCGGGGCGGTCGCGCTCGGGTTGCGGGCGGACCGGCCGGATGGCGGGACGGCGCCGATCGCGGTGGGCGATCCAGGGGATCTCGTGGTCGTCGCTGCGAGTACGCCGGCCGAGGCGGTGGTGACGCGTCCGACGCGGGAGGTCGTGGTCAAGCGCGGTCGGGTGGTGGCTCGCGAGGGGGCCGTCGTCTGACGTACGACGGCTTGCGTTCTGTGGATAGCGCATTTCTTTATCCACAGATTGTATTTCGTCAGCCAATCTGCCGCGCGAATTCGTATAATGGCGACGGCTATAGATTCGTGAAATTGGCTGCGATTACTTCTTGTTATTAGAACTGAAATGAAATAGGATCGAACACATGTTCGATCAAGGATGGACGGACTACCTACACGACACCGTCAGCCGGGCGGGTGGGTTCGACCTGTCCGAGGCGTCGACGGGTCAGTTGCGTGACCTGCTGGTCGGCGTGCAGCGGGACGTGGATCGGTTGCAGGCGCTGCATGCTCAGGTAATGGCCGAGTTCGAGTCTCGCGACGGTCATCGGGCCGACGGCTGCGCGTCGATGGCCGCTTGGCTGCGCCGTAAGCTCCGTCTTTCCGGATCGGAGACGCGGGCGCGTCGGCGGGCCGCAGCCGCCTTGGTGGATCTGCCAGAGGTGAAGGCGGCCGTCGAGGCGGGACGGATCCGTCCGGCCCACGTGGACGTCTTCGCTACCGGGGTGAGGCGGCTCGGCGCGACCGTCATGCGGTCACATCAGCACATGCTGCTTCCGGTCGCCGAGACCTGTGACCCGGCCGATCTGCTCACCGCAGTGGATCGATTGCGTGACACGGTCGATCCCGATGCCGCGGATCGAGACTGGGTTCATGCCCAGGAGAAGTACGACGTCAACCTGAGGCGAGTCGGTCACGGCTTCGACCTGTCCGGATACTTGGATCCCGAGACGGGCGTCAAGCTCAAGCGGGTCATCGACTCGGTGGCGGCTCCAGAGTGTTCGGAGGACCAGCGCCCGATCGCACAACGCCGGATCGAGGGACTCAACCGGCTGGTCAGCGCGATCCTCGACAGCGGGCTGCCGAGCGACAAGGGAGTCAGACCGCATCTGGCCGTGACCGTGGGGCTCGACACGCTGCAGAAGGCGGTTCGCGGTGACCGGAGCGCGTCGGCGCCGCCGGCGTTCCTGGCCGGCTATGGCCTGATCGGCCGCGATCTGCTGTCCCGGCTGGCCTGCGACGCCGCGCTCTCCGTCGTCGTGACCGAGAGCTCCGATTCCGCTGGCCGCCGTCCGTACAAGCACGTCCTCGATGTCGGCCGCGCCGAGCGGCTCGCGACCCAGCGGCAGCGGCTCGCGATCCTGATCCAGCAAGGCTTCCGCTGCGCCGCGCCCGGCTGCTCCAACACGTACCTCGAGATCCACCACATCATGTCGTGGCTCGACGGCGGTCCGACCGACATGGACAACCTGGTCGGCCTGTGCATCGGCTGCCACCATCTCGTGCACGCCGGCCAGCTCCGTTGCTACCGATCGACCGACGGCGACGTCGCCTTCTCCACGCGAGACGGCACGCCGATTCCCGACCGGCGACGACGAGCGCTCGTCGAGCTCGAACGTGGTCTCGATCCTCCGGCCGCCTAATAGCCCGTGCGCCGGGTTGAATTCGAGCGCCTCGATTACGCCATTCGAATTGACGCCGCTCGTGAAGATCGTCGTAGCGGTGTTGCTAACTTCGTACGAGGGACAGCCGAGCAATGGAGTGCGTCATGAACGTCGCGGTCATCGGAACTGGGAACATCGGCGGGACACTGGGCAGGGCCCTCGCCCGCGCAGGGATGGATGTCCGAATCGGTTCGCGGCGCCCTGAGGCGGCTGCCTCAGTGGGTGGTGACAGTGGTGCGAGGGTCGTGACGGTCGACGAGGCGATCGAGGGCGCTGACGTCGTGCTCATCGCGGTGCCCGGCGGCCGAGTCGTGGACTTCCTCCGGGACCATGCCGACGCCCTAGACGGCAAGCTGATCGTCGACTCCGCCAACCGGATCGGCTGGCCTACGGCCAACAGCTCCGCCGACGTCGCCGAGCTGGTTCCCGGCGCTCGCTACGCGCGGGCGTTCAACAGCTACGGCTGGGAGGTCTTCGAGCGGCCGGTGTTCGACGGCGAGCGGGCCGACCTCATCTACACGGCCGAGGACGCGGACCAGGCCACGGTCGAGCAACTGATCGAGGCGGTGGGCCTGCGGCCGATTCCGCTCGGCCCCGGCCAGGCCGACATGCTGGACACCGCGCTGCGGCTGATGCTGCCGCTGTTCCCGCGCTACGGCCGGCACACCGCGCTGCGCTTCCTCACCGATTGACCCCCGGTTCTGGTGCTGTGGGCGCGCGATGGCGTAGTCGGCCAGTGGTACGACCCGCTCTACGTGTGGTTGAGCTGGGCCGACGACGTACGCGGCGGGCCGCTGCCGGTCGGGCACTTCCTCCCCGAGGAGGCGCCGGAACGGGTCATCGAGGAGTTCCGGCGGTTCTTCAGCGGCTGATCCTGCGGCGGCGCTTCCGTCGGCGACCGATCGTTCGGTGCCGATCCCTTCGCCGAGTGGGGCTGTCCCAGGGCCGCGCTAATCTGTCGAGGTACCCCCTCTCCCTCGTGGATTGGGGGTCCGCGTGCTGTCCACTGTGGATCTGGAGATGACGAAGAGCGTCATGAATCTGGCGGGATTGGCCACCCTGATCGGCCGCGAGTCCACCCTGTCCACCGCCATCGCGGATGGGCGGGCCGGTCTGTCCGCACTCGATCTCACCGCACCTCCGGCCCTGCGGCCGTTCCTCGCCGCAACGCTGGCGGATCCACCCCAAGCGACTGCATCAGCCGAGGGAGCCGGCCGGACCGTCCTAGTCGTCACGGCGACCGCGCGTGAGGCCGAGGACCTGACCGACGCCCTCGGCGACCTGCACAGCCCGAGCGAGGTGGCCTACTACCCGGCTTGGGAGACGCTGCCGCATGAGCGGCTTTCGCCCCGATCCGACACGGTCGGGCGCCGGCTGGCAGTGCTGCGGCGCCTGGTGCATCCGAAGACCGCTGACGCGGAGACCGGTGCCGGTCCGGTCCGGATCCTGGTCGCGCCGGTCCGATCGGTGCTGCAGCCGCAGGTGAAGGGCCTGGCCGATCTGGAGCCGGTCGAGCTCGCCGCCGGCGACGAGGTCGAGATGGAAGATGTCACCCGGCGGCTCGCGGGCGCGGCGTACCACCGGGTCGACCTGGTCGAGCGGCGCGGCGAGTTCGCCGTGCGTGGTGGCATCGTCGACGTCTTCCCGCCGACCGAGGAGCACCCGATCCGGGTCGAGTTCTGGGGCGACACGGTCGAGGAGATCCGGTCCTTCGCGGTCGCCGACCAGCGTTCACTCGACGCGGTCGAACGGCTCTGGGCGCCGCCGTGCCGGGAGCTGCTGCTCACCGACGAGGTACGCGATCGGGCGCGGACGCTGGCCCGGGCGCATCCGGAGCTCGGCGAGCTGTTCGGCAAGCTCGCCGAAGGCCACGCGGTCGAGGGCATGGAGTCGCTGGCGCCGGTCCTGGTCGACGAGATGGAGATGCTGACCGACCTGCTGCCGGACAAGTCGGCGGTCCTGGTCTGCGATCCGGAGCGAGTACGCGCCCGAGCCCACGATCTGGTCGCGACCAGCGCGGAGTTCCTCCAGGCGTCGTGGGCGGCCGCGGCGACCGGCGGCGAGGCTCCGATCGACCTGGGTGCGGCCGCGTATCACCCGCTCGCCGACGTCCGACTGAGCACGCTCTCCGGTGGCCACCTGTGGTGGAGCACCTCGCCGTTCGGCCTCGATCCCGAAGCGCAGGACAGCGGCGACTCCGCCGAACCGCTTCGCACCATGACCGGCGAGGTCGTCCGAATCAACGTCGACACCTCGGTCGGCGCGGTCGAGACCCGATCCCTGCCGTTCGAGCTGGCGCCGGTCTATCGCGGCGACACCGAGCAGGCGATCGGCGACATCCGCACCTGGCTGAGCGACGATCACCGGGTCGTCCTCGTGACACCCGGTCCCGGCCAGGCCCAGCGTCTCGTCGAGGTGCTCGCGGAGCACGACCTGGCGGCCCGACGCCACGACAGAAGCCTTTCCGACGACTCTGACCTCGCCGATGGCGGCGACGTCACCCACCAGCCCGGACAACCAGGGGAGCCGACCGGCGTTGTCGTCCATGTCGTCACGGGCAACCTCAGCCACGGCTTCGTCTCCGATCCGCTGCGGCTGGTGCTACTGACCCACGACGATCTGGTCGGCCAGCGCGCGACCGCGTCGAGGGACGAGCGCCGGATGCCGTCGCGGCGCAAGCGGCAGATCGACCCGCTCGAGCTCAAGCCGGGCGACTACATCGTCCACGAGCAGCACGGCGTCGGACGCTACGTCGAGATGGCCCAGCGCACCGTGCAGGGCGCCACCCGCGAGTACCTCGTCGTCGAGTACGCCGCGAGCAAGCGCGGCCAGCCGCCGGACCGGCTGTACGTCCCGACCGATCAGCTCGACCAGGTCACCCGCTACGTCGGCGGCGAGCACCCGTCGCTCGACCGGCTCGGTGGGTCGGACTGGGCCAAGCGCAAGGGCAAGGCCCGACGGGCAGTGCGCCAGATCGCCGGCGAGCTGATCAAGCTCTACGCCGCTCGGCAGGCGACGCCAGGACACGCGTACAGCGACGACACGCCCTGGCAGCGCGAGCTCGAAGACGCCTTCCCGTTCGTCGAGACGCCGGACCAGCTCACCACGGTCAACGAGGTCAAGCGCGACATGGAGCGCACCGTGCCGATGGACCGGCTGGTCTGCGGCGACGTGGGCTACGGCAAGACCGAGATCGCGGTACGTGCGGCGTTCAAGGCGATCCAGGACGGTAAGCAGGTCGCCGTACTCGTGCCGACGACGCTGCTCGTGCAGCAGCACATGGTCACCTTCGCCGAGCGGTTCGCGCAGTTCCCGGTCAACCTGAAGGCGCTGTCGCGATTCCAGTCCGATGCCGAGGCCAAGGCCGTGATCGAGGGGCTGCGCGAGGGCACGGTCGACATCGTCATCGGAACCCACCGGCTGCTGCAGCCGGAGATCAAGGTTCCGAAGCTGGGGCTGGTCATCGTCGACGAGGAGCAGCGGTTCGGCGTCGAGCACAAGGAGGCGCTCAAGCACCTACGCGTCGGCGTCGACGTCCTGAGCCTGTCCGCGACACCGATCCCACGGACGCTGGAGATGGCCGTCACCGGCATCCGCGAGATGTCGACGATCACGACGCCGCCGGAGGAGCGGCACCCGGTGCTGACCTTCGTCGGCGCCTACGAGGACCGCCAGGTCACCGCCGCGATCCGGCGCGAGTTGCTGCGCGAGGGTCAGGTGTTCTACATCCACAACCGAGTGCAGAGCATCGGTCGTGTCGTCGATCGGCTGCGGCGCCTGGTTCCCGAAGCGCGGATCACGTCGGCACACGGCCAGATGGGCGAGCACCAGCTCGAGCAGGTGATGGTCGACTTCTGGGAGAAGAAGTTCGACGTACTGGTCTGCACCACGATCGTCGAGTCCGGCCTCGACATCGCCAACGCGAACACGCTCATCATCGAGCGGGCCGATCTGCTCGGCCTGTCCCAGCTGCATCAGCTGCGCGGCCGGGTCGGACGCGGGAGCGAGCGGGCGTACTCCTACTTCCTCTACCCACCGGAGGCACCGCTCACCGAGACGGCCCACGATCGACTCGCCACCATCGCGCAGCACTCCGAGCTGGGCGGCGGGATGGCGGTGGCAATGAAGGACCTCGAGATCCGGGGCGCCGGCAACCTGCTCGGCGGCGAACAGTCCGGCCACATCGCATCGGTCGGCTTCGATCTCTACGTCCGGCTGGTCGGTGAGGCGGTCGCGGAGTTCCGCGGCGAAGGTGAGGCCGAGGAGCCGGAGGTCAAGCTCGAACTGCCGATCGACGCCCATCTGCCGCACGACTACGTGCCGAGCGAACGGCTGCGGCTGGAGATGTACAAGCGGCTCGCCGCCGTGCGTACCGAGGAGGAGGTCGCCGAGGTACGCGAGGAGCTGGTCGACCGCTACGGCGAGCCGCCGGAGGTTGTCGTCAGCCTGCTCGAGGTGGCTCGACTTCGGGCCCGGGCTCGCCAGGGCGGGCTCACCGACATCACGGTTGCGGGCAACTTCGTCCGGTTCGCGCCGGTGGAGCTGCCGGAGTCGGGTCAGATGCGACTGCAGCGGCTCTACCCGAAGAGCGTCGTGAAGCCGGCCGTACGCACGGTGCTGATCCCACGACCGCGGACGGCTCCGGTCGCCGGGCAGCCGTTGCGTGACGAGGCGCTGCTGGCGTGGTGTCGCGGGGTGCTCGATGCGGCGCTGGATCGGCCCTCGGTGGCGGTCGCTTCGGCCTGATGCCTGCTCGGTAGGGTGCCCCCATGCGCAGACGTCTCCTCGCCGTGGCCGTCGCGGCTGTCGCAGTGGCCGTGATTACCGGCTGCGCCAACATGCACCCGGGCCAGGCGGTCGTGATCGACAACGGGGACTACCAGGCCTCGATCGGCACGGTCGACGATCTGACCGGGGCGTTGTGCGTGGCCTCGCCGATTCTGGCCCAGAGCCAGGGTTCACAGGGGCAGCAGTCCGAGTCGATCGAGGCGCGACAGTACGTCGTGGGGCTGCTGATCCAGTCCTATCTCACGCCGTTGGCGGCCAAGCAGGCCGGCGCCGACGCACCGTCGCCGCAGGAGCTGACGGTCTCGCCGAGTGACTACACCAACATCACCGACAAGATGACCGACGAGCAGGCCGACGACTTCCTCCAGCTGCTGCAGATCGGCACCGAGGTCGGTGCCTGGCAGGCCAAGATCGGTCTGACGCAGCCCAACTCGTCGCCGGCGACCGCCGCCCAGGACGGCCAGAAGTACGTGCTCAACTACGCCAAGGACTTCGACATCGACATCGACCCTCGCTTCGGCATCAACGCCGACGATCTGCAGTCGGGGAATTTCGCGCGGTCCGGCTCGATCTCGGTCGCAGAGTCGAGTCAGGCAACCCAGCGCGAGAACCCCGCAAAGAAGGACGCCGTCCTCGCGGCACTCCCGCAGTCACAGATCTGCGGCTAGGTGTGATGTCCAGCTAGCGCGTGCCCTGGCCGGACGCCAAGGGCCGTCCCCAGTCGATCGTCGCCACCACCGTCAGCTCGAGCCAGCCGTCGTCGCTCCAGGGCGCGACGACGGCTTGGATCGCCCGGTCGAACTCCGCCGCCTCCTCCGCGGACATCAGCTCGCGGGCGAGGCTCGACGTGGAGTGGAACTGCTCGATGTAGTACGCGACCGGCTGCCGGAAGGTGATCGGCGCGGTCTCGGTGTGTCCGATCGGCTCGAAGTGGCTCGCGTCGCGGAGGGCGTTGATCAGCGAGTAGTCCGGGTCGTAGTCGGGACTGCGCGAGTGGGACTTGATGACGCCCGCCATCTCGTCGCGCCATGGGACGTTGCGAGGGCCGTGCTCGACGACCGCGAGGAGTCCGTCGTCGATCGTGGCCCGGGCCAGCCGGTCGAACACCGGCTGCCAGGTCATCCAGTGCAGGCTGGTACCGGCGGTCACGAGTGAGTACGGGCCGGCGAGCTCGCTGGTCTCGACGGCGCCGGTGATCCATCGGAGGTTGTCGCGGCGACCACCGGGCCGATCGCGACCGGCGTCGACCATCGCCGGTGAGATGTCGATCGCGTCGACTCGGTCCATCCGTTCGGCGAGCGGCCGGGCCAGCGCACCCTCGCCGGCACCGATGTCGAGCACGCGGCGCGGCCGATCGGCGACCAACTGCTCGAGGACCGTGAAGACCTCGTCCGGGTACGGTGGGCGGTGCTGATAGGCGTCGACGACGCCCGGATGCTCGAACGTGGCGGCGAGTTCAGACCGTGTCAGACCCATGGGTCCGAGACTGCCACGCTGCGACCGGACGTCCGTGAGTCGTCCGGGCGGGACGTAGGCTCGCCGCGTGACGAACGTCCGTGTCCACGTCATCGTGACCAGCCCGCGGGTTGCGCCGGGGTTGCTCAGTGCCGAGGCCTGGGCGCTCGTGACCGGACCGGTCCGGGTCGCGGCCGCCGATCCGAGCGACCCGGTCGCGCAGGCGGTTCGGGGCGCCGGTGTCGACGTCACCGAGCAGCCGACGCCGACCGCGACCAGCGCCGACGATCCGAGCGCCGACAGGGATCTGGTGTGGCTGGCGCCGCACGGCGAGACCGGTTGGGCACGACGCGTCGCGGCCGAGGTGGTCGGTGGCGACCGCGACGTCCAGGTCGAGGTCGTCCACGGGTCGTACGACCTGCCCGGCGCCCGGCTGCTCGACCTGGTCCACGTCATGGATCGGCTCCGGCGCGAGTGCCCCTGGGATCGCAAGCAGACCCACGAGAGTCTTGCCCGCTACCTGCTCGAAGAGGCGTACGAGACGCTCGAAGCCATCGACCTCGGTGACGACGAGCATCTGCGCGAGGAGCTCGGCGACCTGCTGCTGCAGGTGATGTTCCATGCCCGGATCGCCGCGGAGCGCGACGAGTCGCCCTGGGACGTCGACGACGTCGCCGGTGGGATCGTCGAGAAGCTGATCCGCCGCCATCCGCACGTGTTCAGCGATGTCGAGGTCGCCGATGCCGACGAGGTCAACGCCAACTGGGAGGCGATCAAGGCGGCGGAGAAGGGCCGTACCTCGGCCGTCGAGGGGATACCGCTGACGCTGCCGGCGTTGGCCAGGGCCGACAAGCTGCTCGCCCGGGCCGCCCAGGCCGGCCTCGACCCGGTCGCTGCACCCAACGCGACTCCGGCAGATACAACTCCGGCAGACACAACACCGGCAGACACAACACCGGCCGACACAACACCGGCCGGCCGGATCGGCACCACCCTGCTCGACGTCGTACGCGCGGCTCGGGAGGCCGGGGTCGACCCTGAGCAGGCACTACGCGCCACGCTGGTGGAGTACGGCGAGGCGGTGCGCGCCGCCGAACGGTCCGGAAACTAGGGTTGTGAAGGCGGGCAGCGAACCAGGACAAGGGAAGCAAACGCCAACCGAAGGCTTGAGGGAGAACTGTGGCGAGTATCGATGCCGTAGGCGCTCGGGAGATTCTCGACTCGCGTGGGAGCCCCACCATCGAGGTCGAGGTCGCACTCGACGACGGGGCGATCGGCCGAGCCGTGGTGCCGTCCGGGAAGTCGACCGGCCAGTTCGAGGCCGTCGAACTGCGGGACGGCGGCGACCGCTACGGCGGCAAGGGCGTCGAGCGAGCCGTCGTCGCGGTGATGGATCAGATGGCGCCGCAGCTGATCGGCTATGACGCCGACGAGCAGCGCCTGATCGACCAGGCGATGTGCGACCTGGACGGCACGCCCAACAAGGCCCGGTTCGGCGCCAACGCGATCCTCGGCGTGTCCCTGGCAGTGGCGAGGGCCGCGGCCGAGTCCGCGAAGCTGCCGTTGTTCCGCTATGTCGGTGGTCCCAATGCGCATCTGCTGCCGGTGCCGCTGCTCAACATCCTCAACGGCGGCGCCCACGCCGACAGCGACGTCGACGTCCAGGAGTTCATGGTCGCGCCGATCGGCGCCGCGACGTTCCGCGAGGCGCTTCAGCACGGCGCCGAGGTCTATCACGCACTGAAGTCGGTGCTGCAGGATCGGGGCTTGTCGACGGGGCTGGGCGACGAGGGCGGCTTCGCGCCAAACCTGCCGTCCAACCGGGACGCGATCGACCTGATCGCCGCGGCGGTCGAGCGGACCGGCCTCCGATTCGGCGAGGACATCGGCTTGGCGCTCGATGTGGCGGCGAGCGAGTTCCATGACGCCGGGACGTACACCTTCGAGGGCAAGTCCAAGGACGCCGGCGAGCTGATTTCGTACTACGCCGAGCTCGTCGACGCCTACCCGATCCTGTCGATCGAGGATCCGCTCGACGAGGAGGACTGGGCCGGCTGGCAGGCGATCAACGCCGAGCTTGGCGAGCGGGTACAGATTGTCGGCGACGATCTGTTCGTCACCAACGTCGAGCGGCTGCAGCGTGGCATCGATGAGGGGTCGGCCAACTCGCTGCTGGTGAAGGTCAACCAGATCGGCACCCTGACGGAGACGCTCGACGCGGTCGCGCTGGCCCATCGAAACTCGATGAGCTGCGTGATGAGCCACCGGTCCGGCGACACCGAGGACACGACCATCGCCGACTTGGCGGTCGCCACCAACTGCGGCCAGATCAAGTCCGGAGCGCCGGCCCGTTCGGAGCGGACCGCGAAGTACAACCAGCTGCTGCGGATCGAGGAGATCCTCGACGATGCGGCCCGTTACGCCGGTCGGGGCGCCTTCCCGCGTTGGACCGCTCGAGGCTGAGTCGTGGCGACGCCTCCGCGTAAGCCGAATCGGGGCCCCGGCAGCAGCCGGCGTTCCCAAGCTCGCGCGGCCGGGTCTCGGACAGCACGTCCTCGGTCAGCAGAGTCTCGGACAGCGCGTCCTCGGTCAGCAGAGTCTCGGACAGCGCGTCCCCAGGCGGCGGGTCGGACAGCGCAATCCCGGACAGCGCAGCCTCGGAAGGGGGAGGCGTCCCGAGGCGATGGTCGGCCGCCGCGACGTACCCGTGCCACCGGCCGGGCCGCCGTCCTGGCGCTGGTCCTGCTCGTGCTGGTGATCTCGTACGCGTCGAGCCTGCGGGCCTGGATCGAACAGCGAGCCGAGATCGCGTCCGTTCAGGCCGATATCGCCGCCACCCAGCAGCGGGTCGACCAACTGGCTCAGACCAAGCAACGCTGGCACGACGACGCCTACATTCGCCGGATGGCACGGGAGCGGTTCGGCTGGGTGCTGCCCGGCGAGGTCGGCTACCGGGTCATCGACGAGAACGGCGACACGGTCGGCGACACGCCACGGCTCGACGACCCGTCGGCGGGGTCGGGCACTGATCAGCCCGACTGGTACGACCAGATGTGGGGGAGTGTCGAGGCGGCCGGCCAGCCGTTGCCCAGCAAGGAGAAACAGAAGCCGACGAAGGACAAGAACCCCGACGCCGTCATCAAGCAGGAGCCGAATCGCCGATGAGCCGGTCGAGGGTGTCCGAGCCGGCCAGCGACGACGACCTGCTGGCCGTAGAGGCACAGCTGGGCCGCTCGCCGCGCGGCGTGCATTCGGTTGCCCATCGATGCCCCTGCGGTCGGCCGGATGTGGTGCGTACGCAGCCGCGACTGCCCGACGGCACACCGTTCCCGACCATGTTCTACGTCACCTGCCCTCGGCTCAACAGCGCGATCGGCACGCTCGAGGCGTCCGGGCTGATGAGCGAGATGACCGGGCGTCTGGCGACCGACGACGAGCTCGCCGGGTCGTACCGCCGGGCCCACGAGGCCTACCTGCGGCGCCGGTCCGAGCTGGGCCGGGTCGCCGAGATCGAGGGCACGTCGGCCGGCGGCATGCCGACCCGGGTCAAATGCCTGCATGCCCTCGTCGGTCAGGCGCTGGCCGAGGGCCCCGGCATCAACCCGCTCGGTGACGAGACCCTGAACCGACTCGAACCGTGGTGGGAGGCCGGCCCATGCGTGTAGCGGCGGTGGACTGCGGCACGAACACGATCCGGCTCCTGATCGCCGACCTGGATCCCGCGACCGGGCAGCAGGACGACGTCGACCGGCAGTTGCGCTACGTACGGCTGGGTCAGGGGGTCGACCGAACCGGGCGACTCGCCGAGGATGCCGTTGCCCGGACGCTTGAGGCGGCCGAAGACTATGCGGCCCGATGCCGTACGCACGGCGCCGAGCGGATCCGGATCGGGGCCACCTCAGCGGTACGCGACGCCGCCAACGCCGAGGAGTTCCTGGACGCGATGACCGAACGACTCGGCACCCGGCCCGAAGTGCTGGCGGGGTCCGAGGAGGCCAGCCTGTCCTGGCTCGGCGCGATGCGCGATCTCGCCGCCGCCGATCTGCCCAAGGATCAGCTGGTCGTGGACATCGGCGGCGGCTCGACCGAGTTGATCCGGGGGGCCGGCAACCGGATCGCCGGCGCCCGCTCCCTCGACATCGGATCGGTACGCCTGACCGAGCGTCATCTGACCAACGACCCGCCGTCGGAGGAGCAGATCGCGGCCGCGGCCGCCGATGCCGACGCGGCCTTCGACACGGTCTCGGGCGACACGGTCTCAACTGACCAGGGCGGCCCAGATCAGCGCGGCATCGATCTGGCGGCCGTCGGCTCGGTGGTCGGCGTGGCCGGCTCGATCACGACGATCGCGGCCCACACGCTGGCCTTGGAGAGCTGGGACTCCAAGCGGATCCACCACGCCCGGCTGCCGATCGACGACGTCATCGCCTCGTGCGCGACGCTGCTCGCCACGCCGGTGGCGGCTCGTCGGGCGATGCCGTTCATGCCGACCGGCCGGGCCGACGTCATCGGCGGCGGTGCCGTCGTACTCGGCCGACTGCTGCTGCGGCTGGCCCCGACGCTTCGGCTGCCCTACCTCATCGTCAGTGAGCATGACTTCCTCGACGGGCTGGCCTGGTCGGCGGCGGAAGTCGCTGATCCGTCGTGACCGAGCTGCTGCCGCATCCGCTCGCCGGCGACCACTACTCCAGCCCAGTCGAGCCCGGCTCCGGCTGGCCGGACGACGTCGCGAAGCCATCGACGCCGGTGGCCCACGATGCCGACGAGGTCGCTCGGCTCGCCGGTCCGGATCAGTCGCTCGCCGAGCTCACGGCACGGATCTCGGTGTGCCGGGCCTGTCCTCGGCTGGTCGACTGGCGCGAGTCGGTCGCGCGCGACAAGCGCAAGTCCTTCGCCGGCGAGCCCTATTGGGGTCGTCCGGTGCCGGGCTGGGGCGCAACCGCACCGGCCGTCGTGGTCGTGGGACTCGCGCCGGCAGCCCATGGCGGCAACCGCACCGGCCGGATGTTCACCGGCGACCGGTCGGGTGAGTGGCTCTACGGCTCGATGCATCGAGTCGGACTCGCGGCGACCGGCGGCAGTGAGCATGCCGGCGACGGACAGCGGCTGATCGACACCCGGATCGTCGCCGCCGTCCGATGTGCACCGCCGGACAACCGGCCGACCACCGTCGAGCGGGACACCTGCGAGCCCTGGCTGCGAGCCGAGCTGGGCCTGGTGCTCCCGACGGTTCGCTGCTTCGTCGCGTTGGGGTCGTACGGATTCGACGCGGTCCTGCGCGGCGTACGACGGCTCGGCGGGCGGGTGCCGACGCCGCGACCACGGTTCGGCCACGGCGCCGAGGCGACGATCGAGACGCCGGACGGGCGGCCCGTACCGCTGCTCGCCAGCTTCCATCCGAGTCAGCAGAACACGTTCACCGGGCGGCTCACCGAGGACATGCTCGACGCCGTGTTATCCCGTGCGCGGGCCGTTGCCGGTTAGGTTTAGACCGACCGACCCCCGTAGCCCAACTGGCAGAGGCAGACGGCTTAAACCCGTTCCAGTGTGGGTTCGAGTCCCACCGGGGGTACTTCAGACCTGCGATACGGTCGGTCCATCGACCAGAACCTGACCGACGATGTACGCCCCGTGCGTACGCCGACGACCGATGATCTCGAGCGGGCCGTCCAGGTCGTACGCCGCTATCTCCAGCCGACGCCGCTCGACGAGGGCCTGGAGCCGTCCGAGCCGTTGCTGAAGCTCGAGTCGATGCAGCCGACCGGATCGTTCAAGGTGCGGGGCGCGCTCAACGCACTCACCAACGTGGATCCCGACACGCCGGTGGTCACTGCCTCGGCCGGCAATCACGGGCTCGGCATGGCCTTTGCCGCGCGCCGGCTCGGCCGCCCGGTCACCGTGGTGGTGTCGACCAAGGCATCGCCGGCCAAGGTCGAGGCTCTGCGTCGGCTCGGCACCGAGCCGGTGCAGATCGGGACGACGATCGAGGACGCCGAGGCGCACGCAATGGAGCTGGCGCAGAGCGGCGCGCATTACATCTCGCCCTACAACGATCCCGATGTCATCGCCGGGCAGGGCACGATCGGCCCGGAGCTCGCCGAACAGATGGCGCTCGACGACCAGACCGGCGCCCCGCTGACGGTCGTGAGTCCGATCGGCGGCGGAGGACTGACCTCAGGACTGGGCCTGTGGGCGTCCACCCGTCCGGACGTACGGCTGGTCGGCGTGGAGTCGGAGCTGTCGACGCCGGTCTCGACGGCGATCCGGGCCGGCAGGTGGGCCGAGATCGAGATCGGCCCGACCATCGCCGACGGACTGAGCGGCAACGTGGAGCGGGGGTCGGTGACCCTCGAGCTGATCGGTCGCCAAGCCGACCAGCTGCTCACCGTCAGCGAGGCCGAGATTCGCGACGCGATGCGCTGGCTCGCATCGCGGCGTGGCCTGATCGCCGAGGGCGCCGGCGCGACCGCGCTGGCGGCCGTACTCGCGGGGAAGGTCGACGCCGAGGGACGGGTCGTCGCGCTCGTGTCGGGACGCAACATCGCACTGCCGCTCTACGCCGCGCAGCTGGCCTGAAACCGGCGTTATCCAACGCATACCTATGCACTGGCGCGTACCGGTACCCTGGTGCCACCACGACTCAGCCCGAGACGTACGGGCACGGAGGAATGATGCAGAGCAACAACCCTGTCTTCCGGAACAGCGACGCCTTCAACGGTCGCTCGACCTACACCAACCCCTCGGGCTACACCGACCCTTCGACCTGGTCGACCGGCGGCAACGTCGGCTCCACCGGTGCGCCGCCGACCGTCGGCGACCGCATCACGATCGACAGCGTCGTCCAGAAGACCGGCATCACGCTCGGCGTGATCGTGGTGTTCGCGTTCATCACCTGGATCGGCACCGGCGACCTCAACGCCGAGGACGATCTCGCCCAACTCGCCGCCCTGTCGCTGATCGGCGGCGGCCTCGCCTTCATCCTGTCGATGGTCAACTCGTTCAAGCGCGTGATCAGCCCCGCGCTGGTGCTGGCATTCGCCGCGGCCGAGGGCGTGGCGCTCGGCGCGATCTCGAAGGCGTTCGAGAACTGGTACGACGGCGTCGTGTCCGGCGCGGTCCTCGGCACGCTTGCCGCGTTCGCCGGCACGCTCGCGGCCTACAAGGTGCTCAACATCAAGGTCGGCGACAAGTTCCGGCGCGGCGTGATCGCGGCGATGTTCGGGTTCATCGGCCTGGTGTTCATGGACCTGATCCTGTCGCTGTTCAACGTGGACCTCGGCCTCAACGGCTTCGGCACGCTGGGTCTGCTGATGTCCATCGCCGGTCTGATCCTCGGCGTCTTGATGCTGATCCTCGACTTCGACTTCGTCGAGCAGGCGATCGCCGCCGGCGCGCCGGAGCGCGAGTCGTGGCGGGCCGCGTTCGCCCTGGCCGTCTCGCTGGTCTGGATCTACACCAACCTGCTCCGGATCCTCGCCATCATCCAGAGCGACTAACCCGACGATCCGTCGCTCAGACAGCGACGATCCGTCACTTAGACACCGACCATCCGTCAGTTGGGCAGACCCGACTGACGGATGGTCGTTTTCTGAGCTGAGAGTCGCCGCTCAGGCGAAGGCGCGACGTGAGCGTCGCAGTGCGTGCTCGTGCACGATGGCCGTCGCATGGCCGTGCGCGATGCCGTACTCGTCGCGCAGCCAGTTGACTCGATCCTCGAAGCGCCCGAAGGCGGGACCCGCCTCGAGATCGCGGAACCACTCCGGAAGTTCTTTGCCGGTCGCTTGGGGAACCCTCGCGACCAGTAGCTGATGGGTCTCTTCGGAGTGGTGTAGGGCCATCGTTTACCTCCCGACGAGCTCGTAGGTCGAGCGTGCCTGATCCGATCGGGTCAGGCAAGGGTTGACATCGCCCAAATCCTGTGCGTCTTTCGGCCGAACGGCAGGTGGTCGCCGGTTGGCGACGGACGGCTACGTTCCGCAGGCAACCGCCGTCGTCTGGACCCGGCCGCACTTCTAGGCTGTGCGTCGTGGAGTACGTGAACTCACTGGTCGACCTGGTCGGCAACACCCCGCTCGTACGGCTCTCGAAAGTGACCGACGGCGCGCCCGGCATGGTGCTCGCCAAGATCGAGTACTTCAATCCCGGGGGCAGCGTGAAGGACCGGATCGCGCTCCGGATGATCGAGGCCGCCGAGGCCGACGGACGGCTGCAGCCGGGTGGGACGATCGTGGAGCCGACCAGCGGCAACACGGGCGTTGGACTCGCGATCGTCGCCCAGTCGCGCGGCTATCGGTGCGTCTTCGTGTGCCCCGACAAGGTCAGCGAGGACAAGCGCAACGTGCTGACCGCCTACGGCGCCGAGGTCGTCGTCTGCCCGACCGCGGTCCCGCCGGAGCATCCGGACTCCTACTACAGCGTCTCGGATCGGCTGGTCAGCGAGATCGAGGGGGCCTGGAAGCCGGATCAGTACTCGAACCCGGAGAATCCGCGCTCGCACTACGAGACGACCGGGCCCGAGATCTGGCGCCAGACCGAGGGCCGGGTGACCCACTTCGTCGCGGGCGTCGGCACCGGCGGCACCATCTCCGGGGTTGGCCGCTACCTCAAGGAGGTCAGCGACGGCCGGGTCCAGATCGTCGGGGCTGACCCGCAGGGGTCGGTCTACTCCGGCGGCACCGGCCGGCCGTACCTGGTCGAGGGCGTCGGTGAGGACTTCTGGCCGGACACCTACGACCGCGACGTCGCCGACCGGATCATCGCGATCTCGGACAAGGACTCCTTCGACGTGACCCGCCGGCTCGCCCGCGAGGAGGGGATTCTGGTCGGCGGCTCCGGTGGGATGGCCGCGGCGGCGGCGGTTCGGCTGGCCGCCGAGCTGGCCGACCCCGAGGCGGTCATCGTCGTACTCCTGCCCGACGGCGGCCGGGGCTACCTCACCAAGGTCTTCAACGACGACTGGCTGGCCCATTTCGGCTTCCTCCCAGGCACGGCGGAGGGCACCGTCGGCGAGGTGCTGCGCGGCAAGAGCGGCGAGCTGCCGGACCTCGTGCACACTCATCCGAACGAGACGATCGCCGAGGCGGTCGCGATCCTGCGGGAGTACGGCGTGTCGCAGATGCCGGTCGTACGCGCCGAACCGCCGGTGATGGCCGCCGAGGTGGCCGGTGCCGTCGTCGAGCGCGATCTGCTCGAGGCGCTCTACTCCGGCAAGGCGCGACTCGCCGACCGGGTCGAGCAGCACATGTCACCGGCCCTGCCCACGATCGGGTCCGGTGAGGCCGTCTCGGCCGCGATCGCCGCCCTCGAGTCGGCCGACGCGCTGCTCGTACAGGAGGACGGCAAGCCGGTCGGCGTCGTCACGAGACAGGACCTGCTCGGGAGCCTGGCCGCCCGTTGACCCGCCGTCGGCCCGCCCACCGAGGGTGGAGGGCCTAGGTGAAGTGGGCCTTCTCGTCGATCTTGGGACCCTCCTTGGACCAGGGCGTGATCGGACGTGACTGCGGCTTGCCGTCGACGACCAGGTCGACCCGCTCGTTGTAGAACGACAGCAGGTCGCGGATCTTGGGGTTCTCCGGGATCGGCCGCGGGTAGCTCCACACCAGGTCCGGCTCGACCGTGTCGCCGACGCGGACCGACCAGTAGCGGGCCTCGCCCTTGTACGGACACGTCGAGACAGCGTTGCTGCCCTCGAGGAACTCGGTCCGGAAGTCCTCGTACGGCAGGTAGTAGCGCACCGGCAGCAGGGTCTCGAGGAGCAGGAGCGGCCGGACGCTGTCGGCGATCGGCTCGCCCGCAACGTAGAGCTGGACATGGCGCGAGCTGTAGAGCGTGTCGACCCGCTTGTGCGGATCGCGGGCGTGCATGGTGACCCGCTCGTCCTCCTCGTACCACTCGAGCTGCCGCCAGGAGAACGTCACGTGGTCGGCCAGGGCCGCCATCGCTCCAGTCGGGTCCTCGTGGGCCCAGGCCGCCCCGACCGCGCGCGTGTTGCCGACCTCGACGGTCCAGCGGCGCCGGCCCTTGGAGTCGGTGCTCTCGTCGACCAGCACATCCGGGGTGATGTCGGCCTTCGGCAGGTAGTAGGTGGGCAGCCCGCCCGGGCCGTACTGCACCAGCAGCTGAGCGTTCTCGCTGTCGGCGACGACCTGGTTGGCGAGGCGGACCCGGATTCGCCGAGGCGTCGGCTCGACGAAGGACTTGGGGAGCTTCATAGTGGCGACGGTAGCTCAGCCGACGTCGATCAGGACGATTCCGACGAAGACGATCGCCGTCGCCACGACCCGGACCCGGCCGAAGCGCTCGTGGAAGAAGATCGTGCCGATCAAAGCTCCGACGATGATGCTGGACTCGCGCAGCGCGGCGATCGGCGCCAGCGCGCCGCGGGTCTGGGCCCAGAGCACGAGTCCGTACGCCGCCACACTCAGCACACCGCCGAGCAGGCCGAGCCCGAGCCGATGGCGAAGCTGCCCGAACAGGGCGGGGCCGCGTCGTGCATAGGCGTACGCCGGGATCAGCAGGCTCTGCAGCAGGATCAGCCAGCCGGTGTAACCCGCGGCAGTCCCGGAGGCGCGTACCCCGAGGCCGTCGACCGTCGTGTACGTCGCGATGGTCAGTCCGGTTGCGAGCGCGGCGAGGATCGCCGGCAGGTCGGACCGATCGGGTCGGCCGCCGGCGAAGACCAGGCTGCCGAGGCCGATCGAGACGACGACGACGCCGGCCAGCTCGCCTGTGGACGGCACCTCGCCGGCGAAGACCGCCGCGAAGACCGTGACGATCAGGGGCGACGTGCCGCGGGCGAGCGGATAGACCTGGTTAAAGTCGCCCAGCTGGTACGACTTCATCAGCAGCAGGCTGTACGCGATGTGGATGACGACCGACGCGATCAGGTAGGGCCAGCTCTCGGCGCGGGGCAGTGGCGAGATCGCGACGACGACGGCCGCGACCGTGCCACCGCCCACGCCGAGCAGCGTGAAGGCGACCAGCTTGTCGGTGATGTCATGGGCGATCGCGTTCCAACTGGCGTGCGCGACGGCCGCCAGCAGCACGACCAGGGTCACCGACAGGGGCAGTCCGCCGGCGGTGGACTCGAGACTCACCTAGAAGGCTCCTTGCGGCTCGGGCCCCGCGTTGGGGCATGCCTGTGGAGCCCTCCGGGCTTTTATCCCTTCAGGTGTGGGCCGGGTGGACCCGGCTCCTGGCGCCGCTCGGTCCAGGCTCGGCGGTCCTGGTTGTGAGTCGTCTGGCTGCTAGTGACTGGCGGACCGTCGACGGAACCCTAGGCGCAACCACGTGCTGTCTCGACCCTAACGGCCGGCGGGGTCTCGGATCAGATGGTGGGTCAGTCAGATGGTCGGGAAGGCGCCGCTCTCGCTTGCCGTTCCGTCCCCGGTGCCACCGCCGGCACCGCCGCCGGTGCAGGCCAGTAGCTTCGGGAGCTGCTTGGGCAGAGCACCCAGGTGCGCTCGCAGTCCGTCGGCCCGCTCCTGGAAGTCGGGGAGCTCCGGCGCCGGATCCATCACGTCCTCGGCCTGGCGTACGTCGCCGTCGCGGGTGCCGTGGACGAGGACCTTGTCGCCGGTCTGGAGATCGTCGGTCGATCCGTCGGCACTCAGCCCGTGATGGACTTCGGTGTCGTCGCTCAGCGTCCAGTCCCAGGTGGTGCCGTCGGCGCTCTCGACGGCCAGCGTGTCGTCTGAGACGTCGACCACCTTGCCGGACTGGATGTCTTCGTGCCGGAACTCGCCGGTGTCCGGATCCTTGACCACCTGCTCGCTGTAGAGCAGCTCGGGCGGCTCGGGGAGGTTCTTCAGGTCGCTCAGGTCGGGCAGGTCCTTCGGGTCAGGTAGGTCCTTCGGGTCGGGGACGCTGCGCGGACCGAGCCGGGTCACTCGGCAGTCGGGCTTGGCGTCGGAGTCGCCGCCGAGCGCCGAGCCGATGATGCCGCCGAGCCAGTCGCTCGAGGTGCCTCGCTCCGGATCGCCGGAGGATCCGCCGCCGTCGGCGTACGCAGCGGTCGCCACGGCGACGGACCCGCCGCAGACGGCGGTGGCGGCCAGGACGGCCAGGCTTCGTTTCATGCTCGTCTCCTTCGTCGAGTCGTTCGATGTGGTGTCCAGCTGACTCGGCGAAGCCTCGGGGAGCCGTAGGTCCGGCTGTGAGCTCGATAGGAGTCCCGAGCCCTGAGCACGACCCAGCCTGAGCACGACCGAGTCGGCGGCCCGAGGGAACCGCCGGCTCGATCGGCCCGACCTACCCGAGCGTGACGTGGTCCGGGAGCCGGTCGGCGTCCACGGCGAAGACCGCGACGTAGTACATCGGCGCGATGCAGCGGACGTTCTCACCGCCGACGGTGGCGGCACTGACCTTGGACGGCGTGACGATGAGCTCGGCGCCGGTGGCGGCGCATCCGACGAGTACGAAGCCGAAGGCGCGCTGGTCAGCGCCCAGGGTCGCAGCGGCCTCTCGTACCTGGGCCTGATCGGACGGCAGCGCGGCGGCGAACTGATCGAGGTCCTGGTCGTCGGTCACCTCGTGGGCCGGCGGCGGCTGATAGTCGGGCGATGTGGTCAGTTCCTGGAAGACCAGCGGCTCGCCCGGGCCGGCCGAAGCATCGGCGCCGGCGCTGTCGGTGCCGACGAGGGTGAAGTCCTTGGGCAACGCGGTGCGGCTCACCTGGAAGATCGCGACCTGGGTGTGCGCGGCGAGGCACTCCTCTGTCTTGTCGCCGTTGAAGGCGGCATAGACCCGGGTGCCGTCGACCATCAGCTTGGCGTCGTCCACGCTGGCGCAGCTCGGTCCGTTGGTGAAGGCCAGGAGCGGCTGGCTGCCGGTCGGATAGCCGCCCTGACCGGCGAGTGCGTCCAGCACCTTTTTGTAGACGGCCGGCTCGTCGGAGAACCAGCCGGGATAGGCCTGCGCCGCGGTGGGTCCGTCCAGCACGGTCGGCGGTGCGACGATGCCGCTCGCGCTGTCGGCCAGCAGTACCAACTGGGCATGGATGGGCTGGCCGGCCAGATCTGCGGCCTGGCTGTCGCCCCCGCCGTCGCCGCCGACCCCCGAGCCGTCGGCGGGCGATGCCGGTTCGGCACTGTCAGTGCCGCAGCCGGCGACGGCGAGGACTGCTGCGGTGATCAATAGCGTGATCGATCGCATGTGGCTAGGACCCTTCGAAGGGCGGATCGGTTCCGTCGCGCCGGCGCTGATCTCGTACGATTCGCCGACTTTGTACCGACTTCTTGGTATCCGCGTTGTCCGACGCTGAGCTTCTGCTGTGAGTTTGCCGTCTGTTCCGGGGCTTCGTTGGCATGTCCTTGGCGTGTCCGACCGGTCTCGGGCATCCTCGAAGAACCTGCTGGACCGATATCGAGGAGTGTGTCCGCGCGTGACGACATCGCCGCTGCTCAGGCGATCATCGGACTCGTCCGCTGCCCGGCCGCCGAGGTCGTGGAGCGTACGGCCCGGACTGATCGCGGTGGCTGCCGTCTGCGCGCTGCTGGTCTGGGTGACCCAGCGGATCTTCGTCCAGTCGCCGCGCGGCCAGCAGTGGGACGAGGGCTGGAGAGTCGACGTCCAGGAGGCGGCCGGCCAGGTCTGGGACACGCGGGCTCACGAGTTCAGCGTGGTCTCGCTCCGGATCGGTCTGTTCCTCTGCCTGGTCCTGGCCCTCGTCGCGCTGGCGCGTCGCCGGATGGACCTCTTCGTCCGCGGCGCGGTGCTGGTCGCCGGCGCCAACGCGACCACGCAGCTGCTCAAGCGCGTCATCATCGATCGTCCCGACTTCGTCGCTCAGTACGGGCCGAGTGTCGGATACGGCCCGAACGCCCTGCCGAGTGGCCACGTGACCCTCGTGGCGTCGGTCGTCATCGCGGCGGTGATCGTACTTCCGAGAGCAGCCGGTCCCCTCGTCGCACTTGTCGGTGGTGCCTGGGTCGCGCTCGTCGGGGCCGCGACCGTGATCACCGGCTGGCATCGCCCCAGCGACATCGTCGCCGCACTGCTCGTCTGCACCGGCTGGACGGCGCTGGTCTACTCGGTGCAATTCACGCGGTGGCCCGGTGGCGAAACACCATCCCGCGCGTGACCGACGCGCCGGAAGCGACGCGCCGATATCGACCTGGGTCGACGTCGAGCGCGTCGGGCTGAGTCTTCCCGAGACGTCCCTCGGGGCCGCCCACGAAGGATCGCCGGCCGTTCTGGTCAGGACCCAGCAGTTCGCTCGGCTCCGCTGGGATGACGTCGGCGGCGAGATCCTGCAGTTCTGGGTGCCGGACGCCGATCTGGTCGCCGCGTACGCCCAGGACGACGCGGCGACCTATCACGGCGCGCCGGGCTACTCGAAGAAGGTCGTCATGGCATCGCTGGCACGGCTCGATCGCCAGACGCTCCGCGAGCTGCTCGTCGAGTCGTGGGCCTGCCGCGCACCCGTCACGCTGCGCCGGAAGCATCCTGACCTGCGCTGAGCCTCAGTCGGAGGCCTGCTGCTCGTCGGTTGGCTGCTCGGCCCGGAGTCGCTCGCCCCACCACACCGACCAGCCGATCAGGGCGGCCGTGAGAACCCATGGCACGGTGCGGTTGAAGGTCAGGGCGGTGCCGGTCGACGCGGTTTGCACGATCGCCGTGAGTACGACCGCGAGCGCGATGTGGGTCAGTCCCCAGACCACAGTCACTGTGCGCCAGAAGGATCGGGCCTCGGCGTACTGGTCGTACTCGGTCTCCATCTCCGCCCCGGGGACCGAGTGCCGACCGCCGTAGAACGCCTGGCCGAAGTAGAAGATCAGCGGTCGGCGCGTCGCGAGGGAGAGCAGGCAACCGAGGCCGAAGGCACCGGTGAGCGCAGCGCTCTCGAGCAGGACGATCTTGGGATCGTTGGTCAGGAGCGCGAGGACGATGCTGAGTCCTATGCCGCCGAGGACCACGACACCCACGACGTCGATCGTGCGCCAGCGGAGGTAGTCGATGAGGACGCCGAAGCCGGGCAGGGTCCCGGCGAGCACCAGGGACCACACCTCGGCAAGCCCGGCGGAGCGGAGCAATTGGTACGCCACGAGCGGGCCGACGATGTCGAGGCTGAGCATCCGCACCATGCCGACTCGCCGGCTGACGGTCTGCCGACCCGCTTCGCTGCTCACTATCGCAGTGTGCCGCAACCGGCTGGCAGTCTGGGATGCTCGACATACTCGACGGCAGAGGATGACCGAATGGAGCACTACGTGCGACCCGTCGGATCGCCACCGGTCAACGGCTACAGCCATGCCGTGGCGTTCGCCGGACCGATGGTCGTCGTCTCCGGCCAGGTTCCGATTGACGAGGCGGGCAACCTGGTCGGCGAGGGCGACGCCGAGGCCCAGGTGCGTCAGGTGTTCGCCAACCTGGCGACGGCGCTCGCGGCGGCCGGATCCGGGATGGAGCACCTGGTCAAGCTGACCGTGTTCCTCATCGATCTCGGTGATCTCGGTGTCTTTCGGGCCGTTCGAGATGAGCACATCGACACGGCGCGACCGCCGGCCAGCTCGCTGGTCCAGGTCGCGGGCCTGGTGCATCCGGCGTTTCGCGTCGAGATCGAGGCCCTCGCCGCGCTGTCGGCCGACACCGAGAGCGGTCGATGAGTACGGAGAGTACGGCGAGTCCGGAGAGCGTGGCGAGGACGCTGTTCGAGTCGTACGCCGCGGGTGACATGGATGCCGTGCGGGCCTGCCTCGCCGACGACCTGGTCGGCTGGATCACCAACCGCGACGGCGGGGTGGACCGTACCGACGGTGCCGACGCCTATCTGGCGCGACTGCAGGACCTGAGCGAGGCGGCGCTGGAGGCGCGGATCACCCAGGTGCTCGGTATCGACGACGAACGGGCCATGACGATGGTCGCGATCCGGGCGGCCAGGCGCGGCCTGGATCTCCACAACCATGCGGCGTTCCTAGCGCGCGTCGTCGACGGGCGGGTGGCCGAGCTGTGGATGGTCGAGGCGCAGCCGGCCTACAGCGACGAGTTCTGGTCGTAGGCCGGCGGCACTGGCGGGCCGGGAATGGCCGCGGAGTCGGTCAGGCAGTCTCCGGATGTTCCCGGGGGACCTGGAAGGGCCGCACCTCCTGCGGCCAGCCGCAGGCGACTGCGATCTTGCCGGCCCAGAGCCGGGCGGCCTCCTCGTCGGGTACGTCCACGACGGCGAAGCCGCCGATGTACTCCTTGGTCTCCGCATACGGACCGTCGGAGAACAGCGGCGTGCCGGTCGACGCATCGACGCTGAACACCGGAGCCTCGGGGTCCAGGCCACCGGTGAAGATGAGAACTCCGGCAGCCTCCATCTCCGCCCTCAGCACCCGGACCCGCTTGGAAGCCTGGCGGAAGTCCTCGTCGGTGAGATCGGGCACCCACGTCCCGTTGAAGGCGATGAGGTACTCAGTCATGGTTCCTCCTTCGGAGTGGCCGCCGTGGCCACTCTCCACCTTCTCCACGAACGGCGGAAGCCGGTTTCGACACTGCGCCGGATTCGACACCTGCCAGAAGCCGTCAGCCGTCCGCGACCGATATGGGTCGCGGACGGCTGTCAGTCGGTATCAGGCGTCGGCGTACTTGACGCCGGTCGCGTGGATCGGGCAGTAGCCGAACGGGTTCTTGTTCAGGTACTGCTGGTGGTAGTCCTCGGCGTACCAGTAGTCGCCGAGCGGCTGGATCGCGGTCGTGATCTCGCCGTACCCCTTGGCGGTCATGGCCTGCTGGTAGCGGTCCCGGGACGCCTCGGCCTTCGCCTGGTGCTCCGGTGTGGTCGTGTAGATCACCGAGCGGTACTGCGAGCCGACGTCGTTGCCCTGGCGCATCCCCTGCGTCGGGTCGTGGTTCTCCCAGAAGACCCTGAGCAGGTCGTCGAACGACACCTTCGCCGGGTCGTAGATCACGCGAACGACCTCGGCGTGCCCGGTACGTCCACTGCAGACCTCTTCGTACGTCGGGTTCGGGGTGTGTCCACCGGCGTAACCGACCGAGGTCGACCAGACGCCGGGGATCTCCCAGAACGTCTTCTCCTCGCCCCAGAAGCAGCCAAGTCCGACGACAACGGACTCGAACCCCTCGGGGACATCGGTCACGATCGGGGTGCCGAGCACGGCATGCGTCTCGCCGACGTTGAACGGTCGGGTGTCGCGGCCCGGCAGGGCGTCCTCACGGCTGGGAATCTTTGACTTCTCGCGGCCGAACAGCACTGCGGTCTCCTTATTCTCGAATCACCTGGTTCAACCTATGCGGGGGCAGATTCGTTCCCGCGAGGCGTTCAGCTGTCGATCCAGCGCGGTGCCGTTCGTCACATAGGCAGGACACGGGGCGGGGGACATGCCGACGAGTGGATACGGGCGAGGAGGAGAGCCATGCGCTATGTGTTCTTGGGGTACGCCGACCCGAGCGTCGAGCGGGATTGGACGCCGGACGAGCTCGAGGCGGTGATCGACAAGCACGCCGCGTTCGCCGCGCGTATGCGGGACGAGGGCAAATTCGTCGCCGGCGTCGGACTCAGCGCGAGTGAGGCGACGGCCGTCGTACGTCCGAACGGCAGCGACTTCGTCGTCACCGAAGGGCCGTTCGCCGAGACGAGTGAGCACATCGGCGGGCTCTACATCCTGGATTGCGCCGACCGGGACGAGGCGCTGGCATTGGCCCGACAGATGCCGTTCACCGACACCATGGCGGTCGAGGTGCGACCCGCGCCGCACTGACCGGCCGACAGAGCTAGTCTCGCCTGCGTGACCGACACACATCTGCCCCGCGCAGTGGGCTTCGACACGCTGGCCATCCACGCCGGTCAGGAGGCTGACTCCCGTACCGGCTCGGTAGCCCCGCCGATCTACGCGACGAGCACCTACCGTCAGGACGGCGTCGGCGGCCTTCGCGAGGGATACGAGTACTCCCGCACGGCCAACCCGACGCGTACGGCGCTCGAGCAGTGTCTGGCCGCCCTCGAGGACGGCTCGAACGGCCTGGTCTTCGCCAGCGGCATGGCCGCCGAGGACACGCTGCTGCGTGCGCTGACCAACCCGGGCGACCATGTCGTGATCCCGGACGACGCCTACGGCGGCACGTTCCGACTGTTCGCCAAGGTGCTGCAGCGCTGGGGCTTGGAGCACGCCACGGTCCGGATCTCCGATCCCGACGCGGTGCGGGCCGCGATCCGACCCGGTCAGACCACGATGGTGTGGGTCGAGACGCCGACCAACCCGCTGCTCCGGATCGCCGACATCGAAGAGCTCGCCGCGATCGCGCACAACGCCGACGCCCTGCTCGTCGTCGACAACACGTTCGCGTCGCCGTACCTCCAGCAGCCGATCCGGCTCGGCGCCGACATCGTCGTGCATTCGACGACCAAGTACTGCGGGGGCCACTCCGACGTGATCGGCGGCGCCCTGGTGACGCGTACCCCGAACCTCGCCGAGCCGTTGGCCTTCCACCAGAACGCGATGGGCGCGGTCGCCGGTCCGTTCGACTCGTGGCTGGTGCTGCGTGGGCTGAAGACGCTCGGCGTACGCATGGAGCGGCACAGTGACAACGCCGAACGGGTCGCGGAGTTCCTGACGACACGGCCGGAGGTCACCGAGGTGTACTACCCGGGTCTGCCGGCGCATCCGGGGCACGCTGTCGCCAAGCGGCAGATGAAGCGTTACGGCGGCATGGTGTCGTTCCAGGTCGCAGGCGGGGAGGCGGCCGCACTCGACCTGGTGTCGAGGACCCGGGTCTTCACGCTGGCCGAGTCGCTCGGCGGTGTGGAGTCGCTGATCGAGCATCCCGGCCGGATGACCCATGCGTCGGTCGCGGGTTCGGAGCTCGAGCTGCCATCGGACCTGATCCGATTGTCGGTGGGGATCGAGACCGTCGACGACCTGCTCGACGACCTGGCACAGGCCTTCGGCGCGGCGTGAGCATCGCCGGAGGCCGGCGGTGACGTTGGTCGCCTGCGTCGACTTCGGCTCGACCTACACCAAGGCGCTGCTGGTCGACGTCGACAGCGGCGACCTGGTCGCTCGGACCGAGCACCCGACCACGATCGGCACCGACGTGCTCGACGGCTGGCTGGCCTGCCGCGCCGGGCTGATCGCGCAGGACAGCGGGGCTGCCGGGGCTGACGTCGTGGCCTGCTCGTCGGCCGGTGGCGGCCTGCGGATCGCCGTCGTCGGCCAGGAGGAGCTGGTCACTGCCGAGGCCGGCCGGCGGGTGTCCCTGTCGAGCGGCGGCGCCGTGGTGCATGTGACCTCGGGCGGACTCGCCTCGGGCATCGAGCCGCTGGCGGCGTCAAGACCCGATGTCGTGTTGCTGGTCGGAGGCACTGACGGCGGGAACCCCGCGGTCCTCGTCGATGCCGCCGATCGACTGGCCGCGGCCGCTTGGTCCGGACCGGTCGTCGTCGCCGGTAACGCTGCGGCCGTGAGTGACGTCGTCGATCGGCTCGGGGCGGCGGGCGTGGACCATGTCGTCGCGGACAACGTCGTGCCCCAGATCGGCGTGCTCCGGCCCGACTCGGCTCGCACCGCGATCCGCGAGATGTTCCTACGCCATGTCATCGGGGGCAAGCGGCTGTCGGCGTCGGCGGAGTTCCTCGACATGGTGGTCGGCCCGACGCCGGACATTGTGCTGTCCGGCGTCGAGCTGCTCGCCGAGGCCGTCGGTGATGTCGTCGTCGTCGATGTCGGCGGAGCCACCACCGACGTCCACTCCGCCGTCACACTGGACCCGGAGGATGCTGGCCTCGCCCGCGAGGTGGTGGCGCCGACGCCGCTGACCCGGACGGTCGAGGGCGACCTCGGCATGCGCTGGAGCGCCCTGACCACAGTGGCTCGCGGTGTCGCGACCGGGTTGGTCAACGACGCCGATGCGATCGGGCTCAGTGCGGCCGCCGAGCGTCGGGTCGCCGATCCCGGTTGGCTGCCTGACGGTCCGGCCGACGTCGAGGCGGAGTACGACCTCGCCACGACCGCAGTCGGGATCGCGCTGCGGCGGCACTCCGGACGGCAGCGCGTCGTGTTCGGTCCCGAGGGGCGCCTTGTCGAGCGGCAGGGCGTGGACCTTCGCGAGGTCGAGCTCCTGGTGGGATCGGGCGGAGTCCTACGGCATGCGCCGGCCGAGCGGGCTGCCGCCGTGCTGCGCGAGTCGACCGGCGAGGACGTCCCTGGCGGTTGGCTGCTGCCGCGTAGCCCTCGACTCGTCGTGGATCAGGAGTACGTCCTCGCCGCGGCCGGACTGCTTCGCGCCGACCACACCGACGCCGCGGCGACCCTGCTGCGTCAGCGGCTGGCGTCGGCGTAGGGGCTGGTGTCGGGGTAGGGCTAGCGTCGGAGTGTCGCAGTTGTCCGGCGGCATTCGGCCCAGGACCCGACTGGCGCCTGACAACTCCGTAGTGTTCGCGGTATGGATCCCGGTACGGACGTGCCCGACGTCACGATCGGCGACATCGAGGCGGCTCGGCGGCTGCTCGACGGCGTCGCGATTCAGACTCCCTTGGAAGTGTCGCGGTCGCTCACCGCGGTGGCCAAGACACCGGTCCATCTCAAATGCGAGAACCTGCAGCGCACCGGATCGTTCAAGATCCGCGGTGCGTACGTGCGGATCAGCGGGCTCAGCAAGGAGGAACGGGCTCGCGGCGTCGTGGCCGCCAGCGCCGGCAACCACGCGCAGGGGGTAGCGCTCGCGGCGTCACTCCTCGACACGCAGTGCACCGTGTTCATGCCCGAGGGAGCGCCGATCCCGAAGGAGGAGGCGACCCGGGCCTACGGCGCCGACGTACGGTTCACCGGCTCGAGCGTCGACCACTGCCTGGACGCTGCCCACGAGTACGCCGACAAGACCGACGCGATCCTCATCCACCCGTTCAACCACCCCGACATCATCGCGGGCCAGGGAACGATCGGGCTGGAAATCCTCGAACAGCTGCCGTCGCTGTCCACGGTGCTGGTGGCGATCGGCGGTGGCGGGCTCGCGGCCGGGATCGCCACGGCCATCCACAGCCGGCGGCCGGACGTCTCGGTGGTCGGAGTGCAGGCGGAGAACGCCGCGACGTACCCCGCCTCGCTCGCCGCCGGCTACCCGCTCGCGATCGAGCTGTCGCCGACGATGGCCGACGGCATCGCGGTCGGGCGTCCGGGCGAGGTGCCGTTCGCGGCGATCCAGCGCCTCGTCGACCGGGTCGTCACGGTCAGCGAGGAGTCGATGAGCCAGGCCCTGCTGATGCTCGCCGAGCGGGCGAAGCAGGTCGTAGAGCCGGCCGGAGCCGCCTCGGTGGCCGCACTGCTGCAGTATCCGGACCAGTTCACCGGACCGGTCGTCGCGATCCTGTCCGGCGGCAACATCGATCCGCTGCTGCTGATGCAGGTGATCCGGCACGGCCTCGCGTCGGCTCGGCGTTACCTGTCGTTCCGGGTACGGATCCCGGACCATCCCGGTGAATTGGTCCGGATGCTCAGTCAGCTCGCCGACCTGCAGGTCAACGTCCTCGACGTCGTCCACGAACGGACCTCGGCCCACCTGCACATCGACGAGGTCGTCGTGGCACTGCAGGTCGAGACCCGCGGGCAGAAGCACTGCGAGCAGGTCCTCGCCAGGCTCCGCGAGGTCGGCTACCCCGTCTCCTTCAGCTAACCCACGACGATCCGTCACTCAGACAGTGACCATCCGTCACTTGGACAGGACCTGAGTGACGGATGGTTGCTGTCCGAGTGACGGATGGTCACTGTCGGAGTGACGGATCGTGGAAGGGTGCTCAGGCCTCGAAGGGCTCGGCGTTGACGATCTCGACGGTGGTGTCGCGGCCGTTGGGCGCGGTGAACGTAGCGCTGTCGCCGGCGCCCTTGCCGGTGATGGCGGTGCCGAGCGGCGACTGCGGTGAGAACACCTCGAGCTCGACCGAGTCGTCGAGGGCCAGCAGCTCCCGGGAGCCCAGGAGGAAAGTCTCGGTGTCGGAGTCGCCGGCGAACCGGATCGTGACGATCATGCCGGGGCCGACCACGCCCTGCTCGGTCGGCTGCTCACCGACCTGGGCGCGACGCAGCATGTCCTGGAGCTGGCGGATCCGGGCCTCCGACTTGCCCTGCTCCTCCTTGGCCGCGTGGTAGCCACCGTTCTCGCGCAGGTCGCCCTCAGATCGCGCCTCGCCGATGCGGGCGGCGAGCTCGGCACGGGCAGGGCCCTGCAGATGGTCGAGCTCGGCACGCAGGCGGTCGTAGGCCTCCTGCGTGAGCCAAATGGTGTCCTGCTCACTGGTGTTCGTCACGGGTATTGCTCCTCGAATATGGACGTCGCGCATCACCGGCGCCCTGAGATCTCAGGACCGTATCAAGACGCACGACGACGTTGCCTGGTCCGACCGCATCGCTCAGATGCTGGTCGGGACGGGCTCTAGGTCACCTCGCACGTGTCGAGGGCGCCATTGACGGCCCGCCGCTCCGTCCGGATCGTCGCATCCACTGTTGTGGTGCCGGGATCACCGGCCGGAACCTTGATTGTACGTTCTCCGACGACGTTCTGATCTTCGCTTTGAGCATAGATCCGGCACTGTACGGCGTCGCCGTCGCGTCGATCGATGACAAGTGTGACGTGGGTCGCATGGGCGCTGCGGACCTGGAACGTGCTCACTTGGGCGGAGACGGGCGGATTGGAGTGCGCCAGACCGGCCCAGATCACCCAGGCGACACCGGCGGTGACGACCAGGGCGACGACGACCATCAGGATCAGGCGCGACCAGCGGGGAGGCGTGCCATACCGCTCCTCGAGCATGGGGTCCGCATGGTCGGCGGAATCCAGGATCGACATCGGTGGCTCTCCAGGGGTAGAGGCGTGGGCGGGGCTCCCATGGGGGTGGTGCCGCCATCAGTTGACCGATTCCGCCACCATGGTACGAGCACCCCATTGTGACGGCACGCTACGCCGTGTCCAAGTACATCGAGGAGAGCGGTGGCAGAACAACTGCGCCTGATGCACGTTCACGCGCACCCGGACGACGAATCGAGCAAGGGCGCCGCATCGACGGCGAAGTACGTCGCCGAAGGCGTCGACGTCCACATCGTCACCTGTACCGGTGGCGAGCGCGGCTCGATCCTGAACCCCAACATGGACCGGCCGGACATCTTGGCCAACATCGCCGAGATCCGTCGGGAGGAGATGAATCGGGCCCGCGAGATCCTCGGTGTCCGGCAGGACTGGCTGGGCTTCGTCGACTCCGGCTGGCCCGACGGCGAGGACCCGCCGCCGCTGCCCGACGGCTGCTTCGCCGCCTTGCCGCTGGATGACTGCGTCGAGGCGCTCGTACGGCTGGTCCGCGACTTCCGGCCGCATGTGATGACGACGTACGACGAGAACGGCGGCTATCCGCACCCGGATCACGTCCGCTGCCACCAGATCTCGGTGGCGGCGTTCGACGCGGCCGGCGACCCGGACTGCTATCCCGACGCCGGCGAGCCGTGGCAGCCGCTCAAGCTCTACTACCACCACTCGTTCCATCGCGAGCGGACCCAGGCGCTGCACGACGCGATGCTCGCCCGAGGTCTGGAGTCGCCGTACGAGGAGCGGCTCAAGGAGTGGAAGCCGGACCCGGAGCACGCGGCGCGGATCACGACTCAGGTGCCGTGCGCCGACTACTTCCCGATCCGCGACAAGGCGCTGCTGGCTCACGCGACGCAGATCGATCCGGACGGGCACTGGTTCGCCGTACCGCTGGAGGTGCACCGGGCGGCTTGGCCCACCGAGGACTATGAGCTCGCCCGGTCGATGGTCGACGTGGTGCTACCCGAGGACGATCTGTTCAACGGGATCCGCCAGCGTCCGGACGAGCTCGCCCGCAAGGCCACTCTGAGCCGGGCGACGTCCGGCACGAAAGGAGCGTCATGATCGAGGGCGCAGCCATCGCGACCCAAGACGTTCTCCAGACCGTCGATCCCGCCGACGTGACGGCCGGCGGCATCGGCTTCGTCGTGATCGCGAGCCTCGCGGTCGGTACGGCGATCCTGCTGCGCAGCATGAACAAGCAGCTCAAGAAAGTGGACTTCGAGGAGGAGCCCGAGACCGACGGAGCCGAGGCTGCCCGTTCGGAGACCGCCCGTGCCGAGACTGACCGTGCCGAGGACAAGCCGCTCAGTAACGGGTCATTGGGTGATGGGTCCGAAGAGGGGCCAAAGTCCTCCGCCCCGTAGTCCCTTCGGGTAGCTGATTGGGGTCCGTTCGGCCTGCTTCCGGCCCCCGACGACCGTGTTTGGCTCAGTGCGGCGAGCGCCGATCTGGAGTCGGCGACGCTCCGCACGAGGGAGATGCCGATGGTCCGGAGAAGACGGGGAGTCGTCGTCGCAGCCGCGACGGCGACGGTCCTATTGGCGACGGCAAGCACGATGAGCGGCGCCGCCCAGGGCAACACCGGGACGGCGCGATCGGGTGAGCCGCGGGGGCTGCCGGTGCACCCACAGGTGGTCAAGGCCAAGCTCGACAACCCGCGACAGCTGTCCCGTACCAAGGGCGGCGCGCTCGTCCTCGGACTGGCCGGTCGTGGCGGCAACACCGCGAAGCTCGGCGTCATCAAGAGCCGCGGACACATCCGGTACCAGATGAAGGGCTTCCCGTCCTTCGCCGACTCCGACGGCTCCTTCGCCGTCGGGATGAACGGCGCCAGCAAGCGGCCCGGCGGCGCCTACTACGGTCTCGCCGTCCCACGGAGCGCTCCGCCGGGACAGCGACGTGACGGCTGGCTGCTCGCCAAGGCGCCGGGCGGCCACGTGCACAAGGTCTTCAACGTCGGACGCTTCGAGCGTCGCCACGACCCGGACGGCGAAGGCGTCGAGTCGAACCCGTACTCGGTGCTCGCGCTCAAGGACCAGGTCCTGGTCGCGGATGCGGCCGGCGACTACATCGGCCGCTACAAGCACGGGAAGTACCGCGTGTGGGCAGTGATGCCGGAGTACGGCCCGAAGATCGACGCGGTCCCGACCGTGGTCGCCAAGGGCGCCGACGGCAACATCTACGTCGGAGAACTGCATTCCGAGCGCAAGCACAAGGCCAAGGTGTGGAAGTTCAGCCGCAACGGCAAGCGGCTGCGCTCGTGGAAGGGCTTCACGACGGTGACCGGGGTCGCCCGCACCAAGAACGGCACGCTCTACGTCAGCGAGCTGTTCGGCGGACCATGTGACCTCAGCAACGTCCCGAACTGCCTGCCGGGCCGGGTCGTCAAGGTCGCTCCCAACGGACATCGCACCTACTACCAGGTGCCGGCTCCGGCTGGCATCGCCGCTCGCGGCAACCACGTCTGGGTCTCGGCGTACTCGGTGTGCCCGAGCACGGGATGCTTCGGCAACCCGGACCTGAACGGCCAGGTCTGGCACTTCCGGACCTGATCTCCCAGGCGCCGGCCGTCCACGCTCCACCTCCCGCGGCGCGTGGGCGGCCGGTCCCCAAGGGGACACGGTCGGGGGGTTCGGGCCATCACGGCTAGGCCCGGACCCCTCGACGTGTGCCCCGACATCGGGCCTAGGCACAACCGGCCTACGGTGAATGAATGAACCGGTTGGCCGACGCCACGAGCCCGTACCTCCTGCAACACGCCGACAACCCGGTCGACTGGTGGCCGTGGAGTGACGAGGCGTTCGAGGAGGCTCGGCGGCGCGACGTGCCGGTGCTCCTGTCGGTCGGCTACGCCGCCTGCCACTGGTGCCACGTGATGGCACACGAGTCGTTCGAAGATACCGAGACCGCTGCCTATCTCAACGAGCACCTGGTGGCGATCAAGGTCGACCGCGAGGAGCGGCCGGACATCGACGCGGTCTACATGACCGCCACGCAGGCGATGACCGGACAGGGCGGCTGGCCGATGACCTGCGTCCTGACGCCGGCGGGCGAGCCGTTCTTCTGCGGTACGTACTTTCCCGATCGTCCCCGGCACGGCATGCCGTCGTTCCGGCAGGTGCTCGAGGCCCTGGTCGATGCCTGGCGTACTCGGCGGGACCAGATCGACCGGGTCGGGTCCGACGTCGTGCAGCGGTTGCGGGAGGTGACGCCGCATTCGTCCGGCGGCGCCCTCGGGATCGCCGAGCTGGACGCGGCGGTGGCCCTGCTGCGGAGTCAGTTCGACCCGGAGACCGGGGGATTCGGCGGCGCGCCCAAGTTCCCGCCCTCGATGGCGCTGGAGTTCCTGCTGCGTCAGCACGCCCGTACCGGCTCGGATCTGACGCTGTCGATGATCGAGCAGACCTGCGAGGCGATGGCCCGCGGCGGCATGTACGACCAGCTCGGCGGCGGCTTCGCGCGCTACTCCGTCGATCGCGACTGGGTGGTGCCGCACTTCGAGAAGATGCTCTACGACAACGCCCTGCTGCTTCGGGTCTATCTGCACTGGTGGCGATCGACCGGGTCGCCGCTGGGCCGGCGGATCGCCGAGGAGACCGCGGACTTCCTGCTTCGCGAGCTGCTGACCGACGAGGGCGGCTTCGCCTCGGCGCTCGACGCCGACTCGCGTGACGAGTCCGGCCACACCGTCGAGGGCGCGTTCTACGTCTGGACCCCGGGCCAGCTGCGGGAGGTGCTCGGCGACGCCGATGCCGAGTGGACGGCTCGGCTGTTGTCCGTGACGGAGGCGGGCTCGTTCGAGCACGGTGCCTCGACGCTCCAGCTGCGAACCGATCCGGACGATCCGGAGCGTTGGTCGGGGGTGCGGGCCAAGCTCTTCGCGGCGCGGGTGGACCGGGCCCGTCCGGCGCGGGACGACAAGGTCGTGGGGGCGTGGAACGGCCTGGCCATCACGGCACTCGCCGAGGCCGGGCTCGGGCTGGAACGCCCTGATCTGACAGCTGCCGCGCTGCGGGCCGGGGAGTTGCTCGTCGAGGTGCATCTGGAGGAGGGCATCGAGCGGTCGGGGGACGGTGGTGCGGCGGGCGGTGATGGCGCTGAGGGTGCCGGCGAAGGCGCTGCCGATGGTCGGCCAGCCGGGCGACTCTGGCGGACCTCGCGAGCCGGTCGGCGCGGCACCAACGCCGGTGTCCTCGACGACTACGGCTGTGTCGCGGCCGCCTTCTTGAGCCTGCTCGGTGCGACCGGCGACCCCGTCTGGCTGGAGCGCGCCGGCGCCCTGCTCGATCGGGCGCTCGACGTCTTCACCGACGGCGCCGGCGGATTCTTCGACACCGCCGCCGACGCCGAGGAGTTGGTGCTCCGGCCCCGGGACCTCTCGGACAACGCGTCTCCGTCAGGTGTCTCGGCCCTGGCGGACGCGCTTGTGACCTACGCCGCGGTGGCGGACTCCGAACCGCATCGAGCGGCCGGTGAAGGCGCCATCGCCAGCGCGGCGGACCTGGCTCGCCAGGCCCCTCGCTTCGCGGGTTGGTCCCTGGCCGTGGCAGAGGCCATCGTCGCCGGACCCGAGCAGATCGCCGTGGTCGGTCCGCCGTCGGATTCCGAGCTCGACGCGTTGCTTCGGGCGGCCTGGCGCCGGGGGAGTCCGGGAGCCGTGGTGGTGGGCGGCCGCCCGGACGACGCCGCGATCCCCTTGCTGACCGGCCGGAGCCTGGTCGAGGGGCGGCCGGCGGCGTACGTCTGCCGCGATTTCGTCTGCCTTCGGCCCGTGACGGATCCGGCTGCTGTCGGCGCGGTTGACGCGGTGGGCAGTGCTTGAACGGTTGATGTAATGCTGTAATCATCATTACATGACATCGACTGAGAAGATCCGCGGCTGGCTCACCGGGCGGCTCCCTGACGACTGGTTCGCCGGCGAGCCCACCGTGGAGGTCGACCGCGACGAGATCGTCATCGTCGGCGCGCTGGCCGAGCCGGAGCGTGGCGAGGACGTCACTGACGAAGAGCACGAGGCCGCCATCAAGGGGCGGATCAAGCGGTTCCGCGAGTCCACTCGCGACCAGCGCATCCGGATCGCCCGCGAGCTCGAGCGCTCCTCCGGCCGGAAGGTCGCCTGGGGAGTCGAGACCGGCGGCGAGCGGAAGATGTTCACGACCCTGGCGGCACCGGTCATGACCCGGTTGCGGCAGCCCGAACGGCGCGTACTCGACACCCTGGTCGACTCCGGCGTCGCCCGGTCGCGGAGCGATGCGCTCGGCTGGTGTGTACGGCTGGTCGCTCAGCACGCCGACGAGTGGCTTGCCGAGCTGCGCGAGGCCATGACCAAGGTCGAAGAGGTCCGCGAGCGCGGTCCGAACACCGACGCCTGACCAGACCCGATCCGACCCGGCCGACTGTTGGCGCGAAGTTGCACCAACTCTCGCTGCGGGCCGCAGTTTCGCGCCAACTCTTGCCGGGCAGCCTCTGACGCCCGGCACTACCCGCCGGATCGGGTCAGCGCAGGGAGTACGCCGCGAGCGACACCCCGACGTAGTGCAGCGTGAACGCGGCGATCGTCAGCGTGTGGAACACCTCGTGGAAGCCGAACCAGCGTGGTGACGGGTTCGGCCGCTTGATCCCGTAGACCAGGCCGCCGACGGAGTAGAGCCCGCCGCCGACGATGATCAGGGTGAGCACGGCCGGACCTGCAGCCCTCGCGAAGTCGCCGAGCCAGAACGCCGCCGCCCAGCCGAGCGCGACATAGACCGGCACGTAGAGCCACCGTGGGGCACCCACCCAGAGCAACCGGAATGCCACGCCGAGCAGCGCGCCGGCCCAGATGATCGAGAGCAGGATGGTGGCACTGCCGCTGTCGAGCAGCAGCAGCGTGAACGGCGTGTAGGTGCCGGCGATCAGCAGGAAGATGGTGGCGTGGTCGAGCCGTTTCAGTAGCCCACGGGTGCGCGGCTCCCACGTCCGGGTGTGGTAGACCGCGCTGATCCCGAAGACCAGCGACGCCGAGACGCCGAAGATGGCGCTCGCGATCTTGATCTCAGTCGTCGGTGACAGGACGACGAGGACGATGCCGGCGGCGATCGACAACGGCAGCGTCGCCGCGTGCAGCCACCCCCTCATGCGCGGCTTCACCTGGTGCGCGGCCTCGCGGATCCGCCCGCTCACGTCATGCGAGACCGAGCTGATGCGCTCGCTCGGGGTCATCACACTCCAGGGGCTTCGGGCGTACGGTCGCGGTCGACTGACAGCCTAGCCAGAGTCCCGGACGCAAGGGGGTAGCCTGACGCCAAGGGGGAGCGATGGGCGCAACGTCACACCGATCCCAGAAGGGCCCCTTGATGCGCTTGCGGGAGTTCGCGTACGGCGCGTACGAGCGTCGTTTGGTCTCGAATCTGCCTCCCGATCGGCTCCCGAAACACGTCGGCGCGATCGTGGACGGCAACCGCCGATGGGCCCGCGGCGCCGGCGCCGGAGTGCATGGGGGCTACCAGGCCGGGGCCGACAAGATCAGCGAGTTCCTCGGCTGGTGCGACGAGGTCGGTGTCGAGGTCGTGACCCTGTGGCTGCTCTCGACCGACAACCTCGAACGGCCGCAGAGCGAGCTGACGCCGCTGCTGGAGGTCATCGAGGACCTGGTCGATGTCCTGGCCGCTCAGCAGCGATGGCGGATCCAGGTCCTCGGTGCCCTTGACCTGCTGCCCGCCTCGACGGTGACCCGGCTCAAGTCGGCGGCCGACTCGACCCGCGACGTCGAGGGGATGGCCGTGAACGTGGCGGTCGGCTACGGCGGCCGGCACGAGTTGGCCGACGCCGTACGCGCACTGTTGCAGGAGCACGCCTCCAAGGGCACCAGCATCGAGGAGCTGGCCGAACTGCTCGATGTCGAGCACATCGCGGAGCATCTGTACACAAAGGGACAGCCCGATCCGGACCTCGTGATCCGAACGTCAGGTGAACAACGCCTCGGCGGCTTCCTGCTCTGGCAGAGCGTGCACAGCGAGTTCTACTTCTGCGAGGCTTTGTGGCCGGACTTCCGCCGGGTCGACTTCCTGCGCGCGATCCGCTCGTACGCCGCCCGCGAGCGTCGCTTCGGCCGCTGACCGGCAGAAGTTGTCAGCCCTATGTTGCCCCGGGAGGCAAACCATGGCTGACAACTCGGTGCACGGGCCGGTGCCCCCGGGATCGGGCGTGTCGTACACCTGAAGTACACCTTTCGGTCGTAGCGTCGCTGACGTGGCTGCTTCGACTGGCAAGCGCGGGTCCAGCTCGGCAGTACGTACCTATGTGCTCGACACCAGCGTGTTGCTGGCCGATCCCCGCGCCATTCTCCGATTCGACGAGCACGAGGTCGTGCTTCCGGTCGTCGTCATCACCGAGCTCGAGGCCAAGCGGCATCACCCGGAGCTGGGCTACTTCGCCCGGTCCGCGCTGCGCTACCTCGACGAGCTCCGGGTGCGACACGGCATGCTGGACACACCGATCCCGATCGGTGAGCACGGTGGCACGATCCGCGTCGAGCTCAACCACGGCGACTCGGAGTCGCTGCCTCCGGGCTTCCGGCTCGGCGACAACGACACCCGGATCCTGGCCGTCGCGCGCAATCTCGCGCTCGAGGGCGCCGAGGTCACGCTGGTCTCCAAGGACCTGCCGCTGCGGGTGAAGGCCAGCTCGGTCGGCCTGACCGCGGAGGAGTACCGCGCCGAGCAGCTCACGATGGAGTCCGGCTGGACCGGCATGGCCGAGATCGACGCCACCGCAGACGCGCTGGACCAGCTCTACGACGAGGGCAACTGTGACATCGAGGCGGCCCGCGAACTGCCCTGCCACACCGGTCTGGTGCTGATGTCGGAGCGAGGCAGCGCGCTCGGCCGGCTCAGTCCCGACAAGCGGGTACGTCTGGTCCGCGGCGATCGCGAGGCGTTCGGAATCCGCGGCCGGTCGGCCGAGCAGCGGATCGCCCTGGACCTGCTCCTCGATCCCGAGGTCGGCATCGTGTCGCTCGGCGGCCGGGCCGGCACCGGCAAGTCGGCACTGGCCCTGTGCGCCGGGCTGGAAGCCGTGATGGAGCGCCGCCAGCATCGCAAGGTCGTGGTGTTCCGGCCGCTCTACGCCGTCGGCGGACAGGATCTCGGCTATCTGCCGGGCAGCGAGTCGGAGAAGATGCAGCCGTGGGCGCAGGCCGTCTTCGACACGCTCGGCGCGGTTGCCTCCGGTGACGTGATCGACGAGGTCATCGACCGCGAGATGCTCGAAGTACTGCCGTTGACGCACATTCGCGGTCGTTCGCTGCATGATGCGTTCGTCGTCGTCGACGAGGCACAGTCGTTGGAGCGCAACGTCTTGCTGACAGTGCTGTCGCGGATCGGCGCCAATTCCAAGGTGGTGCTGACCCACGACGTGGCGCAGCGCGACAACCTCCGGGTCGGGCGACACGACGGTGTCGTCGCGGTCGTCGAGAAGCTCAAGGGCCACCCGCTGTTCGCGCACGTGACCTTGACCCGGTCGGAGCGGTCACCGATCGCGGCGCTCGTGACCGAGATGCTCGAGGACCTGCAGATCTAGCCGCGATAACGATTCGGTCCGCCGCATGCGGTCGGCTGCGTCGGCAGCTCGTGAATTTGAGATTGCCTACGGGTGTCCTCTCGACGTATCGCCTAATCAGCGTCAAGATATGGCCACGAAGCGCAGCAACACCGCAACGGTGCGTGTTCGCTGGCGGGCCCCTTCGGAGGCCGCGCCCCCGTGCAACTGCACCGATGGGGTGAGGAGGACCGGAGGGATGCTGATGAGCATTGCGCGACATCGACCTCATGACGGATCCGCCGGGTGGCTACCACCGTGGCGCGAGCTTCGCGGCCGGCTCCGACGACGAGCAATCTTGGTCACCGGTCTGGCGCTCGCCGTCACCCCGTTGACCGCCTGCGGAAGTGACCTCTTCTTCGGCAGCAGCAGCGCCAGCAGCAATGGCCAGCCCACGCTGACCTGGTACATCAACCCCGACCCCACGACCGAGGCGAATCTCGGCCAGAGCGGGATCGCGCAGCGCTGCAGCGATGAGTCCGACAAGTACAACATCGACGTCCAGCTGCTTCCGCAGAGTGCGAGCGAGCAACGGATCCAGTTGGCCCGGCGGCTCGCCGCCCAGGACAACACGATCGACCTGATGAGCCTGGACCCGGTCTTCGTCGCCGAGTTCGCCGATGCCGGGTTCCTCGCGCCGATTCCGGCCGACATGCAGACCGAGTTCTCCGACGGCGTACTCCAGGGCGCGATCACCGGCGCCAGCTGGGACGGCAAGCTGGTCACCGTGCCGCTCTGGGCGAACACCCAGGTGCTGTGGTTCCGCAAGTCGATGGCCGAGAAGGCCGGCTTCACCTACACGTCGACACCGTCCAACCCCGGTCAACTGCTCAATGCCGACGGCGAGCCGGTGACGTGGGACAACATCATCGACGCGGCGTCCGACCAGGGCGGCACGGTGGGTGTCCAGGCCAACAAGTACGAGGGCTACGTGGTCTGGATCAACGCCCTCATCGAGAGTGCGGGCGGCCACATCGTGACCGACACCGAGGCCGGCGCCAACGCCAAGGTCGACATCGGCTCCGAGGCCGGCAAGCAGGCCGCGGCGGTCATCCAGAAGCTTGCCGATTCACCGGCCGCCGAGCCGGATCTCTCGGTGTCCAACGAGGGCACCGTGCTCGGTCCGTTCGCTGACCCGGGCGGCTTCATGGTCAATTGGACGTTCGCATACGCCAACTACAACAACCCGGACTTCAAGGACACGTTCGACGACATGGGTTGGGCGCGCTACCCCGCGACCGTCGCGGGCATGGAGTCGAAGCCACCGATCGGCGGCATCGACCTCGGCATCGGGGCGTACAGCGACCACCCGGATCTGGCGCTGGAGGCGGCGAAGTGCATCACGTCGCTGGACAACCAGGTCCAGTACGCGATCGACACCGGAAACATGCCGGCCCTCGAGGCGGCGTACTCGGCGTCCGAGCTGACCAAGGCATTCCCGGCCGACCTGCTCGCGCTCTACCGGGAGAGCATCGACACCGCCGGTCCACGGCCGCCGACGCCGTACTGGAGCTCGATCGTCCTCGGTGTCCTGAACCAGTGGCACCCCGCTGATTCGGTCAACCCCGACTCGACCCCGCAGGATTCCGCGTCGTTCATCGAGCAAGTGCTCGACGGAAAGACCTTGGTGTAGGAGGGAGGCGAAGCCAATGGCTACAGTCACAACTACCGCAGGCGCATCAAGCCAGCCGGCCCGGATGACAGAACGGGCGCGAGGCGAGAATCGGCTCGCGTGGAAACTGGTCGCACCGGCCGTCGTGGTCATGCTCGTCGTGACCGCCTACCCGATGCTCCGGGCGCTCTACCTGTCGTTGTATCAGTACCGGCTGACCGCTCCGGACGATCGTCAGTTCGTCGGCTTGTCGAACTACTGGACCGTCCTCAGCGACTCGCTGTGGTGGCAGGACGTATGGAACACCGTGTTCATCATGGTCGTCACGGTCGCGTTCGAGCTCGTCATCGGGTTCGCGTTCGCGATGGTGATGCACCGGCTGATCTTCGCGCGGGGAGTCGTCCGGACGTCGATCCTGATCCCGTACGGGATCATCACCGTCGTCTCCGCCTTCGCCTGGCAGTTCGCGTTCAGCATCAACAACGGCTTCATCAACCAGTGGCTGCCGTTCGTCAGCGACGACTACAACTGGTTCGGAAGTCACTGGCCGGCGATGTTCGCGATCTGCGCCTCTGAGATCTGGAAGACCACGCCGTTCATGGCCCTGCTGCTCCTGGCCGGTCTGTCGCAGATCTCCGAGGACATGCTCGAAGCCGCCAAGGTCGACGGCGCGACCTGGTGGCAGCGACTGTGGAGGGTGATCATCCCGAACATGAAGGCCGCGATCATGGTCGCTGTCTTGTTCCGGGCGCTCGACGCCTTCCGGATCTTCGACAACATCTTCATCATGACCCGAGGTGCACAGAACACCGAGTCGGTCTCGTTCCTCACCTACCGTCAGGTCATCGAGCAGTTCGAGCTCGGTGTGGGCTCGGCATTGTCGATCCTGCTGTTCCTCAGCGTCCTGATCCTGGCGTACGGGCTCGTGAAGATCTTCGGGGTCGATCTGGCCCGCGCGCGAGGGGAGGCATGATGACTGGCAAGCGCAGTCCCTGGTCGATGATCGGCATGATCGTCGGCGTACTCATCATCTTCGTCTGGTGTCTGCTGCCGGTCGCCTGGATCATCTCCGTCTCGTTCAAGCCGGAGAATCCGGTCGGCAACCCGGGGTTCCTGCCCACGACGTGGACCTGGGACAACTACGACTCGGTCATCCACAACGACGACTTCCGGCGAGCGCTGTTCAACTCGTTCGGGATCTCGTTCATCTCGACCGCGCTGTCCGTGGCGCTGGCTACGCTCGCCGCGTACGCCATCGCCCGGCTCGACTTCAAGGGCAAGCGGCTGGTGTTGTCGCTGGCCCTGGCGATCGCGATGTTCCCCGTCGTGTCGCTGATCGGTCCGTTGTTCGAGCAGTGGACCACGCTGGGTCTCTACAACACGTGGGCGGGACTGATCATCCCGTACATGTCGTTCACCTTGCCGTTGGCGATCTGGACGCTGTCCGCGTTCTTCCGGGAGATCCCCTGGGAGATGGAGCAGGCGGCCCAGGTCGACGGCGCGACCTCCTGGCAGGCGTTCCGGAAGGTCATCGTCCCGCTGGCGGCGCCCGGCGTCTTCACGGCGGCGATCCTGGTGTTCTTCTTCGCCTGGAACGACTTCGTCTTCGGTATCTCGCTGACGTCGTCGACGAACGCCCGTCCGGTTCCTGCCCAGCTTGCGTTCTTCGTCGGGCCGGATCAGTTCAACCCGGCGGTGGCGACGATCTCGGCAGCATCTGTGATCGTCACCATCCCGATCATCATCATCGTGCTCTTGTTCCAGCGCAGAATCGTTGCCGGGTTGACCTCCGGTGCCGTGAAGGGTTGATGCCTTATGGCCACCATTGAAATGAAGAACATCGTCAAGAAGTACCCCGACGGTTTCGAGGCCGTGAAGGACGTCAGCGTCGATGTCGCCGACGGCGAGTTCATGATCCTCGTCGGCCCGTCCGGCTGTGGGAAGTCGACCCTGCTGCGGATGATCGTCGGTCTGGAGGACATCACCTCCGGCGACATGATCATCGGCGGCGAGCGGGTCAACGAGAAGGCGCCGCGCGACCGCAACCTGTCGATGGTGTTCCAGAACTACGCGCTCTATCCGCATCTGAGCGTGTACGAGAACATCGCCTTCCCGCTGCGGTTGTCGAAGACCCACTCGCAGGCGGAGATCGATCAGAAGGTCCATGAGGCCTCGGACCTGCTGGAGCTCGACGAGCATCTGCAGCGTAAGCCGGCCAACCTCTCCGGTGGCCAGCGTCAGCGGGTGGCGATGGGCCGGGCGATCGTCCGCGACGCGAAGGCGTTCCTGTTCGACGAGCCGCTTTCCAACCTGGACGCCAAGCTGCGTGGGCAGATGCGGACCGAGATCGCTCGACTGCAACGCAAGCTCGGCGTCACCACGGTCTATGTCACTCACGACCAGACCGAGGCGATGACGCTGGGCGACCGGGTCGCGGTGCTGAACCGTGGCGTACTCCAGCAGTGCGCGACGCCGCGGGAGCTCTACGAGCAGCCGGTCAACCTGTTCGTCGCCGGCTTCATCGGCTCGCCGCCGATGAACTTCATGCCGGCGACCGTCCGGGGTGACTCGATCGAGCTGCCGTTCGTCACGGTGCCGCTGCCGGCCGAGACCGCCCGCAAGGTCGAGGGTCATGACCTGCTCATCGCGGGTGTGCGACCGGAGCACTTCGAGGACGCGAGCCTGGTGTCCGACACCAGCCGTGGCGTGACCTTCCAGGCGACCATCGACGTCATCGAGTGGCTGGGCAACGAGCAGTACGCCTACGTGCCGTTCGAGACGTCGCCCGAGGTCGCTGCCAGGCTCACCGAGCTCCAGCGCGAGTTGGAGGCGGAGAGCTCGCGTACCCAGCTCGTCGTGTCGCTCGACGCGGCCAGCCGGGTCGGCGAGGGCGAGCGGGCGCAGCTGTTCATGAACACCGCCGGCATGCACCTGTTCGACCCCGCCACAGGCGCCAACCTGACGCAAAAGAAAGGCTGAACCCGGCAGCGTTGATCGGTCACTTGTGGCCCACTCATCCGCCAACCGATGACGGTATCCGACCGTCACGTCGCGGATGATGTGGCCACAAGTGACCGATCAACGTGTGCGCACGGCAGTGTGCGCGGGCGGCAGGGGATGGACGCGACCTTGACCTGCGGCGCGTCCATACGGTGGAATCGCGACGCAACCCTCCACGACGGATCGTCCGGCACGTACCTGCCGGTGGAAGGAAGTGCCAGTCATGGCCAACGTCACGTACGAAAAGGCGTCCTGTGTCTATCCCGGCGCCGACAAGCCCGCAGTCGACGAGCTTGATCTCTCCATCGAAGACGGCGAGTTCATGGTGCTCGTCGGTCCCTCCGGATGCGGCAAGTCCACCTCGCTACGGATGCTCGCCGGCCTCGAAGAGGTCACCAGCGGCGCCGTCATGATCGGCGATGTCGACGTCAGCCGCACGCCGCCCAAGGACCGCGACATCGCGATGGTCTTCCAGAACTACGCCCTCTACCCCCACATGTCGGTCGCCGAGAACATGGGCTTCGCCCTCAAGATGGCCGGCGTCAACAAGACCGAGCGGGCCGAGCGCGTACGCGACGCGGCGAAGCTGCTCGGCCTTGAGGAGTTCCTCGACCGCAAGCCGAAGGCGCTGTCGGGTGGTCAGCGGCAGCGGGTCGCGATGGGCCGCGCGATCGTCCGGGAGCCGCAGGTCTTCTTGATGGACGAGCCACTGTCCAACCTGGACGCCAAGCTCCGCGTCTCCACCCGGGCCCAGATCGCCTCGCTCCAGCGTCGGCTCGGCATCACGACGGTCTACGTGACCCACGACCAGGTCGAGGCCATGACGATGGGCGACCGCGTCGCGGTGCTCAACGACGGCCTCCTGCAGCAGGTCGACACCCCGCTCAACCTCTACGACAAGCCGGCCAACGCCTTCGTCGCCGGCTTCATCGGCTCGCCCGCGATGAACCTGTTCACCGGCAAGATCGGTGCGGACGGCGTCAAGGTGGGCAGCCTGGTGGTCCCGCTCGGCCAGTCCACCCGGTCCGCGCTCGACGGCGATACCGAGGTGACGGTCGGGATCCGGCCGGAGGCGCTGACCGCGGTCGGCTCGGACGCCCCCGGACTCGACGCCATCGTCGACGTGGTCGAGGAGCTCGGCGCGGACGCGTACATCTACGCCACGCTCAAGGCCGATTCCGAAGGCGGCCTCGAGGGTCCGGTCATCGCTCGGCACGAAGCCCGGAGCGTTCCGCAGCGCGGTGCCGTCATCCGGCTCGGCGTCCCGACCGAGAACGTTCACATGTTCTCGACGACGTCGGGAGAGCGTCTGCCGGTCTGACCAGGTTTGTCGCGGCGAGTCTGTGACTGGTCGCACGAGCGGCTTGATCATGGGCCGGTTATCCGGCAATGTGAGCCCGGTCTTTCTCTGTCCATCCACCCACGTGCCGTGCAAACCAAGGAGTCCCCTGTGGCCGATCGGGCCGCTCGA
>Ga0209382_10000321_pt1 | contig 77629 bp, 74 predicted proteins | sample SoiMetdeltSBSDD5_FD_187599 | JGI IMG/M metagenome (GOLD analysis project Ga0209382, IMG submission 187599) | Bulk soil microbial communities from a Populus tree surrounding site in Tennessee, USA - Soil MetaG P. deltoides SBSDD5 (SPAdes) (version 2) | ecosystem: Environmental > Terrestrial >... | reverse complement strand
ATCCGGAGCACGTGTTGGCCTACTCCGACGGCGAGGTTCGGCAGCAGTTCGCGGTCTGCTTCCACGCCTGGGTGATCGACGGCGAAGCCCGCCCCGATCACGACGAGACGACTGCGGCGCAGTGGTACGACCCCGACGAGACACGGCGCCTAACCATGCATCCGACCATGCGGCTGCGCCTGGAGCACGCGCTGACCGACCCGGAGCGCGCGCACTTCGACTAGCGGCTACTCGAGCTCGTCAGCCAGCAGGTCCATGAGGACCCCGTCGTGCCAGGAGCCGTCGGCGTCGCGCTCGTAGCGCCGCATGATCCCGACGGGCCGGAAGCCGACCTTCTCGTAGCAGCGGATCGCCGCGGTGTTGTCGGCCGCCGGGTCGATCACGATGCGGTGATGGCCGTGGTCATCGACCAGGTGCCGGGCCAGGGTACGGACGGCGTCGGAGCCGATGCCCTCGCCGTGGACCGACGGGTCGAGATAGATGTCGATCTGCGCGTGCCGGTAGTCCGGCTCCGTCTCGGCGCTCCACTGGATGGCTCCCACGATTCGGTCGTCGAGGACGATCGCGTACGTCTGAAGCTCCGGGTCGTCGAGGTCTCGGTCCACCTCGGCGACCAGGTCGTCGTCGCCGCGCCAACGGCGCCGCACCTCGGGCGTGGACCGGATGCGGGCGAGATCAGGGACGTCGGCCGAGGTGGCCGGTCGAAGGATCACCGGGTCTCCGGCTCGCTGCACGGTTCGCGACTCTACAAGCCGATCGGGACGCGTGGGGAGCGGCGCATAGAGCACGATGGCGGCGACCGACGCCCAACCGGCCCAGTGGCACGACGGAACGGGCGGTCGGCGACGCGCTCGTCTACGTCGAGCATCGCTGATCCGGCTGCTCTCGAGCTCTGGCCTCAGACGGCGGCTTGGAGCGCCTGGATCAGCGCGACGGTCGCCGGCGGATCGGGTGGGTCGCCGTAGGTGACGGCGTAGATCTGACGGGAGAGGTCGGTCAGCTCGGTCGCCTCGATGTCGGCCAGGCGGTGCGCTCGGAGAGCGAGGCCCGGCAGAATCGTGACGCCCATGCCCGCGGCGACGAAGGACTGCATGACGACCATGTCGTCGCTGACGAACGCGATGCGCGGGGTGAAGTCGGCGCGCCGGCACAGGGTGACCAGCTCGTCCTGGCACCGCTCGCAGCCGCCGATCCAGGCGGACCGGCGGTGGTCGGCGATGCCTTCGCCGGGTCGGCGGCTCACCAGGTAGACCGGGTCGTCGACGATGTGGACCAGGCGGAATCCCTCGTCCTCCACGGGGGTGTCGGCATAGCGGAAGATGAGCGCGACGTCGATCTCGCCGTGGCGCAGCAGCCGCAGAGCCTCCTCCGGATGCCGGTCCGTCAGGCTTAGCTCGAGGCCGGGGTGCAGATCGGCGAGCCGAGCGGCCGCCTTCGGGACGATCGTGCTCAGTACCGAGGAGAAGCCGGCCAGGCGTACGTGGCCCGAATTCAGACCGATCTGGGCAGCCAGCTCGTTGGACGCCGCCTCCACCCGGCCGACGATCTCGGTGGCCCGGTCGGCGAGCAGCCTGCCTTCGGGCGTCAGTCGGATCCCGCGGCCGACGCGCTGGACGAGCTTGGCGCCGGTGGCCGCTTCCAGGCGAGCCAGATGGTGGCTCACCGACGGCTGTGAGTAGTGCAGCTCCTTCGCCGCCTCGGTCACGGACCCCTGTCGCGCCACGGCGGCGAGCACCTTGAGGTGGACCAGATTGAGCACCCATCAAGGGTATCAATGACTCTCACCGAGTTTTGGCATTGGACGTCATGAATCTAGCGGCTCATGCTGAGTCTCAGACGACAGCGCGTCGAACGACGCAGAAGAGGAGCAGACCCATGACACGCAGCGCAGGCGCAGGCAGCCAGACATCGACCGTCGTGCCGCCGGACCGGCCGGGGCTCGCGAGCCTCGTACGGCAGATCCAGTCCTGTACCCGGCGGGGCGCCGACGCCGCCACCACGGCACGGCTGGTGGCCGACGTCCTCGAACAGGCGTCCCCGACCGTGGACCTGCTCACCGCGGAGGAACGAGCCGGTGATCCCGACGACTACATCCGGCACACGCTGCATACCGAGTCGGCGTTCTCGATCCTGGCGGTGGTCTGGCGACCGGGACAGGTGACGGAGATCCACGACCACATCGTGTGGTGCACATTCATGGTGCTGCAGGGCGGCGAGACGGAGACGCTCTACGACATCGACGGCGACCGGCTGGTCCGGGTCGGCCGGCGGCACCGCCCGACCGGCTCGGTCAGCGGCGTCGCGCCGCCCGACGACATCCACCGGGTGGAGAACACGGGCGACGCCGTCGCCATCACGCTCCACGTCTACGGCGCCGACCTCAGCGAAGGCACCAGCGTGCGCCGCACGTACACGCTGCGCGACGACTGACCCCCTTGCGTCGAACCGCCGGTCGCCAGGCCAGCGACTCGCGACCCGTTGCCCGGGGTGGTTTACTCGATGGGACGGGGAGGGTCGATGGCAATCAGCAGGCATGCGCGGATGGCGGGACTCGTCAGCCTTCTCGGCTGGGTCACCGCTACGAGCCGGGAAGCGCACCGGCTCGCGCAGCGACGGCGGATGCGGACGATGCGGCTCACCGAAGCCGAGCGCGACACGTGCCTCGACGAGCTTGCTGAGCAGTACGCCGTCGGTCGGATCGACAAGGACGAGCTGGATCACCGGGTCGACCTGCTGCATCGCGCGGTCACCCGTGGCGATCTCGGTCCGGCCTTCGCCGGTCTCCCGGCCCCCCGATTCCGTACTCCGACGCCGGCAGTGCTTTCCGGCCGGTGGCGCTGGTTCGTGTTCCTCCTCGCGGCGTGGCTGGCGGCGCCGTTCCTGCTGCTCGGTCTCGGCTTCATCGTCGCAGGTCACACGGGGGCCGGGGTGGTCATCGGCCTGCCGGCGCTCGTATGGGTGATCCTCGTGCGCCGATGGGCCGGCCGCCGAAGTCCCAAGGCCGTGGCATGAGCGGAATCGGTCCGCGGCGCGTCTGGTCTCGGCGTCGATTCGGCCGGCACCTGGTGTTGGCCGTCGCCGTGACGGCCTCGATCGGCCTGCTCGCGGCCGGTTCGGCGACCCAGTCCGTGCCGTCCGCCGCACCCAGCACGCTGAAGGCGTTTCCGGGCGCGGAGGGCTTCGGCACGGACACTCCCGGCGGGCGCGGTGGGACGGTCTGCCGGGTCACGAACCTCGCGGACTCCGGCCCCGGGTCCCTGCGCGACTGTGTCGGTCGGCCGGGACCGCGCACGGTGATCTTCCGAACGAACGGCACGATCGTGCTGGAGAGCCGGATCGAGGTCACCGAGCCCTACCTCACCATCGCCGGCCAGACCGCGCCCGGCGCCGGGATCACCCTGCGTACGGCGGAGTCCTACGGCAAGCAGGCGATGCTGATCACGACCCATGACGTCGTGATCCGCTACCTGCGGTTCCGCCCGGGCCTGTCCGAGGATCCCACCGGCAGCCGCGATGCGCTGACCATCTACAAGCCCGGCTCCGAGGACATCGTGATCGACCATGCGTCACTGTCCTGGGGATCCGACGAGGTCCTCAACACCTACGACTACTCCAACCGGATCACCGTCTCCTGGTCGATCATCTCCGAAGGGCTCGACGACGAGGAGCACTCCAAGGGGATCCTGGCCGGCGGCATCGACGCCCACAACGTGTCCCTGCATCACAACCTGATCGCGTCGCACGACGACCGATGCCCGCAGATCTCCGGCGTCGCGGTCGCGGACATCCGCAACAACGTGGTCTACAACTGCGGTGACGGGTCGGGGGAGGGCACGACCCTGATCTCGAGCAGCAACGGCGACGCCCGGGTGAACTGGATCGGCAACTACTACAAGCCCGGGCCGATCACGCCGCCAGACCGCCCGGAGTTCGCCATGTACGAAGGCAACACCGGCCAGACCCAGGAGTGGTTCGGCGACGGGAATCTCCGCTGGACCCCGCAGGGCGACGAACCGGCCCGGGTGGCGTCCGGCTACGACTGGGGTCAGGTGTCGGAGCCGTTCCTCGCCCCGCCCGTGACCACGACGGATGCCGCCCGGGCATACGACGTCGTGCTCGCCGACGCGGGTGCGTCCCGGGTTCGAGACGCCATCGACCGCCGGATCGTCGCCGACGTCCGCGATGGCACTGGGCAGCTCATCGATGACGACGCCGACGTCGGAGGTTTCCCCGAGCTGCTCGCGGGATCGCCGCGGGCCGACGGCGACGGCGACGGGATGCCGGACAACTTCGAGACCCAGCACGGGACCGACCCGAGCCGGGTCGACGCGAACGGCGACGTCGACGGCGACGGCTACACGAACATCGAGGACTGGTTCAACGGTCTGGTCGAGCGCCGGCTGCCGCCGCCCGACGACTCGGAAGAGCCGACCGAGCCTGCGACGTCCCAGGTCACCCGGAGCGTTCCGAAGCCCGTGGCCTACGGGCGATGCCGCGGGTTCTGGGAGCTCTAGCCTGGTCGATGACCTCGGCAAACGCGTGACGCGACGCCCAGATCCCTTACGGGCTTGACATACCGTTCGTCGCATAGTTGTTGCATCGCACCCTGCAGGGCTGATAGCAAAGCCTTTTGTACGTAGGGAGCACGTACGGCTATCGGATGAGGGACATCGTTGACTGAGCGCGCCGAGAAGACCGATCAGACAGACTACGAGCGGGTCGGCGGTGCAGATGCCGTCACGACCGTCGTCCAACTCTTCTACGAGCGAGTGCTTGCCGACCCGGAGCTTTCGGGCTACTTCACCGGCGTCGACATACCGAGGCTCAAGCGCCATCAGGTGCTGCTGATCTCGCAGGTGCTCGGGGGGCCGGCCGAATACGACGGCCGTGACCTGCGCGATGCACATGCCGGGATGAGCATCACCAGCGACCACTACGCTCGCGTCTTCGGCCACCTGGTGGCGGTGCTGCACGACGCCGGCGTGGAAGCCGAGATCATCGGCCGGGTGGGGACAGAGCTGGCCGGTGCCGAAAGGGCCATCGTCTCCAGTTCGACCGCCTGATTCGTCGTGGACGTCGCTGCCCTTCAGGACAGCTGGGACACCGTCGCCAAGTCCGGCGACGAGGTCCGCTGTACTTCTACTCGCATTTGTTCCTTTCGCATCCTGAGCTGCGAGAACTGTTCCCGATCGCGATGTCGGGCCAGCGCGACAAGCTGGTCAGCGCCCTCGGCGCGATCGTGAGTAACGTTCATCAGATCGACCAGGTCGTGGGGTTCGTCCAGCAGCTCGGCCGCGACCATCGGCGGTTCTCCGTCGCCGCGTCGCACTACGACGCCGTCGGCGCCTCGTTGCTCGCCACGTTGAGACAGTTCCTCGGCGACGACTGGACCGACTCCCTCGCCGCGGACTGGGCGGCGGCCTACGGGCTGGTCGCGAAGACGATGATCGAGGCGGCCGAGCAGGACGAGGAGACCGCGCCGGCCTGGTGGACCGCCGAGGTGACGCAGGTCGAGCGGCGTACGACCGACGTCGGCGTCGTGCAGCTCAAGCCGCATGCCGAGTATCCGTACGAGCCTGGCCAATCGATGGCGGTGGAGATCCCGCAGCGACCGCGGCTGTGGCGCTACTTCAGCCCGGCGAACGCGCCGCGTCCGGACTGGAGCATCGAGCTCCATGTGCAGATCGTCGACGGCGGACTGGTCAGTGGCTCGGTCGTTCGTCAGTTGCGGTCAGGAGACACGGTCAAGCTCGGCCGTGCCGTGGGGGAGCGGTTCACACTGCCCGCGACGACCGAGCGAGACCTGCTGCTGATCGCCGGCGGCACCGGATTGTCGCCGTTCCGGGCGCTGCTGGAGCAGTTCGACATCCGCTGGCAGGAGAACGGCACGGCGCCGCGCGTCCACCTGTTCCACGGTGCGCGGATGCCGTGGAACCTCTACGCTCGGGACGAGATGTCGCGACTGACCGCTCGTCCCTGGTTCGACTACACCGAGGTGGTCTCCGAGGACTCCACCTTCCCGGGGACACGCGGAATGGTGGGGACCGCCGCCGCACGAGGCCCGCTGGAGGGGCGCCTCGCGATGGTGTGCGGCTCACCACGCATGGTCGAGCAGACCGTGTCGGAGCTGACCGCGGCGGGGCTGTCGGAGGACGACATCCGCAGCGAACAACTCGGCAACATGGCGGGGAGTACCAGTCCACAGCGCACTACTGTTCAGGCAGGCGAACGATCGTGACCGAGGCTCTCGAACATCTCAGGGACGTGCGGAGGTCGCCGCACACCATCCGACGTGCCACGTTCTCCCGTGAGCGCAAGGGCTGGTCGACCGACGAGGTACGCGAGTACCTGGGGACCCTGGCCGATCAGATCGAGGCGGCCGACGCGGAGCGGACCAGGCTGCGCGCCGAGCTCGACCGGCAGCGGTCCGAGATGCACCGGCTGCGCGACCAGGCGCCGCCGAACCAGCGCGAGAGGAGCAACGAGCCCGACGCTCATGCGGTCGCGCTGTTCAGCCAGGCGCAGCAGGTCGCCGACCGCCTGATCGAGGAGGCCGTCCAGCAGGCGCGCGAGCTGATGTCGACGGCCCGCAAGCAGCAGCGGGACATCCTGCAGCAGGCCCAGAGCTCCGCCGAGGATGCGATGCACTCGGTGCAACAGAAGGCCGACCAGTACGGCGGCAGCGGATACGAGTCGCCGGTGCCGGAGATCGAATACGTCCGTACCTTCGCTCAGGTCGCGCAGGTGCAACTGCGCTCCGTACTCGACGCGCTGACCGAGCAGGTCGACCGGCTCGGCAGCCTGCCGGATCTCGAGCGGTCGCAACAGGCTTCGCAGTCGGCTCACCGACCCGAGCCCGGGTCGGACATGTCGTCGAACTGGCGGCTCGGCCTTCGCGAGCTCGAGTCGCAGACCTACGGCGATCCCCGGCGCGGCGCGCCCTAGCGGCCCGCCGGTCAGTCGCCGCGGCGCATCTCGTACTCGACCTCGCCCTGCTCGTGACCGGGTGCGGGCGGCGTACGCGGCGGGGTTCAGGGCTGCCGCGGGGCGGAGCCGTCTGGTTCCGCGGCCGGAAGGCTCGGGTAGTCGGTCGGATAGAGCCCGGCGACGAAGCGGAAGGTCTCGTCGCCGGAGCGCCGGCCGCTGAACTCCCGGGCCAGCGCGAAGACCCGGTCCCAGAACTCCGCCGCGTCCTGCCGGGAGATCCGGGTGTGCCGCACGATCGCCCGCAGGTCGTCGTCCTGGTGCGCCGGTACGGACTCGGCGGCGGCGTCGACCAGGAGGTTGGGGATGGCCGAGAGCTGTTCGGGCTTGATCTGGCCGACATAGAAGATCCGGGCGGTCCGGCCGTAGAACCGCTCGTCGATGGCGCGGACTTTCCGGGTCCGGACCACCTGGAACAATCCGGCGTCGACCAGGACGTCGACGTGGTAGGCCACGCTGCTCTTCGGCCGATCGACGGCGTCGGCCAGCTCGGCGACGGTCGCAGCCCGCTCGAGGACGAGATCCAGGAGCTGGTTGCGGAGCGGGTGGAAGGCGGCTTTCAGCTCCGGCGTCGAGGTGATGATGCGCAGGTCCTCGAGCTCGTAGTCAGGGGGTCGCGGATCGCTCGACACCGTCAGTCCGTCCTGTTAACGTGAATGATCGAGAAAGTTCGATCATAACGGCTCCACAGGGAAGGCGCTCATGGACATCATCCTCGTTCCCGGCCTCTGGCTGCACGGCTCCAGCTGGGATGCCGTGACCCCGACGCTCGAGAAGGCCGGCCATCGCGTACGCGCGCTGACCCTGCCCGGCCTGGAGAGCAAGGACGCCGACCGGTCCGGCATCACGCTGGCCGATCACGTCGGTGCAGTCGTCGCCGCGATCGACGAGGCCGACGGTCCGGTGCTCCTCGTCGGCCACTCGGCGGGCAGCGGCCTCGTCCACGCGGCCCTGGACGCCCGGCCGGATCGCGTGGCTCGCATGGTCTACGTCGGTGGCTTCCCGACCGACGACGGCGATGCGCTGCTCAGTGGACTGCCGGCCGAGAACGGCGAGGTCGCGATGCCTGACTGGGCCGAGATGGGCGAGGAGGCCAACGTCGTCGACTTCGACGAGGCGTCCCTGGCGCGCTTCTACGCCGACGCCATCCCGGTGCCCGAGCGGGTGCTCACCGACAGGGTGCACCTGTCCGACGAGCGGCGCTACGACGTGCCCGCAACCGCCATCTGCCCGGAGTACACCGCCGACCAGTTGCGCGAGTGGGTCAAGGAGGCGCCGCTGGTCGAGTTGGGCAGGATGCGCGACGTCGAGTACGTCGACATCGGCGGCGGCCACTGGCCGCAGTTCACCCAGCCCGACAACCTGGCGCAGGCCATCCTCGACGCGGCCGACCGAACCACGAGTCCGTCGTGACCAACGAGATCACGCCGCGGCAGTTCCACGAAGTCGGTGGAGTCGACGAGTGGCGTGTGGTGTTCGAGGGCGCGTGCGCCTGCTACCTCACGGGATCCTTCACCAAGGGAGTCGAGCTCGTCGAGGCGATCGGGTGGCTCGACTCGGAGCATCGACCCGAGATCGATCTCCGCCATGACAGCGTGCTGGTCCGGACGAGATCTCATTCGATGGGCGCGCTTTCCGCACGTGATGCCAGCCTGGCGCAGCAGATCTCCCGGGTCGCGAGCGAGCTCGGCCTCTCGGCCGACCCGAGTCGTGTCCAGACCATTCAGGTCGCGATCGACGCGCAGGTGCGTCAGGACGTGATGCCGTTTTGGCGGGCGGTCCTCGGTTACGAGCCGTTCGGCGACGAGGACCTGGTCGACCCGCGCGGCCGCGGTCCAGCGCTGTGGTTCCAGGAGATGAAGGACCAGCGCACCGAGCGCAATCGCCTCCACATCGACGTGTCGGTCCCACCGGAAGTGGCGCCGACGCGGGTCGCTGCCGCAGTGGCGGCCGGAGGAAAGGTCGTGTTCGACGAGCACGCGCCGGCGTGGTGGACGCTCGCCGATCCTGAGGGGAACGAGGTGGACATCGCGCCCTGGCGGGGCAGTTACTGAGGGTAGGTCGGCGGCGGCTGCTCCCAGGACGGCGGCGCAGTTCCGGGCGGCGGACTCGGCGGTGTCGTGCTGATGTAGACCGTGCGGCCCATGACGGCGCCGAGCAGCGAGCCGATGCAGATGCCCAGCGCGACGTTGATGCAGGCGGTCGCCACCTGGCTCTCGAGGTCGTCGCCGATGGCGAACGGTGCGGCGGCGCCGAACGCGGTGGCGAGCGCGACGATCCAGCCGAAGAACGCCCGGGGCCGTGGCGCGGCGAGCGCGAGTCCATGCGCCAAACCTGTCGCGACGATCGCCAGCAGGGCTGCCGTCAGCGCGTAGTCGGCCAGGAAGGAGTCGGCGATCTCGAGGAGCAGGGCCGGCCGCACCAGCTCCACGTCGAGCACGTCGCGAGCGATCAGGACGCCGACCGCTGCGACCAGCGCGGCGACGCAGGCGGTCGCGACGCCGCCTCCCCACAGCCGCTGCGCGTCGACCGAGACGTGGGTCTTCGGGGCCTGTCCACCAGCACTTGCGTACGTCATGTGATCCTCCGCTGCATTCGAGAGTGTCGGAACGGCGGCCCGGCGTACTCACCCCAATCGGGTGATCGTTTGCGCGCCGGACATCGGGGTACGTGACGGGAAATCCCGCGCTCGGAGGTCATTCATGTCGGTTCGTGCGACCGGTCGACCAGCAGCAGATCGTCGCCCGGCGGTCTCTGCCATAGGGTTCCGGGACTGGATCTAGCGGAGTTCCGGGAGCGCGGTGGAGAAGTTCAGCCGGACATATCCGTGGAAGCTGTCGAAGACGTCGTCCGGCCAGGTCGCCGACGCGTCGTACGTCCGACCGTCGAGCATCAGGCGGACGTCGTAGGTGAACGGCGCGGGACCGAGCCGCACGGCCTCGCGGGCCGTCGCCCGCGGCGCGTCCCAGCCGAGGTCGCCGTCAGCGTGGCACCCACCGGCGAGGCGGGGGGAGAACGTCAGGGAGTCGCCGTCGGCAGCGGTGACGGTGATGGCCGCGTCGACCTCTTCGGGCGTCCCGGCGAGCCCTTCGACCCACATCTCGACGCCGTAACTGCCGATCTTCCCGTCCTTGTCCGTGAGGATCCCGAGCTGGGCCGACGGGGTCGGCAGCGGGCGATCGGACGTAGTGGTCCAGCGGAATGTCGTGTACGCGTCACCGCCGGGGGCCGCGTCCGCTCGGGGTCACGTCATACGTCGGCGTACCCGGCCGGAGTCAGCAGGAAGCGGCCGGACTCGATCTCGTCGAGGCGGGCCGAGTAGGTGCGCGGGCACCGCTTGCCGACGGCCTCGAAATGGGCCTGCAAGCTCCAGCCCGCGAGGGGAAACTCGACGACGATCTGCTCCGGGCTCCCGACGTCGGGCGGATTCGACGGCGGTACTCCGTCTGCGCAGCCCGCGCCGTAGCAGTAGGTCCACGGCCGCAGGCCCAGTGACTCGACGCCGTAGTGCAGTCGCATGTCCGGTGGCGCGTCGAGACCGTTGACGGGCGTCGCGCGGTCGACCGGCTCCGCCGGGTCGGCACTGATCTCGGTCTGCTCGCCACAGGCGACCGCGGCGGACGCGGCCAGAGCCACGACAGCCGCCGCCCGCGCGCACGAAACTCGCCCGGTCCACATGGTCCTGGGACGTACGACCTGTCCCTGCGGTTGCATGATCTAGCGGCTTGGGCCGTTTCGGATGCGCTCGACGATCGGTACCAGCGCGGCCGGCGCCTCGACCTGCGCGTTGTGTCCGAGACCGGGGAGGATGACCGGCGCGGCGACCAGGTCGCGCAGGTGCTCGGCCGGGCTCATCGGGTCGTGCTCGCCAGCCGCCAAGACGACCGGTGCCTGGGCGGTGGCGATCAGGGCTCGCATGTCGGGTCGTCCGACGGCGAAGGCGCCGGGGTCCGTCGCCAGCCGCCACCCGTCCGCCGACTCGGTCACGCCAGACGTCGCGGCGGGGGAGTCCGGGTCGACGAGCCCGGTCAGCCCGGCGACCCGGAGCGCTCGCTCGACCGCCTCCACGCGCGTGGCATAGGCGCGGCTCGGCCGGTCCGCGAGCTCGGCCGCCTTGGCGAGCTCGGCATCGGTCCAGCGCACCTTGATGCCGAGTCCGCAGACGCCGGTCACCGCGACGCCGTAGTCGCCGCCGGCCAACTCGAGTCCGACGACTCCACCGAGAGAGTGGCCGAGCACGGCGATCGGCCGTCCCGGGTCGAGGATCTCGGCGACCGCCGTCGCGAGTCCGCCGAAGGAGTACGGCTCGCCCAATGGCGCGGAATCGCCGTGGCCGGGGAGGTCCGGCGCGATCCAGCCCCACGCCGGGTCGAATGCCTCGGTCAGGCCGTCCCACACCCGGCTCGTCGCACCGAGCCCGTGCAGCAACACCACGAGCGGTCCGTCGCTGTCGCCGCCGCTGCGGATCGAGATCGCCATGCGCCGATCCAAGCCGATCGGTGGCGGTCCGCGCTACGCCTGGCGACGACGTACGGCGGTCAGAGGACTCTGCGCCGGACGCGATCGCGTTGTTCAACCTCGCCCACTCGTCGTAGCCGATTGACTACGCTTAGGCGTATCGGTCCGTTTCTTGGCTACTTTTAGTGAACGAATCTCCGACATCGGTTACGTGACGTAGTCCAGCTCGTCGTGCGAGGGTGGGTAACGGTGTTTTTCAAGAAGTACCCACGGTTCGTCGCCACCAGCTCGGTCGCCAGCACTCCGGGCCGGCTCAACCTGCGCCACCAGGTGATCTTCGACGACAACCGGGAGATCTTCGAGGGCGCCCGCGTCCTCGACATCGCCAGCCACGACGGCCGCTGGAGTCTGGCCGCCCTCGAGGCGGGCGCGAAGCACGTGACCGGGATCGAGGCCCGCGCCGACCTCGTCGAGCACGCCGAGGACAACCTCAGGCACTACGGCGTCGACCGGGATCGCTACGACGTCGTCCACGGCGACGTGTTCGACGTCCTCGGGGGAACCGAGCACGAGCTCGAGGCCGACATCGTGCTGTGCCTGGGCTTCCTCTACCACACGCTGCGCTATCAGGACCTCTTTCACGGCATCCGCTCCGTCGACCCGACGTACCTGTTGCTCGACACCGCGGTCTACCGCTCCGAGGAGCCCGTCGTACGGGTCAGGGCCGAAGACGTCGAACGGCAGGGTAACTCCGCGGCCGGTCACCTCGCGCACGACGGGCGAATGCTCGTCGGGCGGCCGTCGCCCGCGGCCCTGGAGCTGATGCTCGACTCGTTCGGATTCGAGGTCGAGAAGAAGTTCGACTGGCAGCGGTTTCTACGGACCCGGCCCATGGTCACCACGGTGAAGTCCTATCGGCGCGGCGACCGGGTGACGTGGCTGTGCCGACGCCGCCACTGACGCCGCTCACGACACCATCCGGCCCCGCGACGGGTGTGGCTGCTGGCAACCGGTGGGGTCATGGGGCACAATGGCGCCAGTCACTGGGGCTCGTGCCGAGTCAGGTCGCTGGGGAAGGCGTACCTCGAGGCAAGGGAGGACCCGGTGACAGTGGCGACCCCACCAGCCACGCGTGCGGCGACGCGTGGCGTTCTGTACGTCCACTCCGCGTCGTCAGCCCTGTGCCCCCACGTCGAGTGGGCGGTCGGCGGGGTGCTCGGTGTCCAGGTGAACCTGTCGTGGACCGGCCAGCCGGCCGCCGCCAGCGCCTATCGCAGTGAGCTGTCCTGGCAGGGGCCGGTCGGCACGGCGGCCAAGATCGCGTCGACGCTGCGCGGCTGGAAGCAGGTGCGGTACGAGGTGACCGAGGAGCCGACCGTGGCGACCGAGGGCGCGCGCTACTCGTACACACCGGAGCTCGGCATCTTCCACGCCGTCACCGGTGTCCACGGCGACATCATGATCCCCGAGGACCGGCTGAAGGCCGCCGTCGTGAAGGCGGCGCTCGGCGAGACGACGCTCGAACTGGAGGTCGACAAGCTGCTCGGCAAGCCGTGGGACGACGAGTTGGAGAGCTTCCGGCACGCGGGCGACGGTGCTCCGGTGCGGTGGTTGCACCACGTCGGTTGACGCGTCAGGTGATCTGGACAACCACGGTCGGTGTCGACTCGCCGGTCTCTGCGGTGATCCGGAAGCGGTTGGGTCCGGTATGCCCTGTCTCGATCCAGGTGGAGTAGCTCCCACTCTGATCGGTTGTCATCGTGAGATCGGCGAAGCTGCCCCATGACCCGCCCTCCTTCCGCTCCACGAAGAGCGTCACCCCGGCGTCCAGGCCGGGAAACCGCCCAGTGAGCGAAACCCGCTGAAACGTCTGCGCGGTCAGAGGCGTCGCGTTGAGCGTAGGCTCTTCTGGGTCACGCGTCTTCGACGGCTCGGTGGGTGAGGGCTCGGTCGTCTCTGTCGGGTCCGTGGGCTCGAAGGTGTCCTCGGTCTCCTCGGTGGGGGTCGGCGTGGCCGTGAAGTCGTCGATCGGGTCGTCGGACGGTCCGGCCGGGTTGTTCGGCGCTTGGACGTCGTCGATGCCGGTCGAGTCGACGGCCCGGCTCCCGAGCAGTCCGACGCTGAGCCCGATGATGATGCCGAGCACCACCAGCGTCACGAGGCCGAACACGATGGCTCGGTTGCGAGCGCCGACCGGGTCGTCGGTGTTGAGATTCACCGAGCAGATCCTCCTCTCGTGACGCCACGGCTCGACGACTGGGACATGAGTCCTCACCAATCAACGACTACGCGCCGCCCGAGCTTCGCGAGTCATGTCCTAGTGTGCCAAAGCCACTGTCGACGCCAAGGGCGATCCCGACGATGCGTTCGGGACTTTGGTCCCTTCCGTCGGGTTGCGCCGAACGACTAGACATTTCGCGTGACACGGACAACAGGGCCTATCCGGCTCTTCTTGCTGGACGACCACGAGATCGTCCGTCGGGGGCTTCGCGACCTCTTCGAGTCCGACGACATGGTGGTCGTAGGCGAATCGGCATCGGCGGTCGAGGCGACCAGTCGCATCCCCGCCCTGCACCCCCACATCGCGATCCTGGATGGACGGCTGCCGGACGGCAGTGGCATCGAGGTCTGTCGTGCGGTGCGTTCGGTCGATCCCACGATCAACGTCTTGATCCTGACGTCCTACGACGATGACGACGCGCTGTTCGCCGCGATCATGGCGGGGGCGGCCGGCTATGTCCTCAAGGAGGTCTCGAGCTCGGCCCTGACCGACGCCGTCCGTCAGGTCGCCGCGGGACGGTCACTGCTCGACCCGGCCGTGACCCAGCGGGTGCTGGAGCGGATCCGACGGGGGGACGAGGTCGCCGGCGAGCTCGATCAACTGACCGAGCAGGAGCGCAAGATCCTCGAGCTGATCGCCGAAGGACTGACCAACCGGCAGATCGCCGAGCGCCTGTTCCTGGCCGAGAAGACCGTGAAGAACTACGTGTCAAGCGTCCTGGCCAAGCTCGGTCTCGAACGCCGTACCCAGGCCGCCGTTCTCGCGTCCAAGCTACTCACCTAGGGCAACAACGGCTTACCCAGCGGCACCCGCCACTCGATCCGGGTGCCTCGCGGCTCGCCGGTGTCGATGATCACCGATCCGCCGAGCGACCCGGCCCGGTCGCGCAGGTTGCGCAGTCCGCTCTCGAAGGACGCCTCGTCGATGCCGATGCCGTTGTCGGCGACCTGCGCGATGAGCTCGTGGTCGGTCACCTCGAGGCTGAGGAGTACCGAGGTCGCGCGGGCGTGCTTGGCCACGTTGGACAGCGCCTCGCGCAATACGGCGAGAACCTGCGACCGCAACTGCTGATCGACCGCGGTGTCCACCGGTCCGCGCGTCGACAGTCGCGGCGCGAAGCCGAGGAGGTTGGCGTACTCCGCGACGAGCTCCGACAGCTCGGACCGCAAGGACGTGGCAGTCCGCCGGTGGAGCTCGAAGATCGCCGTACGAAGATCCCGGATCGTCGTGTCGAGCTCGTTGACCGCCGTCTCGACCCGCTCGCGTACCTCGGGCTGGGTCGCGAACCGGTTGGCGCCCTGCAGCATCAGTCCGGTCGCGAACATCCGTTGGATGACGACGTCATGGAGGTCCCGGGCGATCCGGTCCCGTTCGGCGAGCACCACCAGCATCTCGCCGTCGCTTCGGGCCTTCGCGAGGTCCAGCGCAATCGCCGCCTGGTCGGCGAATGTCTGCAGCATGATCTCGTCTTCTTGGGACGGCGCGGGCGTCGGCTCGACGACGAGCAGGATGCCGGTCGCGTTGGTGCTGGACCGAAACGGCACCAGAAGTGCGGACCGGCCCGATCGGGCGTCCGGGCCGGGATCGGCCGGCTCGATCCTGCCGAGCGGTTCGTCTTCGGGGTCGAACACCGCCCGCAGGTCGGGGACGGTGGTGGGCAGGCCCTCGTCGAGTACGCGGGCCAGCGCCGGGCTCTCCCGGGCGACCGTCTGGCCACGCAGATCGGCCACGGCCTCTCCGTCGACCGCCTGGACCACCAGGTCGGTGTCGTCGTCGGAGAGCAGCACGCACGCCGCGTCGGCGCCCGACAGTTCCCTCGCCCGACGGGTCAGAACCTCCAGCGCGGTGTCGCGGTCGGCGCGTTCGAGCAGCATGCGGGTGATGTCCGCCGACGCCTCCAGCCAGCGGCCGCGGCGCTGGGAGAGCGCATAGAGGCGGGCGTTCTCGATCGCCACCCCGGCGGCGGCGCCCAACGCTGCGACCGCGCGTTCGTCGGCGTCGGTGAACTCGTCGTCCGACTGCTTGTCGGTCAGATAGAGCAGTCCGAACATCCGATTGTGGACGTGGACGGGAACGCCGAGGAAGCTCGTCATGGGCGGGTGATGCGGCGGGAACCCGGCCGCAGCCGGATGTTGGTCGATCCGGCGGACCCGAGTCGGCTTGGGGTTCTCGATGAGGCCGCGCAGCAGCCCGCGACCGTGCGGGGAGTCGCCGATCTCGGCGATCTCCGCATCGGTCAGCCCCTCGACGACGAGGTCGACGACGGATCGGTTGCTGTTGAGGATCGACAAGGCGCCGTAGCGGGCGGCCGACAGGGTGCAGGCGGCCTGCACGATGCGGTGCAAGACCCCGCGCAGGTCAAGATCCGAGCCCAGCCCGACGACGGCGTCAGACAGGGCCCGTGGAACGTTCTCGCTGGCAGCGCTGCTGCCGTTGTCGGCCCGTGGTGGACGGCCGCTCGCCATGGTGTCTCCTCAGGCCCGAGACACGGTGCCTTAGCTGATGGTGACGACAATATGACGCATCGGATCGAGGCATCGTAGGACCAAAGACCCTGCCGTTCCAGGCCCTTAGTCCGTGGTGAATCCGGGACAACTGTGACAGCGTCACCGCGAGCCCGTCTCTGTCCCCTGCCCAAACGGGGACCGTGGCGGCTCTCGCAAGGACGGAGGACCCATTATGGGCCACCGGGTGCTCGTCGCCTACGGCAGCCGTGGCGGATCAACCGCCGAGCTCGCCTCGTGGATCGCCGACGAGCTGCGCGCGCGGCAGTGTGTCGTCCGCATCCATCCGGCTCCGGCCGTCGCCGACGTCGAGGCCTTTGACGTCGTGGTGCTCGGGGCAGCGATCTACCTGGGCCGGTGGCACCGTGCCGGTCGCGACTTCGTCCATCGGCATCGGGCGGAGCTGTGCCGGCGGCCGGTGTGGTTGTTCAGCAGTGGCCCGCTCGAGAGGCTCACCGACGCCAACGAGCCGGTTCCGGTGCCCTTCGTACGCGCGACGCTGCGGGGACTGCCGGCCCGCGGGCACCGAACCTTCGGCGGACGGCTCACACCCGACAGCGGCGGCCTCGCGTCCTGGTGGCTGGCCCGCAGCGGCCCGGCCGGCGACTATCGCGACGAGTGCCGGGTCCGGGCCTGGGCCGCGACCATCGCCGAAGCGCTGAGTCCCGCCGCAGCCGTCAGTTGACGATCACGGCGGCACCACTGAACGCGCTCGCCGCCAGGTCCCGCAGCGCCTGATCCAGGGCGTCGAACTCGTAGCGCGTGGTGTGGATCCGGACGTCGAGCCGAGCCGCGAGGCGGAGCAGTTCCTCGCCGTCGCGACGCGTGTTGGACGTGACGCTGCGCAGGTCTCGTTCGTAGAAGAGCTGGCGCTCGTAGTCCAGCGTGGGGATGTCCGACAGGTGGATGCCAGCGATCGCGACGGTGCCGCCGCGGTCGACCGCCTCCAGGGCCGCAGGCACGATGTCACCCACCGGTGCGAAAACGATCGCCGAGTCCAGCGACATCGGTGGTCGGTCGTACGCGCCGCCGACGAAGGTCGCGCCGAGCTCCGCCGCCAGCTCGCGGCTACGCTCGCCCCGCGTCAAGACGACGAGCTCGGCACCCTCGGCCAGGGCGATCTGCGCCGTGATGTGCGCACTGGCACCGAAGCCGTAGATCCCGAGCCGGCCGCCCGGCGGGAGCTGGGCACGGCGCAGCGCGCGGTAGCCGATGATGCCGGCGCACAGCAGCGGTGCAGCCTGCTCGTCGGTGTAGTCGTCGGGGATCGAGTACCCGTACGCCGCCGGCACCACGGCGTAGTCGGCGAACCCGCCGTCGGCGTCCCACCCGGTGTAGCGCGAGTCGGGGCAGAGGTTCTCCTGGCCGGCCCGGCACCGTCGGCAGCTGCCACAGGTACGCCGCAGCCAGGCGATGCCGATGCGGTCGCCGAGCGCGAACCGGGTGACGTCGGTGCCGGCGGCGACGACCTCCCCGACGACCTGGTGGCCCGGCGTGACACCGCGACGCCGCGGCGCCAGATCGCCCTCGACGAGGTGCAGGTCCGTGCGGCACACCCCGCAGGCCCGGACCCGCACGAGGACCTCGTCGGCCCCCGGAGCCGGTCGGGCACGGTGCCCGATCCGCAGTCTGGCCGCCGCGATCGGCGCCGGCTCGTCGAAGGTCCACGACCGCATCGTCGACATGGCACCAGTCTCTCGCTTCGACCCCGTCCGCGAACGCGGGAGATTTCGGGACTTATGGCCCGCCAGGTGGGGTCCGCCGCCGCTTGTGCAGCGGCTTCGCCGGCGGAATGGTGAGCCCGTTGACCGCGGGTCGGGAGGTGCGATGACCGTGGCGTATCGGGACTTGTCCCGGGAGCGATGCCTGGCGCTTCTGACGGAGTCGGTCGTGGGACGGATCGCGTACTGCTCGGCGACCGGGCCGCGACTCTATCCGGTCAACTACGTCCTCGACGGTGATGCCGTGGTGTTCCGTACGGCCGCCTACACCGTCCTGGGGACCGAGATCGCCGATCAGCTGGCGGCGTTCGAGGTGGATCGCGTCGACGCCGTCAACGGACACGGGTGGAGTGTCGTCGTCAACGGCCGCGCGGAGGTCATCTCGGATCCGGACGAGGTCGCCCGGTTACGTCGCCGGTCCGACCCGAATCCGTGGGCACCGGGGGTGCGGCCGCTCTATGTACGGATCGCGATCCAGCGGATCAGCGGCCGGGCGATCGGGGCGCTCACCGACTGATCGGCGTCAGCGGAACCCCATCGCTTGAACGTCCGGGCTCGGGCTCAGTGCCCCTCGTCGAAGGGTCGCCCGGCTCGGCGGGGTGACTGACCGACGTCCTGCTCTCGGCGCATCCGCCGCCTCCTCCTCGCCAGAACCGACTCTTAGCATCGTGGGAGGAAGGGGACGGACGGCAGGGCCGTACGGGGTCGGATCGCCGGGCCGAACGGCACGAATTTCGGGCCGTATGGCGGGTAACGCGGGACGGAAGCCGGCTGGCGTCAGAGCGGGATGTTGCCGTGCCGGCCGCGGACGCCGGGGTCCGCTTGGGCGTCCGCGATCGCCTGGGCCAGAGCCGACCGGGTCGACGCGGGCTCGATGACTTCGTCGACAACGCCGATCTCGACTGCCTTGTCGACACCGCCCGCGATCCGCTCGTGCTCGGCGGCGAGCTCCGCCTCGACGCTCGGCCGGACGTCCGGATCGACCTCGGCGAGCTTGCGCCGGTGCAGGATGCGCACCGCCGCGATCGCGCCCATCACCGCGACCTCGGCACCCGGCCAGGCGAACACCCGGGTCGCGCCCAGCGCCCGCGAGTTCATCGCGATGTAGGCGCCGCCGTAGGTCTTGCGGGTCACGAGGGTCACCCGGGGCACCGTCGTCTCGGAGAAGGCGTGCAGCAGCTTGGCGCCACGGCGCACCACGCCGTCCCACTCCTGGCCGACACCGGGCAGATAGCCGGGAGTGTCGACCAGCACGACCAGCGGCACTCCGAACGCGTCGCACATCCGCACGAACCGCGCCGCCTTCTCCGCCGACAGCGAGTCGAGGCAGCCGCCGAGCCGCAGCGGGTTGTTCGCGATGACACCGACCGTCCGGCCGCCGAACCGGCCGAGCGTCGTCGTGATGTTCGGCGCCCAGCGCTCGTGGAGCTCGAGCCCGGTGCCCTCGTCGAGCAGCTTCGCCACGAGAGGACGCACGTCGTAGGCGCGCCGAGTCGACTCCGGCAGTGCATCGCCGAGGTCGACGTCGGCCACCGTGGCAGGGTCGAGCCGGCCCTGGTCACCGAGCAGCGAGGCCAGTCGGCGAGCCTCACCGAGGGCGTCGGCCTCGGAGTCGGCGAGCACGTGGACCACACCGGATCGGCGGCCATGCGGTTCGGGTCCGCCCAGGCGGAGCATGTCGACGTCCTCGCCGGTGACCGAGCGGACCACGTCCGGGCCCGTGACGAAGATGCGTCCCTCCGGCCCGAGTACGACGACGTCGGTCAACGCCGGACCGTACGCCGCGCCGCCCGCGGCCGGGCCGAGCACCACGGAGATCTGCGGGACCTTGCCCGAGGCCTGAGTCATCGCGTGGAAGATCTGGCCCACGGCGTGCAGGCTGAGCACGCCCTCGGCGAGCCGAGCGCCCCCGGAGTGCCAGATCCCGACGATCGGGGCTCCGTCGGCGATGGCGCGTTCGTAGGCCCGCACCACGACACGGCAGCCCTGGTCGCCCATGGCGCCGCCCATGACCGTCGCGTCGGAGCAGTAGGCGACCGTGTGGACGCCGTGCACCCGGCCCGCGGCCGCGAGCATCCCCGAGTCGTCGTCGGTCGTGATGAGTTCCAACGTGCCCTCGTCGAAGAACGCCGCGAGCCGATGGTTCGGGTTGCGGGGATCCTGCTCGCGAGGCAGCTTGGCGGGCTTCGCCTTCGGCTGTGCGTTGGTTATCTCCGGGCGGGTCGTGGTCATAGCGGACTCCTCGAACTACGCCGTACGGAACGCGACGGCGACGTTGTGGCCGCCGAAGCCGAACGAGTTGTTCAGCGCCGCCAGATCGCCCTCGGGCAGGTCCCGTACCGACGTCGCGATGTCGAGATCAATCGCGTCGTCGACCTTGTCGAGGTTGATGGTGGGCGGCACCCGACGGTGATGCAGCGACAGCACTGTCGCGATGGACTCGAACGCCCCTGCGGCGCCGAGCAGATGCCCCGTCATCGACTTGGTCCCCGTGACCACCAGTGCATCGGCGGCGTCGCCGAGTGCGGAGCGGATCGCGAGGGCCTCGGCGACATCGCCCTGGGGCGTCGATGTGGCGTGGGCGTTGATGTGGGCGATGTCGCTGGGAGCGAGGTCGGACTCGGCAAGCGCTCGGCGCATCGCGAGGCTGGCGCCGGTGCCGGCCGGTTCGGGTTGAGCGATGTCATGGCTGTCGGCGCTGATGCCCGCGCCCGCGACCTCGGCATAGATCCGGGCGTCGCGGGCCGCCGCATGGTCGGCGGACTCGATCACGAGCACCGCGCCGCCCTCACTGAGGACGAAGCCGTCGCGGTCGACGTCCCACGGGCGCGAGGCGCGCTCGGGCTCGTCGTTGCGCTTGGACAGCGCCATCATCTGGCCGAAGGCCGCCATCGGCAGGGCGAGGACCGAGGCCTCGGTGCCGCCGACCACGACCACGTCGGCGCGGCCGAGGCGGATCATGTCGACGCCGAGGCTGATGCCTTCGTTGCCGGAGGCGCACGCCGAGACGGGCGTGTGCACACCCGCCTTGGCGCCGAGGATGAGCCCCACGTTGGCCGCGGGAGAGTTGGCCATCAGCATCGGCACCGCGAGCGGCGACACCCGGCGGGGGCCCTTCTCGTTCAGCGCGTCGTAGTTGGCGAGCAGGGTCTGCACGCCGCCGATGCCGGTCGCGATCGCGACCCCGAGCCGTTCGGCGTCGACCTCACCCGTGTCCAGCCCGGCGTCGGCCCAGGCCTCGTTGGCCGCGACGACAGCGAACTGCGCTGCCCGGTCGAGACGACGGGCCTTGACCCGTTCGATGACCTCGGTCGGCTCGACGGCGGCCTGCCCGGCGATCTGGACCGGCAGCTGCTCGGCCCACTCCCGCTCGAGCCGGCTGACCCCCGACCGTCCGTCGAGCAGCGCCTGCCACGTCGACTCCACATCGCCACCGAGTGGCGACGTCGCGCCGATGCCGGTGACGACGACTCGAGTCGGGCTCATACTGTTCCTCTCAAATTCCTGTGGTTGCGCTGGATCTTGGGCTGAGGTCGATGGTCAGGACTGGGCGCGTTCGATGTAGGCGACGGCGTCGCCGACGGTCTTCAGGTTCTTGACCTCGTCGTCGGGGATCTTGACGTCGAACTTCTCCTCGGCGGCGACGACGACCTCCACCATCGACAGGGAGTCGACGTCCAGGTCGTCGGTGAAGGACTTGTCGAGCTGCACGTCGTCGGTGGGGATGCCGGCGACCTCGTTCACGATCTCGGCGAGGTCGGTGCGGATCTCGTCGGTGGTGGCCATCAGATGCTTCTCCGTTTCGTCTAATTCCTGTGGTTGAGGTAGTCAATGGTTGAGGGATGGGTGGTTAAGGGACGGTGAGACTAGGGGACGGTGACGACTTGGGCGGCGTAGGCGAGGCCGGCGCCGAACGCGACCAGCAGCGCCTTGTCGCCGGGATTGATGGTGCCCTCGTCGAGCATCCGCTCCATCGCGAGCGGGATCGACGCGGCCGAGGTGTTGCCCTGGTCGGCGATGTCACGGGCGATCGCCACGTTGTCGGGCAGCTTGAGGGTGCGGGCCATCGCGTCGGTGATGCGCATGTTGGCCTGGTGGGGGATGAAGGCGTCGAGGTCGGCGGCGTCGAGTTCGGCTGCCGCCAGGGCCTGTCGGCAGACCTTCGCCATCTCGTACGAGGCCCAGCGGAAGACCGGGTTGCCCTCCATCCGTAGATGTGGCCACTCCGGCTTGTCGGTCTCGAAAACCTCGTCCCAGCCCTCCTCCTGCCGGATGAGATCGAACTTCGAGCCGTCCGAGCCCCAGATGACGGGGGAGATGCCGGGCTGCTCCGCCGGCCCGACGACGGTTGCGCCGGCCCCGTCGGCGAACAGGAACGCCGTGGACCGGTCCTCGAAGTCGGTCAGGTCGGTGAGCCGCTCCACGCCGATCACGAGCACGTACGTCGCGGTGCCGCCGCGCACCATGTCCGACGCGAGCGCCACCCCGTAGCAGAAGCCGGCACACGCGGCCGAGATGTCGAAGGCCGCGGCCGGCGTCGCGCCGAGCTCGTCGGCGATCAGGGTCGCGGCGGCCGGTGTCTGCAGCATGTGCGACACCGTGGCGACGATGACACAGTCGAGTTGGTCCGGGGTCACGCCGGACCGCTGGAGCGCCTTCTCGGCCGCCTCCCGCGACATCATCGGCACGGTCTCGTCGGCGGCCGCGACGCGGCGGGTCTTGATGCCCGACCGGGTCTGGATCCACTCGTCGCTGGAGTCGATGCGCTCGATGATGTCGGCGTTGGGAACGACCTTGCGCGGGCGGTAGCCCCCGATGCCGAGCATGGCGGTGTGCCTCATGACGTCGCCTCCGGGTGCAGCCTGACCAGCGGCTGGCCCGGCCCGACCAGGTCGCCGTCCTCGACCAGCCACTCGACGATCGTGCCGCCGTGCGGCGCGACGACCGGAATCTCGTCGCGCAGGCTGTGCACCGCTCCGACCTGCTGACCGTTGGTCAGCGCGTCGCCGTCGCGGGCGTCGCTGTTGACCCGGAAGGTGCCCTTGGCCGGCGCGACCAGCAACCGCCAGGTCGGCGCCGTGTCCAGCGGCGACGCCGAGGCGTGCTTGTCGACGAATGCCTGCGCCCCGTCGAGCTGATCCGGAGTCTTCAAGGCAAAGGTGTCGATCCCCTTCATGGCGCGCCGGGCGATCCCGGTGAGCGTGCCGGCCGGCGGCATCTCGAGAAGTCCGGTGACGCCGAGGTCGAGCATGGTCTGCATGCACAGGTCCCACCGGACCGGGCTCGCCACCTGGGCGACGATGCGGCTCAGGACCTCGCGCCCTTGATGGACGACCTGGCCGTCGCGGTTGGAGATCAGCCGGGTCCGGGCGTCGTGGGTCGAGACGGCCTGCGCGAGGGTCGCCAGCCGGTCGACGGCGGGCCGCATGTGCTCGGTGTGGAACGCCCCGGTGACGGACAGGGGGACCAGGCGCGCTTTCGCGGGGCCGTCGTCGGCGAAGGCGGCGAGCTGCTCCTTGGTGCCGGCGGCCACGACCTGGCCGGGCCCGTTGTCGTTGGCGGCGGTCAGCCCGTGTGTCTCGAGCTTGGCGAGCACCTCGTCGCGGTCGCCACCGAGTACGGCGGTCATCGAGGTCGGGGTCGTCGCTGCCGCTTCGGCCATCGCCTGGCCGCGTTCACGTACGAGCACCATCGCCTGCTCGGCGGAGATCACGCCGATGCCGGCCGCCGCGGTGATCTCGCCGACGCTGTGGCCGCTCGTGGCGCCGATGGACGAGAAGGCGTCCGCCGGATGCGGGAACAGGGCCAGGGCGGCGACCAGCCCGGACGAGACCAGCAGCGGCTGCGCGATGGCGGTGTCACGGATCGTCGCTTCGTCCGCCTTGGTCCCGTAATGCGCGAGGTCGAGACCGGCGACGACGGACAGCCAGTGGAAGCGGGCGGCGAAGGTCGGATCCTCCAGCCAGGGTTCGAGGAAACCGGGCGTCTGGGCGCCTTGGCCGGGAGCGACGATCACGAGCACCCATCCAGCCTGCCGGTCTTGCCCGGTCTGTGTCGGGCTCCGACCTGACGAAAGATCGCCGCGAGATTTGTAGGGTTCCCACAATTGCCGGGTGGGAGTCGGCTCAGTCCGAGGAGAGCAGTCGACCGAGCGTGATGGCGATCCGGAGCGTGTACGCGTCGCGCGGATCGGTCGGGGAGAGACCGGTGAGCTGTTCGATCCGGCGCAACCGGTAACGCACCGTGTTCGGATGCACGAACAGCGTCCGCGCGGCGCCCTCGACCGAGCCACCCGACTCGACGTACGCCGACGCGGTGTCGAGGAGCACCCCGTCGCCGGCGACCATCGGCGCATAGACCTGGCTCACCAGCTGATGCCGGGCATGGCCGTCGCCGGAGAGCGAGCGCTCAGGCAGCAGGTCGTCTGCCGCCACGGGCCGCGGCACCTGCGGCCATCCCTTGGCGGACCGAAGGCCGGCCACGACGGCCCGCGCTGAGACGTTCGCGCCCAGCAGGTCGTCGACCAGCGGTCCGACCACGACCGGGCCGGGCCCGAAGTGGTCGGCGATCGCGGCGGCGGCCTTGTCGCTGTCCTCGACCCCGCCCAGCACGACGACGAGCCGGTCGCCCTGGACGGCACCCAGCACGTCGAGCCCGATCTGCCGCGCCGACCAGCGGACGTCGTCCACGACGCGCTGCGGCCCGGTCTCGCCGCCGCGCACGTCGTCCGGTGCATGGCCCACGATGACGGTGATATGCGACGACGACTGCCAGCCGAGCGCCGCGGCGCGCGAGCGGACCGACTCGTCGGTCTCCCCGCGCAGCACCGAGTCGACGACCAGCGCCTCGAGCCGAGCGTCCCACGCGCCGCGCATCTCGGCGGCCCGGGCGTAGACCTCGGCGGCGGCGAAGGCCACCTCGCGGGAGAAGTGCAAAATCGCGGCCCGTACCTCGGCGCCGTCCTCGGGCCCGAGCAACTCCTCGATCTCTGACTCGACGACCTCGATCGTCGTACGGACCATCGACACCGTCTGCTGCAAGGTGACGACTCGGGCCAGCGCGGTCGGAGCGGTGCCGAAGACGTCGGCGCGCAACGCCTTGGGCTCAGGGCCGGACTCCTTGAACCAGTCGACGAACGACGAGATGCCGCTTTGGGCGACCATGCCGATCCAGGCCCGGTCGCGGGCCGACAGCTCCCGGAACCACGGCAGATCGCGGTCCATCCGGGCCACGGCCGCGGTCGCCAACGGAGCGACGGCCCGGCTGAGCCGCCGCGCCAGGACCGCCCGGGATCGCGACGCCACGGCTCCAGCGTAGTGATCGGCCACCGTTCGGCGCCCGATTTCCGAACCCGAGGGGTCAGTCGACCGCGCCGTACTCGCGCATGACGGCCACGATCGACGGCGCCGGGCCGAACGCCTCGACGACATCGTCCGGCCCCGCGATCGCGTGCGAGTTGGCGTTGACGTAGTTGAGCAGCAGGGCGTCCGCGACGTCCGGGTCGACCGTCTCCAGTGCCTCGAACAGCATCTGGCCGCCCTGGAGGTAGACACCCTCGCCGTAGTGGTTGACCGTGTGCGGCTGGGAGTACCACACCATCGACTCGCCGACGCGGTCCTCGACGGCATCGGGAATCGGCACGTCGAGTGGCGGCGGCCCGGCCACTCGGACCTCGGCATAGGTCGCCCACGACTCGTCCAGCCACGGGTCGGTGCCCTGATTGTTGCCGACCAGGCCGTAGAACCACATGTGCGCGGTCTCGTGCACGATCAGGTTCTGCAGGTACGGCGCGGACGAGCCGATGTCGCCGTACTGGATCGCGCCCGGGAACTCGATGCCGCTCGGACCGTCCGGCAGGATCGAGACCCATAGATCGGGGTACGGGAACTCGCCGAGGAACTCCTCGAGCTCCGCGATCGCGTCGGTCTGGCCGCCCAGCCAGTCGTCGAGCGGCGTCGCCGTCCCGGCTGCCGGCCCTCCGACCCGGATCCGGACGTCGCCGGTGTCGTGCTCCACGATCTCGAGCTCGCCGACCGTCACCGCGACGTCGCGAACGGACTCCGCCTGGAAGCGCTCGACCGCCGTACCGGATCGCGGTCCGGGCAGCCGACCCAGGGACCGGCCGGTCCCGAGCACCTCGTACGACTCGGGCACGACGACGTCGAGGCGGCGGAGCCGGAACTCCTCGCTGCTCACCATCTCGCCGAACTGCCGTACAACGGGGTTCGTCGCCCAGCCGCGGTCCCGCTGCCAGCCCAGCAGCGGGAACGCGGTCGCGAACCAGGCGATCTCGTCGCCCCGACCCATCCGTTCGGCGACCTCCGTGCCGAGCGTGAGGTGGAAGTCCACGGTGGCCTCGACCGATCGGCCCTGAGCGAGGCAGGGGATCGGCACGGTCATGAGCGACCCCGGTGTGCTCGGGGGCGCGCCGGCGGCCCGGAAGGCCGGCTCGACCGGCCGACGGCCGACGAGGACCCGGTCGACGGTCAGCTCTGTCCCGCCGCTGACCAGGGCGGGCTTGTTGGCCCACAGCCGGAAGACCAGCTCGCAGACCCGCTGCTCGGCCACGAACCGGACCCGCTCGGTGCCGCGGATCGTCTCGAGCCCTTGAGATGCGTCGAAGCGGAGGTCCACGACCGGACGCTGCGGCCATGGCGTCGCCCGCTCGACCTGGGCGATGTCCGGCGGCTCGGGAGTGGGAGCGGCCCGGCTGGGCGAGGTTGGTTGCTCGCTCGGCTCGTCGTCTGCCAGATCGCCGGCCGACGAGCAGCCGGCGAGAACGACGGCGAGCGCCACCGCGGTCAGGCGGAGCCGAGGTGGCTGTCGGGGCACGCGCTAACTGTGGCCGTAGCGACCGGCCAGATCAAGCGTCGCCGACGGTCAGGTCAGCAGGCCGGCCGCGAGAGCGACCTCGGTGCCGGCGAGGCCTACCGAGAGGAAGACGGTGCGATCGACCGCACCGGACCGCCCGGGAGCGGCACCGGCGAGAACGGCGCCGAGGCCGACGACACGACCGGAGTGCCGCTCGCCGCTCGCGAGTGCCGGTGGGTCGTAGGCATCGAGCTGCGCCGTCGAGTCGGTCACGAGCACGGTGGCTGAGTCGAGCAGGTCCTCGGTGAACTCCGAGCGACCGCGCTGCTTCGGCCCCAGGGTCGTGACGTGGCTCCCGGCCGCCAGCCAGTCGGTCTGGACGACCGGCTCCGGACTGCTGGTCGCGAGGATCACGATCTCGGCTCCGTCGACGGCGGCCCGTGCGGACGGCACCGCCGTCGCGGCGACGCCGAGCTCCTTGCCAGCCCGTTCCGCGAACTCCTGCCGACGCCGCTCGTCGCGGCTGTATATCCGCACGGTGTCGAGATCGCGTACCGCCGATACCGCCCACAGCTGGGTCCACGCCTGCTCGCCGCTGCCGACGAGACCCAACGTCGAAGCGCTCTGGGGAGCCAGCGCGTCCACCGCGACGCCCCCGAGCGCGCCGGTCCGGCGCCGGCCGAGCTCGGCACCGACGACGATGCCGAGCAGTTGTCCGGTGACGTCGTCATGGACGACCACGAGCTGATCGTCGCGCGCGTCGACCTGGTCGCGGTCGAAGGTGTCGTACGCCCGGTAGCCGAACCACCGCCCGCGCCAGCGTCCGACTGTGAACATCAGCCGGCCCTCGTCGAGGTCGGCCGCCAACCGGGCCGGCGCCACGAGCTCGCCACGGTGCGCGGCCAGCACCGCCTCCCGCATGGCGGCGACCGAATCGGCGGCGGTCAGCCCGGACCGTACGTCGGCGGCGGTCAACATCGTCGTCATGGCCCTATCCTCCGGCACCGTCGGGCGCGCGCGATCGTCGCCGGGTCGTGCGAGGATCGCGGGGTGGATCCGGTCGTCTCGCTCAAGCGCATCGCCTACCTGCTCGAACGCTCCCGCGCCGACACGCATCGGGTCCGGGCCTATCGCCGCGCTGCGTGGACGCTCGCCAAGCTGCCACCGGACGAGGTCGCCACCCGCGACCGCGCCGGGACGCTCACGGACCTGCCGGGCGTCGGCGCCAAGACCGCCGCGATCGCGCACGAGGCGCTCGCGGGGAACGTGCCGGGCTACCTGGCCGAGCTGGAGGAGCAGGCGACCGAGCCACTGGCCGCCGGCGGCGAGCCGATGCGGAAGCTGCTGCGCGGCGACCTGCACAGCCACTCGGACTGGTCCGACGGCGGCAGCCCGATCGACGAGATGGCCGAAGCCGCCCGCGACCTCGGTCACGACTACCTCGTGCTCACCGACCACTCGCCACGACTGCAGGTGGCCAACGGACTCACCGCCGAGCGGCTGCGCAAGCAGCTCGAGGTCGTGGCCGAGCTCAACGCGGAGCTGGCCCCCTTCCGGATCCTCACCGGCATCGAGGTCGACATCCTCGAGGACGGCACGCTCGACCAGGACCCGGAGCTGCTCGACGAGCTCGACATCGTCGTCGCGAGCGTGCACTCCAAGCTCCGCTCGGACCGGCTGGTGATGACGCAGCGCATGGTGACCGCCGTGCTCAACCCGCGCGTCGACGTCCTGGGCCACTGCACGGGCCGGCTCGTGGAGGGCAATCGCGGCAAGCGGCCGCCGTCACAGTTCGACCCGGCCGCCGTCTTCGACGCCTGCCGCGAAGGGGGTACGGCCGTCGAGATCAACTCCCGGCCCGAGCGGCGCGACCCGCCGGGCCAGCTCATCGAGGCCGCCCTCGAACGCGACTGCCTGTTCTCGATCGACACCGACTCCCACGCGCCGGGTCAGCTCGAGTTCCTCGACCACGGCTGCGCCCGCGCAGTCCACTACGGCGTACCGCCAGAGCGGGTGATCAACACCAAGCCGGCCGACGACCTGCTCGCCTGGTCGGCGCAGCGACGCGACCGCTGACCGCTGAGCGTGACGTTTCTCCCGAGAAACCCTGTCATCGCGGCGTCGTACGCGGGACACCGGCGTACGGGGAGGTCGGGACGGACCGTCTCGGGCGTCTGCGATGCTTCGTACGAAGCATCCGATCGTGAGGAACGGTGATGACCTCTCCCAGCCCCGGCTACTCGATCACGGTGCGGGTCGAAGCTCCCGCATCGACGACGGCGACGTCTGAGCTCACGGCCGCGATCAGCAAGGCGGGTGGTGTGCTCACGGCGCTCGACGTCTCCGAGTCGATGGCAGATCGACTCGTCGTCGACATCAGCTGCGACACGGTGGACGCGGCGCACGCCGACGGCATCGAGGCCGCGCTGCGCGAGGTTCCGGGCGTCGACGTCCGCAAGGTCAGTGACCGGACCTTCCTGATGCATCTCGGCGGCAAGCTCGAGGTCAATCCGAAGGTGCCGCTCAAGCATCGCGACGACCTGTCTCGCGCATACACGCCGGGCGTCGCGCGGGTCTCGATGGCGATCGCGAACAACCCCGACGACGCCCGTCGGCTGACGATCAAGCGCAACACCGTCGCCGTCGTCACCGACGGATCGGCCGTCCTCGGGCTCGGCAACATCGGACCGGCGGCGGCGCTGCCGGTCATGGAGGGCAAGGCCGCGCTGTTCAAGCAGTTCGCCGGCGTCGACGCCTGGCCGGTCTGCCTCGACACCCAGGACCCGGATCGCATCGTCGAGATCGTGCGCGCCATCGCCCCCGTCTATGGCGGCGTCAACCTCGAGGACATCGCGGCGCCGCGCTGTTTCGAGATCGAGCGCCGGCTGCGCGAGCTCCTGGACATCCCGGTGTTCCACGACGACCAGCACGGCACGGCGATCGTCGTGCTCGCCGCCCTGACCAACGCGCTCCGGGTCGTGGACAAGAAGCTCGAGGACGTACGGATCGTGGTCAGTGGCGTCGGCGCCGCCGGGCACGCCGTGATCCGGCTGCTCCAGACACAGGGTGCGGGGGACATCATCGCCTGTGGCCGCAGCGGAGCGGTCTACGCCGGTCAGGAGGTCGGCGACGAGTTCCGGCGCTGGATCGCCGAGAACACCAACAGCGAGCGCCGTACCGGCTCGCTGCGTGACGTGCTGCCCGGCGCCGACGTCTTCATCGGCGTCTCCGCGCCCGGGCTGCTCGACGGCGACGACATCGCGGCGATGGCCGACGACGCCGTCGTGTTCGCGCTTGCCAACCCGGACCCCGAGGTCGATCCCTACGCTGCACGCTTGCATGCCGCCGTCGTCGCGACGGGGCGCTCCGACTTCCCCAACCAGATCAACAACGTCCTGGCGTTCCCGGGCTACTTCCGGGGCATGCTCGACGCGCACGCCCACGAGATCACCGACGAGAGCATGCTGGCCGCCGCGACCGCGATCGCGGACGCCGTCGCACCCGACCGGCTCAACCCCAGCTACATCGTCCCGAGCGTCTTCGACGCCGCGGTCGCACCGGCGGTCGCCGACGCCGTTCGCCAGGCGGTCGCCAAACCGGCCACGCCCTCAAGCTAACCGTTGGGAGTTCTGTCGGTGGTGTGCGACACGATTGGGCCATGACGCTCGACCGCCGACTCACCGTCCTCGACGCTCCGACCAACCTCGGGCTGCGGCCGCCCCGACCTGACGCCGAGCCAGGCGTACGCGGTCTGGCCGCTGCCCTACGCGACCACGATCTCGTACGCCGCCTCGACGCCCACGACGCCGGGTCCGTGCCGGTGTCGGCCTACGGCGACGTGGCCGACGAGGAGACCGGCTTCCGCAACGGGCCGGCCATCGCGGCGTTCACGGGCGCCCTGGCCACTCGGCTCGGCGAGGTGCTCGACGACGGGCAGTTTCCGGTCGTGCTCGGTGGCGACTGCAGCATCGTCCTGGGCGCGATGCTCGCGCTGCGGCGGCGCGGCACCACCGCACTCGCTGCCGTCGACGGCCACGACGACTACTCCCTTCCCCGTGATCCGGAGCCCTACCGCGGCCGGTTCGCCGCCGCCGGGCTCGACCTGTGGCTCGTCACCGGACACGGGTCGACGGTTCTGGCCGACATCGACGGTCTCCGGCCCTACGTCGAGGAGTCCCGCGTCGTCCAGATCGGCGTGATGCGCGAGCCCGGAGACGACCGCGACTTCGCCACCGAGACGTTCGACCAGAGCGTGATCGTGTGCCATCGGGCCGATGACATCCGCCGCGACGGCGGGCCCGCGATCGGCCGGGGCGCCCGATCCCACCTCGAGTCGTCCGGCGCCGACGCCTTCTGGGTGCACCTCGACGTCGACGTCTTACATCAGGACCACATGCCCGCGGTCGACTCGCCCAACCCGTTCGGCATCACCCCCGACGAGCTGGCTCCGATCCTGTCCGAGCTCGTCGTGAGCCCCGCCTGCGCCGGCATCGACATCGCCATCTACGACCCCGAGATCGACGCCACCGGCGCCGGCGCCCGCCTCCTCACGAACCTCCTGGTCGACGTTCTGACCTGAGGGACGCTGGCGGTGGCAGCGAGTCCCCTAGCTCAGAATCGTGTGCGAACGGTTCACGCCCCCGCCGCACGTCAACGTTCCGCGCACAACTCCGGTCCACGACCCGGAGCCGTCAGGCGTCCGCGCCCTCCTGTGGCACGCCGGCCACAGCGGTCGGGTCGTCGACCGAGAACCGCTCGAACGCCTCCGCCGCCACCTTCGGCTTCACGTCCCGGCGCTTCGCGAGTGTCTCGAGCGCCGCGACCACGATCGACTCGGCGTCGATCTGGAAGAACCGTCGCGCCGCGGCCCGGGTGTCGGCGAAGCCGAAGCCGTCGGCGCCGAGCGACTGCCACTCGCTAGGCACCCAGCGGGCGATCTGGTCGGGCACGCCGCGCATGTAGTCGCTGACGGCGAGGACCGGCCCGGGCGCTTCGGCGAGGCGTTGGGTGACGTAGGGGACCGTGGGCTCCTCACCGGGGTGATTGAGGTTGTGGCGCTCGACGGCGATCGCGTCGCGGGCCAGCTCGTTCCACGATGTCACCGACCAGACGTCGGCGGCGACGCCGTAGTCCTTGGCGAGGATGTCTTGGGCCTTCAGGGCCCACGGCATCGCGACGCCGGAGGCGAGCAGCTGGAGGCGCGGCGCCTTGTTGCCGAGGCGGGGTGCCGGCTGGTAGCGGTACATACCGCGCAGCAGCCCCATGACATCGAGGTTCTCGGGCTCGGCCGGCTGCACGATCGGCTCGTTGTAGACCGTGAGGTAGTAGAAGACGTCCTCGCCGTGTGGGTGCTCGTCGGTCGAGCCGTACATGCGCTCGAGCCCGGCTCGTACGATGTGCCCGATCTCGAACGCCCACGCCGGGTCGTAGTGCACGGCGGCGGGGTTGGTCGCGGCCAGCAGGGGCGAGTGCCCGTCGGCGTGCTGCAGTCCCTCGCCCGTCAACGTGGTCCGCCCGGCGGTAGCGCCGATCAGGAAGCCGCGGCTCAACTGGTCGCCCATCGACCACATGAAGTCGCCGGTGCGCTGGAAGCCGAACATCGAATAGAAGATGTAAACCGGGATCATCGGCTCGCCGTGGGTGGAGTACGCAGTCCCGGCCGCGATCGCCGAGCCCATGGCGCCGGCCTCGCTGATTCCCTCGTGCAGCATCTGGCCCTGCTCGGACTCCTTGTACGCGAGCAGCAGCTTGCGGTCGACGCCCTCGTACCTCTGCCCGTGCGGGCTGTAGACCTTCGCGGTCGGGAACATCGAGTCCATGCCGAAGGTGCGATATTCGTCCGGCGCGATCGGCACGATCCGCGGACCGACCTCGGGGTCCTTGATGAGGTCGCGCAGCAGCCGGACGAACGCCATCGTCGTCGCCACGGCCTGCTTGCCGGAGCCGGCCGCCATCTCGGAGTAGACCTGGTCGCCGGGGAGTTTCAGCGGCTGCGGGTTGACCCGGCGTTGGGGGAGCGGGCCGCCGAGCTGACGACGGCGCTCCAGCATGTACTGGATCTCCTCGTTCTCCTCGCCCGGGTGATAGAACGGCGCGATCTCGGCTTCGTCGATCGCCTGGTCGCTGATCGGTAGGTAGAGCCGGTCGCGGAACCGCTTGAGGTCGTCGTTGGTGAGCTTCTTCATCTGGTGGGTCGCGTTGCGGCCCTCGAGCGCCTCGATCGTCCAGCCCTTGATCGTCTTGGCCAAGATGACCGTCGGCTGTCCGACGTGCTCGGTGGCGGCCTTGAACGCGGCGTAGACCTTGCGGTAGTCGTGGCCGCCCCGTGGCAGCTTGCGGAGCTGGTCGTCGTCGTGGTTCTCGACCATTCGGCGCAGCCGCGGGTCGTCGCCGAAGAACTTCTCGCGGATGTACTCACCGGTCTCGACGGAGTACGTCTGGAACTGGCCGTCCGGCGTCCGGTTCATCTGGTTGACCAGCGCACCGTCGACGTCGCGGGCGAGCAGCTCGTCCCACTCGCGCCCCCAGATCACCTTGATCACGTTCCAGCCGGCGCCGCGGAAGTAGGACTCCAGCTCCTGGATGATCTTGCCGTTGCCGCGTACGGGGCCGTCGAGCTGCTGCAGGTTGCAGTTGATGACGAACGTGAGGTTGTCGAGCTCCTCACGGGCCGCGACGCCGATCGCGCCGAGCGACTCCGGCTCACCCATCTCGCCGTCGCCGAGGAACGCCCAGACGTGCTGCTGGCTGGTGTCCTTGATCCCCCGGTTGTGGAGGTAGCGGTTGAACCGCGCCTGGTAGATGGAGTTGATCGCGGTCAGCCCCATCGAGACGGTGGGGAACTCCCAGAAGTCAGGCATCAGGCGCGGGTGCGGGTAGGACGCCAGCCCGTTGCCGAAGCCGTGCGAGACCTCCTGGCGGAAGTTGGCCATCTGCTGCTCGGTGAGCCGCCCCTCGAGGTAGGCGCGGGCGTAGATGCCCGGCGAGGCATGGCCCTGGATGAAGACCTGGTCGCCGCCGCCCGCGTGGTCCTTGCCCCGGAAGAAGTGGTTGAAGCCGACCTCGTAGAGGCTGGCCGCCGACTGGTACGTCGCGATGTGACCGCCGACGCCGAGCCCTTCGCGGTTGGCCCGTGACACCATCACGGCCGCGTTCCATCGGATGTACGCCCGGATCCGGCGCTCGATGTGCTCGTCGCCGGGGAACCACGGCTCACGCTCGGGCGGGATCGTGTTGATGTAGTCCGTACTGCGCAGCGCGGGAACGCCGACATTGCGCTCGCGGGCCCGCTCCAACAGCTTGAGCATGACGTATCGCGCCCGCTCGCCACCGCGCTCGTCGAGGAGCGCATCGAGCGATTCGACCCACTCGCGAGTCTCGTCGGGGTCGATGTCGGGGAGCTGAGTCGGCAGCCCTTCGTGAATGATCGGCGGCGGATCGCCTCTGCCGGACGAGAGCGGGCCAGACGTCGACATAGTCATGCCCTCATCCTGACACTCTCGACCGATCACTCCACAATGTCCTATGGGACAGATGGGCCGACGGCGCTCGCGCTGTGGACCGATAGTGAGCCGATGGCCCGACCCACTAAGGTGTCGGGCGAGCAAGTCGGCCCAGGTGCGGGCTGGACGACCAAGGAGGAGCACAAGTGACGGCGACCGGGGACGGCGCGGACTCGCGGCGGGCAGCCGAAAGGCTGGGCTTCCGCGCCGAGATGGTGGTTCAGGAGCTCGGGTGGGATGACGACGTCGACGAGGAGCTTCGCGAATCCATCGAAGCGGTGATCGGCGCGGAGCTTGTCGACGGGGACTACGGCAACGTGGTTGACGGGGTCGTGTTGTGGTGGCGTGACGAGGACGGCGACCTGGTCGACGCCCTCGTGGATGCGTTGACGGATCTGGCCGACGGCGGGGCGATCTGGTTGCTGACGCCGAAGGTGGGCCGGGACGGTCACGTCGATCCAACCGATGTCTCCGAGGCTGCGCCGATCGCGGGAGTCTCCGTGACGACGACCCAGCCGGCCGGCCCGGCCTGGTCGGCGACCAAGCTCGTGAAGCCGAAGGCCGGTCGCGGCCGTCGCTAGCCGAGTCGGCCGAACCCGAGGAGTGGATCCCACCTGCTCGTACGCGATTCGACGGCCGCGGTGACGTTGACGGCCAAGAGCCTGTGGACACTCGCGCAAACCGGAATCATTCGCCCCTATCGCCCCGATCGGCTCGTCCGCCTGGCTCGTACGCTCCTGCGTTGGGGTCTCGGACCCGCCGGTGGCTATGTCGGCCTGGCCGACCGGATGCCCGAGGCCGTGGGCGTCGTCGACGAGCTCGGGCCGCTGACCTTCGGCGAGCTCCATCGCGACACCAATGCGATCGCCCGGGGCCTCGCGCGGCTCGGCGTCCGCGAGGGCGAGGCGGTCGCCGTCATGTGCCGCAACCATCGGTGGTTCGTCGAGGCCACAGTCGGGGTCGCGAAGCTCGGCGCGGACGTCCTCTACCTCAACACGGCCTTCAGCGGTCCGCAGCTCGTCGAGGTGCTGGAGCGCGAGCGACCCCGGGTGGTGATCTACGACGCCGAGTTCGGCGCGCTGGTGGCCGACGCCCCCGGTGAGCGGTTGGTCGCCTGGCATGACGACGCCGAGCCCGCCGGCGCGTCGACGCTCGCGGACCTGGTCGCGGGCAACGAGCCTGGCGACCTGCCCGTGCCGGACCGTGAGGGCCGTACGGTCATCCTCACCTCCGGCACGACCGGTACGCCCAAGGGCGCCAGCCGAGGGTCCGGCAACCTGTCCGCGGCGGCCGCGCTCGTCTCCCGGCTGCCGATGCGGCACGGCTGGCGCGTGCACGTGGCGGCTCCGATGTTCCACACGTGGGGCTGGGCGCACCTGAACCTGTCGATGCTGATCGGCTCGACGCTGGTGCTGAGCCGCCGCTTCGACCCGGAGGGATTCCTCGCTGCCCTGTCGGAGCAGCGCTGCGACGCCGCCGTGGTCATCCCCGTGATGCTGCAGCGCGTCCTGGACCTTCCCGAGTCAGTACGCCGTCGCTACGACCTGTCGTCGCTGCAGATCCTCGCCGCGAGCGGGTCGGAGCTGCCCGGTGACCTGGCGACGCGGTGGATGGACGCCTTCGGCGAACACCTCTACAACGTCTACGGCACGACCGAGTGCGCCTGGGCCACGATCGCGTCGCCGGACGACATGCGGTTCGCACCTGGCACCGCCGGCCGGCCGCCGCTGGGCACGCGCGTGGAGCTGTTCGACGATCGCGGCCGGCCAGTGTCCGACGGCGTCGGGCGGATCTTCGTCGGCAATCCCATGCTGTTCGAGGGCTATACCGCTGGCGGCTCCAAGGAGACCATCGACGACCTCATGGCGACCGGCGACGTCGGCCGGATCGAGGACGGGCTGCTGTTCGTCGAGGGACGCGACGACGACATGATCGTGTCCGGCGGCGAGAACGTCTATCCCCGCGAGATCGAGGACTGCCTGGCCCGCCACGGCGACATCGCCGACGCGGCGGCGATCGGCGTACCCGATGACGAGTTCGGCCAGCGGCTGCGGGCGTTCGTCGTCGTCCGCGAGGGCGCCGAGCTGACCGAGGACGACGTACGCGACCACGTCAAGGCGCAACTGGCCCGCTACAAGGTGCCGCGTGACGTGTGGTTCTGCGCCGAGCTGCCGCGCAACGCGACCGGCAAGATCGTCAAGCGTGAGCTCGCGGAGTGGGAGACGCCCACCGGATAGGCACCGAACGGCGGCTCAGATCCTCGACAGGGCGTCGGTCAGCACGGCGCGGAGGATCCGCTCGATCTCGTCGAAGTGCTCCTCGGTGCAGATCAGCGGCGGCGCGACCTGCACGACGGAGTCGCCCCTGTCGTCGGCCCGGCAGTAGAGCCCGGCCTCGTAGAGCGCCGCCGGCAGGTAGCCGCGCAGCAGCCGCTCGCGCTCGGCCGCGTCGAAGGTCGCCTTGGTCGCCTTGTCCTTCACCAGCTCGACCGACCAGAAGTAGCCCGCACCGCGGACGTCACCGACGATCGGCAGGTCGCGAAGCCGGTTCATGGCGGCCTCGAAGGCATCCTCGTTCGCCCGCACATGGGCATTGAGGCCGTCGCGCTCGAAGATGTCGAGGTTCGCCATCGCGACCGCGGCCGAGACTGGATGCCCACCGAACGTGTAGCCGTTGGAGAACATCGGCGGTCCCGACGCGAACGGCTCGAACAGCCGGTCCGACGCGATCATGGCGCCGAGCGGCGAGTAGCCGGAGGTGAGGCCCTTGGCACACGTGATGATGTCGGGCTGGTAGCCGTAGCGGTCGGAGCCGAACAGATGACCGAGCCGGCCGAAGGCGCAGATCACCTCGTCGGACACCAGCAAGACGTCGTAGTCGTCGCAGATCTCGCGTACCCGCTGGAAGTAGCCAGGCGGCGGCGGGATCGATCCGCCGGCGTTCTGCACCGGCTCCAGGAAGACGGCCGCCACGCTGTCGGGCCCCTCGAACTCGATGGCCTCCTCGATCCGGTCCGCTGCCCAGCGTCCGAACGCCATCTCGTCGTCGGCGTGCACCGGCGCCCGGTAGAAGTTGGTGTTCGGCACCTGTGCGGTGCTGGGTACCAGCGGCTCGAACGGCGCCTTCATCTTCGGGACCGCGGTGATCGACAGCGCCCCGTGCGGCGTGCCGTGATAGGCGACCGCGCGGCTGATCACCTTGTGCTTGGTGGGCTTCCCCGTGAGCTTGAAGTACTGCTTGGCGAGCTTCCACGCCGTCTCGACGGCCTCGCCGCCGCCGCTGGTGAAGAAGATCCGGTTGAGGTCGCCCGGTGCATGGCCGGCCAGCCGCTCGGCGAGCTCGATCGCGGTCGGGTGGGCGAACGACCAGATCGGGAAGTACGCGAGCTCGGCGGCCTGTTTGGCGGCGGCATCGGCGAGCTCGGTGCGGCCGTGCCCGACCTGCACCGTGAACAGCCCGGACAGCGCGTCCAGGAGGCGTTTGCCGCGGATGTCGTAGACGTACGGTCCGTCGCCGCGCACGATGGTCGGCACGGCCGACTGCTCGAACGACGAATGCCGGGTGAAATGCATCCACAGGTGGCGCTTGGCCACGGCGTCGAGGTGCTCGGGGCTCGGGCGGCTGCTGTCGGCGGTCATGGACGCATTGTCCCTCGTCGGTGGCGTCGCCGAGGCAACCGGACCCGCCGGTCAGGTGGTCTCAGCGAGTGTGAGCGCCATCGGCCAGACTGTGGCCATGCCCCGAAACGGACGAAATCCGGCCGCAGCCGTGCGTCCGGCGTCCGATGCGCGCACGGCGGCGTTCGAGGAGTTCGTCGTGGCCCGGTCCGAGCGGCTGCTGCGCACGGCGTACCTCCTGACCCGCGACCACGCGCTCGCCGAGGACCTGCTCCAGACCTCGCTGGCCAAGGCCTGGTCGTCATGGCACCGGATCGAGTCCGACCCTGAGTCGTACGTCCGCCGCATCCTCGTCAACACCTTCTCCACGTGGTGGCGCCGCCGCTGGAACGGCGAGCTGCCGACCGAGGAACTGCCCGAGCCGGCGGCGAACGAGCCGAGGTCCGGCGGCCCCGACGTCGCGGCGAGCACCGACCTGTGGGACGCGGTCGGCCGGCTCCCCAAGCGGCAGCGTGCGGTGATCGTGCTGCGGTTCTACGAGGACATGTCGGAGGCCGCCACGGCCGAGCTGCTCGGCATCTCCCCGGGAACCGTCAAGAGCCAGACCGCCAAGGCGCTGGCCAAGCTCCGGATCGACCCGGCCATCCTGGACCGGCCGGATCCGTCGACGGGAGGTTCGCGATGAACCTCGACGACCTGCGGCGCGAGCTGCGGACCCGGGCGAGCGAGCCGGGGCCGGCCTCGATGTCCGATCGGCTGTCCGGCGTCCAGTCGAAGGTGACCGCCGCCCGGCGCCGGAAGGCCGTGGCGTCGGGCGCCGCGACGCTCGTGACGCTCACGGTCGTCGGCTTCGCCGCGACCCAGTTCGTGGGCGGCGGTGACGGCGACGAGATGGCCGATGCCGAGCTGGTGCAGATGCCGGAGGAGCTCAACGGTGACCTGCAGATCGCGGCGCGCTACAACGAGGGCGCCCAGGACCTGAGCTGGACGGTCCCGCTCGACGACCTCGACGTGGTCACCCGGACGACCTGCCTGCTGCCGGCCGACGCCGCCCCGCCGAACGCTGACGCGCCGGTGATGCTGTCCTGGACCATCGACGGTGGCGCGCCGATCCCCGGGCAGTACAGCACCCAATGCGGGACTGCCGGCGACCCCAGTGTGAGCACGCTCGGCCCCACGACCCGTGAGGACTGGCGGGAGATCGGCGCGCGGCGGAACGGGGAGGTCCAGATCCAGGTCGAGCTCCAGCAGGACGGCGAGCCGATCGAGGTGCCCGGCGCCCAGTTCGGCATCGCGCTCTACGACAAGACCGGTGATCGGGTCACGAGCGGCGGCGTGGAGCTGTCCGTTCTGATCGACATCGACGGCGAGACGTACAAGCTGCAGGACGGCTACAAGACGCGTGAGCTGGCCGAGACCGCGGGTCGCGATCGGGTCCTGCGACTGCGGACCCCGGAGTCGGATGCTCCGCTGGCCGTCCTCTACGGATGGGATTCCCCCATTCCGACGGCGAGCTACGACTTGAAGCAGGACGGTGAGCCGCTGGACACCGGCTACGGCGGCCATCTCGAGAGTCCGCTCCTCATCGACGCCGAGGCCGAGCACCGACTGGCGCTGCGGGCCCGTGGCGCGTCGGCCGACGGCGTGCTGGTCCTCGCCTACTACGAGCTGGTCGACGATTGAGCCTCGCCGGCGGCCGAGAACGGGGTCGTCGCCGGGTTGAGCGCGAGCAGCGCCAGCCACAGGTGCACCCGGTCCTTGGTGCTGCTCAACGACCGGTCGGTGAGGGATTCGATCCGCGACAGCCGGTAGCGCACGGTGTTGCGGTGGACGTACATCTGGTCGGCGGTCGCTTGGACCGACCCGTCGAGCTCGAGGAAGGTCCGCAGCGTCTCGATCAGCTGGCTGTCGCTGGTGCGGTCGGCGTTGAGCAGCGGTCCGAGGGTGGCACGGCCCAGCTCCTGGACCGGGAGGTCGGGGTTGGCCATGAGGAGTCGCGGAATGCTCAGCGGCTCGCCTTCGTGGACGCCGGTCCCCTTGCCTAGCGCGTCGCGGGCCTCGAGGAAGCTCCACCGGATGCCGTCCACGCCGCTGTAGAGCCCGCCGATGCCGAGTTGCACCGACCCGCCGAGGTGCTGGAGGTAGTCCTGCAGGATACCGGCCGACTCGTCGGCGGCTTGCTGCTCGGTGCAGATCGCGGCGAAGTAGCGGCCGACCAGGGCGGTGACGACCGGAGCGTCCGCACCCCGGCCGGCCGGATAGAGGCTCCACGGCAGCGTCCGAAGCAGCCGCTGGTCGGCGTCCACCGTTCCCAGGATCACGCGGTGGCTGCCGCTCGGGTCGACGCCCACCATGGCGAGCCGGCGCTCGGCCTCGCCGCCGGACAGGGTCGCCCGCACGATGTCCTCGATGACCTGCCCGGACAGCTGCCGCCGGCCGGCCAGCACCGCCTGGCGGCGGGCGAGCTCGAGCCCCGCGAGCCGCATCGCGTAGCCCAGGATGTCGAGCTTGGGGTCGGTCGTACGCGAGCACAGCGCGCCGACCACTCGCTCCCGCACCTTGATCGGCAGGGCGACCACGTCGTCGGTGACGTCGGCGACCGTGGACGCCAGGCCGTTCGCCGACGGGTCGCTGGCCGCGCGAAGGGTCTCCAGCACGCTCGCGATCGGCCACCGGGCCGACTCCGGCACGCTCGCCAGGACGCTGCCGCGGAAGTCGACCACGGCGACGGGGGCCTCGGTCATGCCGCGCAACTCCTCCAGCAGGGCCGCCAGGCCACGCTCGCCGAGAAGCGCCTGTGCGAGGGCGTCGTGTGCGGCGAGCAGCGTCCGGAGCTGGCTCAGATGTGCCTCCGAGATGCGCTCGGCGATGAACTGGGTGATCGCGATGAACGGCGTCGCGTAGGGCACCTCGAACAGCGGGAGCCGATGCTCCTCGGCCGAGCGGATGATGGCTCGCGGGACCGAGGGGTGGGACAGGCCCGTCCCGAAGCCCACTCCAGCGGCGCCCACCTTGGCGAGGGACTCGACGAAGGCGCTCTGGGCGGCGCCGGACCGCTTGCGCAGGCCCGTCGTCAAGACGAGCTCGCCGCCCTGGAGGAATCGCGAAGGGTCGGGGAGCTCGGAGATCGTCACCCACCGCACCCCGCGGTCGAGCCACTCGTCGGGACACAGCACACGCAGGTCGAACGACGGTTCCTCGACGACATCACGCACCGTGGGCGACATGCCCGGAGCATAACGGTTTGGCTGTGCGTCGCGCACTACTCAGCCCGGAATGGCCGTGCAAGTGTCCAATGCGCCCGAACTGCTCCCGGCAATACAGTCACTGCCGTCGAAACACGCCAGCGCCAGCCAACGCGCCGCAAGGGTGAATCGATGACCGAAGCACAGTCACCGCCCGAACCCGCCATTCGGTTGGACAGCCTGACCAAGCGGTTCGGCAAGGTCACCGCCGTCGATGGCATCGACATGACCATCGCCGAGGGCGAGTTCTTCTCCATGCTCGGGCCCTCGGGCTCGGGCAAGACGACCGTGCTCCGGATCATCGCCGGCTTCGAGCAGCCCTCGGGAGGGTCGGTCTGGCTCGAGGGCCGTGACGTGACACGGCAACCGCCGTTCGAGCGTGATGTCAACACCGTGTTCCAGGACTACGCGCTGTTCCCGCACATGTCGGTACTCGACAACGTCGCGTATGGGCTCCGGGTGCGGCACGTACCACGGGCGAAGCGCCGGTCGATGGCCGACGAGGCGCTCGCGACGGTTCGGATGCACGGCATGGGCGATCGCAGGCCGTCGCAGCTGTCCGGTGGACAGCGGCAGCGGGTCGCGCTCGCCCGAGCGCTCGTCGTCCAGCCGAAGGTGCTCTTGCTGGACGAGCCACTCGGCGCACTCGACCTGAAGTTGCGAGAGGAGATGCAGGTCGAGTTGAAGGCGTTGCAACGACAGGTCGGGATCACGTTCATCTTCGTGACCCACGACCAGCAGGAGGCGCTCACGATGAGCGATCGGATCGCGGTGATCAACAACGGTTCGATCGAGCAGGTGGGCAGCCCCACGGAGGTCTACGAGCATCCGGCGACGTCCTTCGTCGCAGGTTTCGTCGGGACCTCCAACCTGATCGGGGGGGAGGCGGCTGAACAGATACTCGGCCGCTCGGGCGTCTACAGCGTGCGGCCCGAGAAGATCCACATCAGCACGGATATCGATGCACCGGTGAACCCGGATGAAGAATCCGCGACGGGAGAAGTCGCCGAGGTCATCTACGCGGGCCCTGCCACGCGTTTCGTTGTCGACCTCGACGCGGGAGTGCGCCTGGTCGCCATGCAGCAGAACCTGCGTGGCTCGGCCGACGATGCGCTTCGATACCGCGACGAAAAGGTGCGTCTGGTGTGGAAGAAGGAGCACTGCTTCCACGTGAAGGACGCGATGTGACGACGACAAACGGAGGAGTGGCATGCATACCGTAAGACGAGGGCTGCTCGCCGTCGCCGCGACCACGGCCCTGATAGCGGCCGGATGTGGTACGAGCGACGACGACAGCAGCAGCTCCAGCGATGACCAAGGAAGCTCAGGTTTCGAGGCACCCGATCTCGAGCCGCTGAGTGAGGTCGGAGAGGGCGAAGGCGAGCTCAACGTGCTGGCGTGGCCCGGCTACGCCGAGGACGGGTCGACCGATCCTGCGGTCGACTGGGTCACGCCGTTCGAGGACGAGACCGGCTGCGACGTGAATGTCAAGCTCTTCGGCACCTCGGACGAGGCCGTCAACCTGATGAAGACCGGAGAGTACGACGTCGTGTCGGCATCGGGCGACGCGTCGTTGCGGCTGATCGCGGCCGGTGACGTCGAGCCGGTCAACATGGACCTGATCCCCAACTACGCCGACATCTGGCCGTTCCTCAAGGACCAGCCGTGGAACACCGTCGACGGCGTCAACTACGGCCCACCGCACGGATGGGGCGCCAATCTGCTGATGTGGCGCACCGACGTGGTGAGGCCGGCACCTACCTCGTGGAGCGTCGTCTTCGACGAGGGCTCGCAGTACTCCGGCGAGGTGACGGCGTACGACTCGCCGATCTACATCGCCGACGCCGCGCTCTACCTGATGAACACGCAGCCGGATCTCGGCATCGAGAACCCGTACGCGCTCGACCAGGAGCAGCTCGACGCGGCGGTCGAACTGCTCAAGCAGCAGCGCGAGAACGTCGGCGAGTACTGGTCGGACTACCTCAAGGAGATCCAGGCCTTCAAGAGCGGCAACTCGGTGGTCGGGACGACCTGGCAGGTCATCGTCAACCTCGCAGAGGCAGATGCGCCTGTGAAGGCCATCCTCCCCGCGGAGGGCTCGACCGGTTGGTCGGACACCTGGATGGTCGGGTCCGAGTCGGAGAACAAGAACTGCGCCTACATGTGGCTGAACCACATCGTCAGCCCGGAGGCCAACGCGGCCGTGGCGGAGTGGTTCGGCGAGGCACCGGCCAACCGCAAGGCGTGCGAGCTGACCGACAACGCCGACCACTGCGACATCTATCACGCGGGTGACGAGGAGTACGCGTCGCAGATCCACTACTGGACGACCCCGATCGAGCAGTGTCTGGACGGCCGTACGGATGTCGAGTGCACCGATTATTCGGAGTGGACCCAGGCCTGGACCGAGATCAAGGGCTAGCCACGCAAAAGGAGGCGGATCGGTGGGGCCGCCGGCTTCCGGGCTGGCGGCCCCACGGGGCCGAGAGCGATGACGGCGACGACGACTGAGCAGACGAGCGCCGACCGCGGCGTGACGACCGCGGTCCGGCGCCGGAAGCGTGCGGCGGCGGCGTACCTGCACCGCCATCCCCGGCTCCGGCTGGGCGGTCTGCTGTCGGCGCCGTTCTTCTGGCTCGGCGTCGCCTACCTGGGTGCGCTCGGCGCCCTGTTTATCGCGGCCTTCTGGACCACCGACACGTTCACCGGGGAGATCATCCGGTCCTGGACGCTGGACAACTTCCGCACCCTGCTGACCGAGGACGTCTACCGGACGATCACGATTCGCACGATCTGGGTGGCGGCGCTCGTCACCGTGGTCGACGCCGTGATCGCCTTCCCGATGGCTTACTACATGGCGAAGGTCGCCTCGCCCCGAACGCAGAAGCTTCTGGTCGTGGCGATCCTCATGCCCTTGTGGGCGAGCTACCTGGTCAAGGCGTACGCCTGGCGGATCATGTTCTCCGAGGGTGGCGCGGTCGATTGGGCGTTCAACCCCCTCGGCTTCGGCTCGCCGGGCTACGGGCTGACCGCGACGGTGATCACGCTCGGGTACATGTGGCTGCCGTTCATGATCCTGCCGATCTACGCCGGTCTGGAGCGACTGCCGAACTCGCTGATGGAAGCATCGTCCGACCTGGGCGCGCGTCCGTTCAGAACGTTCCGGACCGTCGTGCTGCCGATGGCATTCCCCGCCGTGGTCGCGGGGTCGATCTTCACCTTCTCGCTGACACTTGGCGACTACATCGCGGTGCGGATCGTGGGCGGCACCAACCAACTGCTCGGCAACGTGGTCTACGACAACATCGGCGCCGCCAACAACCTGCCGTTCGCCGCGGCCATGGCGACCGTGCCGGTCGTGATCATGCTGATCTACCTGTCAGCGGTCCGGCGGACCGGAGCGTTGGAGAACCTGTGAGGAGGCGCCGGCGATGACGTTGTCCCGCACGACTCGAGTTGTGCTATTGGCGGCACTCCTGCTGGGTCTCGCGGTCGTCTATATCCCGCTGCTGGTCGTGGTCGTCAACTCCTTCAACGTCGACGCCACCTTCGCCTGGCCGCCCGACGAGCTGACCACCGAGTGGTGGCGCAAGGCGGTCGATAACACCGGAGCTCGCGACGCGATCTGGACCAGCGTCCAGGCCGGTCTGTTCGCGACTGCCATCGCTCTGGTGCTCGGCACGCTCGCGGCATTCGCGCTGGCCCGATTCCGGTTCTTCGGCCGGGACGCCGTGTCGTTGCTCGTGATCTTGCCGATCGCACTGCCGGGCATCGTCACCGGGATCGCGCTGAACAACGCGTTCCGCACCGTCATCGGCATCGAGCTCGGATTCCTCACACTCGTCATCGCGCACGCCACGTTCTGCATCGTGGTCGTGTTCAACAACGTCATCGCCCGGTTGCGGCGGCTCGGCGGCAACTTCGAGGAGGCGTCGATGGACCTCGGCGCCGACACGTTCACGACGTTCCGGCTCGTCACGTTCCCGATGTTGAGGTCGGCCCTGCTCGCGGGCGGCCTGCTGGCCTTCGCGCTCTCGTTCGACGAGATCATCGTGACCACCTTCACCGCTGGTGCCGAGGTCCAGACCCTGCCGATCTGGATCTTCAACAACCTGTTCCGGCCCAACCAGGCGCCGATCGTCAACGTGGTCGGCTCGGCTCTGATCATCTTGTCGATCGTCCCCATCTATCTGGCCCAACGACTGTCCGGCGAGACGTCGGGCGGACGCATCTGATCCCTGGGAGGCAACGACTTCATGAGCACTCTGCGCGCCCTTCGCAACTTCGTCGGAGGCGAGTACGTCGACGCCGCCGACGGCAAGACGTCCGAGATCGTCGACCCCGTGACCGGCGAGGCCTATGCCACGGCGCCGGTGACGTCGCCGGCCGATGTCGACCGCGCCATGCGGGTGGCCGCCGAGGCGTTCGAGGGCTGGCGCGACGCGATCCCGGCCGAACGACAGCTCGCCCTGCTCAAGATCGCCGACGCGATCGAACAGCGCGCCGACGAGCTGGTGCGCCTGGAGAGTGAGAACACCGGCAAGCCGATCGAGCTGACCAAGAGCGAGGAGATTCCTCCGATGGTCGACCAGATCCGATTCTTCGCCGGCGCCGCGCGCGTACTCGAGGGGCGGTCGGCGGGGGAGTACATGGCCGGCCTCACGTCGTTCGTCCGGCGGGAGCCGATCGGCGTCTGCGCCCAGGTGACGCCGTGGAACTACCCGATCATGATGGCGATCTGGAAGATCGGACCGGCGCTCGCGGCCGGCAACACGGTCGTGCTGAAGCCCAGCGACACAACCCCGGTCTCGACGCTCTGGCTGGCCGAGGTGGCGGCGGAGTTCCTTCCGCCGGGTGTGCTCAACGTGGTCGCCGGCGACCGCGAGACGGGCCGCGCACTGGTCGAGCATCCGATCCCGCAGCTCGTCTCGATCACCGGATCGGTCCGGGCCGGGATGGAGGTCGCCGCCAGCGCCGCCCTCGATCTCAAGCGGACGCATCTGGAGCTGGGGGGCAAGGCACCGGTCATCGTGTTCGACGACGCCGACGCGGCGGCGGCGGCCGAGGCGATCGCCGAGGCCGGCTACTTCAACGCGGGTCAGGACTGCACGGCGGCGACCCGAGTGCTCGCCGGGCCCGGCATCCACGAGGACTTCGTCGCCGCGCTGACCGAGCAGGCCAGGGGCACCAAGACCGGGGCGCCGGACGACGAGGACGTGCTCTACGGCCCGCTGAACAACCCGAACCAGCTGGAGCGGGTGTCCGGGCTCGTCGACCGGCTGCCCGACCACGCACAGATGCACACCGGAGGTGAACGGGTCGGCGACCGGGGCTACTTCTACGCCCCCACGGTCGTCTCGGGCCTCGAGCAGGACGACGAGGCCAGCCAGAACGAGATCTTCGGACCGGTGATCACGGTGCAGCGGTTCTCCGACGAGGACCAGGCATTGGCCTGGGCCAACGGCGTCCGCTACGGGCTCGCGTCGAGCGTGTGGACCAAGGACCACGGCCGCGCGATGCGGATGGCCCGTCGGCTCGACTTCGGCTGCGTCTGGATCAACACCCACATTCCCCTGGTGGCCGAGATGCCGCACGGCGGCTTCAAGCAGTCCGGCCACGGCAAGGATCTCTCGATGTACGGCTTGGAGGACTACACGCGGATCAAACACGTCATGACCAACATCGAAGCCTGACAGAGGCTCGTTGCATCGCGTCCGCACGTGGGGGTTGAGCGCGTACCCCTTCGGACGTCACAGCGAGGAGGGATGCGATGAGGATCTTGTCGGTCGGCGCCGAGGGAGCAACGGCAGCGTTCTGCACGATCGCCAACCGTCGTGGGTTCTTCGACGCTGTCGTCGTCGCCGACCACGACCTGACTCGTGCCGAGAACGCGATCAAGTCGGGCGACGACCGATTCGAGGCTGTCGAGCTGGAGAGTACGCAGGTCGACGACCTGGTCGGGTTGCTCGGCCGTCTCGGCATCACACACGTGGTCAATCCGGATCCGCGGCTCGCGATGCCGGTCTTCGAGGCCGCCTTCGCCGCCGGCGTCGACTACCTCGATCTGGCCATGAGCCGATCGACTCCACATCCGGCGGAGCCGTACACGAAATGCGGAGTCAAGCTCGGTGACGAGCAGTTCGCCCTCGACGGCGCCTGGATCGACGCCGGTCGCCTCGCGCTGGTCGGCATCGGGGCCAGTCCAGGGCTGGCCGACGTGTTCGCGCGCTACGCGGCCGACCATCTGTTCAGCGAGATCGGCGAGCTGAGCACGCGCTGTGCGCCCGCCGTGCTCGGACCGGACGCGGTCGACCGATGGCTGGCGCCGCCGGTGATCTGGGAGGTCGACCGCGGCTGGTTCACGACAGAGCCGCTGAGCGAGCCCGAGATGTTCGCCTTCCCGGCCGGCATCGGCTCGCTCACCTGCGTCAACGTGGAGCACGAGGAGGTGCTCCTCATGCCGCGCTGGGTCGACGCCCAGAGGACGACGTTCAAGTACGGGCTCGGCGGCCAACTCGTCGCGGCGCTGCGGCGTTCGCGGGAGGGCGGCCTCGACGATAGCGAGCTCCGGGCCGCCGGCGCCTACGACGACTGCCCCGACCGCTCCTGCGTGGGCGTCTTGGTGATGGGGCTGGGGCGCGATCGACGCCCCCGGTCGACGTACCTCTACCACGTCGTCGACAGCGAATGGTCGATGCGCGAGTACGGCCACCATTGCCTGGCCTGGCAGACAGCCGTCAACTCTGTGATCGCGCTGGAGCTGCTGGCCGGGGAGACGTGGGCCGGCGCCGGCGTACTCGGGCCGGAGGCGTTCGACGCGGTGCCGTTCCTGGAGCTGCTGACCGAGCTCGGTCCGCCGTGGCAGCAGCGCGAGCAGTGAGCCGCGGCGGGCTCAGCCGAGGTCGTCGAGGCCGGCCTGGATGCCGTCGGCGAGCTCCATCACCTGCTGGTCGGTCATGACGAACGCCGGCGAGATCTGGATGGCTCCGGCGCCGACGGCACGGGTCGAGATGCCGTGCCGTCGCAGGATCTTGACCAGCCCCAGCGCCTGACTGGCATCGTGAAGCTGGACGGCTGCCAACGCGCCGGTGCCGCATCGGACCTCGCTCACCGCCGGATGCTCCGCGAGTGGCGACAGGGTCGACGCGATCGACTTCTCGAGGCGGGCCGACTCGTCGAGCAGCGATTCGCGCTCGATGATGTCGAGGTTCGCGAGTGCGACCGCGGCCGCCCCGGCATGGCCGGAGTAGGTGTAGCCGTGCCGCCACCAGACCCCGGCATCGGGACGGAAGAACGGCTCGGCCAGCCGCGGCGCGACGAAGACAGCGCCCATCGGCAGATAGCCCGAGGTCAGGCCCTTGGCGGTAGTCACCAGGTCGGGCTCGAGGTCGAACCGGCCGCTGGCGAACCAGGAGCCGCCGATCCGGCCGAAGCCCGTGACGACCTCGTCGGCGACGAACAGGATGTCGTGCTCGCGGCACACCTCGCGGACGGCCGCGAGATAACCGTCCGGCGGCGGGTAGACGCCACCGGCGCCGATGACCGGCTCGCAGAAGAACGCGGCGACCCGCTCCGGGCCGATGCGCTCGATGGTCGCGGTCAGGTCGTCGGGGGAGTCCCAGCCCACCGTCGCCGCGTCGGGCATCAGCTCGCCGTGGCCCTCACGGTTGCCCGGGATGCCCGCCAGCGCGGTGCCGGCGACGTGCATGCCGTGGTAGGCCTTCTCGCGGCCGAGGACGAAGGTGCGCTCCGGGCGTCCGACCTCGTGCCAGTAGCGACGGGCCAGCTTCGCGGCGGTCTCGACCGAGTCGGACCCGCCGGAGGTCAGGAAGATCCTGCTGTCCGGCACCGGCGCCAGCCCGGCCAGCCGGTCCGCCAGGTGGATCGTGGTGTCGACGGCGACGTCGCCGAAGGTGGAGTACGCCGCGATCTTCCGCAACTGCGCGGCAGCGGCGTCGGCGACCTCGCTGCGGCCGTGCCCGATGTTGGTGAACCACAGTCCTGCGGTGGCGTCGAGATAGCGCCGGTCCGCGTCGTCCCAGACGTGCACTCCCTCGCCCCGGGTGAGCACGAACTCGCCGTCGCGCTCGACCGCCCCCATGTCGGAGAACGGATGCCATAACGCGCCCATCGGGTCTCCTAACCGGCCGCCGCCGCGGCTTCCTCGACGACGTCCATCGCCTCGACCAGCAGCGGCTGGGGGATTACCAGCGGCGGCAGGAAGCGCAACACGTTGCCGAACGTACCGCAGGTCAGCGTCAGCACTCCGCGAGCGTGGCAGGCGGCGCTGATCGCCGCGGCGACGGCCGGTGCGGGCGTCGTCGTGCCGGGCTCGACCAGCTCGATCGCGACCATGGCGCCGCGGCCGCGGACGTCACCGATCGCGGGGAACTTCTCGGCGAGGCCCTGGAGACGCGGCAGCAGGATCTGCTCGATCTCGACAGCCGCGTCGGCGAGGTTCTGCTCGCGCATCGTCTCGATCGCGCCGAGCGCGGCAGCGCACGCGACCGGGTTGCCGCCGTACGTCCCGCCGAGCCCGCCGACGTGGACCGCGTCCATGATCTCGGCGCGTCCTGTGACAGCGGCCAGCGGCAGCCCGCCCGCCATGCCCTTGGCCGTCGTGACGACATCGGGGACGACGTCCTCGTACTCACTCGCGAACCACCGGCCGGTACGGCAGAAGCCGGACTGGATCTCGTCGGCGATGTAGACCACGTCGTTGTCGCGGCACCACTCCGCGAGCCTCGGCAGGAACCCCGGGGCCGGCACGACGAAGCCGCCCTCGCCCTGGATCGGCTCGATGACGACGCAGGCGAGATGGCTCGCGCCGACCTGGCTCTCGAGCACGCCGATCGCGCGCTCGGCGGCCGCCTCGCCGGAGATCGGGACCGGCTCCCGGAAGGGGTACGACATCGGCGCCCGGTAGACCTCGCCGGCGAACGGCCCGAAGCCCCGCTTGTACGGGTGGTTCTTCGCCGTCATCGCCATCGTGAGGTTCGTCCGCCCGTGGTAGGCGTGGTCGAAGACCGCGACGGCGTCGCCACCGGTGGCCGCGCGGGCGATCTTGACCGCGTTCTCGACGGCCTCGGCACCGGAGTTGAACAGGGCGGACTTCTTCGGGTGGTCGCCGGGCGTCAGCTCCGCGAGCAGCTCGCACACCTCCACGTAGCCCTCGTACGGCGCCACCATGAAGCAGGTGTGAGTGAAGGCCGCCACCTGCTCCCGGACGCGACGCACCACGTTGGGGGCCGCGTTGCCGACATTGGTCACGGCGATCCCGGAGGCGAGATCGATCAGGCTATTGCCGTCGGCGTCGACGATGACGCCGCCCCCGGCCGCCTCGACGAAGACCGGCAGCACCGTGCCGACGCCTTCGGCGACGGTCGCGTTGCGACGCTTCATCAGCTCCTGTGAACGCGGGCCGGGGATGGCGGTGCTGACGCGGCGCTCCTGAGGCAGAGCGCCCTCGTGGGGCTCGTTGGCGGACATGCCGCCACGCTATGCGGTCGGGACTCGCACTGGCAGTCGACGAAACGGCGTATCGCATCATCGCACTTGTACGCTGTGGACAAGATGAGCCCGACCTTGCGTACGCTGCTCGCGGATCGGTCGCTCGGCCTGCGCCAGCTGGCCGGTGAGCGGCTCGACGTGCCGATCCGGTGGGTCGCGACGAGCGAGCTGGCGGACCCGACCCCGTTCCTCCTGGGCGGCGAGCTGCTGCTGACCACGGGCCTCTCGCTCGGCCGCGGGGGCACCGCGGCGGAGGCCTACGTGCGTCGGCTCCTGGACGCCGGTGTCGTCGGCCTCGGCTTCGGCGTCGGCATCCGCTACGAGCAGGTGCCCCGAGCCCTGGTGACGAGCGCCGAGCGGCATGGCCTGGCGGTGATCGAGGTGGACCGGCCGACGCCGTTCATCGCGATCAGCAAGACGGTGTCGGACCTGCTGGCCGAGGAGCAGTACGCCGGGGTCACGCAGGGGTTTCGCGGCCAGCAGCAGCTCACCCGGGCGGCCGTACGGGGCGGTTCGGCGGGTGTCGCGCGGCGGCTCGCCGACCTGGTGGACGGCTGGGTACTCGTCCTCGACGCGACCGGCGTCGTCCGGGCCAGCCATCCGAGGTCGGCCGCGGATCGAGCCGCCGATCTCGCCGGTCAGTTGGAGCAGTTGCGGCGGCATCGACCGGCGGCGTCGTCCATCGTCGAGGGCGACGAGCACGTCGTCGTGGAGCCGCTGGGGACCGAGGGCCGCGTGCGCGGCTTCCTGGTCCTCGGTGTCGGTCGGTCGTTGACGACGACGGATCGCGGCGTGATCCAGGTGGCGTCGGCGCTGCTGTCGTTCGCGCTCGAGAGCGGCCGGTCCGACGCGGCGGAGCGGGCCGCCCGATCCGCCGTCCTCCGGATGCTGGTCGACGGCGCCGACATCGACCCCGGACTCCTCACCGATCTCGGCACGCCCATGCTGGCGACCGACTCACTGTGGGTCGTCGTCGCCGAGGTGCCGGCCGCGTCGCGAGCGGAGCTGCTGCTGCGCTGGGAGGATGCCGCGGCCGGGCGGTGGCTGGTCGCCGAGCTCGACGGCTGCCCGGTTCTCGTCGTGCCGCACGCGCGTGACCTGACGCGGATGGAGACCGCGGCGAGTGGTGTCGACGCCCTACGGCTCGGCTGCAGCGCAGAGGTGTCCCGGGCGCGGCTCGCGGAGGGCGTCCGGCAGGCCCGGCAGGCGCTGGCGTCGGCGACAGCGTCCGGCGAGCGAGCGGCCCGGTTCGACCGGCTGGCCACGTCGGGCGTGGTCGAGCTGTCCGATCCGGCGGCGGCCGCGGCCTTCGCCGACGCGTTGCTCGCGCCACTGGACGCCTACCGCGACGCCAGCGGCATCGATCTGTCCCACACCCTGCGCGTGTGGCTGGACCACCACGGCCAGTACGACCCGGCGGCGGCCGAACTCGGCCTGCACCGCCACACCCTGCGCTATCGGGTACGCAAGGCGGAGCAGCTCCTGGAGCGTCGGCTCGGTGATGTGAACGCCCGCATGGATCTGTGGTTCGCGCTCGCCACCCGGGATCGGACGATCAGGTGACGGGCGTCCTGCAGAGCGACGAACCGGTCAGCATTCGGGACTGTCCATGAGGCAAAGCGATGGCGCACGCTCGTTGGATGCGATCGCCGGAGCAGCGACGGCGACGCCCCCGAACACTCCGGTCATCATGGCCACGATCAGCACGCGTCTCATCATCGACCTCCCTGTCGCGCGTCGACACATGGGTCACCGTACTGGCTCCAGTCGACCACGTCAGGGGGTCAGCTCACCGTCCGCGGCGCAGGTTCGAGCGCCTGCCGGTCGTACTTGCTCAGCCAGGCGGCATAACTCGGCTGCTCGGCGGCCGTCTCGGCGTAGTTGTCGATGACGTGGCGGGCGAGCTTCTCGAGGTGCGGCACGAGCGGACTGCGCTGGTCGGTGATCAGCATGTGGCGGATCCGGATCGGGGATCCGGCGAGTGGCCGGGTCGCGACGCCGCGGAACGACGCGCTCTACGGCAAGCCGAAGCTGGCCTGGATGACCCACGTCCGGGGCGTCCAGTCCGACGGCCAGACGCCCAGCCGGCTGCGCGTCCTGGTCGACGCGGCGACGGGCAACGTGATGGACAGCACCGAGACCGTCAACCCCTGGGCGCCGATCGACCTGTCCGGCACCGAGGCCGGCGCGAGTGGTGACACCGACGCCGCCGACGTCGGAAGCGGGCAGAGCATCTACCTCGGCCAGGTCGAGATCGAGACGACGGCCGGCACCAGTGGCTTCGACATGGTCGACTCGATGCGCGGCAACGGCCTGACCTGTGACATGAACAACGCCGAGGCCGGCGAGTGCGCGACGCTCGTCGACGACGACAACGCCTGGGGCGACGGCACGCAGGCCGACCGGGCCTCGGCCGCCGTGGACGCGCACTTCGGCGCCGCGGTGACCTTCGACTACTTCACCGAGACGCACGGCTGGAACGGCGTCTTCGGTGATGGCACCGGCGTCCCATCTCGAGTTCACTACGGCGACGCCTACGTCAACGCCTTCTGGGATGGGTCGCAGATGACGTACGGCGACGGTGAGAACAACGAGCGGCCGCTGGTGTCCCTCGACGTCGCCGGACACGAGATGGCGCACGGCGTCACCGAGCACACCGCGGGCCTGGAGTACTCCGGTGACGCCGGCGGTCTGAACGAGGCCACCAGCGACATCTTCGGGTCGATGGTCGAGTTCTACGCGGCCAACGCCGAGGACCCAGGCGACTACGACATCGGCGAGAGGATCGACATCTTCGGCGACGGCTCGCCGCTGCGCTACATGTACCAGCCGTCGCTGGACGGCTCGTCGTACGACTGCTGGGACGAGAGCGTGCCCGGTTCCGACCCGCACTACTCGTCCGGCGTCGGCAACCACTTCTTCTTCCTGCTGTCCGAGGGCAGTGGGGACACGGAGTTCGGCAGCAGCCCGACCTGCGACGGCTCGACCGTGACCGGCATCGGTCGCGACGCGGCGGCGCAGATCTGGTTCACGGCGCTCTCGCAGTACATGACGAGCACCGAAACCTACTCGGAGGCGCGGGCGCACACCGTTCAGGCGGCGACCGACCTCTATGGCGCCGACAGCGCCGAAGTGCAGGCCGTGGAGGCGGCCTGGACCGCAGTCTCGGTGAGCTAACACCGGCGGACCTGCTCACCGAGGGGCAGCCCCGGCCGTGGCATGGCGGTCGGGGCTCGCCCATCCGTCGCGTCTTGCGATCTGTGAAACCCGGGGCCACAGATCGCAGGGCGCGACGGCCCCCTTGTTGCGCCGAGATTGCGCGTCTTCCTCACCTCGATCGCCTCGAGACGAGGCGATTGCCCCTGGCTGGTGAGGAAGACGCGCAATCTCGGCGCAAGGAGGAGTGAGGTCAGACGAGGCCGGCGTCGTGGACGCAGATCGCGATCTGGACGCGGTTGTCCGCCTCGAGCTTGCCGAGCAGCCGGGACACGTGCGCCTTGACGGTGGCCACGCTCATGTAGAGCTCGTCGGCGATGTCGGCGTTGGACAGCCCGCGACCGACGGCGATCGCCACCTCCCGTTCGCGCTCGCTCAGCCGACCGATCCGCTCCTTGGCCAGCGTGGCGCGATCTCCGCTCGGCTGGGTGGCGACCTGGCGGATCAGCTGCGCCGTGACGCTGGGCGACAGCATCGGCTCGCCCGCCGCGACCTTGCGTACGGCGTCCACGATCTGCGCCGGCGGCGTGTCCTTGAGGAGGAAGCCGCTCGCGCCGTCGCTCAGCGCCTGTAGGACATACTCGTCCGCGTCGAACGTGGTGAGGACGATGACCTGTGGCGGATCCCTGCGGCGCATGATGCGGGCCGTGGCCTCCAGACCGTCGAGGCGAGGCATCCGGATGTCCATGAGCACCACGTCGGGCGACGTCCGCTTGACCAGATCGAGTCCGGCGACGCCGTCGTCGGCCTCGCCGACGATGTCGATATCGGTCGTGCCCCCGAGGATGAGCGACAGGCCGGCCCGGACGAGGGCATCGTCGTCGACGACGGCCACCTTGATCTTCGTCACGGCTCGCCTCCCGCTGCGACCGGCTCAGGCCACGGCAACTCGGCGCGGACGAAGAACTCGCGAGACGCGGTCCGGCCGTGCTCGAGCCGTCCGCCGCTGAGCTCGGCACGCTCGGCCAGCCCGATCAGACCCAGTCCGGACTCCGGAAGTGACGCCTCGAGGCCGTTCTGAACGCCGACTCGAAGCGGATTGCGCACCTCGACGGTCAGCCCGCTCCCGGGCGCGCCGGCGAGCCGGACGAGGACCGCCGTGTCCGGCGCGTGCTTGCGGGCGTTCGTGAGGCCCTCCTGGATGATGCGGTACGCGCTGCGACCGACCGTCTCGGGCGCCGGGTCCAAGTCGCCGACGTCGTTGGTCAGCCGAACGCTCATCCCGACCGCCTTCGCCTCCTCGATCAGGTCCGGCACGTCGCGGAGCGTCGGCTGCGGACGCTCCGGTGAGCTGGCCGTGCGATCCTCGCGGAGCATGCCTAGCACCTCGCGGAGGTCGGACAGGGCCTGGTGAGCGTTGTCCTGGATCACCCCGGCCGTGCGCCGCATCTCCTCCGCACTGAGGTCGCTGCGGTATGTCATCGCGCCGGCGTGCATGGCCACCAGCGATATGCGGTGGGCGAGGACGTCATGCATCTCGCGGGCGATCCGTCCCCGCTCGTTGGCTCGCGCCTGGCTGACCCGCATCGCCTGCTCCCGCTCGGCACGCTCAGCGCGATCCTTCAAGGTCGCGAGCAACTCTCGTCGAGCACCGACGTACATCCCGAACGCCACGAGAACGCCCACGACGAGCACCGACAGGGCGAGGTTCGCGAAGAAGCTGTCCTCCACGGGCTGCACCTGGTAAAAGGCCATGCCTGACACGATCGAAACGGCGATGTACGGCAAGAGTTCGTTCCAGCGCCGGCGGGTCGCCAGCGAGGCCGTCGCCACGGTGAACGCACCGGCGCTCGTGGCGGATAGACAGCCGAGGATCGTGATCGTCATCGCGACTGCGAGTGGCTGCCGGCGCCAAAACTGCAGCAGTACGAGAGATGCCAGGCCGAGTGCCGGGTCGATCCAGAACAACACCGGCGCCCGCTCGGCCTGTTCTGGAGCCACATCGATCCACGCCAGCAGCCCGATGAGCGCCGCGGCGCCGGTTCGCCAGGTCCGCCCCCAGAGGGTGATCGGCGGCGGTGCCATTGGTGTGGACGGCTCCTTGAACAGGCTCGCGAGCCTGGGCGTGAGCGAGCGACGGTTCACGGCCTCAGGCTATGGCGCTGACGTTGGTGTTTCCCACCGACCGAAGTCGTGTTGATGCCGACTTTGGTCTATGCCGACGTCGCCCTTCGCCCGATGTCTCGGCCCTGGGCGGCCATCAGGCTGGACACCATGATCGAAGTGGACGGGTTGACCAAGGCCTATGGCCAACACTTGGCGGTCGACGGCGTGTCGTTCCGGGTTGAGCCGGGAACCGTGACCGGTTTCCTCGGACCCAACGGCGCCGGGAAGTCGACCACGATGCGGATGATGGTGGGCCTGACCCCACCGACCGCTGGGAGCTCCACGATTCTCGGGGTTCCGTACTCGAAGATTCCCAATCCGGGCACCTACGTCGGTGTCCTCCTCGACGCCTCGGCGCAGCACGCCGGCCGCAGCGGTCGCGAAGTGCTGCATCTCGGCACGATGTTGATGGGCCTCGACGAAAGCCGAGTCGACGAGATGCTGCATCTGGTCGGCCTGTCGGAGGTGGAGGCCAAACGCCGCGTGGGCAACTACTCGCTCGGCATGCGGCAGCGGCTCGGGATCGCGCACGCTCTGCTCGGCGACCCGCAGGTGCTCGTCCTCGACGAACCGGCCAACGGGCTCGACCCGGCCGGCATCCGCTGGATGCGAGGCCTGCTGCGCGGCTTCGCCGAGCGCGGCGGCACCGTCCTGCTGTCGTCGCACCTCCTGCACGAGATCGAGATGATCGCCGACGAGCTGGTCGTCATCGGGCGCGGCAAGATCGTCGCCCAGGGCAGCAAGGACGAGCTGGTGTCGGCCTCCGGCACGCTCGTTCGCAGTCTCGACCTGGACACCCTCGCCGTGGCGCTCAAGCAGGCCGAGCTGGTCTTCACGCGCACCGCGACCAACTCGCTGATCGTCCAAAGCACCGGTGAGCAGATCGGACGGGCCGCGGCCGGAGCCGGTGTCGTGCTGACCGAGCTGCGTCCGGCCGAGGGTGCCGGCCTCGAAGAGATGTTCTTGCAACTGACCGCTGACGACGCACGAGACGAGGTTTCCTCATGAGCGCGCTGACCGCCTCGCCGGCGCCGATCGACCTGAGCCAGACCCGCCGGGTACGGATGTCCCGGCTGTTCCGGGTCGAGCTCCGCAAGGTCACCGATACCCGCGCCGGGATGTGGCTGCTGATCGCGATCGGCGCGATCACACTGCTCGCGGTCACGATCTTCCTGTTCGCCGCCGAGCCCAGCGAGCTGACGTACGAGAACTTCGCCGGCGTGACCGCTACGCCGCAGGGCTTCATCCTGCCGGTTCTCGGGATCTTGGCGGTGACCAGCGAATGGTCGCAGCGCACCGGTCTGGTGACGTTCACCCTGGAGCCGAGCCGGATCCGGATCGTCATTGCGAAGTTCCTCGCTGTGGTGGCACTCGGGCTGGCCGCGGTCGCAGTCGCCCTGGCTGCGGGTGCGTTGTTCAACGTGCTGGGCACCGGCCTGGCGGACGGCGCCGGTGACTGGAACCTCGGCATCGCCGGCGCCCGCGACTTCACGTTGCTGCAGCTGATGTCGATCGTTCAAGGTCTCGCCTTCGGCATGCTGCTGATGAACAGCGCCGCCGCGATCGTGCTCTACTTCGTGATCCCGATCGCCTGGTCGATCCTGTTCAGCCTCGTCGGCGCGCTGGAGGATGCGGCGCCGTGGCTCGACCTCGGCACGGCTCAGCAGCCGCTGTTCGACGACCACTCCTTGACGGCGACCGAGTGGTCGCAGTTGCTCGTCACGTCGCTGATCTGGATCGTGCTGCCGTTCGCCGCCGGCGTCATGCGGCTGCTGCGCTCGGAGCTCAAGTCGGCGTAGCGACTGCCGATCTCGGGGGAGGACATGGCCGGTCGGGGCCGCCGGGGTGCACCGACCGGCTCTGCTCCATGTCGGAGTGGGGAAGAATGACCGGCATGGAGCGTCGTGACGTCGTCGTGCTCGGATCGACCGGATCCGTCGGCACCCAGGCACTCGACGTCATCGCCGAACACCCCGACCGCTTTCGGGTCGTGGGGATCGCCGCCGGGGGGTCCCACGTCGAGCTGCTGGCCCGGCAGGTCGTCGATCACGGTGTCCCGGTCGTCGGTGTCAGCGCGCCCGGTGCCGCACGCGAGTTGCGCGACGCGATCACCGCGTACGGCGATGCGCAGGATCGCGACGCGCCCGAGCGCCCGGAGCCGCGGCTGGTGGAGGGGCCGGAGGCCGCCGCGGAGGTGGCCGGGCTCCGCGCCGACGTGGTACTCAACGCCATCACCGGATCGGTCGGGCTGCGGGCCACGCTGGCCGCGCTCGACGCCGGTACGACCCTGGCGCTGGCCAACAAAGAGTCGCTCATCATCGGCGGCGACATCGTCAAGGCGGCAGCCAAGCCGGGGCAGATCGTGCCGGTCGACTCCGAGCACTCGGCGATCGCGCAGTGTCTTCGAGGGGAGCGGGTCGCAGAGGTACGGCGGCTGGTCCTGACCGCGAGCGGGGGACCGTTCGTCGGCCGCGATCGGGCCGCGCTGGCCGACGTGACGCCGGAGCAGGCGCTGGCGCACCCCAACTTCGACATGGGGCCGGTCATCACCGTCAACTCCGCGACGCTGATGAACAAGGGCCACGAGGTCATCGAGGCCCACCTGCTGTTCGACCTGCCGATGGACCGGGTCGACGTCGTGGTGCATCCGCAGCAGCTGATCCACTCCATGGTGGAGTTCGTCGACGGCTCGACGATGGCCCAGGCGTCCCCGCCGACGATGCGGATCCCGATCGCGCTCGGCCTGTCCTGGCCGGACCGGATGCCGGACGTCGCGCCCGCCTGTGACTGGTCCACGGCCTCGACCTGGGAGTTCCGGCCGCTCGACGACACGGCGTTCCCCGCCATCTCGCTGGCCCGGCTCGCCGGTCGGCACGGAGGTACGGCGCCGGCCGTGCTCAACGCGGCCAACGAGATCTGTGTCGCCGCGTTCCTCCGCGAGGAGCTCGGCTTCCTCGACATCGTCGACACCGTGAGTGACGTACTCGACGAACACCTCCGGGCCAAGACTGGATCGGAGCACGTACCCTCGAATCGGGCACAAGTAACCGTCGACGACGTACTCGCGGCGGACGCCTGGGCGCGGGAGCGCACGATCGAACTGACGGCAGCACACCAGCGGGTGAGAGGACGCACGTGAGATGGATGGGCTGATCTACGCCCTCGGAGTGCTTGTGTTCGTCGTCGGCCTCCTGGCGTCCATCGCCCTGCACGAGGTGGGCCACATGTGGCCGGCCAAGAAGTTCGGCGTCAAGGTGACGCAGTACTTCGTCGGATTCGGCAAGACGGTGTGGTCGGTTCGCCGGGGCGAGACGGAGTACGGCGTCAAGGCGATTCCGCTCGGCGGCTACGTGAAGCTGGTCGGCATGCTCCCGCCGGCGAAGGAGGAGCGGCAGGACGAGGAGCATCCCGAGCGGGTCCGCAGCACCAACACCGGCATGTTCACCCAGCTGATCGCCGACGCCCGGGCGTCGGAGTACGAGCTGGTCCAGCCCGGCGAGGAGGACCGGCTCTTCTACCGCAAGCCCTGGTGGCAGAAGCTGATCGTGATGTCCGGCGGGCCGATGGTCAACGTCCTGCTCGCGGTGATCCTGTTCGGCGTCGTGTTCGTCGGGATCGGCGCGCCGCAGGAGACGACCACCGTCTCGCAGGTGTCGCAGTGCGTCATCAACGCCGACGAGAACCGGCAGACCTGCATCGACAGCGACCCGGAAGCGCCGGCCTACAAGGCGGGCATCGAGCCGGGCGACCAGATCGTGTCGTTCAACGGAACCGAGGTCGAGTCCTGGGACCAGCTCACCGAGCTGATCCGCGACAACGCCGACGGCGCGGCGACCATCGGCGTCATCCGCGACGGTCAGCAGCTCACCCTGGAGACCAACACCACCGTCAGCCTTCGTGAGGACCGCGAGGACGTCGGGGAGTACGAGCACGTCGGCTTCCTCGGCGTCTCGCCGACCCAGGTGTCACAGCGGGAGGACCCGCTGTTCGTCGTGACGACGATGTGGGACTACACCGTCCTGACCGGCGAGGCGATCATCGACATGCCGGAGCGGCTGGTCGGGGTGGCCAAGGCGGCGTTCGGTGAGGAGCGGGAGCAGGACAGCCCGATGAGCGTCGTCGGCGCCAGCCGCGTCGCCGGCGACCTGACCACCGTCGACGAGACGACCTGGAGCGAGCGGGCCGCCGCCCTGATCGCGTTGCTCGCCGCGGTCAACCTCTTCGTGGCGTTGTTCAACTTCATCCCGCTGCTGCCGCTCGACGGCGGCCACATCGCCGGAGCGCTCTGGGAGGCGGTCCGCCGAGGCATCGCGCGACTTCGCCACCGTCCCGACCCGGGCTACGTCGACGTCGCGAAGATGCTGCCCGTGGCGTACGCGGTCGCCTCTCTGCTGATGGTGATGGGGGCTCTGCTGATCTACGCCGATATCGTCAACCCGGTGACCCTGGAGTGATGCCGTGACCGCCGATCCCGTCGACACCTCCGTCAGCCTCGGCATGCCGGAGCTGCCGCCGCCCACCCTCGGCGAGCGCCGCAAGAGCCGGCAGATCCGGGTCGGATCGGTCCTGGTCGGCGGCGACGCCCCGGTGTCGGTCCAGTCGATGACGACGACGCCGACCACGGAGATCGACGCGACGCTGCAGCAGATCGCCGAGCTCACCGCCGCCGGCTGCGACATCGTCCGCGTCGCCTGCCCGAGCCAGGACGACGCCGACGCGCTGCCGGCGATCGCGACCAAGTCGCAGATCCCGGTGATCGCCGACATCCACTTCCAGCCGAGGTATGTCTTCGCCGCCATCGACGCTGGATGCGCCGCCGTACGCGTCAACCCCGGCAACATCCGCAAGTTCGACGACCAGGTCCAGCAGATCGCGGCCGCCGCCAAGGCGGCCGGCGTCTCCATCCGGATCGGCGTCAACGCCGGCTCGCTCGACAAGCGGCTGCTCGAGAAGTACGGCAAGCCCACGGCCGAGGCGATGGTGGAGTCGGCCGTGTGGGAGGCGTCGCTGTTCGAGGAGCACGACTTCCACGACTTCAAGATCTCGGTCAAGCACCACGACCCGGTCGTCATGGTGCAGGCCTACGAGATGCTCGCCGAGCGTGGCGACTGGCCGCTGCACCTCGGCGTGACCGAGGCCGGTCCGGCGTTCCAGGGCACGATCAAGTCGTCGGTCGCCTTCGGCGCGCTGCTGGCGAAGGGCATCGGCGACACGATCCGGGTGTCGTTGTCGGCGCCGCCGGTCGAGGAGGTCAAGGTCGGGCTCCAGATCCTGCAATCGCTCAACCTGCGGCCGCGCAAGCTCGAGATCGTCTCGTGCCCGTCGTGCGGCCGCGCCCAGGTGGACGTCTACAAGCTCGCCGACGCGGTGACCGCCGGGCTCGAGGGCATGGAGGTGCCGCTGCGGGTCGCCGTCATGGGCTGCGTCGTGAACGGACCCGGCGAAGCCCGCGAGGCCGACCTCGGAGTCGCCTCCGGCAACGGCAAGGGTCAGATCTTCGTCAAGGGCGAGGTCATCAAGACGGTGCCGGAGAGCCAGATCGTCGAGACCCTGATCGACGAGGCGATGCGGATCGCCGACGAGATGGGCGACGACGCCGGGGACGGCAGTCCGGTCGTGACCGCCGGCTGAGCCGCTCGCCCACGGATACCGCGTTCTCGTGGTGATCGCGCACTCTGCATGGCGTCCATCCCATGCAGAGTGACAGCGACCCGTGCGGAGTACGGGTCCTCGCCGGGAGGAGCGCCGCCAGCTGCGGCGACCTGGCCGGCAGGCGGTCAGTGGCCTGACGGTTCGGGATACCGACATCCTGTGAGACGGTGACGACGCACCTCCATCTCAGCGGCCGAGCCGATGGAGGAGCCACTCGCGAAGGACGATCGCGTTGTTGTGCTTGGTGTCCCTCGCGGCATAGAGCAGCACGACGGGCCCGCCGCGCATTGCGTCGAGAAGTGGCTGCGCCGAGTCGGGCCGGGAGTCGAGCTCGGCGCGATAGCGCTCGCGAAACTCCTCCCAGCGCTCGGGATCGTGACCGAACCAGCGGCGTAGTTCCGCGCTCGGTGCGACCTCCTTGAGCCACGCGTCCACGTCCAGCGAGTCCTTGCGTACGCCGCGCGGCCACAGCCGATCCACCAGGTACGTCGGCGACTCGCGTCGGGCATCGACGGCCTCGCGTACGCGCCGGAGCACCACCTCGCCCATGTGACCGAGCGTAGGGGCACCCCGCAGCCGACGGTTTGCGCCCGCGCGCACCACGAGGCGGGTCTCGGACGGTGCGTACGGGCGCAAAACCGTGCCGCGACTTGACCACTAACTCCCTAGGATGCTAGCAATATAGCCATGGTCGACGAGAGCAAGGCGCAGTTCAACGTCTACCTGCCGCCGCCGCTGATCCGACGCGTCAAGCACAAGGCGATCGACGACGGCGCGAGCCTGTCGGCGTTGGTCGAGCGAGCCCTCGAGGAATACCTCGAGCAGCATGGGGAGGCAGCGGGATGACCGGCGAACGCACCGACGACTGCATCGTCCGCCCGTTGCGGTTCACCGACGACATCCCGGCCATGCGCGCATTCCTGGAGCTGCTCGGCGTGGCGCCCCGGGTCGAGTCGCAGCGCGGCGGCTGGCTTGCCATGGTGTCCGGCGCCGGCATGCTCGCGCTGCACGACGCGGCCAGCAGCGCGACCGGCGGCCGGCCGGGGGAGACCGGGCCGTCTTTCGAGGGCGCCGATCTGGAGGCGCTGGCGGCCCGGTTGTCCGATGCCGGCTGGACCGACGCCACGATCTGGGACGAGGCGTACGGCCGGGTGCTCAGCGTGACCGATCCCGACGGCGAGAAGATCTGGGTCGACGGCTACTCCGACGACGACTACGGCTACCGCATCCACCGGCCCGAGCGCGACTGGCGCTGGTCGGTGATGCCGACGCGGTCGACGACGGTGCCGGAGGAGTATGTCCGGTTCCTCGGCTGTTTCGGGCTCGAGCCGGGCCCGGTCGAGCCGGATCCCGTCGTCGGCGGCCATGTCGGGCTGGTCCGGCTCGTGCCGGGCTCCGGGCCGACTCGGCTCGGCTTCGCGACCGAGGAGCCGCTGGACGCGGTCGCCGAGCGGCTTCGGACGGCCGGACATGCCGACGCGGCCGTCGCCGCCGACGTGATGACCGTGACCGACCCGGACGGTCAGTCCGTCGCGGTCTACCCGTACCCCCGGCGATGACGGCAGTCACTCCCGAGGTACGGGGGACGCTGCGCGCCGACCCCGACTTCCGCCGCTACTTCGCGGCCCGGCTGCTCTCACAGGCGGGCACGATCGTCACGGTGATCGCGCTGCCGGTCCTGGTCTACCGGATCAGCGACTCGGCTCCGCTGACCGCCATCGTCTTGATGCTGGAGGCGGCGCCCTACCTCCTCTTCGGTCTGTTCGCCGGGGCACTGTCGGACCGCCTGGACCGACGCCGGGTGATGGTCGTCGCCGACGTCGCCGACGCGGTGCTCATGGGGTCGGTCCCGGTGGCCCATCTGTTCGGCGTCCTGACCGTGCCGCATCTGCTGGTCGTCGCGTTCGGCGTGCCGGCGATCGCGGTGTTCTTCGACGGCGCGAACTTCGGCGCCCTCCCCGTACTCGTGGGCACCGACCGGATCGCCAAGGCCAACGCCGTCATCTGGTCGGCCGTCACCGCGACCGAGACGGTGCTCCCGTCGCTGGTCGGGCTGAGCCTCGCGGTGATCCACCCGTCCACGCTGCTCGGTGTCGACGCGCTCAGCTTCGCCGCATCGGCGGCGCTGGTCCGGACCATCGCCCGGCCGTTGCAGGACCCGGATCGTGAACGAGCCCGGACGACGCCGTCGGCGGTCGTGGCCGACATCAAGGTCGGGCTGCGCTTTCTCGTACGGCACCCGGGCGTACGCACGATGACGATCGTCGGTGCGTTGCAGTGCATCGTGGGCGGCGGCTTCGTCGCCTTGATGGTGGTGTGGTTCGACCGGGTGCTCGACATCGGCACCGAGGGCTGGCGCTTCGGCCTGGTCTGGAGCAGTTGGAGCGTCGGCGCGCTGGTCGCTTCGTTGGCCCTGCCGCGGGTGCTCGATCGCACCACACCGGCGAGGATCACCCTCGCGGCCCTGCCCGTGTCGGCCGTCCTCGGGATCGCCACCAGCTTCGCGACGAGCTGGCCGCTCGCGGCACTCGGACTGCTGACGTGGAGCGGCGCCTACATGCTGGTCGTGGTCAACTCGGTCTCCTACCGGCAACAGGTGACGCCGGAGCCGTTGCTGGGCCGGGTCAACACGGCCGGCCGGATGCTCGCGTGGGGTCTCGGCTGGACGGTGGGCGCGGCGGTCGCCGGAGCGCTCTCGTCGGTGACCGGGGTGCGATCGACTCTGCACGCCGTCACCTGCGTCGGCGTGCTCGCGGTGCTGGTGGCCTGGACATCGCCGCTGCGCCGGGCCGACACACCCGCTGAGCGTGACACTTCGGCTGTCTGACCCGACGAATCGCCGCAGAAACGTCACACCCAGCGGTGGCGGCGGCGGACTAGGCTTCCCGGCAGACAGTCGTGCGTCTGCGTATCCGGAGGAGGTGCCGCGGTGCTGCGTACGGTGTCGGGCGTTCGTCAGCTCGGACCGGCCGACCTCGCGTCCCTGCGACGGCTGCTTGCCCAGGACCCGGTGGCGAACGTCTTCGTCGACCACCAGGTCGAGGCGACCGGAGTCGACCCGCGCCGGATGGGCGGAGCGATCTGGGGCTATCTCGACCGCAACGAGCTGGTCGCCGCCTGCCACGCCGGCGCCAACCTGGTGCCGGTGGCCGCAGGGCGGAAGGCGGCCGCCGCGTTCGCCGACCACGCCGCGGCCCAGGCGCGGATGAGCTCGTCGATCGTCGGGCCGCGCGACATGGTGCTGCCGATGTGGGACCGGCTGGAGCCGGCGTGGGGACCGGCCCGCCAGGTGCGGCCGGACCAGCCGCTGCTGACGATCCGTACCCGGTCGCCGCTGCGACCGGATCCGGCGGTACGGCTGGTCCGGCTCGACGAGCTCGACATCCTCTACCCGGCCTGCGTCGCGATGTTCACCGAGGAGGTCGGCGTGTCGCCGGAGCCGACCGGCGGCGGCCACTACCGCGCTCGCGTTGCGCAACTCATCACGCGCGGCTGGGCGTTCGCCCGGATCGAGGGCGGTCGTGTCGTGTTCAAGGCCGAGATCGGGGTCGCGACGTCGCAGGCCTGTCAGATCCAGGGCGTCTACGTGGCGTCCGAGCTGCGAGGCCGGGGGATCGCCGCTCCGGCCATGGCGGCAGTGGTCGACCTCGCCCTGCGCGACGTCGCGCCGGTGGTGTCGTTGTACGTCAACGCCGGCAACACGGCGGCGGTACGGACCTACCTGCGAGCCGGCTTCGCCCAGGAGGGAAGCTTCGCGACGATCCTCTTCTGACCGAGCCACCCACAACTGCGCAAATCGAACCGTGGCATGATCGATCCGATCCAGGTGGGTGAAGGGCAAGAGGGTCTCGGTGAATCGCACGATGCATCGGCGGCTGTGGCGTCGCCGCCTCGGAGTCGGCCTGCTCGTGGTCGCGGCGACACTCGTGGGGTGTAGCTCCGACGACGAGGGAGAAGGGGTGCCCGACCCCGAATCGAGCCCGGATTCGTCGGCCGAACCCCCGCCGCAGCCACGACGTTTCAGTGTGGTCATGTCGGGCGACGTCTTGATCCACACCGGCGTGTGGGAGTCCGCCGAAGACTTCGCCGCCGCCCGCGGCAAGAACGGCATGGACTTCGCGCCGGTGTTCGCGTCGCTGCGACCGGTCTATAACAGCGCTGATCTGACGGTCTGCCATCTCGAGGTGCCACTCGCCGAGCCCGACGGGCCGTTCCTCAACTACCCGATCTTCAGCGCGCCGCCGCAGGTGATCAACGGGCTCGAGAAGGCCGGCGTCGACGCGTGCACGACGGCGTCCAACCACAGCCTCGACACCGGGTGGGAGGGGCTGAAGCGGACCCTCGACACGATGGACGCCAAGGACATGCCGCACGCCGGCACCGCGCGTACTCGCAAGGAGTCCAAGACGCCGCTGATCCTCGACGTCGCGGGGGTACGCGTCGCGTTGCTCAGCTACACCTACGGCACCAACGGCATCCCGATCCCGTCCGAGCAGCCGTGGTCGGTGCCGCTGATCGATCCCGGCGACATCAAGCGCGACGCCCAGCGGGCGCGTCAGGACGGCGCCGAGGTCGTGATCGTCGCCTTGCACCATGGCACGGAATACCTCACGGAGCCGGACAGCTACCAGCTCGACGTCGTCGACAAGATCACCCGGTCGAAGGCGATCGATCTCGTCTACGGCCACCACGCACACGTGCCGCAGCCGGTCGACGTCGTCAACGGCACCTGGGTGGCCTACGGACTCGGCAACTTCGTCGCGCAGCAGTCGACCGACGTACCCGACACCTATCGCGGCGTCACCGTGAAGTTCACCCTCGTCGAGCGGCCAAGCGGTCGGTTCGACGTCGACAAGGCGCAGTTCGTGCCGACGATGATCACGCCCTACGAGGGGGCGCCGATGCGCGTCCTCGACATCGGTGCGGCGCTGCGCGACCCGAGGACCGACGCCGCCCTCGAGTCGAGCCTCCGCGACGCCCTCGCCAGCATCAAACGCGACGTCTACAGCCTCGGCGCCCGCCGAGACGGTTTGACGATGATGCGGCCGATCAACTGACGGACCACCGAGCGAGCGCCGGACGGCCGGGACGGCGGCGGGCGGAAACTCGGCGGCGAGCACGGGAGGCGGTCGATATCCTCGCCGAGTCAGACCGTCTACCGAGGAGCTGTCGTGATCTTGCGGATGTCGTCGCTGTTCGTCCGGACCCTGCGTGAGAATCCGGTCGACGCCGAGGTCCCGAGCCACCAGCTCCTGGTGCGGGCCGGCTACATCCGGCGGGCCGCGCCGGGCATCTACTCCTGGCTGCCGCTCGGCTACCGCGTGCTGCGCAACGTCGAGCAGGTAGTACGCGAGGAGATGGACGCGATCGGTGCCCAGGAGGTCCACTTCCCGGCCCTGCTGCCTCGCGAGCCCTACGAGGCGAGCGGCCGCTGGACCGAGTACGGCGACAACATCTTCCGGCTGAAGGACCGCAAGGACGCCGACTACCTGCTCGGTCCGACCCACGAGGAGCTGTTCACACTGCTCGTCAAGGATCTGTACTCGTCCTACAAGGACCTGCCGCTGAGTCTCTACCAGATCCAGACCAAGTACCGTGACGAGCCGCGGCCCCGAGCGGGGATCCTGCGCGGTCGCGAGTTCGTCATGAAGGACTCGTACTCCTTCGACGTCTCCGACGAGGCGTTCCTGAAGTCCTACGAGGCGCATCGCGAGGCGTACATCAAGATCTTCGACCGGCTCGGCTTCGAGTACGTCATCGTCGCCGCCATGTCCGGGGCGATGGGCGGCTCGGCGAGCGAGGAGTTCCTCGCCGTGGCCGACAACGGCGAGGACACCTACGTACGCTGCAGCAACTGCGACTACGCCGCCAACGTCGAGGCGGTCCGGGTGCCCGTACCCGACGCGGTGCCGTACGACGACGTGCCCGACGCCCACGCCGAGGACACCCCGGACACGCCGACGATCGAGACGCTGGTCGACCACCTGAACGCGAAGTTCCCCCGCGACGACCGGCGCTGGACCGCCGCCGACACGCTGAAGAACGTCGTCGTGCGGCTGGCGCACCCGGACGGGAAGCGGGAGCCGCTGGCGATCGGCGTGCCCGGTGACCGCGAGGTCGACCTCAAGCGGCTCCAGGCGCAAGTGGAGCCGGCCGAGGTCCAGGCTTTCGACGAGGCCGCCTTCGCCGACCATCCGAGCCTCACCAAGGGCTACATCGGCCCCGGCGTGCTGGGGGAGAAGAACACGTCCGGCATCCGCTACCTGCTCGACCCTCGGATCGTCACGGGCACCCGTTGGGTCACCGGCGCCGACGCCGACGGCAGCCACGTGCTCGACCTCGTCGTGGGTCGTGACTTCGAGGGCGACGGCGTGATCGAGGCCGCCGAGGTACGCGACGGCGACCCGTGCCCCAATGGCGACGGCGTGCTCGAGTCGGCCCGTGGCATCGAGATGGGCCACATCTTCCAGCTCGGCCGCAAGTACGCCGACGCGCTCGGGCTGAAGGTGCTCGACGAGAACGGCAAGCTCGTCACGGTCACGATGGGGTCCTACGGCGTCGGTGTGTCCCGCGCCGTGGCGGCCGTCGTGGAGAACTCCCACGACGAGCAGGGCATCATCTGGCCGCGTGAGATCGCCCCCGCCGATGTCCACATCGTCGCCACGGGCAAGGACCAGGCGGCCTACGCCGCGGCGGAGCGGATCGCGTCGGAGCTCGACGACCGCGGTGTCACGGTGCTCTATGACGATCGGCCGAAGGTGTCGCCGGGCGTCAAGTTCGCCGACGCCGAGCTGATCGGTGTTCCGACGATCGTCGTCGTGGGCAAGAACCTCGCGGACGGGGTGATCGAGATACGCGACCGGGCCAGCGGCGACCGTACATCGGTCCCCGTGGCCGACGCGGTCGACACGGTGGCGTCGACGGTCGCCGGCTGACCGGGATGGCCGTTATCAAGGCCGTCATCTTCGACTGGGGCGGCACGCTGACGCCGTGGCGCACGGTCGACTACGTGGCGGAGTGGCGCTCGATCGCCGCCATCGGCGATCTGCCGGAGGGTCACGATCCGGAGTCGGCGACGACGGCGTTGCACGCAGCGGCGGCGAAGCTGTGGGCGCGGGCGCGCGACGACCACCGCAGTGCCACGATCGAGGACATCTGCGCCCTGGTCGGTGTCGAGCTGACGGCCGAGCGGATCGCCGCCTACCGGTCCTACTGGGAGCCGTCCACCTGGACCGACGTCGAGGCGCGGCCGTTGCTCGAGGGTTTGCGCGCCGAGGGCCTCGCCGTCGGGCTGCTTTCTAACACCGTCTGGCCGGCGACCTGGCACGACGAGATCCTCGACCGAGACGGCGTACTCCACCTGCTCGATGGCCGGGTCTACACGAGCGACCTCGACTGGACCAAGCCCCACAAGGCGGCGTTCGCGGCGGCCCGGGCCGCCATCGGCGTCGACGACCCGGCGACCTGCGTCTACGTCGGCGACCGGCTGTTCGACGACGTCTGGGGTGCGAAGAACGCGGGCATGCGTGCCATCTGGGTGCCCCACAGCGACATCCCGGCCGAGCAGCGCGGCCACTCCGAGGGCCAACCCGACGCGGTGGTGCAATCCCTCCGCGACATTCCGGCTGTCATCGCTCAGATGCACGCCGACTCGTGACGCACGAGGCGGCCCTGATCCGATCCACAACGACATGGATCACTCGGACGACTGCTGCTACGCCGAATTCGCGCCAGGGCAGTAGTCCCTGCGCATGGTCCAGGCGTGGACCGCCGAGCGGTCCTGAACCGAACGACACGGTGGCGATTCGGCAGGCGAGCCGCCATGCGGCGTGATCCTACCTACCCGTAGGCTGCACCCGATCAACTCCACACTCGGGAGGATTCGTGAGTCACCAGCAGCCGCCTGGGCCCCCGTACGGTCAGCAGCCGCCCGGCCCTCCGTACGGCCAGCAGCCGCCGGGTCAGCCGCCCGGTCAGGGGCCAGGCTGGGGCGGCCCACCACAGGGGCCAGGCCCCGGGCAGCCCCCAGGCGGACCCCCTCCACAAGGACCGCCTCCCGGTGGTCCGCCCCCGGGCGGTCCGCCGCAGGGCCCGCCAGGACAGTGGGGACCACAATACGGTGGACCTCCCGGCGGCCCGTCGGGCGGCGGGACGTCCAAGGGCGTGATCGCCGCGATCATCATCGCGGTGCTCGTCGTCATCGGCGGCGGTGTCGCCGCCGCCATCTTCCTGCTCGGCGGCGATGATGAGGAGAGCTCCGGCGAGGGAGACGCGCTCGAGACCGCCGAGGCGTTCGTCGAGGCGGCGCGCAACCGCGATTGCGATGCGGCGAAGGCGGTGTCCACCGAGCAACTCAGCAGCTCGATCGACTGCGAGACCCTCGTTCCGCTGGAAGGTATCGACGTCGAGATCGGCGACCCCGAGATCACCGACGAGTCGGACACCGCGGCGACGGCGTCGGTTCCGATCACAGTTCAGGGCCAAGAGGTCGAGGTGAGGCTGGGTCTGGTCAATCAGGACGGCGAATGGCTGGTCGACGAGTTCAACTTCGGCGGCGGCGACCTGCCGACCGGCGTGCCGTCGAGTCTGCCGACCGACTTCACGATCCCGACCGATTTCACGATCCCCACGGACTTTACGATCCCCACGGACTTCACGATCCCCACGGACTTCACGATCCCGACCAACTGAGCGGCAACCCGACGGCCACCGGTCGGCAGCCCAGGCTCCCTAGATTCGACGCGACCAGACGCGATCGGCCAACCCGATCGCCGAACCCTCTCGGGGAGGATTCCGTGAGTCACCGTCAGCCGCCTGACGGGCCGCCGCCCGGTGGGAAGCCACCGGCCGGACCGCCGCCCGGGTCGTACCCGCCGCCAGGCGGGCAGTACCAGCAACCGGGCCATTACCCACCGCCGGGCCACTACCCACCCCCCGGGGCAGTACGGCCCTCCGCAGGGTCCACCGCCGGGCTACGGTCAGCCGCCGCCCTACCCGCCGGGCCCACCGAAGAAGAGGTCCGCCGGCCTGGTCGTCGCGATAGTTGTCGGTGTGCTCGTCGTACTCGGCGGTGGCGCGGCGGCGGCTTTCTTCGTGGTCGGCGGCGACGACTCGGGTGGGGCCGACGTGTCCACCAGCAGCCCGCATGAGACCGCGGAAGCACTCGCGCAAGCGTGGAAGGACCGCGACCTCCGGGCGATCGAGAGCCTGATGACCGACCGGTTCCTGGAAGGCGCCGAGACCGACTGCAACCCCGACGACATCTCGGGGTCGCCGGGAGATCCCGAGATCACGGAGGAGTCCGGCGACACCGCGACGGCCGTGCTGTCCGACGGCGGCGTCACCTACGAGCTCGAGCTGCTCAACGAGGACGGTGAATGGCTGATCGACGGGATCGGCGGCAGCTCCACGACGGAGCCACCCGACCCCGGTCCTGAGGCGGACGCGTCCCCAGCTCCGTGACCTGACGCCCCAGTCAGGTCGAGAGCGCGTCGATCAGATAGCGATGGACGCCGACGTCGCGCTCCGGTTCGCTCGCGGTGACCAATCGATCGACGGCGTCCTCAACCGTCCGTACCCGGGCCCAGGCCCGGGCCCGATCGCGATCGACGCCGGCGCCCTTGCACCAGGCCTCGAGCCGCCGCCGGACATCGCGGAGCCCGGCGTACTCCTCGAACCGGTTCCACAGCACCGGCCACGCCTCGAACGCCGGATCGCCGGCCAGACCCTTCGGATCGATCGCGAGCCACGGTTCGCGCTCGGCGGCGAGGACGTTCTCGAAGTGCAGGTCGGCGTGGAGCAGCCGGCTGGTCGAGTCGCCGCCGAGATCCCGGCAGGTGGCGACCACCTCGTCGCGGATGCGCCCCGGCCAGGGCGGCTCGGCGGCCGACCAGCGGGCCGGGATCTCCTCGGCCCATCGGTCGGCGGTGGCCGTCAGGCTCGGTACACCGGCTGGAACCGCGGCGCGATGCAGGCGCCTCAGCAGCGAGCCGATCACCTCGAGTGCTGCTCCGACCGGCACGCTGGTCAGGTCGCGTCCCTCGTCGAGCCGCTCGAGCAGCAGAGCCCAGTGCTCCGGGTCGTGGTCGAGCGTCGGGGCCTCCGAAGCCTGGTCGGGGCCGCGCCAGCTCACCTTGACGACGGCGGGCGAGTCGTCGGCTCGCCGCACCGGGAGGGCGATCGCGCAGTAGCCCCACCAGCACGGGCCTTCCGGCACGAGCTCCCAGTCGTCGCAGAGGCTCGCCACCCGGTCGGGGAGCCGCCGCAGCCACGCCCGGCCAGCTCCGCCGTTACGGTCGGCGACGTCGGCGGCAAACGCCGGGGGGATCTCGAGCCGCACGGTCACGGCTCGACGACGCCCGGAAACGGATTGGTCGGCGCGCCCCAGTCGAGTGCTCGCGTGGCGGAGTCGATCAAGGCGTCGACCGCGTACGCCCGCAGGTCGCCCGTCGCGGTCGCGGCGAGCGCGGCGTACAGCACTCCACAGCGGTCTTCGACCTCCTGTGCGGTCGTACGGGCGGCGGCGACGTCGACGACCTCGGCCGGCAGCAGATAGCCCGGCTCGGCGGCGACCGGCGCACCGCCACCGGCCTCGATCAGCGCGGTGACGCCGTCGCGACGGGCCCGATGCGCCTCGACCGCGTCGGTCGCCGCTTCCACGGGTGGCGAGTCGAGGTCGAGACGGCCGCCGATCACGCCATAGGCGTAGATCGCGGCGTGCTCACCTGCCAAGCTGGCGTTCATCGCCTCGGCCACCGGCTGGCTGTCGATCGACGCCGCGTTGGGCTCCGGTGGGACCGCCACCGTCTGCTTCGTCTCGCGACGGCCGAGCAACTCGACGTGCTGGGCGTGGCTGGCGGCGATCGAGCCGAGCAGGCGGGCCAGCTCGCCCGACTCGGCGTCGACCGCGTCGCGACGGCGCCGGCGGACCATGGCCGTCTCGATCTCGGCCAGCCGCCGCTCCGCCGCCCGAGCGGAGCCAGGCACGGCCGGCGGCCTTCCCGACTCGGCGCCGGTGTCCCCGAGTGCGCCGCTCAGGACGTCGAGATGCTCTTGGAGGTCGGTCCGCGCGCCCGACAGGGTCGAGCGCAGCCTGCGGTGCCGCGCTATGACCGCGTCGTAGGTCGCGGCGAGCCGGGTCGTGTCGCGCAGTGCGCGTTCGGCGAGGGCGTCGTCCACCGATTCGTCCGGCGCCGCCGCGTCGGGCTCGTCGGCCGTCGGACCCTCGTCGTCGCTGCAGGCGGCCAGCAGCCCGCTGGCCGCTGTCGCGGCCATCAGAGTCGACCCGGCACGGCGCAAGAAGGCGCGGCGGGTCGACGTCGGGTGCACGCCCCGAAGCTACCTCCTCGCTCAGGTCCGATCCGGAGCGGCGGTCTCCTATAGGGTGGCCCGCTAGGCCACATGGTGGACGGATGGGTTCACCATGGAGTTAGACGAAGGCGACAACAGCAGACTGCGGAGGTCATCGTGGCAACGACTTCCCTGCCTGATCGGTTGGCAGAGGTGCTCGCGCCGGCGGTCGCCCCTCTCGGGTTGGAGCTCGAAGCCGTCGAGCTGGCCAACGCCGGCCGCCGCCGGTTGCTGCGCGTGATCGTGGACGCCGACGTCGACGACGGCGGCGCCAGCGGTCTGACGCTCGACCGGCTCGCCGACGCGACGCGGGTCGTGTCCGAGGCACTGGACGCGGCCGACGCGATGGGCGAGCAGCCGTACACGCTCGAAGTGACGTCGCCCGGCGTCGATCGACCGCTGACCGCACCACGACACTGGCGCCGTAACCGCGGCCGCAAGGTGGCGGTCACCACGACCGACCAGACGCGCCGGACGGGCCGGATCCGGTCCGTCGGCGAAACATCTGTGACCCTTGAGGTAGGCGGCACCGAGGTCGAGCTGCGCTACGCCGACATCGCCAAGGCTCTGGTGCAGGTCGAGTTCAACCGAAAGGAGGGCTGAGCGCGATGGATATCGACATGGCGGCCTTGCGCATGTTGGAGCGGGAGAAGGACATCCCGTTCGACGTCGTCGTGGAGGCGATCGAGCAGGCTCTCCTCGTGGCCTACCACCGCACCGAAGGGGCTCAGCCGCACGCCCGGGTACAGCTGGACCGCAAGAGCGGCCACGTCATCGTCTGGGCGGAGGAGCGCGACGACGAGGGCGAGGTGCTCAGCGAGTACGACGACACGCCGGAGGGCTTCGGCCGGATCGCGGCCACGACGGCGAAGCAGATCATCCTGCAGCGGCTCCGCGACGCCGAGGACGTGCAGAAGTACGGCGAGTTCTCCGAGAAGGAGGGCGACATCGTCTCGGGCACCGTCCAGCAGGGTCGCGACCCGGGCGACGTCATGGTCGATCTGGGACGGCTGGAGGCCGTGTTGCCGGTCGCCGAGCGGGTCCCGGAGGAGCGCTATCAGCACGGCTCCCGGATCAAGTGCCTGGTCGTGAGCGTCCGCAAGGGGATGCGCGGGCCGCAGGTCGTCGTGTCCCGTACCCACCCCAATCTCGTCAAGCGGCTCTTCGCCCTGGAGTCGCCCGAGGTCGCCGACGGGACCGTGGAGATCGTCGCCGTGGCTCGGGAGGCCGGCCACCGGTCCAAGATCGCCGTCCGCTCCCACGTCGAGGGCGTCAACGCGAAGGGCGCCTGTATCGGCCCGATGGGCAGCCGGGTACGCAACGTCATGACCGAGCTGCACGGCGAGAAGATCGACATCATCGACCACTCCGACGAACCCGCGACCTTCGTCGCCAACGCGCTGTCCCCGGCGCGGGTCAACAGCGTCGAGGTCGTCGACGCCGCCGCGAAGTCCGCGCGGGTCGTCGTCCCGGACTTCCAGCTGTCCCTGGCCATCGGTAAAGAGGGGCAAAACGCCCGGCTGGCCGCCCGACTCACCGGCTGGCGGATCGACATCCGGTCCGACGCGCCTGTCGAACCCTGATTCCGGCCCGCCGATCAGAGGCCGCCGAACTCGTCATGGGGACGCCGATGCGACGCCGTCAGGTCTGAGCCGCTAGACTCGGACTTAGTGGGTCGTACGAATCCTCGTTCTTTCGATGCCCTGGCACGCCCGGAACCGGTGCGTACCTGCGTCGGATGCCGAGAGCGGGCGGCCACGTCCGAGCTGATCCGGATCGTCGCGATGGGCGACGGCGCGACCACTGCGGTGGCGCCCGACCCACGTCGATCGGCGGGCGGCCGGGGAGCGCATCTGCATCCCACGGTGGCCTGTATGGAGCTGGCGACGCGACGCAAGGCCTGGGGCCGGGCGCTGCGGGTCAGTGGCCCGGTGGACGATACGGCCGTGTGGTCGTACGTCCGCGCGGCCGACGCAGCGGGCGAGCGCAACACCGTGCACCAGCGCAGCGGGCACGACCAAGCGGCGGCACCGTCAGGGGCCGCCACCGACAGGAAGCGGAGCACACGCTCATGAGCACTCGATGAGTACTTCGAGATGAGCATGTACGTCTACTAATCGGTCTGTGCCCACGGGCTCGGACCACGAAGGAGAGCAGTGGCTAAGGTCCGAGTCTACGAACTCGCGAAGAAGTTCGGAGTTCCCAGCAAAGTCGTCTTGTCGACGCTGAGCGACATGGGGGAGTTCGTCCGATCGGCATCCTCGACTGTCGAGGCGCCGGTGGTTCGCAAGCTCGAAGCCAAGTTCGCCGACCAGGTCAAGGCCGACGGAGCCAAGGCCGACGGTGCGAAGTCGGCGGCCAAGACGACGGCGAAGAAGCCGGCGGCCAAGAAGGCCCCGGCCAAGAAGGCGGCCAAGACGACCGAGGAGAAGCCGGTCCCGGTCGTCGAGGAACCCACCGTCCCCGAGCAGGTCGAGGCCGAGGAGAAGCCGGCGGCACCCGTCGAGGAGCCGGCGGCACCGGTCGAGGAGCCGGTCGCCGAAGATACCGTCGAGCCGGCGACCGCGCCCGACGAGGCGATGCCGAAGCCGTCGCCGCGTCCGCGGCCCACCCCCCGAGCGACCCCCGGAAACGCGCGTCCCTCGGGCCGTCCCGGCGGCGTACGCCCCGGCAACAACCCGTTCTCGTCGACCCAGGGCATGCAGCGCCCCGGTCGACCCTCACCGAGCTCGATGCCGTCGCGTCCGGCGGCTCGCGAAGGCGGCGGCTCCGGTCGCGGTGACCGGTCGAGCGACCGGCCCGGCATGCCGCGGCCCAACCCGGCGATGATGCCGAAGCAGTCGGCACCCTCTCTCGGCGGCCGCGGTGGTCCCGGTGGTGGCGGCGGCGGCGGCGGCCGTGGTGGTCGCGGCGGCGGCCCGGGTGGCGGTCGCTCCGGTGGTCCCGGCGGCCCTGGAGGCCGTGGCGGACCCGGCGGCGGTCGTTTCGGCGGCCCCGGTGGCCGTCCGGGCGGCGGCGGCCGTCGCGGTGGCACGCAGGGTGCGTTCGGGCGGCCCGGCGGCCCGTCCCGTCGCGGGCGGAAGTCGAAGCGCGCCAAGCGGCAGGAGTTCGACAACATGCAGGCGCCGGCGATCGGCGGCGTCCGCGTCCGCAAGGGCGACGGCGAGACCGTACGCCTGGCGCGCGGCGCCTCGCTGACCGACTTCGCCGACAAGATCGGTGCCGACCCGGCGTCGCTGGTGCAGGTGCTCTTCCACCTCGGTGAGATGGTGACGGCGACCCAGTCGGTCAACGACGAGACGCTGCAGCTGCTCGGCGAGGAGCTCAACTACGACGTCCAGGTGGTCTCGCCTGAGGACGAGGACCGGGAGCTCCTCGAGAGCTTCGACCTGGCCTTCGGTGAGGACGAAGGCGACGAGTCCGACCTCCAGGCCCGACCGGCCGTGGTGACCGTGATGGGCCACGTCGACCACGGGAAGACCAAGCTGCTGGACGCCCTCCGCAACGCCAACCAGGTCGACACCGAGGCGGGTGGCATCACCCAGCACATCGGTGCCTACCAGGTCTCGACCAAGGTCGACGGCGCCGAGCGGCGGATCACCTTCATCGACACCCCGGGTCACGAGGCGTTCACCGCCATGCGAGCCCGCGGTGCCCAGGCGACCGACATCGCCGTGCTTGTCGTGGCGGCCGATGACGGTGTCATGCCGCAGACGATCGAGGCGATCAACCACGCCAAGGCGGCCGACGTGCCGATCGTGGTCGCGGTCAACAAGGTGGACAAGCCCGAGGCCGATCCGACCAAGGTGCGTGGCCAGCTCAGCGAGTACGGCGTCGTGCCGGAGGAGTACGGCGGCGACACGATGTTCGTCGACGTGTCTGCGAAGGCCCAGCTCGGCCTCGACCAGCTGCTCGAGTCGATCGTGCTGACCGCGGACGCGGCCCTCGACCTGCGGGCCAACCCCGACCAGCCCGCCGAGGGCCTGGCGATCGAGGCGCACCTCGACCGTGGTCGCGGCCCGGTGGCGACCGTTCTCGTCCAGCGCGGCACGCTGAGCGTCGGCGACTCCGTCGTGATCGGTCCGGCACACGGCCGGGTGCGCGCCATGCTCGACGAGCACGGTGACTCGGTCGAGCAGGCCGTGCCGTCGCGGCCGGTCATGGTGCTCGGCCTGACGGCGGTGCCCGGAGCGGGCGACAACTTCATGGTCGTCAGCGACGACCGGATGGCCCGGCAGATCGCCGAGAAGCGGGAGGCGCGCGAGCGCAACGCCCTGCTGGCCCAGCGGACCGGCCGCCGCACGCTCGAGGACTTCATGTCCAGCATGGAGAAGGGCGAGACCAGCGAGCTGCTGCTCATCCTCAAGGGCGACGTGTCCGGCTCGGTCGAGGCGCTCGAGGACGCGCTGGCCAAGATCGACGTCGGCGAGGACGTCTCGCTACGGATCATCGACCGCGGTGTCGGTGCGATCACCGAGACCAACGTGATGCTCGCCGCAGCCTCCGACGCGGTCATCATCGGGTTCAACGTCCGGCCACAGGGCAAGGCGACCGAGCTCGCCGACCGCGAGGGCGTCGACATCCGCTACTACTCGGTGATCTACCAGGCCATCGACGAGATCGAGGCGGCCCTCAAGGGCATGCTCAAGCCGATCTACGAGGAGGTCTCGCTC
>Ga0209382_10000320_pt1 | contig 77694 bp, 76 predicted proteins | sample SoiMetdeltSBSDD5_FD_187599 | JGI IMG/M metagenome (GOLD analysis project Ga0209382, IMG submission 187599) | Bulk soil microbial communities from a Populus tree surrounding site in Tennessee, USA - Soil MetaG P. deltoides SBSDD5 (SPAdes) (version 2) | ecosystem: Environmental > Terrestrial >... | reverse complement strand
CTCGAGGTACTCCGCCTGGCGCTCGTCGTCGTAGGGATTGATCGGCGTGCCGAGTGCTGAGAGCCCGGCGAGGTGCTCGCGCGTCGCGACCGGCCGGTCGGCCGGGAGCGGCGCTGCCGGATAGACAGCCAGGTTCACGGGCACGGGCGAGCCGGCCGGCAGGGTGGCCGTCAAGCTCGCGCACTCGCCGCCCACCGCCGTGCTCGCCGTGACCGTCGCGGAAAGACTCCTGGCGTCGCGGGCGGTGATCACGCCGGCGATCCGGACCTCTTCGCCGTCGTGGATCGGCTTCGCGAACCGCACGTTCGCGGTACCGCGCTCCAGCCACGCCGCGCCGAACGCCTCGACGAGCGGATGGGTCAGGTACGCGTAGACGGTGACGCCGGGCACGAGCGCGCCTCGGAAGCCGTACTGTCGGGCGATCTGCTCGTCGTGGATCTTGTTCTCGGAGCTCGACGACGTGTTGCGCGCCTTGACGTGATACTCGGGCAGCGGCTCTGGACTATCCGTAAAGGCCTCCTTCACTGACTTATAGAGCGTGCCGCGGCCCGCGGGACCGGCCCCGCGACCACCGGCGGCGCGCACTATGGGCGGCAAGTATATAATCATCCCGGCCATGTCGCGCGGGCTCATCATCGGCTTGGTGATCGCGGTTCTGGTGCTCGGCATCGGCGCCTGGGCCGTCTCCGTCAACAACCAGCTTGTCGTTCTCGATCAGAGCGTCGCCGAGAAGTGGTCGCAGGTGCAGAACGTCTACCAGCGCCGCGCCGACCTCATTCCCAACCTCGTCGAAACGGTGAAGGGCTTCGCCGCCCAGGAGCGCACCGTGCTGGAAGAGGTCACCAAGGCGCGGGCGAGCGCGACGTCGATCCAGCTCACACCCGAGGCGCTCAACGACCCCAAGGCGCTCGAGCGGTTCCAGGCCGCGCAGAATCAGCTCTCCGGGGCGCTGTCGCGCCTGCTCGTCACCGTCGAGCGGTATCCCGACCTGAAGTCGAACCAGAACTTCCTCGCGCTGCAGAGCCAGCTCGAGGGCACCGAGAACCGCATCACGGTCGAGCGGAGACGATTCAACGAATCCGTCCGCGAGTACAACACGCGGCTCAGGCTCTTCCCGGGCTCGATGATCGCGCGCTTGTCCGGCTATCAGCCCAAGGCGTTCTTCGAGGCGGCACCCGACGCGCAGACCGTACCCAAGGTGAAGTTCTAGTCTGCTTCTCGCGGTAGTCCTCGCCGTCGCGCTCGTCCTGCCGCCAGCGCCGACCGCCCGGCTGAACGACTACGCCGGTCTCCTGACCGCCGCCGAGCGCGAGCGGCTCGAGGCCCTCTTGACCGACCGCGAGGCCGCCACCGGCACCCAGATGGCGATCGCGGTGTTCCGCTCGCTCGACGGCGAGAGCCTCGAAGACGTCGCCAACCAGCTGTTCCAGAAGTGGCGCCTCGGTCAGAAGAAGCTCGACAACGGCGTGCTGCTGGTCGTGTTCGTGCAGGACAGGAAGCTCCGGCTCGAGGTCGGTTACGGGCTCGAAGCGGTGCTGCCCGATGCCGACGCCTCGCAGATCATCCGCGCCGCGATCGCGCCGCGCTTCCGCGAGCAGCGCTATGCGGCCGGGCTCGAGGCCGCCGTGCTCGCCGTGTACGAGCGGATCAAGCCGGGCTCGACCCCGCCCGAGCGTTTGACCGAAGCGCGTCGCGACGGGCGATCGGGCGGCTTCAATCCGTTCCTGCTCTTCTTCCTGGTGCTGGTCATCTTCACGGTCGGCGGGCTCGCCTGGGAAGCGTCGCATCAGAAGGGCTACACGGCCGGACGCCGCGGATGGCGATCGTCCGGGGGCGGATGGTACGGCGGCGGCTGGGGCGGCGGCGGCTACTCGGGTGGTGGCGGATTCGGCGGCGGCGGTGGAGGCGGCGGGTTCTCGGGCGGCGGCGGCAGCTCGGGCGGCGGCGGCGCGAGCGGAGGCTGGTGATGGCAAAGCATCCGGCGTGGACGCGGCGCTTCCTCAGCGAGTCCGATTTCGACGCGGTCACCCGCGCGATCGCGGCCGCCGAGGCGCGCACGTCCGCCGAGATCCGCGTGCACCTGGAGCGCCGCGTGCCGCGGCGGCTCTGGATGGGGCGCGCGCCCGACATCCTGACGCGGGCGCGCCAAGTCTTCAGGCGCCTCGGGATGCACAAGACCGTCGAACGCCACGGCGTGCTGATCTATGTGGCGGTCGCGGACCGGCGCTTCGCGGTGGTCGGGGACGAGGGCATCCATGAGCGCGTCGGCGATCCGCACTGGCACCTCGTGCGCGATCTGATGGCTGATCGGCTCAGGGCGAACTCGCCGCGCGAGGCGATCGAGCGAGGCGTCGAGGCGCTCGGCCGCGCGCTCGCCGAGCACTATCCGCGCCGGCCCGACGACCAGAACGAGCTGAGCGACGAGGTCAGCGTGTCGTGAGGGACGCGGCGGGTGTACTGTTACCGCCATGGGCAGGGTGGTACGTGGAGCGTTCATCGGGGCTGTCGGGATCTTGCTGGCGCTGTCGTCCGCCAGCGCACAGGATCCCAGGGCTGACCAGGGACCGGCGCCGCTCGAGATCAAGCGCGAAGGCAAGCCGCCGCGTCCGATCGTCCGTCCCGAGGCCGACCGCGGCCAGGCCACGCGCGACGCCGCGACCGCCGCGGCCGAATACGAGCAGCGGAAACGAGACGAGGCTCTGATGCGCGAGCAAACTCAATCCAAAGCCAGGCGTCCCGACCTCGGCTACGACGTGACGGGGAGCATCCAGCAGCGCAACATCAATCGTCGATGACGCGCGACGACATCCCGACCCCCGCGCTGCTGCTCGATCTCGATCGCCTCGAGCGCAACCTGCGCAAGATGGCCGCGCACGCGCGCGCCTCCGGCAAGAACCTTCGCCCCCACGCCAAGACGCATCGGTGCCCCGAGATCGCCCGGCGCCAGGTGATCGAGGGCGCGCTCGGCGTGGCCTGCGCCAAGCTCGGCGAGGCCGAGGTGATGGCGCGCGCTGGCGTGCGCGGGCTCCTCATCACGACCGAGGTCGTCGCGCCCGCCGCGATCCGGCGTCTGATGCAGCTAGCGTCGGCGGCGCCCGATACCCTCCTCGTGGTCGACAATCCCGCCAACGTCGCCGAGCTCGCTCGCGAGGCGGCCGCCGACGGCGTGACGCTCAATCTATTAGTCGACGTCGACGTGGGCACGCGGCGCACCGGGATCACACCCGGCGAGCCCGCGCTGGCGCTGGCCCGCGCGATCGTCGCGCAGCGGTCGCTGCGCTTCCGAGGACTCCAGGGCTACGCGGGCCATTGCGCGCACGTCGTCGGCTGGGAGGCGCGGCGCCAGGCCTCGCACGCCGCGCTGAAGCCTTTGATGGAGACACGCGAGCTGCTCGAGCGCTCGGGCCTGCCCGTCGAGATCGTCGCCGGCGGCTCGACCGGCACCTACGACATCGACGTGGAGCTGTCCGGGCTCACGGAGCTGCAGTCCGGCTCGTATTGCGTGATGGACATCGACTACAGGAAGATCGGTGCGAAGGCCGGCGCGGTGAACGGCGACTTCGAGATGGCGCTGACCGTGATCACGACGGTGGTCAGCGTGCCGACGGCCGATCGTGCGATGGTCGACGGCGGGCTCAAGGCGTTCTCGACCGACAAGCCGTTCCCGCCCGAGTCGGTGGAGCGGCCCGGCGTCGAGTTTTCCTTCGCCGGCGACGAGCACGGCCGGCTGACCGTGATCGACGCTTCGCGCGCGCCGAAGCTCGGCGAGCGCATCGAGTTCTTCCCTCCGCACTGCGATCCGACGATCAACCTCTATGATCGGATCTACGCGATGCGCGGCGACAAGGTCGAGGCCGTGTGGGACGTCGCGGCGCGCGGCCGCAGCGACTGAGCCACCGCCGGCGCGACTACTAGCGCAGCTCGATCAGCCAGAACTTCGGCCCGCCCTGCACGAGCCGCGTGCCTTGCGTGAGGAAGCCAAACAGGCGCTCGAGCCGCGCTCGGTTCACCTCGGCGGGCTCATGGTCGTCCACGACTGGTGATCGAGCGGGGTCCAGCAGGTTGTCGTGGCGGACCAGAACGTGGGTGATCCCTTGAGCTCGAGCACGGGCGCGGAGCTCGTCGGCGTCTTTGGCTTCGCGCACCCACTGAGAGATGGTGTAGGCGCCGAAGAGATAGTCGGCGAAGTACGGCCGCTCGAGGTAGTACGTGTCCCGCGTCGTGTTGACGAGCCACACTCGCGCGTCGTCCGGCGTCGCTCGGTTGATGGTCTCGTAGTACGGATAGTAATCGAGCCGCCGGGCCAGAAACCGGTCGCGCGACTCCCCGCCCAGCACCGGCGCCAGCGGATTGAGCTCGGCGAACCATGCGATGACGACCAGCGCGTTGGCGGCGGCGGCGGCCAGGAGCAGCCCGCGAAAAAGTCGCGCGCCGCCCGGTCCCCACGCGGCCCCGGCGCCCGCCGAGGCGATCGCCACGGCGAGGGCCGGCATCGCGGGCAGAACGTAGCGGATGACCTGTGAACCCATGAGCCAGAGCACGAACATCGCCGCTGCGACCAGTGCGGCCAGGCGGGGCTCGGTGTCGAAATTCTTCCGGCGGAATGCCCAGGCCACGACCGGCAGGCCGAGGAGGAAGGCCGGTCCAAGCACGCCCTCATAGCCTCGCGGCAGCTCGGGCTGCGCCAGCACGGAGACGTAGAGCGGCGACAGCAGATAGTCGAGCAGGCTCGATGAACGGCCGTAAAGCGAGATGAGCGAGTCCAGGAGCTGAGCGCGTCCGGCGTCCCAGCCCGGCGCCTCACCCGGCCAGAGCGTCGAATAGAACGGAAACAGCGGACTGCCCGTCCAGACCCACGTCCGGATGTACCACGGGCTCGCGAGCAGCCCTCCCGCTCCGAGCGCGCACAGCCCCATTGCGGCGGCCGCACCGGCGGACGTCGTGCCACCGGCCTTCGACCGTTCGAGGCGAAGCGCTCGAAACAGTACGACCAGCACGAGCGGCACGACGAGGGCGACGGCGGTGAGCTTGATCGAGAGCGCCGCGCCGACGGCCACGGCCATCAGGCGAAGCCACGCGGTCTCGAGCGTGGTCCACCATCGGCCGACCGCGAAGATGGCCACCGCCGCATACCCGGCCATCGCGACGTCCACGCCCTGGCCGGCCGCCACGAAGTAGACGCTCGGGATCGCGGCCACCATCAGCGCGGCGAGAGCGCTCCACGTTCGATCGAGCGCGCGTGCTCTGGCCCAGCCGTACGTCGCGAGCACGGTGAGCGGCGCAAACGCGAACAAGGTGGCGCCGGCGGCGGCTTCGGCCGTGCGCGGGCTCACAACGCCGCCCAGCAGCATCGACCAGAGCGCGTGCATCTCGACGCCGAGCGTGAAGTAGCTGGCCATGCTGTATTCCACCTGGACCATGCCGCCGGCGGCGGCGTACGCCTTCGGCATGGCGAGATGGTAGAGGAGCGCGTCGTTGGCGGTCGGCGGAGCAAGGGCCGCGACGAGCGTGAGTCCGGTGACGAGCGCGATCAAGGAGATCTCGGGCCAGGGGCGCGGCCCTTTCGCGACGAAGACCGGTTCCTCGCGGCGCCACGCCAGCACGGCGAGCGCCAGACCGAGAGCGAGCGCGCCGACGGCGACGGGAGCCCGGTAGAGCTTCACCAGGCCCAAGAAGAGCCAGAACGTCGACCAGACGCCGGCGCCCAGCAGGCAGCGAATGGCCCAGTCGAGAGCGCGCGAGCCGAGCTCGCGGCTCGACACCACGCATCTGAGAATGGCGCTGCCGAGGCCCCACCAAGCGACGACGACGAGAGTCGCGATGAGCAGGCCGCTCACGGATTGGATCAGGCCGGCGGCGCCGATCGTCGGCTGGGTGGCGAGCTCTCTCGCGAGGCTCGCGAGCCAACCGGGAAGATACGCGACGTCGTGGTGACGGTTTGCCAGGAACGCCGTGATGAGCGCCGCGCCCCAGGCGGCCGTGCAGGCGGAGGCGACGAGTGGGCTTATCCGGAGCGCCATCCCTGCGATCGATTCTATCGAGCGTGGCGGGTCAGGCCGAAGCTCGATCGTCGGGACGGGTCGAGCACCCCAGCCCGCGCGCGTTGGGCCGGGGTCAGGCGGCCGGCCGGTACGCGATCAGGTAGCGGTGCTCGCCTTCGAGAATGACGTCGCCGCGCTGGTTCTTCAGCGCGACCCGAAGCGTGAGGAGCCCGGCCGAGCGCTTGCGCTCCAGCGCGATCACCTCGTGCTCGGGATAGATCGTGTCGCCGACGAGCGCCGGGCCGCGGAACCGCGTCGTCTGCTCGACGAAGGCCACGATGGACTCCTCGATCAACGGCGCCAGGGTCGACGCGCCGACCGCGGTGAGCGACGCGAGCAGGAGGCCGTGGGCCAGTCGCCCGCCGTAGCGGGTCTTCTTGCCGTACTCCTCGTCGTAGTGGATCGGATGGTTGTCGCCGGTCATGCCCGCGAAGAACATGAAGTGGGCGTCAGTCAGGGTCCGAGACGGGCTCTTGAACCGGTCGCCGACCTGAAAGTCTTCGAAGTAGTGCTGGCGCGTCACCACGCGCCCCAGAAGATCTCGCGCGCCTCGGCCGAGTCCCGCGCGCTGAAGATCTCGACGCGCAGGCGCGCGGCGCCAGGATAGCCGCTCGCGTACCAGGCCAGGTGCTTCCTGAGCTGGATGGCGGCGGTCCGCGGCGGCAGGAGCGCCTCGATCAGCGCGTCGTGGCGCTGGATGATCCGCGCCCGCTCGTCACGCGAGATCTCGGATCCCCGGAAGATCCACGGCGCGCCGAGCGCGCCGCGCCCGACCATCACGGCCGAGCAGCCGGTGGCCGCGGTCATCGCCTCGGCGTCGGCCAGGGATCGGACGTCGCCGTTGCCGACGACGGGGATCGCGACCGCGTCGACGACGCTCGCGATGATCTCCCACGGCGCCCGGCCGCTGTACTGCTGCGAGCGCGTGCGCGGGTGGACGGTGATCGCGTCGACGCCCTCGCTCTCGGCGATGCGGGCGATCTCGACCGCGTTCACGGTGCGGTCGTCCCAGCCGCCGCGGATCTTGATCGTGAAATCGACGCCGATCGCCTTGCGCATGGTGCGCAAGACGACCGCGGCGCCGAGCGGGTCGCGCATCAGCGCCGAGCCCTGGCCCTTGGCGACGATCTTCGCCACCGGGCAGCCCATGTTGAGATCGATCGCGTCGGCGCCGGTGGCCTCGAGCCGGCGCGCGGCCTCGGCGAGCACGTCGGGGTCGGCGCCCAGGAGCTGGAGCGCGATCGGGTGCTCCTCGGGCAGAAAGCTCGCCAGCTCCGCCGTCCGCGCGCTGCCTTCGACGAGGCCGCGTGCGTCGATCTCCTCGCTGGTCAGGCGGCCGGCGCCGCACTCGCGCGCGATCAGTCTGAAGGGCGCGTTGGTGACGGCAGCCATCGGCGCCAGGCGCAGGTCGATCATGGGATCCAGCATCTCACGGCGGGCGGTGACTACTCCACGAGCGCGATCGCGCGTACCGGAGAGCCGTCGGCGCCCTCGAGCGGGAGCGGGAGCGCCATGAACCGGCAGCGCGCGGCGCCAATCTGGTCGAGGTTGGTCAGATACTCGATCACGGTGATCCCGGCCGGAAAGAAGATCGCGTGCGTCGTGTACTCCGCCCTCGCCGGACGGCGCCGCGGCTCGGCGACCGTGTCGCGGATGCAGTGGTCGGGCGGATAGTCGTAGCCGACCGCCTTGGCGCCGCGGGCGACGAGCCACTCGCAGGCGCTCGGCCCGGTCCAGGGCCCCTCCTTCCAGAACTGCTCCTTGTCGACGCCCATGCGCCGGGGCCAGTCGGTGCGCAGCAGCACGATGTCGCCGCGGCGCACGTGGCCGGCGCGCTTCTCGAGGTCGGCGCCGGTCACCTCGCCGTTGGCGCGGAGGTGCGTCAGGTCGACCACGGCTGCCTCACCGACCCACTGGTCGACCGGCATCGACGCCATGTCGCGTCCGTCGACCAGATAGTGCAGCGGCGCGTCCACGTGCGTGTAGGCGTGACAGCTGATCGTCAGCACCGTGCTCTGCAGCGGATGGCCGGTCGCGTGCGCGGCCACCAGCTCGGGCGCCACCTTCCAGCGGAAGTGCGGCCGGATCGGGAAGCTGAGATCGATGATTCGCAAGGCCGTCACCGTTCCGCGACCAGCACCGAGACCGGGAAGCCGTAGCGGATCTGCCCGTTCTCGACCCGCGGCTGGATGTCGAGCGCGTCGTCGGCGAGCGCCTGGCGAAAGATCTCGCGAATCTTCTGGTCGTCCCCGGGGTGCGGGAACGAGCGTCCGATCAGGGACTCGAGCTCGCCCTCGAGCCGGTACGACGTCACGCGCGGCTCCGGCAGCCCTACCGTCGCGTAGAGGTCGCGATGCTCCTCGACCGGCAGCGAGCGCACGTGTGAGGGATCGCGCAGCCGCTCCATCCGGTTGAACGCGTCGGCGCGCTCGCGCCCGGGCGTGCTGTCGACGACCACCACGCGGCCACCCGGCTTGGCGACGCGAGCCATCTCGCGCAGCACCGGCAGGGGCTCGAGGAAATGGTGGAAGGCGAAGCGCGAGGTGACGATCGAGAACGACGCGTCCGGCCACGGCAGCGGCAGCACGTCGCCGAGATGCCAGGTGACGTTCGTCAGGCCCTGCTGCGCGGCGTGCGTGCGCGCGCGGTCGAGCATGGCCGGCGTGATGTCGATGCCGGTCGCGTGGCGCACGACGCGCGCGAACGCGGCGACCACGAGCCCCGGCCCGCAGGCGACGTCGAGCACGGTGTCGTCGGGGCCGGCGCCGCTTGCCTCGACGATCAGCTTGAGCGCGGCCTCGTCACGGATGCCGGGCGCCGTGGCGAACGGCGTCGCCTGGCGCGTGAACTGGTCGAGGATCTCGTCCCGGTGCTCAGAGGGTTTGCTTGTAGGCATGACCGCCCTTCATGATCACTTTCAAATTGTCCTGGATCTGGAACACGCGGAGGTTCCGGAGGGGATCGCCGGCGACGACGATCAGGTCGGCGTACTTGCCGCGCTCGACGGTACCGATCCGGTCCGACATGCGGAAGAGCGCGGCGTTGACCTTGGTCGCCGACAGCAGGACTTCCATCGGCTTCATCACCTGCGCCTTCAGCTCGAACTCTACCGCGCGCTGGACCATCATGTCGCCGAGCAAATCCGACCCGGAGCCGATCTGACAGCCGGCGCGATACGCGTAGGTCAGGCCCTGCACGGACTGCTCGCGCGCCAGGTTGATCTTCTGGATCTGATGGTCGCCGATCCCGTAGCGCTTGCCCTCGCGATAGATCATCTCGTACGTGATCATCGTGGGGACCAGGAACGCGCCGGCGTCCTTGATCGCCTTGGCGGCGGCCTCGCGGATCAGGTTGCCGTGCTCGATCGAGCGCACGCCGGCCTCGATCGCGTTGCGCACGGCGGTGTCCGAGTACGCGTGCGCCAGGACGTACTTGCCGACCGCGCGCGCCTCCTCGGCCGCTGCGCGCATCTCGGCGATCGTGTACTGCGTGGTGTCGAGCTCGTCGGACGGCGACATGGCGCCGCCGGAGGCCATGATCTTGATCTGGTCGACGTCGCGACGAAGCTGCTCGCGGACCGCCTTGCGCACCTCGGCCTCGCCGTCGGCGATCGAGCCGACCATGCCGATGCAGCAGTCGATCGGCTCGATCCACTCCGCGCGCCGGCGCTTGTCGCCGTGGCCGCCGGTCTGGGAGATGTAGTTGCCGGAGACCAGCATGCGCGGGCCGGGATAGATGCCCTCGTTGATCGCTTCGCGGAATCCGTAGTCGGCGCCGCCGGCGTCGCGCACGGTCGTGAAGCCCTGCATCAGGCACTCTTCGGCGCGGCGCAGCGCCTTGGCGGCCAGGAGGCTCGGCGGCAGATACCGATGCTGGTCGGTGATGTTGCCCTCGACGGCGCAGATGTGGACGTGCGCGTCGGTGAGCCCCGGCATCAAGGTCGCGCCCCGGCAGTCGAGCGTCGTCACCGGGCCGGGCAGCGGCCCGACCTTCCCGTTCGGCACGACCTCCTTGATGCGATCGTCTTCCACCACGACCGCGGCGCCGGGCATCGGCTCGGCGCCCGTGCAGTCGATCACCACCGCGTTGGTGAAGACCGTCAGGCTCATCGCGGCGTCACCTTCGCCTCGTACATCCACACCTTCTCGTCGGCGCGCGGCGTCCATTCGATCTGGCTCGTCACGCCGTAGAGGTCGTGCTGCTGCCACAGGAACACCCACGGCGCCTCGTCCCGCACCAGGCGCTGCAGCTCGGCGTACGCCGCCGCCCGCGCCTTGGGATCGAGCAGGGTCTGGGCGCGCAAGATCTTCTCGTCGAGCGTCTTGTTGTTGCCGTACGACGAATAGGTCTGATCGGCGAGGAAGAGCGGATGCATCGTGGCCTCGGCGTAGAGGGCCGGGCCCCAGCCGAGGAAGAACATGTCGCCGGTGTTCCGGTTCTTGATCTTGTCGAGATGCGTACCCCACTCGTTGACCACGACGTTGGTCTTGATGCCCAGCCGCTGCAGCTGCGCCGCGATCGCGAGCGAGACGTCCTTGTCGAGCGGATAGCGTCCGGAGGGCGTGTCGAGCGTGAGCGAGAGCTTCGTCGGGTCGACGCCGGCTTCCTTGAAGAGCGCCTGGGCGCGGGCCGGGTCGTACTTGTAGCACTCGGCCGGGGAATAGTCGACGTTGGCCGGCGCCAGCGGCCCGCACATGCGCGAGGCGCGCCCCTTGAGCACCTGCTTGATCAGCTCCTCGACGTCCACCGTGTGGTTCATCGCGCGGCGCACGCGCACGTCCTGCATCGGGCCCGGCTTGAGGTTCACGAGCGCGAGATAGTTGATGCGCGAGGACACCGTCGCGCGAAGGGTCGCGCGGCCGCTCTTCTCGATCGCCTCGACCGCGTGCGGCGGCACGTCCTTCATGATGTCGATCTCGCCGGAGAGCAGCGCGGCCATCCGCGCGCTGAACTCGGGGATGAAGCGGAAGGTCACCCGGCTGGCGTCGGCCGGGCCCTGCCAGTAGTCGGGATTGCGGTCGAGCACGAGGCGCTCGTCGCGCCGCCACTCGACGAAGCGGAAGGGGCCGGTGCCGATCGGCTTCTCGCCGAGCTTCTGCGGCCCGAGCTCCTTGAGTGCCTTCGCCGGCATGATGAGCGAGTTGGTCAAGGCGGCGCTGTCCACCATGGTCGGCCAGGGCTTGCTCGTGACGAACCGCACGGTGAAGTCGTCGACGACCTGGACTTCTTTCACCAGGCCCCAGTACGCGGCGGCGGCGTAGTGGCTCTTGGTCGCCGGGTCGAGCGCGTAATCGATCGTGGCCTTGACCGACTGCGCGGTGAAGGGCTCGCCGTTGTGGAACTTCACGCCGCGGCGGAGCTTGAACTCCCAGGTGGTGTCGTTGACGATGCGCCAGCTCTCGGCCAGCATCGGCTTGGGCTTGTACGTCTTCGCGTCCCGGTCGAGCAGCCGGTCGTAGATGTGCTCGAGCATGTTGTTGGTGGTCCAGTCCACGATCGTCACGGCCAGCATCGTGCGCGGCTCGGCGCCGAGGCCGACGACGATTTCCTTGCCGCGGCTCTGAGCGCCGGCCGGAGCCGGCGAGACGAGTGCCACGACGACAGCGATGGTGAGCAGCGCGGTCAGACGGCGCATAGCCTCTCCTCTACGTGGTCGCAATCAGTTGAGCTCGTCCAGGGTGAGCCGAAAGCTCGGGACGAAGGTCTCCAGGAAGTAGCGCACCTCCGGCAGATCGAGCGCCTCGACATTCGCCCGGAGGCTCTTCTCGGCCTGAGCGAACTCCGGGTTGCCGGCGCCCGTCTCCTCGAGGCACTTCAGGTAGGCGCAAATCTTGTCGGCGGCCCGCACCAGGAGCCGATGCGTCTGATCGCGCGCGTCGCCGCGGAAGAACGGCTCGTAGGCCGGCTTGAGCGCGTCGGGGATCAGCCCGAAGAGCTTTTCCTTCGAGGCCGCCTCGATCGCGTGATACGCGCGGTGGATCTCGGGGTTGAACTCCTTCACCGGCGCCGGGAGATCGCCGGTCAGGACCTCGCTCGTGTCGTGGTAGAGCGCGAGCGTCGCCGCCCGCTCGGGGCTCACGTCGCCGCCGTAGAGCCGGTTGCGAATGATCGCGAGCGCGTGGGCGATCTGCGCGACGCGCAGGCTGTGCTCCTGGATGTTCTCGGGATACGTGCTGTGCATGAGTCCCCAGCGCCGGATGAACTTCATCCGCGACAGGTACGCGAAGAAGTGGCTGGTCGCCATGCCGCCGCCGCGCCGCTCAGACCCTGAGCTTGGGATCGAGCGTATCGCGCAGCCAGTCGCCGAGCAGGTTGACGCCGAGCGCGGTGAGCGCGAGCGCCGCGCCGGGGAACGCGGCGAGCCACCAGGCGACGTAGAGGAAGTCGCGGCTCTCCGAGAGCATGCTGCCCCAGGCCGGCGTCGGCGGCTGCACGCCGAACCCGAGAAAGCTGATCGCCGCCTCGGCGACGATGAACGACGAGAACTGCAGACTCGCGACCACGACGATTGACGGCGCGACGTTCGGGAGCACGTGGCGGAACATGAGCCGCATCCGTCCCATGCCGAGCGCCGAGGCCGCCTGGACGTAGTCGCGCTGCTTCACGGAGAGGACTTCGCCGCGCACCACGCGAGCATACACGACCCATCCGGCGGCCGAAAGGCTGAGGATGATGTTGCGCAGGCCCAGGCCGACGATCGCGTTGATCGTCATCGCCAGCAGGATGAACGGAAACGAGAGCTGCACGTCGACGATCCGCATCAGCACCGTCGAGGGCCAGCGCTCGACGAATCCGGCGACCAGGCCCAGCAGCCCGCCGACGATTGCGGTGACGACGACCGTGCAGACGCCGATGAACAGCGCCAGCCGCGCCCCGTACAAGAGCCGCGCGAGAAGATCGCGACCGAGCTGATCGGTGCCGAGCGGATGGCCCGGCGCGCCCGGCGGCTTGAGGCTCTGCCCGAAGTCCGTGCGCAGCGGATCGTGCGCGGCGAGCCACGGCGCGGCGACCGCCCCGAGGAGCGCGCCGAGCGTCAACGCGATGCCGAGCCACTTTTTCATTGAACAGCGCACGGGCACCCGGGCTTCGCCACGCCCGTGCCCCGCCGCAACAGCTCGCGGCAGCTATTCAGTCGCACGACCTGAGCCGCTCTCGACCGCATGCTCATCGCAGCCGCACGCGCGGGTCGAGCCAGCCGTAGAGGAGGTCGACGGCGAGGTTGATCAGCGTGTACATCAGCGAGATGAAGAACACCGCGGCGAGGACGACCGGGAAATCGCGATTGAGGAGCGCCTGGACGGTGAGTCGCCCGAGGCCGGGCCACGCGAAGATCGTCTCGGTGATGACGGCGCCGCCGAGGATCTGTCCCGCCTCGAGCCCTGCGAGCGTGACGATCGGGATCGCCGAGTTGCGCAGCGTGTGCTTGCCGATCACCCGGCCCTCGGCGAGCCCCTTGGCGCGCGCGGTCAGGATGTAGTCCTCGCCGAGCACCTCGAGCACCGCCGAGCGCGTGAGCCGCGCGATACGCGCCGAGTAGAACGCGGCGAGCACGACGGACGGCATCACGAGGTGCGCGAGCCCGCCCATCCCGCCGGTCGGCAGCCAGCGGAGCTGGACCGAGAAGAAGTAGATCAGGAGGAGACCGAGCCAGAAGCCGGGCGTCGCCTGGCCCAGCACGGTCGAGATCGTGCCGACGTGGTCGAGCACGCTGTCACGGCGCACCGCCGACACCACGCCGAGCGGGATCGCGACGATCACGGTGAGTAGCAGCGAGGTGCCGGCCAGCAGTAAGGTGGCCGGCAACCGCTCGAGGACGAGACCGAGCGCGTCGCGCCGGTAGCGGAGCGACTCGCCGAAGTCTCCGCGCATCGCGCCGCCGACAAAGCGCGCGTACTGCACCGGCAACGGATCGTTGAAACCCAGGCGCTGACGGAACTCGTTCACGTCCTTGGTCTGGATGTCCATCGGCATGAAGAGCAGGACGGGATCGCCGGAGAGTCGCACCAGGAAGAACACCGCCGAGAGTGAGAGAAAGACGACGAGCGCGGTTTGCGCGAGGCGGGACACGACGTAGGCCCGCATGGGCCTACAGTTGTATCACGGGGCGACGCGCGAGCCGGCGGGCGGCCGGCGCTCAGCAGGCGCGCTCGGGAACCCAGTACGGCTGGTAGTAGCCCCAGGCGTAGGTGCGAGGCTCGTAGTGCGCCTCGATCCACGCCGCGTCATAGTTGTAGTAGCCCGGTACCCACTCGTGGCTGACGTAGCGCTGCGGCACCCAGGTGTAGTTCCAGTAGCCAGGGACCACGCAGCGCTGCGGCGCGGCAAAGAAGATCGGCTGCGGAATGACGATCACCGGCGGCGCCGGACGATGGCGGCCGTTCGGCTTCTGGACGGCGTTCGGCTTCGTGTAATCAATGTGGCCCTGCGCCGCGGGGTAGTGGTGGATGTGCCCCTGCGGAATCTCGCCGCTTCTGATCGACAAGGTCGTGTCGGTCGCTTCGGCGACCGGAATTCCGGCAACCAGCAGGGCGAGCACGAGACCGACCACGAAGCCCACGGCGATGTCCTCCTTCTCAAGCTCTATACGGTTCGACTCGGCCGGGCGGTTCTTCATTTACCTCGATGCCGGCCGCGGCGCGGTTACTTGGGGGGGATGCGAGCTTCGACGCCGGCCCAGACCAGCTCCGCCCAGCGCGCGTAGCCCAGGTCGGACGGGTGATAGCCGTCCGACCACACGAGCTCCGGCCTCAACGGGAGCTCGAGCCGACTGGCCGTGTAGAGATCGACGAGCTCGGCCCCGTGCGCGCGGCCCAGACGCTCGATGACTTCGTTGAAGGCGACGCTCTGACGGCCGACGGCTTCGCGCGCTTTGCTGCGGCTGAACCGCGGGGTCGCCGCGAGGTCGGGAATCAGGTTCACGACGATCACGGCCGTCGTCTCGTTTCCGAGGCGTCCGAGGATCGCGTCGAGTTTCTCCTCGTACGCGCGCACGGTGACCCGCGTCGTGATGTCGTTGGGGCCGATCGAGAGCGTGACCAGATGCGGCCGCTGCGCGACCGCGCGATCGAGCTGGCGGCCGAGCACGTCCGCCGACGTCGCGCCGCCTCGACCGAGGTTGCTCACTCGAGCGTTCGGGTACACCGCGCGGAGGCGCTGGTACAGCCGGCTCACGTAATTGCGGTCGGGGCTGGTCGCGCCGACGCCCTCGACCGTGCTGTCGCCGAGGGCCACGTACACGATCAAGGCGGTGCGGTCAGCCGGCAAGACGCGCGGGCCGTCGGGACGAACGTTGACGCCGTCGGGACGACCCGTGGCGCACGCCGCCGCGAGCAGCGCGGCGAGCACCGTGAGGCGTCTCACCAGCTCGACGCTTCCTCGAGGGTGCGGCGATACCAGGGCGCGTCGGGGAAGGTGATCGGCCGGATCGCGGGAAGCGTCACGCCGGCCTCGCGATAGGCGCGAACGAATTCGCGTCCGGCGTCCGCCTTGCCGACGGCGCCGACCGCGCGCGTCAGCGCCTCGGCGACTTCGCCGCTGCGATCGAAGGCGGCCAGCTCCTTGTCGAGGCCGCTGGCCTCGAGCATCGCCCGGTAGAAGGGCAGGGTGAGATAGCGGGCGAGCTCGCCGCGAAACGCGGTCAGGGCGACGGGCGCGTCGTCCGCAATCGCGAGCGGAACGGCCGCGACGACCTCGTAGCCTGCCAGCGTCTTGCCGGCGCGCGCCCGCCCGCGCTCGAGCGCGGGCACGGCGACGGTGCGGACGTAGTCCGGCGAGCACAGCCACAGCACCACGCCGTCGGCGATCTCGCCGGCGAGCTCGAGCATCTTCACGGACAGCGCGGCGAGATAGATCGGCGGCGTCGGCGGCCGCTCGGGAAGTGCCAGGCTCCAGTTGACCTTGTAATGCCGGCCGTCGAACGCCGTGGCGCCGCCGAGCGCGCCGCGCAGGACGCCGACGTATTCGCGCATGACCGCCAGGGGCTCGCGCAGGCTGAGCCCGAGCGAGGCTTCCATGCTGACCCGATGGCTGACGCCGATTCCGAGCCGGAAGCGCCCCGCGCTGAGCTCCGACAACGTCAGTGCCGCCTGGGCCATCGCCACGGGATGGCGCGGGTAGATCGGCACGACGCCGTTGCCGACGCCCAGCCGTGTGGTGGCGGAGGCGTACGCCGACAGCACGACGAACGAGTCGCGTCCCGAGCCGTGAGTGACCCAGACGCTGTCGTAGCCGAGCGCCTCGGCCCGCCGCGCCAGGTCGACGCCGCCCGCCAGATCGCGTCCGGGGTTCAGGAACGCCGCGAGCCTGCGTGCCGCCATGTCAGTCCCGGATCCAGGACTCGGCGAGCGGAATCCGGGGCCGCGGCGCCCGAGCCCGCAGCGGGATCACGTTGCCGCTTCGCGTGGCGCTGGGCGCCAGGCGCAACAGGCCCTCGACCTCGGCCCGGCGGTAGAGCCGCTGGCGCTTGATGCCCTGGCGATAGCTCCTGAGCACGCCGCGGCTCACGTAGGCGTAGAGCGTCGCCGGCTTTACGCCGAGAAGGCGCGTAGCCTCCTTGACCGTCAGGTATTCCTCGCCGTTCACGCTGATCATGCGCGCGTCCGCCTCCGACGCTAACAGGCCGGGCCGGTCTCGTCCAGCGCCGACTGGCTCTGTCAATCTAAATCAACTATAATCAATAATAGTCGAGTCAGACACAGCGCGCGGCGCAGGCTGTCGGGGCCGGGCCCCGACCGGCGCGAGGCGTCATAGCGCGGATGCGGCCCACACACTGGAGGAGGCGGCGATGGAGACGGCGTGGAAGGCGGGGCTCGAGGACGTCATCGCGGCGCGGTCGGCGATCTGCCAAGTCGACGGCGAGCAGGGGCGGCTCTACTACCGTGGCTACGAGATCGGGGAGCTCGCGCACGCGCTCTCCTTCGAGCAGGTGACGGCGCTGCTGTGGCACGGTGAGCTGCCGTCAGCGGCCGAGTCGGCGCAGTTCGCCGCCCGGCTCGAAGCCGCGCGCGGTCTGCCGCCGGCCGTCGCCGACCTGTTGCAGAGCCTTCCGCGCGACACCCATCCGCTCGACGCGCTGCGGACCGCCGTGTCCCTGGCTGCCACGCGCGACCCGGACGTGCGCTCCAACGAGCCCGAGGCGAACCTGGCCAAGGCGTTCAGGCTGATGACCCTGGTGCCGGAGACGGTCGCCGCCTGGCAGCGCATCCGGACCGGCCGCGCGCCGGTCGCCGCCCGCGGCGCCGCCTCACACGCGGCGTACTTCCTCGAGCTCCTCGACGGCAAGGCGCCGTCGCGCGAGGTGGCGCGCGTGCTGGACCTCGTGCTCACGCTTCACGCCGACCACGAGCTGAACGCCTCGACCTTCGCCGCGAGGGTCGGCGTGGCCACGCTCACCGACCTCCACGCAGCCATCGTCGCCGCGGTCGCGACTTTGAAGGGACCGCGGCACGGCGGCGCCAACGAGGACGTCCTGGCGATGCTGCTCGAGATCGGCGAGCCGGGGCGCGCCGAGAGCTACATCGAGTCGCGGCTTGGCGCGCGCGCCGGCCTGTCCAGGCAGGAACGCGGCAATCCCAAGGTGCGCGTGCCGGGCTTCGGTCATCGCGTCTATCGCGTGGACGACGCCCGGGCGCGTGTGCTGCGCGGCATGGCGAAGTCGATGGCCGAGGCGACCGGCCGGCAGAAGCTCTTCGAGGTGGCCGAGCGCGTCTACGACGCGATGCGGGCGCGGACGACCTTGCCGGTCAACGTCGATTTCTTCTCGGCCGTCGTCTACGACGCGCTGGGGATCCCGCCGGACTTCTGCACCTCGATCTTCGCGGTGGGACGCGTGGCGGGCTGGTGCGCGCACGCGCTCGAGCAGTACGCCGACAACCGGCTGATCCGGCCGCGCGCCGACTATATCGGCGCCGCGCCCCGGCCGCTGCCGGCGGATCAGCGGCGGAAGACCGAGACCTCCATGGCGTCGTCGTCGAAGTCGTAGGCCCGGCTGTCGTAGCGGCCGCCGGTCCGCACGTACTCGAGATAGGGCGCTACTTCGCGACGCGCGATGCCGGTGTTGTCGGCGACGATCACGGCGCCGGGCGAGAGCTTGGGCTCGAGCTGCCGCAGGTAGTCGAGATAGTCTTCTTTCTCGGCGTCGATGAAGGCGAAGTCGAAGCGGCCCGGCAGCAGCGGGATCACCCGCAGCGCGTCGCCCGCGACGACCTTGACCCGCCGGGCCAGGCCGGCCTCTTCCGCGTTGGCCCTCACCAGGTAGGCGAGGAACGGGTTCGCCTCGATGCAGACCAGGCGTCCCTTCGGCGGCATCGAGCCGGCGATCAGAATCGCCGAGTAGCCGAGCAAGGAGCCCAGCTCGATCCCGCGCGTGGGCTTGTGACGGTCGAGCAGTCGGCGCAGCACGCGTCCCTTGGCCCGTCCGACGTTGGGAATGTGCCAGCGCGTGGTGGCGCGGTCCATCAGCGCCAGCATGCGCCGCGCCTGCTTCGTCACGCGCGCGCGACCGGGACGCGACCGGCGACAGTGTCGGGCACCGGGTAGCGCCGCGTCGACTTGCCCGCCTTCACGATCTGTCCGGGCAGGGCGCGGCCGACGATCTCCTGAACTCGGCGCGACACCGCGATCAGCCGATCGAGATCGATTCCGGTCTCGACCCCCATCGCTGACAGACAGTGCACCAGGTCCTCGCTGCACACGTTGCCCGAGGCGCCCGGCGCGAACGGACAGCCGCCGAGGCCGCCGATCGAGCAGTCGAGGTTCGTGACGCCATACTCCATCGCGGCCAGGATGTTCGGGATCGCCATCGCCCGCGTGTCGTGCGTGTGCAAGGTCCACTCGATGCCCGGAAACTTCGGCACGAGGTGCTCGAGCACGCGCGCGACCTGGCGCGGGTTCGCCATGCCGGTGGTATCGGCCAGGCCGACGGCGCGCGCGCCCATGTCGGTCAGCCCCCGCACCACGCTCTCGAGCTGCCCGATGGGCACGTCACCCTCGAACGGACACCCGAACGACGTGGAGATGCCGCAGGCGACGGGCACCTTCGCGCGCTCCGCGACCTGCATGACCGCGCGCAGCTTGTCCATCGACTCGGCGATCGTCATGTTCACGTTGGCGAGATTGTGGCTCTCGCTCGCGGAGACGACCGTGTGGATCGCGTCGACGCCGGCGTCGACCGCGCGCACGGCGCCCTTGTCGTTGGGCACCAGCGCCGCGTACCTGGTACCCGGCCGCCGCGTGATGCCCGCCATCACCTGCTCGGCGTCGCGCAGCTGCGGTACGACCTTCGGGTGGACGAACGAGGTCACCTCGATCCGAGGCACACCCGCATCCGACAGGAGATTCACGACCTCGATCTTCTGCTCGGTCGAGATGAAGTCGGGCTCGATCTGGAACCCGTCGCGGGTCCCTACTTCGCAAATCGTCACGCGCGCCGGCAGCTTCATGGACGCCTGCTCCCCCCGATTGTGATTAGTAGCTCCGCGGCATCCCGAGGACGTGCTCGCCGACGTAGGCGAGGATCAGGTTGTTGTTGATCGGCGCCGTCTTGTAGAGCCGGCACTCCCGGAACTTTCGCTCGACGTCGTACTCCTCGGCGTAGCCGTAGCCGCCATGACAGTCGATGCAGGCGTTGCCGGCCTCCCAGGCCGCCTCCGCGCCGAGATACTTGGCCATGTTGGCCTCGCCGCCGCACGGCTGGCCGGCGTCGAAGAGCGCCGCCGCCTTGTCGCGCATCAGCTGCGCCGCGTCGGTCGAGACGTGCGAGCGCGCGATCGCGAACTGCACGCCCTGATTGGCACCGATTGGCTTGCCGAAGATCACGCGCTGGTTCGAGTACGCCACCGCTTTCTCGATGAACCAGCGCGCGTCGCCGAGCGAGTCGGAGGCGACCAGGATGCGCTCGGCGTTCATGCCGTCCAGGATGTAGGAGAAGCCCTTGCCTTCCTGGCCGATCAGGCTCGAGGCCGGGATCTCGACGTTGTCGAAGAAGAGCGCGTTCGTCGAGTGGTTCATCATCATCCGGAGCGGCCGCACCTCGAATCCCTTCAGGTCGCGGATGTCGATCAGGAACACCGACAGCCCGTCGGTCCGCCGCTTCACCTGATCGACCGGCGTCGTGCGCGCCAGCAGCAGCATCAGATCGGACTGGAGCACGCGCGAGATGAAGATCTTCTGGCCGTTGACGACGTAGCGGTCGCCCTTGCGGATGGCCGTGGTCTGAAGCTTCGTCGTGTCGGATCCCGAGTTCGGCTCGGTCACGCCGAAGGCCTGCAGCCTGAGAGCGCCCGTCGCAATCTTCGGCAGGTACTCGCGCTTCTGCGCCTCGGAGCCGTGACGGAGCACGGTGCCCATGATGTACATCTGGGCGTGACACGCGCCGGCGTTGCCGCCCGAATAGTTGATGGTCTCGAGGATCAGCCCGCCCTCGCGGATGCCGAGCCCGGCGCCGCCGAACTCCTGAGGAATCAGCGCGGCGAGGTAGCCGGCCTCGGTGAGCTCGGTGACGAACTTCTCCGGGTACTCGCGGCGGGTGTCGAGGTCGCGCCAGTACTCACCGGGGTACCGCTTGCAGATCTCCAGCACGCCCGCGCGGAGCGCGCGCTGCTCTTCGGTCAAGGACAGCTCGATCGAGGCCATCGTCACTTCCCCTTGAACTCGGGTTTCCGCTTCTCGTTGAAGGCCCGGACGCCCTCGAGGCGGTCCTCGGTCACGACCGTCGCATTATAGGCCTCGATCGCGAGGATCATCGCGGTGTCGAGGTCGGTCTCGGCGCCGTAGGCGATCGCCTTCTTGGCCTGGCGCACGGCGATCGGGCCGTTCTTCGCGATCGTCGCGGCGATCTCGGTCGCCTTCGCGCGCGCCTGGCCGGCCGGCACCAGGTGATTCACGAGCCCCGCGGCCTTGGCCTCGTCGGCTTTCATCCGCCGGCCGGTGAAGATCAGCTCCTTGGCCAGGGGCGCGCCAACGATGCGCGGCAGGAGCTGCGTGCCGCCGATGCCCGGGAAGATCCCGAGTGTCGTCTCCGGCACGCCGAACACCGCCGTCTCACCGGCGACGATGAAGTCCGAGAGGATCGCGAGCTCGCAGCCGCCGGCGAGCGCGAAGCCTTCGACGGCCGCGATGACCGGCACAGGACAGCGGAGCACGCGGAACGCCGCCTGCTCGAAGACCACGTGCTGCGCGCGCCACGCCTCGTCGGTCATGGCGTTGCGCTCCTTGAGATCGCCGCCGGCGCAAAACGCTTTGTCGCCGGCGCCGGTGAACACGATCGCGCGCACGTCCGGATCGCGCTGGAAGCCGTCGAAGCAGGCGAGGAGGTCCTCGCCCATCGCGGTGTTCATCGCGTTCATCTGCTCCGGCCGGTTCAACGTCACCGTGACGACGCGCGCGTCGTCCGAGCGCGTCACCAGAAGATGGCGGAACGTCGCGGTCACTGGATGACGCCCTTTCCCTTGAGGCTTCGCACGTCGTCGAGCGTGTAGCCGAGCCAGGTCAGCACGTCGCCGCTGTGCTCCCCGAGTAGTGGCGGAACGCGCCGCACGGCCGGTCGCACGCCGTCCCAGGTGAGCGGCAAGCCGACGCTCCGATAGTCGGACAGGCGCGGATGGGGCGCGCCCACGATCGCCCCGCTCTCGCGCGTCTGAGGCTCCTGGAGCATCTGATCGACGCTGAGGATCGGGGATGCCGGCACACCGGCCGCGCGCAGCGCCGCGACGAGCTCAGCTGCCTTGCGCTCCCGCGTGCGAGCCGAGAGCACCTCGACGAGCGCGATCCGATTGCTCACGCGCGAGGGATTGTCCTTGAACCGAGGGTCGGCCGAGAGCTCGGGGCAGCCGAGTGCTGCGATCAGTCTCGCGAACAGCGCGTCCGAGCCGGCGCCGATCATCGCGAAGCCGTCGGCGGTCGGGAAGGCCTGGTAGGGCGCGATCATCGCGGTCCCAGACCCCTGCGGCTGCGGGACCACGCCCGAGCCCATGTAGCCCATGGCGTGATACGACATCCACATCAGCGCGGTCTCGAACAGCGCGGTCGTCACCTCGACGGCGCGTCCGGTCGTGTCGCGCTGGCGGAGCGCGGCCACGATGCCGAGCGCGCCCCACATCCCCGTGCCCATGTCGATGATCGACGTCCCGACCCGGGCCGGCTCCTGCTCGGGGTGGCCGTTGACCGACATCAGGCCGCTGTAGGCCTGCATCAGCGGGTCGTATCCGGGCAGGTGGCTCAAAGGCCCGCGGGCGCCGAACGCGGTGACGGAGCAATAGACGATCCGCGGATTGATCCGGGCTGCACCGGCGAAATCGAGCCCGAGCGCTTCGATCGCCCCCGGGTGGAGGCTCTGGACGAACACGTCGGCGCGGCCGACCAGGCGCTGCAGGATCTCGAGCCCGCCGGGCGACTTGAGGTCGAGCGCCAGGCTCTTCTTGTTCCGGTTCAAGGACATGAAGGTGGCGCTCTCGCGGCCCCAGTAGGGCGGCGCCCAGGCTCGCGCGTCGTCCCCGCGACCGGGGCGCTCGATCTTGATCACTTCGGCGCCCATGTCGCCGAGGGTCTGGGTGCAGAAAGGCCCGGCGACATTTTGGGTGAGATCGGCCACGACGATGCCTTCCAAAGGGTGCGCCACGGTCAGGAGTCTATCACCGCTAAAGCACGACAAACCGGGCCTCTACGGACACTTCGGGCGGCTTCCGGGGTTTTTGACAGGTTCCGGGATCACCGCGATAGAATCGAATTCACCCCATGGCTCTGAACGCGGAGGACTTGGCCAAACGTCTGGAAGCACTCGGTGAGCGGGTCAAGGGTCTCGCCTCCGCCCTCGGCCAGGCGGCCCACCAGCTTCAAGCCTCCGGCGCGCTACCCCCCGAGAGCGTCGTCGACGAAATCGCCAAGGTCCGTACGGACTTCTCGGACGTACGGCACCGCGTTCTCGAGGCAGCTCGCTCGCTGTCGATCAACGTGCCGGCGATGGCAGAGATCGACGGTCCCAAGGCGCTCGAGCCCCTGCTCGCCATCGTCGTCCAGGCCATCGCCGCCGAGGAAAAGAAAGCGGCTCTCAGCGAGGCCCGCTCCCGCGTGATGACGGTCCTGGACAGGGTGCTGACGATCAGCCACACGGACGGTCCCAACTTCGCGGCGCTGGTCAGTTGCCTCGGCAAGGCCAAGGAGATTCGCCAGGCCGCTCAGGACCCCAAGGCGTACGAGGCCGAAAACGCCCCCGCCTTTCTGGACAGCATCCCCGCCTTCGCCGCGCTGCTGTCGATCATCGAAGGTCGCGACGCGCTCGACGACGAGAAGTTCGCGGTCCTGGACGAGGCCGTGACCGGGGCGTTCGGCAGGACCCTGGCTGTCGCTGCGGCGCGCGGCAAGCTGGCGATCGGCGCCTCAGCGCCAGCGAGCCAGCGGCCCGCCGCGCCCGCTGCGAAGGAGCCCGCGCCGCGTGTGGCGGCCGCCGCTGCCGCCCCGCCGGCGCCGCCCGCCCCCCCCGCGCCGTCCCGGAACATCATCACCGAGCCGCAGCCGCGTGAGATGGCTCCGTCGCGGAACATCGTCATGGAGCCGCAGCCGCGCGAGGTGGCGCCCTCGCGGAACATCGTCACCGAGCCACAGCCGCGTGAGGCGGCTCCATCGCGGAACATCATCATGGAGCCGCAGCCGCGTGAGGTGGCGCCCGCCCGCAACGTCGTCGCAGAGCCGCGCGAGCCTGCTCCGCCGCGCGAGTCCGCGCCGCCGCCGCAGCCCCAACCGGCCGACCAGGGAGGTGGCGACGAGGCGGCACAGTGGTGGGTGTCGGCGTGGGCGCGCTGGACGAGCTGGAAGGGCACGCTCTCGTTCACCGACGCGGTGAAGGAAGAGCTCACCAAGTACAACTACGTGTTCAGCGTGCCGATCCAGAAGAGCACGGACTACGAGGAAGGCCTGCTCGCCTACGGCTACTCGATCCTGCTCGATCACATCGAGCGCCGGTTCGCGGGATTCGTCAACAAGGCCCTCAACAGCCTCAAGACGTTCCAGCCGGGTACCGGCGACGGGCCGAAGTCGGTCGGCGCCCACCTGTACAACGTGCTCGTGACCGAGGGGCGGCTGCAGGAGATCTACCCGGAGTTCGTCAAGAGCGTGCTGCTCGCCGCCGTGCCCGAGCCCGGCGTGTGGACCCAGGCACGCATTCTCGAGTCGACGACCGAGACGCGGATCTTCACCCATCCGAGCAACCGCATCGGCGATCCCGAGCACAACTCGCAGCGGCTCACGCAGGAGCGGCAGCGCTTCGCCGATCATCGCTTCCCGGTCGTCGTCGCGCCGATCACCGCGCGCTTCTTCGCGATCGCCGCCGACCTGCGCGAGCCGCGCTCCATCGACGTGAAGCTGGCCGACGGGCGCAGCGACTCCGATCACGCGTGGCTGATGACGATGCCGCCGGTCGGACGCGCGGATCTCAAGTCGGAAGTGCTTCGGGCCTTCCCGGAAGGGACCTCGGTGCCGGGGCTCGGGCGGGACTACGCCACACTCTGGGTGGCGGTGTTCAATCCGGATCCGATGACTGAGAAGCGGTACGAGCTGACCTTGAGCCTCAAGCAGTCGGCCGGCGCGAAGTCGGCCAGCACCTTCCGCTCGGCTCGCAGCGCCTGACGGTCAGGACTTCGCGGGGTCGGCAGCCTTCGCTTCTGCCGCGCGGGCGGGCTCGGCGGGCTTGGGCTGGTCCGGTACGCGCGGATGGTCTCCGGGCCCGGATCGATCGAAGGGGCTCCGGCGCGGCGTGATCCCGAGCTTCGCAGCGATCTGTCCCATCGCCTGAGCGATCTCGTCCTTCTCGAGCCTCAGCAGGTGGTTCTCGCGCTTGAGGTCCTCGAGGTCCTTGTGAAGCTTGTCCACTTCCTTCTGCGCCGAGGCGCCCGCGTGGTGGTCGTTCGCTGTGAGCTCCGGCAGCAAGGCGAAGATCTGCCGGGTCTCCTCGATCCACTTCGCGACTCGCTCTCGCGCTTCGGCAGCGGAGGTCGGGTCCATGGCCATCTTCGTTCTCGCTCCTGAGACGCGGTCCCGTCGTCACACGTCACGGGCCGAAGGCCGACGGCAGCCTGCTAGCCCTTTAGAGGGTCGCTACATTTGTAGAATAGCAGCGTAGCATCGGCGTTCCGAAATTCGCAAACCGCCCCGCGAGCGGGTCAGGGCGTAGCCGGCAGGGCCAGCAAGGCCTCCATAAACTGGCGTCCCTTTTGACTATCCCAGCCCCGGGCCCCCGCGGCCCGGCCGACCAGCCGGCCCTGCCGATCGACGATGAAGACAGTGGGCGGACCCCACACCCGATAGCCCGGTCCGCTCACCTCGCCGCTTTGGTCCAGCAGCACCGGCGTCACGTAGCCGCGCTCCTTGACCGTTCGGAGAACTAGCTCGGGATCTTCTCTGATGTCGATCAGGAGGACTTCCAGCCCCTTACCGCGAAGGTCCTGGTAGAGCTTCTGGACGGAGGGCAACTCCCCCCGGCAGGTCGTTCACCACGTGGCCCAGAAGAACAGCATGACGACCTTGCCCCGGAGGTCGGCGAGCTTGACGGTGTTGCCGGACAAATCCGGGAGCGAGATGGCGGGCGCCGGCTTCGGAGACGTGTAGGGATCGACGCGCATGCTCGCGAAGTCGGGTTGGGCGAGCGCGAACGACGCGACGGGCGGCGAGACCGCCAGCGCAACAGTCAAAACCGCGGCGAGGACGAGTCGTCTCATGACGGCAGGGTATCCCACACGCTATCCCGGGCCGCTCTTTCGAGCGCGCAGCGCCTGCACGACCCGCTCGGCAGTGACCGGCTGATCGGTCAGCATGACGCCGAACGGCGCCAGCGCGTCGTTGACCGCGTTCAGAATCGCGGCGGGCGCCCCGGTCGCTCCGGCTTCCCCGGCGCCCTTGAAGCCGCCGGCGATCGTCGGCGCCGGCGTCTCGATGTGGTGCGCCTCCACCGGAGGGACGTCGGCGAAGGTCGGCACCGCGTAGTCCATCAACGTGGTCGACAGCAGCTGTCCGCTGTCGTCGTAGACGCAGTGCTCCTTGAGCGCCCCGCCGAGGCCCTGCGCGATGCCGCCCGCGATCTGACCTTCGACGAGCGCCGGGTTGACCATGCGGCCGCAGTCGTCAACGGCGACGTAGCGCAGCACGCCGACCCGTCCCGTCTCGACGTCGACCTCGACGACGGCCAGGTGCGCGCCGTTGGTGAAGGTCCACGCGGCCGGATTCGTGTAGTGCACGGTCGCTTCGAGGCTCGGCTCGACGCCGCGAAGCTCGTTCGAGCGAAAGTGAGCGGCGCGGGCGATCTCGGCGTAGCTCAGGCCTCGCGACGGGCTCCCGCGCACCGCCGCGCGCCCGCCCGAGAGCTCGATGTCGGCCGCGTTCGCTTCCAGGAGCGCCGCGGCCACCGACCGGATCCGCTCGCCGAGCGCGCGCGCCGCGAGCAAGGTCGCGCTGCCGCCGATCGGCATGCCGCGGCTGGCCCAGGTGCCTCCGCCGTACGGCACCACCGCCGTATCGCCGGACAGGACCGAGACGTCGTCGAGCTCGACCTCCAGCTCGTCGGCGATGATCTGCGAGAGCGCGGTGTGTGTGCCCTGACCCTGGTTGGTGACGCCGACGAGCGCCGTGATCGCGCCGCCGGGCTCCAGGCGCAGGGTCGCGCCTTCCTGGCCCGAGATCGGCGCGCCGCCGACGCCGTAGAACTGGGCGCCGGGTCCCGTCAGCTCGACGAAGCACGCCAGGCCGATCCCGACGTCCCGGCCGACGGCGCGCGCCTCGCGCTGCTCGTGTCGCAGCCGGTCGTAGCCCGCCACCTCGAGCAGCCGCGCGAGCGCCGCCTGGTAGCTGCCGCTGTCGAACACGTTGCCGCTGGGCGACGTGTACGGGAGATCTTCCGGGCGCACGAGATTGCGGCGCCGCACCTCGGCGGGATCGAGGCCGAGATCGCGCGCGACGAGATCGAGCATGCTCTCGGTCACGGCGGTGGCGATCGGGTGTCCGACCGCGCGGTACTGCGAGGTCACGACCTTGTTCTGGGCGACGACGCGAAGCGCCGCGTCGTAGTGGCGCAGCCGATAGGGCCCCGGCAGCAGGCGGAGGACCTGGCCGCCCTCGACTACGCTCGAGCGCGGATACGCCGAGTAGGGCCCGACCGCGGCGGTGATCGAGGCGCGCACCGCGGTCAGGACGCCGTCGCCGTCGGCGCCGACCTCGACCGCGATCGTCTGCTCACGCGCGTGGATGTCGGACAGGAACGACTCGCGCCGGCTCGCCACGAACTTGACCGGACGCCCGAGCGTCAGCGCCAGCGCGCAGGCGGCCATGTCGTCCTGGTAGACGTGGATCTTGATGCCGAAGCTCCCGCCGACGTCCGGCGCGATCACGCGCACGCGCGCCTCGCGGAGACTGAAGAGCTCGGCGAGCACGGCCTGCATCATGTGCGGCACCTGGGTCGAGATCCAGACCGTGAACGCGCGGGTCGCGGGCTCATAGTCGGCGATCAGGCTTCGCGGCTCGAGCGGCACGCCGGTGTGACGGCCGGTCGTGAACGTGCGGGCCCATACGCGCCCGGCGCTCAGCGCGCGATCGACGTCCCCGGCCGTGAGCCGCGTCTCGTAGATGACGTTGTCGCCGAGCTCGGGATGGATCAGCGGAGCGCCGGGGCCGAGCGCGGCGTCGGGCGAGAGCGCCGCTGGGAGGGGCTCGTACTCGACGTCGACCAGCGCCGTGGCGTCGTCGGCCGCCGCGCGGCTCTCGGCGGCGATCGCGACGATGGGCTCGCCGACGTAGCGCACCCGCTCGACGGCGAGCGGCAGCATCGCGCCGGTCTTCATGCCTTTGTAGTGCAGGAGCACGCCGCGATAGGGCTTGCAGAGCGAGGCGACGGCGTCGCCGGCCAGCACGCCCACGACCCCAGGGGCCCGGCGCGCGCGGTCGACGTCGATGCGGGTGAGGCGCGCGTGGGCGTGGGTGCTGCGGACGAACGCCGCGTGGACCATGCGCGGCAGGGTCATGTCGTCGACGTAGCGGCCGCGCCCGGTGAGCAGGCGGGGGTCGTCGCCGCGTTTGGCGCGCGCTCCGATTCGGCCAGCCGGCGCCGGCACGGCCGGAATCTATCACGATTGACACTCCCGGACCGGCCCCCCTATCATCGGCGCCACTCGCGCCTACAAATAACGGAGGAAGCCATGCATCGACGCCAGTTCCTGACGACCGCAACGGCCGGAGCCACCGTTCTCGCCTTCCCCGCCGTGCTGCGCGCCCAGAGCAAAGACCCGATCCGCATCGGCTTCCCACTTCCGTTGACCGGCACGTTCGCCGCCATCGCCGCCGACATGCATCGCGGCGCTCAGCTCGCCATGGAGGAGCTGAACGCGAAGGGCGGGATCATGGGCCGCAAGGTCGACGTGATGTTCCGCGACGACGAGCTCAAGCCGGCGGTCGGCGCGCAGCGGACGAAGGAGCTGATCGAGAACCAGAAGGTCGACTTCGTGGTCGGCGGGCTCGCGGCCCACGTGCAGATGGCCATCAACGAGCAGACGAAGGCGGCCGGCAAGCTCTACATCTCGGTGAGCCAGTCCGACGAGATCAGCGCCAAGCCGGACACGAGCCCGCTCACGTTCCACGAGGCGCTGAACCCGACGATCACCAGCCGCGCCATCGCCAGCTTCGGCATCAAGGAGCTCGGCAAGAAGTGGTGGATCGTCTACGCCGACTACGCGTTCGGCAAGCAGAACAACGCCGTGTTCGCCGCGGCCGCGCCCAAGCTCGGCGGTACGCTGCTCGGGAGCACGCCTTATCCGCTCGGCAAGCCCGAGTTCTCGGCGCACCTGCCGAAGATCCAGGCGGCGAAGCCGGACGTGATCTACGCCGTCACCCCCGGCGCCGATGCCGTGCCGTTCTTGAAGCAGGCGATCAGCTTTGGCCTGAAGAAGGACGCGAAGATCGTGGTGCCGCTGCACTTCCTCGACTACACGAAGGAAGGCGGCGCCGAGGTGTGGCAGGACATCTACGGCGCCACCCATTTCTGCCACGAGCTGGCCGAGACCTTGCCGCAGGCCAAGCGCTACGTCGAGGCGTACACGAAGAAGTTCAACCGGCCGCCCGACTCGTACTCCGGCTACGGCTACAGCGGCATCATGGAAGTGGCGCGCGGCGTCGAGCTGGCGAAGTCGACCGACTCCAACGCGGTCGCGAACGCGCTCAGGAAGAACCGCGAGTACGACCACTACAAGGGCAAGCAGTACTGGCGCGCCTGCGACAACAAGTCGTTCCAGGATCTGTGGATCCTCAAGGTCCGCACGCCGCAGCAGGTGAAGGGCGAGTGGGGCTTCTTCGACATCGTCGGCAAGGTCGCGGCCAACGAGGAGCTCGACCGGACCTGCGCCGAAAAGGGCCACGCCTAGCCGCGTGCTCGACATCCCGCTCTCGGCACTCGCCGCTCAGGCCTTCACCGGCCTCGTGCTGGGCGGCATCTTCGTGCTCATGGCCATCGGTCTGAGCCTGATCTTCGGGCTCATGACGGTGGTGAACTTCGCCCACGGCTCGTTCTACATGCTGGGCGCGTACGTCGCGTTCTCGCTGATGAGCCTGACCAAGAGCTTCTGGGCGGCTCTGGTCCTGGCGCCCCTGGTGGTGGGCGCGCTCGGCTTCCTGGTCGAGCGCTTTTTGATCCGGCGGCTCTACGGCCGCAGTCCCGATGACCCGCTACTCTTGACGTTCGGGCTGTCGCTCGCGATGGTCGAGGGCGCCAAGCTCATCTGGGGCAAGATTGGTCTCACGGTCGACCCACCCAAGCAGCTGGCCTCCGCCGTCGACCTGGGGTTCATGAATTTCCCCGTCTACCGGCTGTTCGTGATCGCGGTGACCGCCGCCGTGCTGATCGCGCTGTGGCTCTTTCTCGAGAAGACCAGCATCGGGCTCATCATCCGCGCCGGCTCACGCGACGCGCTGATGGTGCGAGCGCTGGGCGTCGATCTCAACCGGATCTGGCTCCTGGTCTTCGGGATCGGCATCGCCATGGCCGGCCTGGCCGGCGTGCTGGCGGGCCCCATGCGCGGCGTCTACGCCGAGATGGGCGTCGAGATCATCATCGACTCGTTCGTGATCGTGGTGGTCGGCGGCATGGGCAGCTTGCCCGGGGCGATCATCGCGGGGCTGCTGATGGGTGAGATCGTCAGCATGACGACGTTCTTCGCACCCAAGCTCGCCGAGCTGGTCATCTTCATCGTGATGGCGGCGGTGCTGCTCGTGCGGCCGAGCGGGCTCTTCGGCGAAGCCGGCCTCGCCGAATGATCCGCGACGCGCTCCGCCCGATCGCGGCCTGGGTGTCAGCTCATCCCGTCGCGTCCTTCGTCCTCTTCTTCGCCGCGTTTCCGTTTCTGGTGCCGTACCAATCGCTCGCGACGCAGGTGCTGATCTTCGGCCTGTTCGCGCTCGGCTTCAATCTGCTCTACGGCTACACCGGACTTCTCTCGTTCGGCCACGCCGCGTACTACGGGCTCGGCGCCTATGGCACCGGCATCGCGCTGGCCAAGCTCAAGCTGACATCGCTGTGGCTCGCGCTGGGTCTCGGGCTCGCCGCGGCGGTGATCGGCGGCGCGCTGATCGGCTTCTTCTGCCTACGCCGGCGCGGCATCTACTTCGCGATGCTGACCTTGGCCTTCGCGCAGATGCTCTACTTCATCGCGTTTCACGCCGCCGACCTCACGGGCGGTGACGACGGGCTTCGCGGCATCCCGCTGCACCCGCTCGGCCTGCTCGGCTGGTCCGTGTCGCTTCGCACGCCGCTGGCCTTCTACTTCTTCGCGTACGTGCTGGTCGCGCTCGCGGTGGCCGCGCTCAAGCGAATTCTCGATTCGCCGTTCGGCGCGGTGCTGCAGGCGATACGCGAGAACAGCGATCGTGCCGTGGCCTGCGGCTACGACATCAACCGGATCAAGCTGCTCTCGTTCGTGTTCTCAGCCCTGTTCGCCGGACTGGCCGGTGCGCTCGACGCGCTCCGGCTCACGGTCGTGCCCGTTGATTCGCTTTACTGGAGCACCTCGGGCCAGGTCGTGATCATGACTCTGCTCGGCGGCGCCGGCACGTTCTTCGGGCCGTTCGTCGGCGCCGCGACGTTCCTGATCCTGGCCGACCGCCTGAGCATCGTGATCGAAGCGTGGCCCATCGTGATCGGCGTGATCTTCATGGCCTTCGTGCTGTTTCTCCCGCGCGGTATCTGGGGCACATTGACGGCGCGGGGGACTTCGTCATGAGCCAGGTGCAGCAGGCGGTCGTCGACGTCGCCGAGCGGCTGACGCGGGAGCGGATCGCGCCGCGGTCGGCCGGATACGACGCGGCCGGCGCCAACCCGGTCGAGAGCTGGCGCGACCTCTGGCGCGAAGGGCTCCTGGCCGGCGCAATTCCCCGGAGCCACGGCGGGCTCGGGCTCGACATGGCCACGTACGTCGCCGTCATCCGCACGATCGCGCGCGGCTGCGCCAGTACCGCGATGACCGTGCACATGCACTCGACCGTCATGCGCTTCATCGATGCGGTCGGCACTGCCGAGCAGAAGCGCCGGTACTTCGACGAGGTCGTCCGGCACGGCAAGCTCTTCGGCAGCTGGGGCAGCGAGCCCGCGGTGAGCCTCTCGCGGACGTTGCTGATGGAGACCGTGATCCGGCGCGACGCGTCGGGCTACGTCATCGACGGCGTGAAGCACTTCTGCACGATGGCCCTGGGCGCCTCCTACTACATGATCTGGTGCGCGCTCGAGGGCGGCACCGACATGGCGAAAGCGCTCCAGCTGGCGCTGGTGCCCGCGGACTCGCCCGGCATCACGACCGACGGCAAGTGGGACACGCTCGGCATGCGCGCGACCTTCAGCCCCTCGGTCACGTTCACCGGCGTCCGCGCGCCCGAGGACGGGTTGCTCGGCGATCCAGGCGCCGCGGTGACGGTCGGCGTCATCGAGAGCTTCGCGCTCGGTTACGCCGCCGTCTATCTCGGCATTGCCGAATCGGCGCTCGCCTTCGCGCTCGACTACGCGAAGAAGCGGGTCGTCAAGCCGGAGAACGTCGCGGTCGCGACCGATCCGACTGTGCAGCGCCACGTCGGCGAGCTCGCCGTGCAGCTCGACGCCGCGGCGCTGGTGCTGGCCGACTCGGCAGCGCGCTGGGACGGCGCCGATCTCGGCGAGCTCGGTCCGCTCGCGAACCGCGCCAAGTATCTCGCGACCGAAGTCGGCCTGCACGTCACGTCGAAAGTGATCCAGGTCGTCGGCGGTCGCGGCGCGTACAAGGACTTTCCAGCGGAGCGAGCGTTCCGCGATCTGAGGACCTGCACCTTGATGCCGCCGACCGTCGATCGCATGCTCGAGGCCATCGGCAAAAGCGCGCTCGGCCTCGACACGGCGATGTTCAACGTCTCCGGCCGCAAGCCCCGCTGACGGCCGCCGGCCGATACTTTACCCACTGAAATACTCCATCCTCGGACTACGTCCAATGGGCCAGAAGGAACGAAAGCTAGTTGGCCCCAGAGGAGGGACCGACCATGAAAAAGGCTATTGTTACCGCGGGCTTGTTGGCGATGCTCGTTCCAGGCGCGGCGTTCGCGGGACCCGCAACCGACGCGGCGCTCGGGCTCGGCGCCTTCGCCGTCTTCAACCAGATCATCTCGGGCACGGGCGTGTTCGGCGCGGTAGTCCCGGCGCCTCGGCCGGTCTTTTACGCAGCACCTCCGGTGGCTCCGATAGTCGTGCAGCCGCATTACTACCCGGTCTACACGCCGCCGCCTGTCGTGTACCGCGCGCCGGCTCCCTATCGGCCCGTTTACCACGCGCCGGCGCGGGTGATCATCGTCGAGAAGCGCGTCGTCGTTCCCGGCCGCGGCTTCGTCCCGCCGGGTCACGTTCGTCACGGCCACGGCCGTGACTGGCGCTAGCGCCTAGCTCATTCAGAGGCGCGCCTAGCTCATTCAGGGGCGCGCCTCGGCCGGCGGGGCCCCAGCCCCGCGACGGCCTGCGGCGCGCACTACCACCGCCGGGGCCCGACCTAGATCTCGAGGAAGCGCTGCTGAACGGTCGGGTCCCGGCGGAGCTCCGCCGGAGTCCCCTCGAACTGAATCTGCCCCTGATCCATCACGTACACGCGGTGTGAAAGCGCCAGGGCGACCTCGAGGGTCTGCTCGACCAGGAGAATCGTCGTGCCGCGCTTGTTGATCGCCGCGAGGATCTCGGTGAGGTTTTGCACGAGCAGCGGCGCCAGCCCTTCGGTCGGCTCGTCGACGAGCATCACCGCCGGCCGGCTCACCAGCCCGCGCGCGATGGCGAGCATCTGCTGCTCGCCGCCCGACAGGAAGCGACCGCGGTGAGCGATGCGCTCGCGCAGCCGGGGGAAATAGCCGAACACCTCGTCCAGCACCTCGCTGCCGCCGTTCGGCCGGGCTCCGGCGATCATGCCGAGCCGCAGGTTTTCCAGCACGGTCAAGTTCGGCAGCACGCGGCGCTCCTCAGGGATCCACGCGATCCCGCGCTGCGCGACCTCGTGCGTGCCGAGCGCGGTGATGTCCTCGCCCCGCAGCCGCACGCGACCGCGCCGGGCGCGCACGATGCCCATGATGGAGCGCAGGGTGGTGGTCTTGCCGGCGCCGTTGCGCCCGATGAGCGTGACGACCTCGCCCTCACCCACCGTCAGCGACACCCCCTGCAGGATGTGCGCTTCGCCGTAGTAGGTGTGGACGTCCTCGAGGACCAGGAGGCTCACCGGCCGGCTCCGAGGTAGGTCTGCTGCACGCGCGGGTTCGCGCGGATCGCGTCCGGCGTGCCCTCGGCGAGCACCTGGCCCTGGTGGAGCACGGTGATGCGGTCCGAGATGCCCATGACCACTTTCATCTTGTGCTCGACCAGCACGACGGTGCGTCCGGCGGCGAGCTCGCGGATCAAGTGCATCGTCTCGTCGGTCTCCTCGGGGCTCATGCCCGCGGTGGGCTCGTCGAGCAGCAGCAAGATCGGGTTGGACGCCAGCGCGATACCGAGCTCGAGGTGGCGTTTCTCGCCGTGGGACAGATGCGCCGCGAGCATGTCGACCTTGTCGCCGAGCCCGACCGATTTCAAGGTGGCGACGGCGCGGTCGCGCACGTCGGAGAGCCGGTCGGCGCGCGACCAGAAGTTGAACGAGCGCGCGTAGCCCTGCACGGCGACGCGCACGTTCTCGAGCACGGTCAGATGGGGGAAGACGTTCGTGATCTGGTAGGACTTCGCGATGCCCAGCCGCGCCGTCGCGTGCTGGGGCAAGCCGGTGATGTCGGCGCCGTTGAACCAAATGCGGCCGGAGCTCGGAACCGTCTCCCCGGAGATCAGCCGGAAGAACGTCGTCTTGCCCGCGCCGTTGGGGCCGATGATCGAGAGCAGCTCGCCCCGCCGCACGGTCACGTCGACGTCGGATACCGCGAGCAGGCTCCCGTACGCGCGCGTCAGGCGCTCGGTGCGCAGCAGAACGGCGTCGGGCATAGCGCGAGATAGCACGCCGGGTTTTGCCGTGTCAAGGCACTGAGCGTGTGCTATCGTGCCGCGCGAACATGGCCTCCCACGTCGTGCCGACGAAGTGGAAGAGCGGAATGATCGAGGTCGGCGCCAAGGTCTTCGCCTACGTGCAGGCCTCGGGGATCGATCCGACCGGGGACACGGGCGTCGCCAACTCCGGGCTCATCGTCGGGCCCTCGGCGGCGGTCGCGGTGGACGCGCTGATGGTCCCGTCGATGACGAAGCGGCTCGTGACGGCCATCAAGAAGACCACGCGCAAGCCGATCGCCCAGCTCATCAACACGCACCACCATCTGGACCACACCGGCGGCAACCGGTTCTTTCGCGGCGCCACGATCGTCGCGACCGAGAAGTGCCGGGCCGAGCTCGCGCCAGGATTTCCGCCCGTGCCGCTGCTGCAGCGGTTCATGCCGAAGTTCGCCGCGGAGTTCCCGAAGCTCCAGGTGGTGCTGCCGACGGTGACGTTCGAAGACCGCATGGTCTTGCACGACGGCGAGCGCGAGATCCAGCTCTGGCACCCGGGTTTCGCCGCCCACACCGCCGGGGACGCGGTCGCGTATCTGCCCAAAGAGCGGATCCTCTTCGCGGGGGACATCGCGTTCCTCTACGTGACGCCGCTGGCGTTCCAGGGCCACGTCGGCAACTGGATCAAGGCGGCCGATCGCCTGATGCGCTTCGACGCCGACGTGATCGTGCCGGGCCACGGCCCCATCGGCACCAAGAGGGATCTCAAGCACATGCGCGACTATCTCGCGCTGGTGCGCCGCGAGGCCAAGCAGCGGTTCGACGCCGGCATGCCGGCGGAGGCGGCCGCCGCGGACATCAAGCTCGGCGTCTACGCGTCGTGGAGCGACGCTGAGCGGATCCTGCCGAACGTGATGCGCTGCTACCAGGAGTTTGGGAACGAGCTGGACCAGCCGATGGATCTGCCGCGCATGCTGGCGGGGATGGAGCGCCTGCGCGGAAGAGCCTCGTCGCACGCCTGCGTCTGATCGCCTCGTGACCTGCCGCCGCGCGATGCGCTCGGCGCGGCTCAGCTCCGGCCTGACAGCTCCTTGCGCACCAGTGCGGTGCCCGCGGCCAGCGCCGTGAGCTTCTGATTGCACATGTAGCGCGGCGACCAGCCGAAGCCGCAGTCGGGGTTCACGGTCAGCTTCTCGGCCGGGCACACCTGGAGCACGCGCCGGATGCGCGAGGCGACCTCGTCGACGGTGTCCTGGTTGAACCCCTTCACGTCGATGACGCCGGCGCCGAGCTCGCGGCCCTCACCGTATTTCTTCCACAGGTCGACCTCGCTGAGCTCGCGGCCGGCGAACTCGAGCACGAACTGGTCGGCGCGCGCCTTCAGGAGCCCCGGGAAGTACGGCTCGTACGAGCGGCTGAAGCGCGAGCGGCCGAAGCGATTGCCAAAGCAGATGTGGAAGGCGAGCTTCACGTTGATGCCGGTCGTGGCCAGGTTGAAAAGCCGGGCCATCTCCTCGCCGGACACGTTGCCGCGCGCGGGCTCGTCGAGCTGGATGAAGTCCGCGCCCGCTGCGACGAGGCCGCGAAGCTCGGCGTTGATCACTTCGGCGAAGCGCTCGGCGACGTCGACGACGCCCTTGTAGACCCCGCCGGGATGGATGCGCGAGCCGAAGGTGAGGGGGCCGGCGCAGGTCGCCTTCAGGTGCCGCTTGGTATGCGCCCGGAGGTATTCGAACTCCTTCACGATGCCGAGCCCGCCGCTCGGCGTCTCGATGCGCCCGACCGCCTCGTAGCGCGTCTGCTGGTCGTAGCCCCACGGGCCGGCCTTGCGCCGCACCGGCAAGGGCTCGATGCCCTTGATGATCGCGTAGTACGAGTCGACGTAGCCGTCGAGCCGGCGGACCTCGCCGTCGGTGATGATGTCGATCCCCGCCCACTCCATGTCGCGGATGGCGGTGTTGGCGGCGTCGTCGAACATCTCGTCCATGTCGCCCGGGCCGAGCTCGCCCTGCTCGAACGCCTTCACCGAGGCGAACCACCAGCTGGGTTTTCCGTGAGAGCCGACGACCGCGGTCGGGATCAGGGGCAACGTCATCGCGAAGGTCCTCCGATTATCCGCGAAACGCTCGCGTCGCGCCAGGCGTCCTCGGGAGCGCCGCCGAAGATGATCTCGCCGCGCTCGATGACGTAGAGCCTGGTGGTGTACTCGGGTACGTGGTGGATGTTCGACTCGGCGATCAGGATCGCACGGCCGAGTTCGGTGATCGCGGCGATGCCGGCGCTCACGGCCGGGATGATCGCGGGCGAGAGCCCCTCGAACGGCTCGTCGAGCAAGAGCATGTCCGGATCGAGCGCCAGCGCGCGCGCGATCGAGAGCATCTTGCGCTCGCCGCCGCTCATCTGCGGGCCCTTGCGTGCCGTGTAGCGGCGGAGCACGGGGAAGACACCGTAGGCTAGCTCGATGCGCTCGGCGGCGGGGCGGCCGCCGCGCCGGGTCCACGTTGCGATCTCGACGTTCTCGCCGACGGTCAGATCGGCGAAGATCCCCGAGTCTTCCGGCGCCCAGCCGAGCCCGCGCATCGCGATCTCGTGGGTGCGGCGGCCGTGGATCGGCTCTCCGCGCAACTCGATCGAGCCCGCGCGCGGCCGCAGGTAGCCCATGATCGTCCGCAAGGTCGTCGTCTTGCCCGATCCGTTGCGACCGACCAGGCACACGACCTCGCGCGCGCCCACCTCGAGCGACACGCCGCGCAGGATGTGGCTCGACTGGATGAACACGTCGACCTTCGACACGGTCAGCATGCCGGAGCCCGCGAGACGCCGGCCTTCCGGCCGACGACGGTGTCCATCACGCGCTGGTCCGCGCGAATCGCGGCGGGTGCCGCGTCGGCCAGCACCTTGCCCTGATGGAGCGCAACGATCCGGTCGGAGTAGCCGAACACGATGTCCATGTCGTGCTCGACCTGGACGATCGCCTTGAGGCCGACCCGCTTCGACGCCGCCACCAGGGTGTCCATGATCGCGGTCTTGTCGGCGGTGCTCACGCCCGACGTCGGCTCGTCGAGCAGGATGATCTCGGGCTTGAGCGCGAACGCGGAGGCGACGTCGAGGAGCTTCTTGTCCCCTTGCGGCAGCTGTCGCGCCGGCACGTGGCGCTCGTCGCCCAAACCAAAGAGCTCGGCGACCTCGAGCGCGCCTTCCTGGACTTCGCGGTCGCGCGCGAGCGAAGCGAAGAAGCGGCGCCCGCGGCCGAGCCGCGCGACGACGGCCGCTTGCAGGGTCTCGAGCACCGTGAGATCGGGAAACACCTGGACGAGCTGGAACGAGCGGGCCACGCCGAGGCGCGCCAGGCTCGCCGGCGGAAGGCCGGTGACCTCCCGGTCTCGCACGCGCACGCTGCCCGCGCTCGGCCGCGTGACGCCAGTGAGAATGTTGATCAAGGTCGACTTGCCCGCGCCGTTGGGGCCGACGATCGAGACGAACTCACCCGCGTCGACCTCGAGGCTCACGTCGTCGAGCGCGAGGAAATCGCCGTAGAGCTTGGTGAGGCCGCGCGCGCGGAGGATCACGCGCGCGCCGCAGGCACCGCGCGGCGGCGGGACACGAGGCCCAGGAGCCCCTCCGGCGCGACGATCACGATGAGGGCCAGCATGGCGCCGAAGATCAGCCGCCAGTAGGGCACGACCGACATCACCCAGTTCTGCAGATAAATGAACACGAACGCGCCGACCACCGGGCCGAAGAAGCTCGTGAACCCGCCGAGGAGCGTCATGAACACGATGTTGCCCGAATGGGTCCAGTAGGCGAGGGTCGGATCGACGTTCCCGGTCGGCGGGCCGAGCAGGGCGCCGCCGACCGCGGCGTAGACCGCCGAGATCACGAAGGCGTAGAACCGATAGCGCGTGACGCCGATCCCGAGCGTCTCGGCCTTCGTGGGATTGTCGCGAATCGTCTTCAGGCAGAGGCCGAACGGTGAGTGCACGATGCGCCACATCGCCAGCGCGGCCAGCGCCAGGACGGCCAGCGAGTAGTAATAGTACGGGCCCACCAGGTAGTCGATCTTCGGCATGGCGTCGAGCGAGAGACCGAGCAGCGACGGGCGCAGGAACGGCATGCCCTCGTCGCCTCCGGTGAGGCGATAGAACTTCAGCACGAACGTGTAGAACACCATCCCGAAGGCGAGCGTGAGCATCCCGAAGTAGATCTTCACGTAGCGCACGCAGAGCGCCGCGATCGGCGCGGCCACCAGCGCCCCGAGGGCAGCGGCCGTGATCAAGATCAGCTCGAGCGAGCGGATCTTGGCGTGCGTCGTGAGGAACGCGCCGGTATAGGCACCGAGCCCGATGAACAGCGCGTGGCCGAACGAGACCAGGCCCGTGTAGCCGAACAGGAGATTCAGCCCGAGCAGAACGACCGCGTAGGCCATGAACGGCAGCATGAGCAGCGCGTGGTAGGTCGAGACCACGAGCGGCGCGGCGGCGATCGCCGCGACGGCCAGGATGACCACGGCGGCGCCCATCACGCCTCGGCCGCGCCGAACAGGCCGCGCGGGCGGACGACCAGCACCGCGATCACGATGAGGTAGATCAGCAGCATCTCGAGCTCCGGGTACACGGAGATCGCGATCGCGCGCAGGATGCCGACGGCCAGCGCGCCCACGAAGGCGCCGCGCATCGAGCCGAGCCCGCCGATGACGACCACCGCGAAGGCCTCGACGATCAGCTCGATCCCCATTTCACTCATCGCGGCCGTCGCCGGGATCACGAGCGCGCCGCCGAGCGTGCCGAGCATCGTCCCGAGCGTGAACACCTTCGCGTAGACGCGCCGCATGTCGATCCCGAGCGCTTCGGCCATGTCGCGGTTGTCGGCGGTGGCGCGGATGATCCGGCCGAACGCGGTGCGCGTGAGCAGCCAGCCGATCGCGAGCGCGATGGCGAGGCTCGCCAGGATCACGATCAGGTTGTAGACCGGAGCCGTGGCGCCGAGGACGCGGATCTGTCCGTAGGCCAGATAGAGCCCGGCGGTCGAGCGCGGCGCCGTGCCCCACGTCATGCGGATCGCGTCCTCCATGACCAGCACGATTGCGAAGGTCATCAGCAGCTGGAAGGTCTCGTCGCGATCGTAGACGAAGCGCAGGAGCCCGCGCTCGACGACGAAGCCCACGGCCCCGACCGCCAGGCCGGCCAGCACGAGCGGCACGATGAAGAGAGCCGGCGGACCGCCGGCGCCCACGTACCAGCCGACCGCCGACACGCCCGCGTACGCGCCGAGCGCGTAGAACGAGCCGCAAGCGAGATTGAAGATCCTTTGCACGCCGAAGACGACTTGCAGTCCCGCGGAGACGAGGAACAGGATGGCGGCGTGAAAGAGGCCCCCGAGCAGGACGTTGACGACGTGGGCCGTCAGACTTTCCAGCCGGCGATCCAGTCGAAGAGCTTTGTGCCCGCGGGCTTCATCGCCTGCTTCGTCGAGATGGTCTCGATCGGGTTGATCGTGACGAAGTCGTACGCGTTCTTGTGCGTCGTGATCCCTTGATAGAAGTTGCACATCTGGACGTGGTCCTCACGCCAGCTGCGCTTGCCCGAGAGCGATTCGATCTCGAGCCCTTCCAGCGCCTTGACGACCTGCGCCTTCTCCGGCCACTTCTTGCTGGATCCGGCGGCCTTCTCGACGGCCACCTTGTACGACTCGGCGTTGAAGAACGCGTGGTCGCACTCGTAGGGCGGATACTCGTTGTACTTCGCCTTGTACTCGCGCACGAACTGCTTGAGGAGCGGGCTTGCCTTGGGGTCGTCGAAGTACATCGTGTTGTAGCCGAGCAGGAGCCCTTCGGGCGTGAATTCCTTCTTCAACGAGTCGTGCACGCCGCCGGCGGTCGTGAAGACGCCCTTCATGGTCTTGAACAGACCGACCGCGGCGGCCTGCTTCATGATGATCGTCGCGTCGCCCGACCAGAACGAGCACATCAGGAGATCGGCCTTCGACTGCTGGATGGCCGCGATGTGCGAGGTGAAATCGGTCACGCCGAGCTTGGGGAACAGCTCGAGCACGAACTTCACGTCCGGGATGTAGCGCTTCAGCACGGCCTGGTACGACTCCCAGCAGTCGTGGCCGTACGAGTAATCGTTGCCGATCCCGGCGACGGTCTTGATGCCCTTGAAGTACTTCGGCGTGAGGATGCCGGCCACGATCGCCTCGACCTCGTTGTCGACGCTCTTGAACGCCCATTTGGGATTGGGCATCGTCTCCTCGACGCCCTTCTGGGTCGTGCCGTCCCAGGAGAGCCACGGCGTGCCGAGGTCTTCCGCGACCGGTCCGAGCGCGAGCGTGACGCCCGTCGAGATGCCGCCCAGGACAGCCTCGACCTGATCTTGAAGAATGAGCTTTCTGTAGCGCTCGACCGTGTCCTTGGGATTCGACTCCTCCTCGACGACCAGCTGGATCTGCCGCCCGAGGATTCCGCCGGCCTTGTTCGTTCGCTCGGCCCACCATTCGGTGCCGCGAAGTCCCGCGGCGCCGACCGGGGCTGCCACGCCCGCTCGGATCGTCAGGACGCCGATCTTCACCGGGCCGGTCGCCTGCGCGGACACGGGTGGTCCGTCGAGCCGGGCGGCTGCGGCCGCGCCGGCTCCGGCGCCGAGGAGCTTCAGGAACTGTCGTCGTGAGCGGGGAATGGACGTCATCGTGAGGCTCCTCGTCGACACGGTCTAGGCAAGGCCCAGCCGGCGGCGTGCCAGGCGCGTGCCGGCGACCAGGCGCTTGAGCTTCTCGAACGCGACCCAGCGGGGCACCGGGAAGAACCCGCAATCGGGCACGGCCGACAGTCGCTCGACCGGAATGAACTTGGCGCAGAGCGCGAGACGCTCGGCGACGTCCTCCGGCGTCTCCATGTAGAACGACTTCACGTCGACCACGCCGCAGGCCACGTCGCGGTCGACGCCGATCTCCTTCCAGTGCTCGATCTCCGCCATCTCGCGGTTGGCGTACTCGAAGACGAACTGCTGGCACTTCGTCTCGAGCAGCGCCGGGAACATCCAGCGATACGACCGCTTACCGCGCGGGCGCGACAGGAGATTTCCAAAGCACACGTGATAGGCGATCCGCGCGCGGACGCCCTCGACGCAGGCGTTGAACATCTTGACGTACTCGCCGATCTGTCCCGGCACGATCGCGGCCGACGGCTCGTCGATCTGGATGTAGTCGGCGCCGGCGTCGACAAGCGCGCGCAGCTCGGCGTTGATCGCCGGGACGAAGTCCCAGCAGAGTGCCAGGCGGTCGTTGTCGTACGCGTCGCCGGGCCGGAGCTGGACGTGGATCGACAAGGTGACCGGTCCGGGGCAGGTCGCCTTCACGGGCTTGTCGGTCTGGGTCTTCAGATATCGAAACTCGTCGACTACGCCGAGTCCGCGCGGCACCTTGATGCGTTCGCGCGGGCGATAGCGCGGCGCCGAGTCGTACGCGTAGAGTCCGGTCTTGCGGAGCGGCTCGACCGGCTCGAGGCCGTCCATCTTCGCGTAGAAGGTCTGGACGAAGAAGAAGCGCCGCATCTCGCCGTCGCAGATGACGTCGACGCCGGCGCGCTCCTGGTCGCGGATCGCGAGCTGGGTCGCGTCGTCGAACGTCTCCTTCGCGTCGGTCTGGCCGTAGTCGCCGGCCTTGATGCGGTCGAGCGCGGTCCAGAACCAGCCCGGGAAGCCGTGGCTGCCCATGACGTGAGTCGGAATCGGCGGCAGAGAGGCGGCGGTCACGCGCTGTTGTTTATCAGAGGGCCCGGTACTTGGCAATGGCGGCACGGCATGTCACGGGTGCGGGCCGCGATTGGACGAAAGTCCGGGGCGCGTTCGAGCTTCCGTCTGCGCGAGTGGAGCGTGAGTTTGGAGCGTGAGTTCCGGAATTTGTTGGAGAAATGCGTTCGGGACCGCACGGTATGATAAGACTATCCGCCATGCAGGTGCGCTTTTGGGGCACGCGTGGGTCGATCGCCGCGCCCGGGCCGAACACGGCCCGGTATGGCGGAAACACCTCCTGCGTCGAGGTGAGGGCCTCCGACGGCACCGTGATCATCCTCGACTGCGGCACCGGCGCCCGCGAGCTGGGCCTTCACCTGGCCCAGACGATGCCGCATCCGATTCGCCTGCACCTCTTCATCGGCCACACCCACTGGGACCACATCCAGGGCTTTCCGTTCTTCGTCCCCGCGTTCCTGCCCGGCTCCGAGCTCAACATCTACGCGCCGCTCGGCTTTCAGCGCGGGCTCGAAGAGGCGATGGCCGGCCAGATGGAGTACTCGTACTTCCCGGTGAAGATGCGCGACCTGCGCTCGCGCATCCACTTCACCGAGCTCGACGAGGGCTTCTTCCGGGTCGGCGGCGTGCGGGTCGAGACGCAGTTCCTGAACCACACCGCGCCCACGATCGCGTACCGCATGACCAGCGACGGCGCGACCATTGCCTACGCGACGGACCACGAGCCGTTCTGGAACGCCTCGGGCCGGGTCTCGCAGCATCCGGGTGACGAGCGGCACATCGCCTTCCTCAAGGGCGCGAATCTCGTGATCCACGACGCCCAGTACACCGACGCGGAGTACCGCGACAAGGTCGGCTGGGGGCACAGCAGCCTCGAGTACGCGGTCGACGTCGCCCTGGCCGCCGGCGTCGAGCGCCTGGTGCTCTTCCATCACGATCCCGCGCACGACGACTCGACGATGGAGCGCATGGAGGCGGCCGCGCGTGCCCACGTCGGCCGGCGCGGTCAGGCGCTGGACGTCCTGGCGGCGCGCGAGGGTCTCGAGCTCTCGGTGCGCGGCAGCAGCGCGGTCCCGGACATGGCCGAGGCCTCCGCGCTACAGCACCGGCAGATCATCGGCGGCCGCGTGCTGCTGGTGAGCGCGAACGAGCCTGAGGTCGCCGAGATCGAGGAAGTCCTCGGCGACGACGGGCTGGTGTTCCTGCGCGAGCCCGATGTGCGGTCCGCGCTCTCGCGTGGTCCCGAGCTCATGCCCGACATCGCGATCATCGACCGTGATGTCCTCGACGGCGACGGCGACGCGGTGCTCGACGTGATGCGCGACCGGCTGGGACGGCGCAACTTTCCGATCGTCGTGCTCGCCGACAGCTCGATCCCATCCGACGCCGTGTACCGTGGCGAGGCCTCGTGGACCGACTATCTCTCGAAGCCGTTCAGCCCCCCGATGCTAAGAACCCGGGTGCGCGCGTGGCTCGCGCGGACCTTGATGGTCTTCGACCCGGTCGACCGCGCCCTTCCGCGCGGCGAGCCGACGGCGACCCTCGGCGACAGCCGAAGCCGGCGATCGAGCCTGCTCGCCGCGCTGCCGCTCTTTAGAACGCTCAGCGCCGAGCAGCGCGAGCTCCTCCTGGCCACCGCGACCGAGCAGTCCTTCACGGCGGGCCACGTGCTGATCCGCGAGAACGACCCGCCCGATCGCGTGTTCATCATCCTGAGCGGGCGGGTCCGCGTGCTCGAGGTCGCGCCCGATTCGCCGGTCGAGCTCATCGTGGGCGAGCTCGGCGAGGGCGAGATCCTCGGCGAGCTCAGCGTGCTCCGAAACCAGCCGCGCTCGGCGACGGTCGTCGCGGTCGAGCGGACGCACTGCCTCGTGATCCCCCAGACCGAATTTCTCCGGGTGCTCCAGAGCTCGGCGGAGCTGGCGGTGTCGATGCTGCGCATGCTCGCGGGCCGGCTCTACGAGACCGACCGGCGGCTGTCGCGCTTCGCCCCCGATCCGGTCACCGGACTGGCGGGCCGCCGCGCCTTCCACGACCAGTATCGGCGGCTCGCCGCCGTCGCGCGGCGCCGCAAGACCGGCGCGCTCCTGCTCATGGTCGATGTGCTGCAGCTGCGCGCGATCAACGACCGCTTCGGCTACGGCGTGGGCGACGACGTGTTGCGGACGGTCGCCGACGCGCTGGTCGAGGCCACGCGCACGACCGACCTGATCGTGCGCCACGGCGGCGACGAGTTCCTCGTGTTCTTTCCCGACGCGGCCGCCGAGGACATCGAAACGGTCATGGCGAGGGTCAACGAGAAGATCAAGGGTCTCTCGGGCAAGCGCGGGATCCCGGTCCCGATCACGTGCAGCTTCGGCGTGGCCTACGCGCAGTCGCCCCCGGAGAGCGCCGAGGATCTCTTGCGCGTGGCCGACCAGGACATGGTCCGCCGCAAGCGTCAGCCGCCTACTTCTTCTTCCGGCTCGCGAACTCCCGGATCAGCTCCCGCGCCGCCGGGCTCGTCCTGAGCGCCGCCGCGTAGCCTTCAGCTTCCCGGCCCGGCGCGCCGGACCGAATCGCCGCCACGATCTCTTTCGTGGCCGCGAGGCCGCTGCGCGGCGAGCGCGCGATCTCGCCGGCGAGTGCGGTGACGCTCGCCTCCAGGGTGGGCGGCGCGACCACACGGTTGACGAGGCCGATCCGGAGCGCCTCGGCGGCGTGGATCGTGCGGCCCGTCAGCAGGAGGTCGCGCGCGTGGCCGCCCGCCAGCACGTCGAGGAGCCGCCCGATCCCGTACGCCGGCGGAAACCCGAGCGTCACCTCCGGCAGGCCGAAGCGCGCGCGATCGGACGCCACGCGGAGGTCCTGCGCGATCGCCAGCATGAGACCCCCGCCAAGCGCGTAGCCGTCGACCGCGGCGATCGTCACCTGGGGCAGGCTCGAGAAGCGCCGCATGATCGCCGCGTGGCGCCGGGCCAGCGTCTCAGCGTCCTCGGACGACACCGTCTCCATCTCCTTGATGTCGTTCCCGGCGCAGAAGGCGCGGCCGCGACCGGCCACCACCAGAACCCGCGCGCCGTCCATCGCGGCCACGCGCTCGAGGGCGGCTTCGAGCGCGCCCGTCAGCTCGCGGTTGAGCGCGTTCAGCGCTTCCGGGCGATTGAGCCGGAGCCAGGCGACGCCGTCGCCGGCGTCAAGCTCGACGATCGGATCCGGGGCCATCGGGGCGGTGTCTGCCTAGCACGAGTGCCAGGGAGGCCGCGGCGCCCAGCGCGATGCCGGCGGCCGCGGTGGCGGCAAGCGGCCAGAAATCGGTCCTGAAGAACGGCAGCGCAAAGAACGGCGACCGGCCGGCGCTCGGCTTGATGCGTCCGTCGAGCAGGCCCTCGACGAGCTCCATCGTCTCCGCCATCAGCACCTCCGACGCCGCCCGGGCGAACACCGGATCGGCCAGCGCCGGGTGGCCGACGTAGCCCTGGCCGCCGTTCCGCAGCGGAAAGTTGGGCACGGCCTTCTCGGCCAGCGAGTAGCGTGCCGGCGGAAGCGTGCGATACGACTGGTCGACGAGATCAGGGCGGATCAGCAGCATGAGCGACGTTTCCCACCAGCCGCCGTGCGCGTCCTCGGCGAACGCGCGGCGTTCCGCGTCCGAAAGCGGCCGTCCGAGCGCGGCCTCGATCTTGTCGACGTAGCGGCCGCGCAGGAACTCCCAGGCCAGATGGCCCGATACCGACGCCATCATCACGTGGTGGCGGCGGGTGACGATCGCCGAGGCTTCTTCGAGCGCCGTGAGGTGCCCGGGGCCGCCGTGGCCGTTGGCGACGAGAATGTAGCGAAAGCCCGCGCGGGCCAGCGAGCGCCCGTAGTCCACGACCGCGTCGCGCACGACCCGCTGCCGCACGCTCACGGTGCCCACCGCGTCGAATGTGAACGAGCCGAGCGGCAGGGTGGGGGCGAGCAGCGCGGTCCAGCCGGGCCGAGCGCCGATGAGCCGCGCGCTCAGCGCCTCGGCGAAGTGGCGCGCCGCGATCGCGTCGACGCCCACCGGCAGATGCGGCCCGTGCTCCTCGAGCGGGCTCACGGTCAGGACCACGACGGTGCGCGCCCGGTCGAGCGCGTCGAGCGCGGGTGTCGACATCTCTTCCAGCAGGCGAACGCTCAAAACGAGCTTCCTTTCGTCGCGGTCAGGTAATCGTTCTTGGCGCGCTCGAGCTCGGCGATGACCGCCTGTCGCTCGGTCGTCAGCCGCCGGGCCACGTGCTCGCGGGTCAGGGCGAGTGCGCCGAAGCGCAGCCGGCTCCGCAGGCGTCCGGCGCCGACCCAGTAGCGATAGGCGATCACGCCCGAGAGCGGCAGCGAGACGAGAAAGACCAGCGCGACGGCGGGGCCGGCCAGCCGCGCGACGATCCACGTCTCGAGAAACCAGAACAGCGGCAGCGCGATCATCGCCGTCAGAAACCGCCAGGTCGCGTAATCGGTCTCCTTGCGCGACATGCGGCGCGCGACCCAGCGCGGGATCCAGTACGGCAGGAAGTTCACGGCCGCCCCGTACACGAAGAACGGGAACCCGGCGATCGCCTCCCAGCCGCGACGGATTCGCTGGCGCGCGCGCCGCCCCTCGAGCCGGGCGCGCACGGCCTCGTCCTTCACGCGGTACTCGGCCAGGAGCGCCCGGTAGCTCTGGATGCTCTGCCAGATGCGCTCGACGCGCTCGGGGTCGCGCTGCTTGAAGTAGTTGGTCGAGTCCACGATCGCGCGCGACAGCCGCACGAGATCGATTTGCCGCTCGGCGAGCCCGCGCGCTTCCTTGAGCTCCCGCACGAGCTCGTCGCGGTAGAGCTCCTGGATCGCGTTCACGAGCCGGCTCTCGTCGATACGCTCGACGTGCACGACCTCGGCCTCGATGCCCCACTGGATCGCGTCGGTCAGGGCCTCGACGGCCTTGACCGGGTCGCGGCGATACGCGTCGAGATAGGGTGTGACCGGAATAGCCGGGCCGAACGAGACGAGGACCCGGCCGCGAAAGGACTTGCGCGCGTCGAAGTTCAGCCCGACGGGGATCATGCGCAAGGCGCCCGGCCGCTCGGCCTCGTAGCCGAGCGCCAGCCGTGCGGCGCCGGTCTTGATCCGCTGCACGCGCACCTCGGCGTGCGTGGTGCCCTCGGGATAGATCGCAACCAGCCGGCCTTCGCCGAAGGCCCTGAAGCACGCCTCGAACGTGTCGGCGTTCTTCTGCATCTTGTCTGGATCGTCTTGCTTGCGGTAGACGGGAATGGCGCCGCAGGCGAGGAGAAAGCGCGCGACGAGGTGGTTCCTGAAGAGCGCGGCGGTCGCGAGGTAGTGCACCTTGCGCGGCACGGCGCCGCCGACCAGCAGCGAGTCGATGAAGTTGTTGGGGTGGTTGATGCAGAGCAGCACCGGTCCGTCGGCGGGCACGCGCTCGGGGTGGCGGACGTCGACCGAGCGGAAGAAGAACCAGAGCCAGAAGCGCCCGACCGCGCGCACGGCGCGATAGAAGCCGTCCATCGGGTCGCGCCGCGCGCCGGTGAGGGTGGCGCTCACGGAATGCGCGCGAAGCCTTCCATCAACCGTCGAGCCGTCCGGTAGACGGTGACCCGTTCGGCCCACGGACCGCCGTCGCGCGGCCGCACTGCCGCGTCGATCGGCAGCACGCCGGACGGGTGGCCGAGGCGAACATCGTGGGTCGCGTCACCCGCGCACTCGCGCACGACCGTACCGTCGATGCGGGCGGCGACGCCCAGGCACATCGCCACGGTGAGCGCGACCGCGCGGTGGCAGTTGCCCATCGAGATCACGCGCGCGATCAGATCGACCGTGTCGGCCGCATGCTTGACGCCGTCCAGCGCGGTGAACGCGGTCGGCGGCGCGACCATCGCGATCTTCGGTACCGCGGCGCTGCCGGGAATGCCCATCCGCCTGGCCGCTTCGACGCGGATCGCCTCGAGCCGCGCCGAGAGCGCCCGATCGGCGTCGATCTCCTGCGGCGTCTCGGTCCCGGCGAGCCCGACGTCCTTCGCGCGGACGAACACGACCGGATTCGTCGCGTCGACCAGCGAGGCGTCGATGCCGTCGATCGTCTCGCGCGATGCGCCCGTCGGCAGCAGACGGCCGGTGCCGGCGCCACCCGGGTCGAGGAAGTCGAGCGCGATCCTGGCGCCGCGTCCGGCGACGCCGGCCAGCTCGAAGTCGCCCTCGACGGCCGCCTCGCCGCTGTGCACCGGCACGTGCGCGACGATCAGCTTCTTCGTGTTCGTGTTGTGGATGCGCACGAGCGTCTCGCCCTCGACAGCCTTCACCAGGCCCTCGTCGATCGCGAACGGTCCGACGGACGACGAGCAGTTGCCGCAGTTGCCCTTGTAGTCCACCGTGGCCTTCGAGACCTCGATCTGCGCGAACGTGTAGTCGACGTCGGCGTCGGGATGGCTCGGAGCGCCGATGATGCACGCCTTCGACAGAGACGAGATCCCCCCGCCCATGCCGTCGAGCTGCCGCCCGTAGGGATCGGGGCTCCCGAGCGCCGCGAGCAGGATCCGGTCGCGCTCAGCGCCGGCCGGCGGCAGGTCGCCCTGGTGGAAGACGAGGCAGCGGCTGGTGCCGCCGCGCATGTAGACGGCGCGGATCTTCTTCTGGCCCATGTGACTCTCCTCAGTCGCCCGTCGTCACGCGCGACCGGCTTTGGTGTGGGCGAGGATCCCGCCGGCTAACAATATTTCGCGCTCGCGCGGCGTCAGTACGCACGAAGCGGTGAAGGTCGCACCGCTCCGCGTGTTCTCGATCCGCACCCGCTCGCCGGCCACCAGTGCGGCGCGCAAGCTCGGCAGCCTGAGCCGATCGTCCCGCTCGATCGCGGCGAAGTCGGCCGGGTCGTCGAGCACCAGCGGGACCACGCCCCAGTTGATCAAGTTCGTCCGATGGATGCGGGCGAAGGACTTGACGATCACGGCGCGGATGCCCAGGAACATCGGCCCCGTCGCGGCCGCCTCGCGCGACGAGCCCTGCCCGTACGTCTCGCCGCCCACGATGATCCCGCGGCCGGCCGCCTTCGCGCGCGCCACGAACTCGGCGTCGACGTACTTGAAGGTGAACTCGGAGATCGCCGGGATGTTCGAGCGGAACACGAGCACGGCGGAGCCGGCCGGCGAGATGTCGTCGGTCGACACCTTGTCGCCGAGCTTGATCACGACCGGCGCCTCGAGTGTCTCGGCCACCGGCTCGCCGAGCGGCACCGGCTTGATGTTCGGCCCCCGCGGGATCTCGCCGGCGCCGTCGGGCTCGACGAATCCGACGGTCGACGACGCGAAGCGCGCCGGCAAGGCGGTCGGCGACGGCGCGCCGAGCGTGCGGGGGTCGGTGATAACGCCGGTGAGCGCCGAGGCCGCCGCGACGGTCGACGAGCAGAGATAGACCGCGTCGTCCTTCACGCCGCTCCGTCCGGGGAAGTTGCGGTTGAAGGCGCGCAGGCTCTTGGCGCCGGCCGCCGGCACGTGGCCGATCCCGGCGCAGGCGCCGCAGCTCGACTCGGAGACGGTGGCGCCCGCGGCGATGAGATCGGTCAGCAACCCTTCGCGAGCCATCGTCTCGAGGATCTTGTGGCTTCCCGGGAACAGCACGAACGAGACCGACGAGTGCACGCGGCGGCCGCGCACGATGTCGGTGACCGACGCCATGTCGTGCCACGAGCCGTTCGTGCACGAGCCGACCATCACCTGCTCGATCGCCGTGCCCGCGACCTCTTCGATCGGCACGACCCGGTCGGGCGAGCCCGGCAGCGCCACCAGCGGCGTCAGCGCCGCGAGGTCGAGCGTGATCTCGTCGTCGTACGCCGCGTCGTCGTCGGGCGCCGCCGGGCGCCAGTCGTCGCCGCGCCCCAGGCGCGTCAGGAACGAGCGTGTGATGTCGTCGCTCGGAAACACGCTGGTCGTGAGACCGAGCTCGGCGCCCATGTTGGCGATCGTCATGCGCTGGGTCGCGACCAGGCTGCGAAGTCCCGGCCCGCCGTACTCGAAGATCTTGCCGGTCCCGCCGCGCACCGTCAGCCGGCGCAGGAGCTCGAGGATGACGTCTTTGGCCGTCACCCACGGCTGGAGGGCTCCGGTGAGGTGCACGCGCACAACCTGGGGCATCTGGAAGAAGTACGGGCCGCCGCCGAGCGCCACCGCGACGTCGAGCCCGCCCGCGCCGATGGCCAGCATGCCCGCCGCGCCGCAGAGCGGGGTGTGACTGTCGGTGCCGAGCAAGGTCTGGCCCGGGATGGAGAAGCTCTCCATGTGCACCTGGTGGCAGATGCCGTTGCCGGGCTTGGAGAAGATCGCGCCGTACTTGCGCGAGACGGCCTGCATGTAGCGATGGTCGTCGGAGTTGCGCGAGTCGACCTGATAGACGTTGTGGTCCGCGTAGCTCACGATGCGTGCGGGCACGGCACGCGGAAAGCCCATCGCCTCGAACTGGAGCCACGACATCGTGCCGTTGGTGTCGGTGAGCAGGAGCTGATCGATCGAGATGCCGATTTCTTCGCCGGCGACCGGCTTGCCGGCGACGAGATGGCTCTGAATCAGTTTCTGCGCGAGGCTTTGGCGCATCAGGAACGCTTGTCGACCGTCTTGAACGTGCGACGCGAGGGGCCGATGTAGTCGCCGCGGGGGCGGATCAGGCGGTTGTCGTCGAATTGCTCCACGATATTCGCGGTCCAGCCCGCGATGCGGCCGGCTGCGATCACCGGTGTGAAGAGGTCGACAGGGATGTTGAGCGAGTAGAAGAGCGGCGCCGAATAGAAGTCGACGTTGGGGATCAGCTTCTTCGCCTCGTTGATGCGCGCGTGGAGCTTCACGGCCATCTCGTACCACTTGAACTGGCCCGACTGGCGGCACGCCTCTTCGGCCATGCCCTTGAGGATCGCGGCGCGCGGATCGCCCGCCTTGTAGACGCGATGCCCCATACCCATGAACCGGCGCTTGTCGGTGAGTGACTTCTCGGTGAAGGCGTCGACGTTGGCGACTTCACCGATCTCCATCAGGGTGCGCATCACGGCTTCGCCGGCGCCGCCGTGCAGCGGCCCCTTGAGCGCGCCGACTCCGCCGGCCACGGCCGAGTGCATGTCGGACTGGGTCGAGACGATGCACCGCGTGGTGAAGGTCGACGCGTTCAGCTCGTGTTCGGCGTAGAGCGTGAGGCTCGCGTCGAACGCCTTGCTCACGACGCCGCTCGGTCGCTTGCCCGTGAGCATATAGAGGAAGTTCGCGGCGTGGGAGAGATCCGATGCCGGCCGGATCGGCTCCTCGCCGGACCGGACCCGGTGATGCGCGCAGATCGCGGTCGCCATCTGGCTCGTGAGCCGGATCGCCTTCCGGATATTCGCCGCGTGGGAGTTGTCGGTCGTATCCGGATCGCTCATGCCGAGCATCGCCACGGCGGCCTGGAGCACGCGCATCGGATCCGTCGCCTTCGGCATGAGCCGGAAGGCCTGGACGAGATCGGTCGGGATCTCGCGCGCGGCGATGAGCGCGTAGGTGATCTTGTCGAGCTGCGCGGCGTTCGGAAGATCGCCGTACCAGAGCAAGTGGCAGACTTCTTCGAAGCTCGCGCGTTGCGCCAGGTCGTCGATGTCGTAGCCGCCGTAGGCGAGGCGACCGTTCTTGCCGTCGAGGTCGCAGAGCTTGGTCTCGGCGGCGACGACCCCCTCGAGTCCCCGGATGAGCTGGCTACCTTCCTTGTCCATTCCACGACCTCTCGGGCGCTAAGATAGCTGGATGGTAGCAGGATTCCGAGCGACCGCCCACACATGCCCGGCACCACTCATAAGTGATCACGCACGGGTGCTCGACGCCATGGCGCGCTGAGGGAGGCGACGCATTGGGCTACAACCTCTACCTGGTCAAAAGCAACGGGCGGGCGGCATCCGATCAGTTCAGTCGTGAGGAGTGGGACCGCCTGCGCGCGACGCCCGAGATCCCCGACTGGGTCTATTTCGAGGACGGCGCCATCACCGTCAAGAGCCCGACGGCCGAGCAGGTTCGCACGCTCGTGAAACTCGCCGCCGCCAACGGATGGACGGTGCAAGGAGACGACGGGGAAACGTACGACGTCGACGGCGCCGCGACGCCCGCCCCGGGAGAGAAGGCGGGCTTACTCGCCGCCGCGCTGAAGCCGCTCAGAGCATTCCTGGCCGGAAGGAAGCTTCGGCGCTCGATGCAGGACGTCGTCTGCCCCTTCATGGTCGGTGACCGGGTAAGGACGACGTTCAGAACCGGAGGCGTGGTGACCGGCGTCGACCCGAACGCTCACCACGGTCTGGGTAGCATCACGGTCCGCTTTCCCGATGGATCCGTGCTCGGCAGCTATTTCGTGGGGCACGACCTCAGCAAAGAGATCTAGTCAGACCGGCAGCTTCGCGTCCTCAGCCTCGAGCGCGCCGCCGAGGGCAGGCGCGGCGACGGGCTCCGGCGCATCGCGCAGACACCGCGTAAGTGGGGCACGCAGCCGTCCGGGAGTCACGCGGCTCAGGCGCACCGCGTCGGCGCCGACGAAGACGCCGAGCGAGCGTAGCGCGTCCGCGACGCCGGCCAGCGCCGCGTCCTGATCCAGCCGCTCCAACCCCGTGGGCGAGATACCGTTCGTCGCGAACCACGGCTCGAACTGCACGTGACGGACCTCGAGCTTTCGGTCGGCGCGGTGCGCTTTGGCGTCGACTCGGCCGATGAGCTGGCCGTCGTGCATGATCGGCAGCGTGTAATAGCCGTGCACGCGCTTGGGCCCGGGCGTGTAGACCTCGATGCGGTAGTCGAACCCGAAGAGTCGCGCGACCCGATCGCGATGCCACATCAGCGAATCGAACGGCGACAGGAACGTCGTGCCGCGCGACGGCGCCTCCGCGCGCCCCGCTCGCTTCAATGCCGGCACGTCGCGAGTGAGCGCGAGCCATCGGCCGGCCGAGCCCTCGAGCTCGATCTCGCTGACGTCGCCGCGCTCGAGCATCGTGCGGAGCGCCGCACGGCGGATCCCGGGCTGAAAGCGCGGGAACGTGAGGTAGCGGGCCAGATCGAGCTCGGTCGCAGCACCCATCGCGTGCAGCGAGCGTTCGAGGTGCCAGCGCTGGAACTCGACGGCGGTGACCGGCTCGACGTCGAGCGCCGTCGGTATCGCGCGCTCGAGCAGGTCGTAGCGCTTCTGGAAGTGCTCGCGCGAGTGGATCGTGAGCGCGCCGGTCATCCAGAGATGGTGGAGTGCGTGCTGCACCGGCCGCCACGACCACCAGCCGCCGCGGCCCGGTCGACGCCGACCCTCGAAGTCGCCGTTGGCCATTGGCCCGTTCGCCAGCACGGCGTCCTTGACGGTCTTCAGCATCTTGCCGTTGCGCCTGAGCCAGCCCGACCAGCCGGTGTGCCGGCTCCGGTAGTCGAGCATCGCGCGCCGCCACCACGCGAAGTCCGAGGCCGGCACCAGACACGCCGCGTGCGCCCAGTACTCGAACAGCAGTCGCTTGCGATAGACCTGCCGATCGAGCCACTTCCGGTCGTACGGGCCGAACCGGCTCCACACCGTCAGGTAGTGAGCGCGGTCCAGCACGTTGATCGAATCGAGCTGGATCCCGCCGACGTCCTCGGCGAAGCGGCGCAGGCGCGGCGCAGTCAGCGCCTGCGACCGGGGCCGCGCCAGGTGCTGACGCTGGAGGAAGAGCGCGGCGATCGCGCGCAACGGAACTCGACGGCCCGGCATGCCGCGGAGCTTATCATCGTTGTCGTGGCGCCCCCGCCCGCTCGGTCGTGGCTGCCATGGTGGCTCGCCCACTCGTGCTCGGCGCGGTGCTGGCATACGTCTTGTTCCCCGTTCGCGTCGTGATCGAAGGCGTCGGCACCGTCGAGCCGGTGTTCGAGGAGCTCGTCTCGATCACCTCGGACAAACCCGGTGTGATCGTCCGAGTTCACGTGAGCGCCGGCCAGACGGTCGAGCGCGGCACACCGATCTACGACTATCTGCCGTCGCCGCCATGGTCAATCGGGACGTCGTCGCTCTACGCCACGACCCAGCTGAAGCCGGCGCCCGGCATGGCGTTGGGCCCCGACTGGGAGTGGGCGCGCTCGATCCACCAGCGCTCGTACGAGCGAGCGGAAGCGCGCCGCCGCTGCGCCGGTCAGGATCACGCTAACGTCGCCCGCTCGCCCTCGCATCTGGCTCTGCCTCAGCGGCGTCTAGCGGTGCCGCGGTGGTAGGCTACCGGCTGATGGTCGACACGCTCCTGCCGCGCGGCGAGAGCTACCACGATGTGTACCGGCGCTTTCGCTGGACGATCCCGTCCGCCTACAACATCGCCGTCGACGCCTGCGACCGCCACGCCGGCGATCGCTCGCGGGTGGCGATGGTCTACGAGGACGACGCGGGCTCGGTTAGCGAGCACACGTTCGCTGAGTTCCGCGCCCGCTCCAATCAGCTCGCGCGCGTCTTTGCCGGCCTCGGCATCGAGCGCGGCGACCGCGTCGGGATCGTGCTGCCGCAGCGGCCGGAGACCGCGGTCACGCATCTGGCCGCGTACAAGCTGGGCGCGGTCGCGCTGCCGCTCTCGACCCTGTTCGGCCCCGAGGCGCTCGAGTACCGGCTACGCGACGCGGGGGCGAAGGTCGTCGTGACCGACGCCGACAACCTCGAGCGCGTGCTGGCGGTCGCCAAGGGGCTGCCGGCGCTCGCGCACGTGATGTCGGTCGATCGCGCCGATGCGGGCGGCGTGCTCGAATACACGCGGGTCATCGACGGCATGCCCGACTCGCTCGAGCCCGTGGCGACGTCGGCCGAGGATCCGGCGATCCTGATCTACACGTCGGGGACGACTGGACCGCCGAAGGGCGCCCTGCACGCCCATCGCGTGCTGCTCGGGCACCTGCCGGCGATCGAGTTCTATCACGAGTATTTTCCGAAGCCCGGCGACCGGCACTGGAGCCCGGCGGACTGGGCCTGGGCGGGCGGGCTGCTCGACGTGCTGCTTCCGAGCTGGCATTACGGGGTGACCGTCATCGCGCACCGGCCGAAGAAGTTCGACGCCGAGCGCGCGTTCGACGTCCTCGCGCGGCACCGTGTGCGCAACACGTTCCTGGTGCCGACCATGCTGAAGATGATGCGCTCGGTCGGCGATCCGCGCGGACGCTGGCAGCTCGAGCTGCGCTCGATGTTCACCGGCGGCGAGGCCGTGGGCGAAGAGGTGATCCGCTGGTCGCGCGAGGCGCTCGGCGTCACCCCGCACGAGGGCTTCGGACAGACCGAGGTAAACCTGGTCCTCGGCAACTGCTCGCTCCTGATGCCGGTGAAGCCCGGCTCGATGGGACGACCGATCCCCGGCCACGTCGTCGACGTCGTGGACGACAGGGGGCAAGCGGTGGCCACCGGCGAGGTCGGCGAGGTGGCCGTGCGCCGTCCGGACCCCGTGATGTTCCTGCGCTACTGGAACAACGAGCAGGCCACGCAGGACAAGTTCGTCGGCGACTGGGCGCTGACTGGAGACCTCGCCAGAAAAGATGCGGAGGGTTACTTCTGGTTCGTCGGACGGAAGGACGATCTCATCTCGAGCGGGGGTTATCGCATCGGCCCGAGCGAGATCGAGGACTGCCTGCAGGGCCACCCGGCGGTCGCGCTGGCGGCGGCGATCGGGGCGCCCGACCCGGTCCGGGGCGAGGTGGTCAAGGCGTTCGTCCAGCTCCATCCCGGAGGGGCCGGCAGCGCCGAGCTGGCGCGGCATCTCCAGGCGTGGGTGCGCACGCGGCTTTCGGCGCACGAGTACCCGCGTGAGATAGAATTCATCGAGGCGATCCCGGTGACGACCACGGGCAAGGTGCGGCGGGCCGACCTGAGAATGCTCGAGCGAAAGCGGCGCGGACTGGAGAGCTGAGATGGGCTACGACTACAAGAAGCACTTCGGCGAGATCCTCTTGACGGAAGACCTGACGACGCTCCCGGCAGAGCGTACGTGGCGGCAGCAGGCTCCGGAGAAAGACGCCGAGCCGCACCAGATCGTGCTCTATCTCGGCTGCAACGTGCTGCGCACCTCGCACATGATTCGCACCGTCACCGCGATCTTCGATCGGCTCGGGCTCGATTACGTCGCGGTCGGCGGCCCGACCTACTGCTGCGGCATCGTTCACCACCGGAACGGCGACACCGCGGCCTCCAACGGGATGAACAAGCGCACCGTCGAGCTCTTCCAGCGCTACAAACCCGAAGAGGTCGTGATGTGGTGCCCGTCGTGCATGTTCTTCTACGACGAGATCCAGAAGTTCGAGTGGCCGTTCCCGGTGCGGCACACGACCGAGTTCCTCGCCGACCGCTTGCCGTCGATCCAGTTCACGCAGCGGGTCGACCAGGCCGTCGCGCTCCACTATCACAGCCAGAGCGAGCCGCGTAAGCGTGAGGGCGCCGCGTGCCGCCGCTTGCTGGAAGCGGTGCCGGGCCTGCGCCTGGTCGACGTCGGCTCCGAGCCGCGTTTCGGCCGTCTCTGCACGGTCGACGTGCAGGCCCAGCTCGGCCAGCAGGTCTGGGACGGGCTGATCCTTGACGAGATCGACCGGGCGCGCGCCGGCGGCGCCGGCACGCTCGCGACGATCTATCACGGCTGCCAGCGGCTCATGTGCGGCTTCGAGACCGCGCGGCCGATCACGATCGAGCACTATCTCTCGGTGTTCGCGCGCGGGCTCGGGATCGAGTTCGAGGACCGCTACAAGAAGTTCCGCCTCTGGCAGGACCCCGAGCGCGTCCTCGAAGAGTCGACGCCGTGCCAGACCGCGAACCACGTCGATCCGGCACGGGCGCGCCAGCTCGTCGACACGACGTTCGGCCGCATCACCACCGCATCGGACGCCAAGAGCCCGGCGGCGTCGTAGGCGCCCGGGCGCTGGCCCGCGAGCACACGTCAGTGGAGATCGGGCTCTTCACCGAGTTCGAGTGGCGTCCGGGCATCGACGAGGCGCAGGCCTTCGACGAGTCGTTGACCCAGGTCTGCCTCGCCGAGGATCTCGGCTACGACGCCGTGTGGCTGGCCGAGCTGCACTTCCAGAAGCAGCGCTCGGTGCTGTCCTCGCCCCTCGTCGTCGGCGCGACCATCGCCGGTCGGACCAAGCGCGTCAAGATCGGCTTCGCGGTCCAGGTGCTGCCGCTCATCCATCCCTTGCGGCTGGCCGAGGACGTCGCGACACTCGATCACGTCAGCAAGGGTCGCCTCGACTTCGGCGTGGGCCGGAGCGGACTGCCCGGCCACTATACGGGCTTCAACATCCCGTACGAAGAGAGCCAGGAACGGTTCGACGAGACGCTCGAGATCTTGCTGAAGGCGTGGACCGAGGAGCGGTTCACGTACGAGGGCAAGTACTTCCAGTTCCACGATGTCTGCGCGATCCCCAAGCCGTACCAGAAGCCGCATCCGCCGCTCCGCGTCGCGGCGACGTCGGAAGAGTCGTATGCGGCGGTCGGCCGCCGCGGGCTCCCGATCTTCCTGGCCGTCCGCACCTCGAGCATCAGCGAGCTCGAGCGGCACGTCGGCGCCTATCACGCCGCCTGGCGCGCGGCCGGCCACGCCGGGCGCGGCGAGGTCGGCGCGATCCTGCCCGTCTACGTCGGCGAGACGGACCGCCGGGCGCGCGAAGAGGTCGAAGCCAGCGCGATGCACTTCTATCGCTCGGTGGGCGAGGCGTTGCTGGCGGGGCCGAGACGGGACGTGGGCGAGCGATTCGGCCGGATGAGCTTCGACGAGGTGCTGAAGGACTGGGGCGTTTACGGCGCGCCGGAGCGCGTCGCCGAACGGCTCGAAGAGCTGCGCCGCGCCATCGGCTTCACCAAGCTGGCAGTGTGGATGAACATCGGCTCGCGCGTCCCGCCCGAGCGCGTGCAGGCCTCGATGCGGCTCTTCGCCGAGCGCGTGGCCCCGCGGCTCGGGTAGCCGCTCGCCGGACCCCGCCGCGCTCCGCGCACGCGATCCCGGTCACACGAACGAGGGGTCGATCTTCACGTCGACCAGGTGCGGCCCGCCGCTGGCCAGCGCCCTGGTGACGGCCGGCCCGATGTCCGACGACTTCTCCACCTGCGTGCCGGGCACGCCCAGCGAGCGCGCCAGGCCGACGAAGTCGATCAACGGCTTGTCGAGATCCATCGCCACGTAGCGATCGTCCTCGGCCGAGAAGCCCTTCAGCGCCTTCGTCCGCGATTTCAAGATTCGGTACGACGCGTTGTTGAAGATCACGTAGACGACCGCGAGCGACTCGCGCGCCGCGGTCCACAGCGCCTGGTTCGTGTACATCGAGCTGCCGTCGCCCACCAGCGCCACGACCGGCCGGTTCGGCAGCGCCAGCTTCACGCCGAGTGCGGCCGGGAGCCCCCAACCGATACCGCCGCCGCGAAGCCCGAAGAAGCTTTTCGCGTCGGCGCACTTGAAGAAGTGACGGATGCCCTGCGAGGACGAGATCGCCTCGTCCACGATGACCGCGTCGGCCGGCGTGACCCTGGCGACCTCGTGCATGAGCGTCAGCGGCGAGATCGGCACGCGTCCGGCCTCGGCCTCGGCGCGCTTGGCCAGCTCAGCTCTCTCGGCGGCAAAAGCCGCGCTGACCGCCTCCGTTCGCTTGGCGGCCTGCGGATGCCCGGTCTTCGTCGTGTTGCGGCGGATCGCCTCGGCGATCTCCGGCAAGGTGGCCTTGGGATCGCCGAAGATCGCAACCTCGGCCGGATAGTTCTTGCCGAGCTCCCAGGGGTTCACGTCGAGGTGGACCACCGTGAGCCCGGGCGGCATCGGATCGACGTCGTCGGGCAGTGAGAGCGTGAAGAGATCGCCGCCGACCGAGAAGACGAGGTCGTGACGCATCAAGAGCGCGCGGATCGGCGGGCCGATGCGCGGCATCGAGCCGGCGTGGAGCGGATGCGTGAACGGGAACGAGCACGTGCTCGGCACGCCTTCGGTAATGACGGGCGCCCCGAGCAGCTCCGCGACCTCGGCCAGCTCAGCGAGGGCGTCGCCGTGGGCGACCGCGTCGCCGGCGATGATTACCGGGTTCTTGGCCTTCGCCAGCAATTCGCCGGCCCGCGTGACCGCGGCGCGATCGCCGACGATGCGCGGCGCCACGCGCGTGGGCGCGCCGAGGTCCAGATCGCGCTCGGCGTTCAGCACGTCGACCGGCAGCGAGAGAAACACCGGGCCGCTCGGGTGCGCGAATGCCGTCTTCACCGCGCGATGCACGATGCGCGGTAGGTCCTCGAGCCGGCGCGCCTCGGTCGACCACTTCACGAGCGGCGCGGCCATCGGGGGCAGATCCGACCAGAGGATCGGCTCGGTCACGTTGAACGACTGATCGTGCTGGCCCGCGGTCAAGAGCATCGGCGCGCCGGACTTCGCCGCGTCGTAGAGCATGCCCATCGCGTTGCCGAGCCCGGGCGAGATGTGCACGTTCACCGCGGCGAGGCCGCCGCTGGCCTGGGCGTACGCGTCGGCCATCGCGATCGCGACCGCTTCCTGCAGCGCCAGCACATAGTGGATGCCGGGCTCGCGCGCGAGCCCGTCCATGAGCGGCAGCTCGGTCGTGCCGGGGTTGCCGAACATGACCGAGACGCCTTCCTGTCTCAAGATCTGGAGGAACGCTTGTTTGCCGGTGATGTAAGCCATGATGGGCCCGATCATAAGCCCGGCTCCTTGGTCGAGATCCAGCAAATACCAGGCCGCCTATAGGTAATCACCCGATGGACGCCCGGCCGTCATTCCGGACACCCTTGTCCGAATGGGCCCGCCGGATCGGCGGGTCGACGGGGCGAACGGCTGGCTCGAGGGGAACGACATGAATGACGCGCTCTTGCCCACGGCCGAGTACACGGTCCGGCCGACGCTGTCGGCCGACATCATCATCGCCAACGCACCGGACCCGGTGTTCGTCTGCGATCTGGAGGGCAAGATCCTCGAGGCAAACGAAGCGGTCTCGCGCCTGCTCGGCCTCCGGCGCGACGAGGTGCTGGAGCAGTCGATTTCGCAGTTCATCGGGCCCGATGAAGCGCGCGAGTTCGTCGTGGCGCTGCGAGAAGTCGTCGCGCGCGGCGTTACCCGCAACGTGCGCCTGCAGCCCCGAAGCGCAACCGGCGAGTCGATCCCCACGACGCTCAACGCCTCCGCGCTGCGTGACACGGACGGCAACATCATCGGCGCGATCGGCATCCTGCGCGACATGCGCGAGCTCGACCAGACGCGCGCCTATGCCGAGAGCCTGATCAAGAACGCGCCGGATCCGGTCTTCGTGTCCGACCTCGAGGGCAAGATCCACCAGGCCAACGACGCCGTGTTCTCCCTCTTGGGGTTCAGGCCGGACGAGCTGATCGAGCAGTCGCTCTCGCGCATCATCTCGCCGGAGGAGACGTGGGAGTTCATGGTCGCGCTCCGCGAGGTGGTGGAGTGCGGCGTGACGCGCAATGCCCGGCTCCATCCCCGCAGCGCCTCGGGCGCCGTGATCCCGACGACCTTGAACGCCTCGGCCTTGAGAGACGTGGAGGGGCGGGTGATCGGCGCGATCGGCATCCTGCGTGACATGCGCGAGCTCGACAAGGCGCGCGCCTACGCCGAGAGCCTGATCAAGAACGCGCCGGACCCGGTGTTCGTGTCCGACCTCGAAGGCAAGATCCTCCAGGCCAACGACGCCGTGTCCCACCTCCTCGGCTTTCGGCAGGACCAGGTCGTCGAGCAGTCCGTGTCCAGGTTTCTCGGCGCCGACGAGACGCGCGAGTTCGTGGCGGCGCTGCGCGAGGTGGTTGAGCACGGCGTGAGCCGCAATGTGCGACTGCACCCGCGGAGCGCCTCGGGCGAAGTGATCTCGACGACCCTCAACGCCTCGGCGCTCCGCGATCCTCAGGGCAACGTCATCGGCGCGATCGGCATCCTGCGCGACATGCGCGCGTACGAGGAAGTCCTGCACGATCTCGAGGAGTCGCGGCGCGAGCTGCGCGACGCGAACCAGGCCAAGGACCGGTTCCTGGCCGTCGTCTCGCACGAGCTCCGCACGCCGCTGACGGCCATGCTCGGCTGGGTGCGGCTTCTCACTACCGGGATGCTGGACGATGCCACGTCCGCCCGCGCGCTCCCGGTCATCGAGCGGAACACGAAGCTCCTGGCGCAGCTCATCGACGACCTGCTCGACGTCTCACGGATCGTCGCGGGCAAGCTTCGGCTCGAGACCGGCCCCGTCGATCTCGTCGCCGTCATCGAGTCGGCGATCGAGGCGGTCCAGGGCCTCGCGGACGCCAAGAGCATCGGTCTCAAGGCCGTGCTGGATCCATCGGCTGGCTTGCTCATCGGCGACCCGGGCCGGCTGCAGCAGGTGGTGTGGAACCTGCTCGCCAACGCGATCAAGTTCACGCCGAGCCGAGGGCGCATCGATCTGCGCCTGGAGCGGGCCGGCGCCCACGCGCGCCTCACCGTCCGCGATACCGGTCGCGGCATCAGCGCGGAGCTGCTCCCGCACATTTTCGACCGGTTCCGCCAGGACGACGGAACGAGACGGCACGGCGGGCTCGGCCTCGGGCTGGCGATCGTGCGGCACATCGTGGAGCTCCACGACGGGACCGTGTGGGCCGAGAGCGAGGGCGAGGGACGAGGCGCGATCCTGGTGGTCGAGCTGCCGCTGCGCAGCGAGGACGTCCGCGCCGCATCGACGCCGACGGCGGCGTACCGAAGGCTCGAGAGCGCTCCTTCCCGCGTGATCAATCTGACCGGGCGACGGATCCTCGTCGTGGACGACGAAGCGGATGCGCGCGATCTTCTGGCCGAGATCCTCGGCCAGGCCGGCGCCGACGTGACCGCGGTGGACTCGGCCGACGAGGCCCTTCAGACATTGCGGCGCTGGCGGCCGGACGTGCTGCTCAGCGACATCGGGATGCCGGGCGACGACGGCTATGTCCTGATCCGCAAGGTACGAGCGCTGGGTGCCGCTGAGGGCGGCCTGGTCCGCGCGCTGGCGCTCACGGCCTATGCGCGCTCGGAGGACCGCACGCTCGCGCTCGAGGCGGGTTTCCACGCGCATATCGCCAAGCCCGTCGACCCGCTCGAGCTGACGGCGCTCATCGCCGGGCTGGCTCCGGAACGGCGCGACTGACCGAAGAGCCGATTGCCGTCCGTTCCGCTCTGATAAGCTCTCATGCGTGTCAGGGAACGACGCGGTCTTCCTCCACGCCGCGCGCCGCCAGCCGACGTCGTACACGCCGGTGTGGCTCATGCGTCAGGCCGGCCGCTACATGCCGGAGTATCGCGCGATGCGCGAGCGGTATGGCTTTCTCGAGCTCGCGCGCAATCCCGAGGCGGCCGCGGAGGTCACGCTGCAGCCGGTCGCGCGCCTCGGCGTCGACGCCGCGATCCTCTTCGCCGACATCCTGCTGATCGTCGAGCCCTTCGGCGTCGGGCTCGAGTTCGCGAAGGGCGAGGGGCCGGTGATCCATCGGCCCGTGCGCAGCGAGGCCGCGATCGCGCGGCTTCCGCGCGTCGACGTCGACGCCGCCGTCCCGTTCGTGTTCGAGACCGTGCGCCGCGTGAAGCAGGCGCTGGCCGGCAAGGTGCCGCTGATCGGCTTCGCGGGCGCGCCCTTCACGGTGGCGTCGTACGTCGTCGAGGGCGGCCCATCGCGCGACTATCTGCACACGAAGCGCCTCATGTACGAGGAGCCGGAGGGCTGGAGCCGGCTCATGGGCGTCCTCGTCGACGCGACGTCGCGCTATCTCAACAGCCAGATCGCCGCGGGCGCCCAGGCCGTGCAGATCTTCGACTCCTGGGTCGGCGTGCTGGCGCCCGACGACTACCGCACGTTCGTGCTGCCGCACACGCGTGCGCTGATCCGCGCGCTCACACCCGGGATCCCGGTCATCCATTTCGGCACCGGCACCGCGTCGCTCTTGCCGTCGATGCGCGCCGCCGGGGGCGACGTGATCGGGCTCGACTGGCGTGTCGACCTCGACCAGGGCTGGGCCGCGGTCGGTCACGACGTGGCGGTGCAGGGAAACCTCGACCCGGTCGTGCTGTTGTCGAAGCCCGCGTACATCCGCCAGCGCGTGAAGGACATCCTCGACCGCGCCGGCGGCCGCCCGGGCCACATCTTCAACCTCGGCCACGGGATCCTCCCGCAGACGCCGGTCGAGCACGCGCGCGCGCTGGTCGAGATGGTGCACGAGCTCTCCGACCGGCGATGAGCGGTATCGACTCGGTGCTGCTGGTCGCCTTCGGCGGGCCGACGGCGCCGCACGAGATCCGGCCCTTTCTCGAGGTCGTCACGCGCGGGCGCGGCATCCCGGCCGAGCGGCTCGAAGAGGTCGCGCACCACTACGAAGCGATGCCGGGCGGGCGCTCGCCCCTGGCCGAGCTGACGTTCGCGCAGGCGCGCGCGCTGCAGGAGTCGCTCGCGCGGAGCGGGCCGGCGCTACCGGTATTCGTCGGGATGCGCAACTGGCATCCGTTCCTTCACGAGACGCTCGGCGAGATGGCGGGCAAGAGCATCAGGCGGGCGCTCGCGATCATTCTCTCGCCGCTCCGCACCGAGGCATCGTGGGACCGCTACATGCAGGACGTCGCCGAGGCGCGGACGAGCGTCGCGGGCGCGCCCGAGGTCGGCTTCGCGCCGGCGTGGTTCGAGCGGCCGCGCTTCGTGGCGGCGGTGGCCGATCGGGCACGCGCGGCGCTCGACGAGGTGCCGGCCGACGCGCGCGCGTCGACGCCCCTCGTGTTCACCGCGCACAGCGTCCCGGTGGCGATGGCCGCGGTCTCACCGTACGTGTCGGATCTGACCGCCGCGGCGCGCGCCGTCGCGAGGCGCCTCGGCCACGCCCAATGGTCGATCGCGTACCAGAGCCGCAGCGGCAGCCCCCGCCAGCCGTGGCTCGAGCCCGACGTCAACAACGTGCTCCGGCGGCTGGGCGGCGAGGGCAAGCCCCACGCGGTCGTGGTGCCGATCGGGTTCGTGTGCGACCACGTCGAGGTGCTCTACGACCTCGACGTCGAGGCGCGCCGGGTGGCCGGCGACGCCGGGCTCGAGCTCCATCGCGCCGCCGCCGTCAACGATCATCCCGAGTTCATCGCGATGCTGACCGAGCTCGTACGCGCTTACGGGGTTATCAGGTGAAGGGTCTGCGATGAAGCTGGTCGTGGTCGGCGGTGGCATCACCGGGCTCGCGGCCGCCCACCGGGCGGTCGAGCTCGCGCGTGAGCGATCGATCGGTCTGGAGCTGACGGTCGTCGAATCGCGCGACCGGCTCGGCGGCACCATCGCGACCGAGCATGCCGGCGGATTTCTCGTCGAGGCGGGCCCCGACTCGTTTCTCTCCGAGAAGCCGTGGGCGCTGGCACTTTGCCGCAGGCTCGGCATTGAGCACCGCCTGGTACGCACCGACGATCGATTTCGAAAAGTCTTCGTGTGGCGCGCCGGGCGTCTTCATCCGCTGCCGGATGGATTCCAGCTCCTCGCGCCGACCAAGCTCGGCCCGTTCGTCAGGTCCGGTCTCTTTTCCTGGCGCGGCAAGCTCAGGATGGCGCTCGATCTCGTGGTGCCGCGAAGCCTGAAGGACGACGAGAGCCTGGGCGCCTTCGTGCGCCGTCGTCTGGGCCGGGAGGCGCTCGAGCGCGTGGCGCAGCCGCTGGTCGCCGGCATCTACACGGCCGATCCCGACGAGCTCTCGCTGACCGCGACGATGCCGCGCTTCGGCGAGCTCGAGCGCCGGGAGCGCTCGATCATCCTCGGGCTCTGGCGGGCCAATCGCCGCGCGCCGCAGTCCGGAACGAGCGGCGCGCGCTGGAGCCTCTTCGTGACGTTCCAGAAGGGTATGGAAGAGCTAGTGACGGAGCTGGCGTCGCGCCTGCCGCCCGGGTCGGTGCTGCTGAAGCACCGGGTCGACGGCATCGAGCGTCACGGCGCCGGCTGGCGGGTGACGGGCGGGCTGGGCACAGCACTCGAAGCCGACCACCTGATTCTCGCGACGGAGTCCCATGCGGCGAGCCGGCTCACGCGGTACATCGACCCGGCGCTGGCGACCCTGCTCGGCGAGATTCCCTACGCCTCTTCGGCGACCGTCAGCTTCGGCTATCGCCGCGCGGACGTGCCGCATCCGCTCGACGGGTTCGGCATCGTCGTCCCGCGCACGGAAGGCCGCTCGATGCTCGCCTGCACCTTCTCGAGCGTGAAGTATCCGGGCCGCGCGCCGGAGGGCCACGCGCTGCTCCGATGCTTCGTCGGCGGCGCGTTGAACGAGCGCGTCCTCGAATCGGACGATGCTGCGCTGGCCGCGGTCGCGCGCGACGAGCTGCGTCTATCGCTCGGAATCACCGCCGAGCCGGTCCTCACACGCGTCGCGCGCTGGACCAAGGCGATGCCGCAGTACCACGTCGGCCACGGGGCGCGCGTCGAAGCGATCGAGCAGTGCGCCGCGGCGCGGCCGGGTCTCCATCTGTGCGGCGGCGCGTACCGCGGTGTCGGGATCGCCGACTGCGTCAGATCGGGCGAAGCCGCCGCCGAGCGCGCGTTCGGCGTCTGACTAGCTGAACGCTCAAGAGCCTCGCGGCGCCGAGCGGGCGTCGACGTACACCCACGCCTTCGCCCCTGAAGCCAGCGTCGCCGCGATGCGCGTGTACGCGGCGGCTTGCTCGTAGCGGTCGGTGGCGGCGAGCTCGTCGTCAGTGATCTCGAACACCGTGCCGTTCACCCTGCTGTCGTTCCTGCCGTTGAAGATCACGTTGGCGTGGTGCGTCCGGCCGCTCGCGGCGACGAGATGCGGGTCGTCGATGGGCACCGATGACGTCGCGAAGCCGACCAGCGCGTCCGGACGGCCCTGGAGCAGCCGGCCGAACGTCGCGAGCTGCACGCGGTCTTCCTGGAGCGTGCCGTAGGAGAAGATCAGCGGCACAAGGAGGTCACACCGTGTCGATCGCCTTGAGCCGGCGCAGCTCCTCGATGCGTTCCTTCGAGTAGCCGAGCACGTCGCCGAGGACCGCGCGCGTGTGCTCGCCGACTCGATACGGTGCGCCGCCGCGCGGCGTCACCGGCCGACTGTCGACGTGGAATGGCACGGCCGTGATCCGCACCTTGCCGCGGCCGGGGTGCTCGATCTCGGGAAACGCCTGGCGCTCCGTCAGGTGTGGGTGGGCGATGACCTCGGCCGGCGAGAGCACTTGCGAGGCGGGAACGCGCGCGCTGGTGAGCGCCTTGACGGCTTCCTCGACCGTCTTGAACCGGTCGAGCCAGGCGCAGATGATCGGGTGCAGAGCGGCCCAGTTATCGCGGCGCCCGGCCGGTGTGGCGAAGCGCTCGTCCGCGGCCAGGTCGGGCCGGTCCATCATCGCGACGAGCCGCGGCCAGAGCTGCGGCGCCCCGACCGTTTGCATCGCCACGTGGCGTCCGCCGATGCCGTGGACGATCATGCCGGGCCGCGGCCCAGGATATTCTGCGCCGGCGTTGAGCATGCCTCCGTAGTTGATGTCCTCGGCGCCGACCATGCACTCGAGCATCGACACGTCGAGGTAGGCGCCGCGACCCGTGCGCGAGCGTCGCCAGAGTGCCGCCAGGATCGCGCCGAACGCGTGGGTGCCGGCGAGCACGTCGGCCGCCTGCAGATATCCCGGCCGCGGCGCCGGATCGGTCTGCTGCTCGAGATACATGATGCCGGACATCGCGTTGACGATGTGATGGAAGGCCGGCTGAAGCCGCAGCGGGCCGCTCTGACCGAAGCCGGAGATCGAGCAGTAGACGAGATCGGATTTCACCGCGGAGAGCGCGGCATAGTCGCAGCCGAGCTTCGCGACGACACCGGGCAGGAAGTTCTCGACCACGACGTCCGAGGCGCGAGCCAGGTCGACGATGACCTCGCGCGCCTTCGGATGCGAGAGGTCCAGTGCGAGGCTCGACTTGCCCGCGTTGATCCGGATGAAGTACGTGCCCTGATCCGTGCGGCCCGGCTCCATCTGCGCGTGGCCGCGCCGCGTGTCGTCGCCCTCGCCGGGCCGCTCGATCTTGATCACCCGCGCGCCGAGATCCGAGAGGAGCCGCGTGCAGTACGGGCCGGCCAGGACGCGGGTGAAGTCGAGAACGGTGAGGCCGGCCAGCAGCGGATCGTCAGCGCCGGGCATGGGTCGTCTCCTTTTGGGTCTCGCCTTCGTGCATTCGGTCCATTAGTCTAGCAGCGTTCGATCGGCACCCCGGGAGGACACGCATGCGGATGGTCGACGTCGAGACACTCGAACGGATCACACGCGACATCTTCGCCGCCTGGAAAGCGCCGCGCGAGGACGCGGCCTGGATCGCCTCGCTGCTGGTGCGGGCCAACTTGCGCGGCCACGACTCGCACGGTGTGATCCGCATTCCTCACTACGTCCACGCCCTCAAGACCGGCGACGTGAACCCGACGCCGTCGATCAAGGTCGAGCTCGACACGCCGACCATCGCGCGCATCGACGGCGACAAAGGCTTCGGTCAGGTCGTCGCACGCCAGGGCATCACGCTGGCGATCGCGAAGGCGCGCGCGCAGGGCCTGTCGGCCGTCACGTTGCGGCGCACGAACCACGTGGGCCGGCTCGCCGACTACGCGGAGATGGCCGCGGTGCAGGGGCTGATCGGCATGCTCTGGGTCAACGCGCCGACCGCGCTGAACGTCGCGCCCTGGGGCGGCGCCGCGAGGCGGCTCGGGACCAACCCTCATGCGGTCGCGGTGCCCGGCCCGAACGCGACGATTGCGATGTCGCACGACTTCGCTACCAGCGTGGTCGCCGAGGGCAAGCTGAAGGTGAAATTCAACCGGGGCGAGAAGGTCGCGCCGGGCATCATGCGCAACGGCCGCGGCGAGCCTTCGACCGACCCGCGCGAGTATTACTCGGACCCTCCGGGCTCCCTGATCACGGCCGGCGAGCACAAGGGCTACGGCCTGTCGCTGGCGGTCGAGATCCTCGGCGGCATCCTGTCCGGCACCGGGCCGGCGCGCCCGGACAAGGGGCCCGTCAGCAACGGCGTCCTGATGCTGTGCATCGATCCGGGCCGCTTCCTGCCCGCGGGTGATTTCCACGCTCAGGTCGGGACGCTCTTCGGCTTCGTGAGGTCGGCGCCGCTGGCCGGCGGCTCCGAGGAGATCCTGATCCCCGGCGAGCCCGAGGAGCGCACCTCGCGCGAGCGCCGCGCCGGCGGCGTGCCGATCGACGACGAGACGTGGCGGCAGATCGCGGCATGCGCCGCCGAGGTCGGCGTCGATGCTTGAGGTGGTCACGATGAAGGAGATCGACGCGATCTTCGTGGTGACCGACGCCCTCGGGATCCATCGCGAGCAGCTCGTGATCCCGCTCGGGCCTGCTACGCCCGGCCGAGTCCGGCGTACGCCGAGTGGCAAGCTCGAGATCACGGTCGACGCCGAGCGGCCGATCGAGGACTGGCTCACGGAGCTGCCGCGGCTCATCGCCGCCGCTCAGGGGAAGTGAGCTGACGGCGGGGCTCAGGCGCGGGCTCGGGCTCTTCCCGCTCGCCGCGATCGTGTTCTTCAACGTCAGCGGCGGTCCCTACGGGATCGAGGACACCGTGCCGACGCTCGGCCCGGGCCTGACCTTGCTGCTGCTCGTGCTGACCCCGCTGCTGTGGAGCGCCCCCGTGGCGCTGGTGATGGCCGAGCTCGCGTCGGCCATGCCGGACGAGGGCGGGTACGTGACGTGGACGCGGCAGGCCTTCGGGCCATACTGGTCGTTCCAGGTCGGGTGGTGGAGCTGGATCGACAGCTTCGTCGACGTCGCGGTGTACCCGGCGCTCTTCGTCGAATACCTGCAGTTCTGGCTCCCCGCGCTGGCTCCGCTCGAGCGCTGGCTCCTCGTCGTGGCCTTCATCGTCGTGCTGACCGGCTTGAACCTCCTCGGCGTGCGTCCGACCGGCCACGCCGCAGTCGCGCTCGCCGTCGTCGCGCTGCTGCCGGTCGCGCTGTTCACGGTGGTCGCACTGTTCGCGGTCCGCGACGTCCCGTGGACGCCCTTCGCGGCCGCGGGCGGCGGGCTCGAGGCGGTCGGACTCGGGCTCGCGGTCATGATGTGGAACTATTCCGGCTGGGACACGCCGTCGACGATTCTCGGCGAGGCCCGCGCGCCGGAACGCGCATTCCGGTCGGCGATGTTTCTGACTCTGCCGATCCTGGTCGCGGCGTATCTGCTGCCCGTCGTCGCGGCACTCGCGAGCGGCGCCCTGCCGTGGGGCGCATGGACGACCGGCGCCCTGCCGGCGATCGCGCGCACGGTCGGCGGCGATTGGCTCGGCCACGCGGTCGCGGCCGGCGCCGTCCTCAGCACCGCCGGGCTCTTCATGTCGCTGCTCCTCACCAACTCGCGGCTGCCCTACGTGATGGCGCGCGAGCACGCCATGCCCCGATGGCTCGGCGCCGTCGATTCGCGATTCGGCACGCCGTGGACCGCGGTCGTGCTCTCCGCGGCGCTCTACGCGGCCTTCGCGGTGTTCTCGTTCAAGGAGCTCATCGTCCTGAACGTGTGGCTCTACTCGCTGAGCCTGCTCGTCGAGCTCGCCGCGTTCGTGCGGCTGCGCGTCGCCGCGCCCGACATGCCGCGGCCGTGGCGGGTCCCGGGCGGCCTCGCCGGCGCGATCGTCGTCGTCGTGTTCCCCGCGCTGTTCTGCGTCGGCGCGATGGCCACGGCGGGCTTCACGAACACGATCGCCGGCGTCGCTGCTGCGCTGACGGGGCTCGTGGCGTACCGCGTGCTCGGCCGGCGCACTATGCTGGTCGAGGAGGGGCGGGCATGAAGGGGCTGGTCAACAGCGTCGCGTACGCGGACGGGCTGCGGGTCGGCGACGTCGCGATCGCCGACATCAGCGAGGTGCTCAAGGAGCCCGGCCGGTTCGTCTGGGTCGGCCTGCACGAGCCCGACGACGAGATGCTCGCCGAGATCCAGCAGGAGTTCTCGCTGCACGACCTGGCCGTCGAGGACGCCGCGCGCGCCCACCAGCGGCCGAAGCTCGAGCGCTACGGCGATTCGATCTTCGTCGTGCTCCGCACCGCGCACACCGACGCCTCGACCGGCGGCATCGATTTCGGCGAGACGCATCTCTTCGTCGGCGCGAACTACGTCGTCTCGGTCCGGCACGGCGGCACGCTGCCCTTCGCCGAGGTCGTCGCGCGGTGCGAGGCCAACCCCGATCTGATGGTCAAGGGGCCCGTGTTCGTCCTGTACTCGATCATGGACTTCATCGTCGACCAGTACTTCCCGCTGGTCGACACGTACGAGGACAAGCTGGCCGAGCTCGAGGACAACGTCTTCCAGCAGACCCTTCCGCGCGAGACGACCGAGCGCATCTACCAGCTCAAGCGCGACCTGATCGAGGTCAAGCGCGCGATCGCCCCGCTGGTCGACGTGTGCAATCGCCTGGTACGCGGCGACGTCCCGCTCGTCCCCGAGGACTCGCGCGTCTACTTCCGCGACGTCTACGATCACGTGATCCGGATCAACGAGATGGTCGATACCTTGCGCGAGCTCTTGAGCGCAGCCCTCGAGGCGAACTTGTCGCTGGTCTCGGTCTCGCAGAACGAGGCGATGAAGCGGCTCGCGGGGTGGGCGGCGATCGTCGCGGTGCCGACCATGATCGCCGGCGTCTACGGCATGAACTTCAAGTTCATGCCCGAGCTCGACTGGTATCTGGGCTACCCGGTGGCGCTGACCGTCATGGTCGGCGCGTGCGCGTTCCTCTACTACAAGTTCAAGCGCTCAGGCTGGCTCTGACCCGGCGCGCCGCCGGCTCCGGCCGAGATTGTCGTCGATCACGGCGGCCAGACAGTCGAGCGTCCCCAGCGAGTACACGTAGGTCTTCCAGCCGACGGCGACGTGGTCCTCGCGCTCGCCCGGACGGGTCAGCGGAAACATCTCGACCGAGACGTTGGGACCGGCGCCGGAGCAACCGCCTGCGCACCCCTCGCGGAGCCTGACGCGCTCGGCGAGCCCGCGCTCGGCGACGAGCTCGCGCAAGTGCGTCAGGATCATCGGGGCGTCGAGCCGGTGCGGTCGACCTCCACGCGTGACGGGGAGCACCACCACACCCCGCTCGCGCGGGCACACGGTGACGACGAGCCGGCGGGGCGTCACGCGCGCGTCAGCGCCGCGGCGAGGCGCGCAGCGGCGACCACCGGCTCCTCCGCCGGGCGATGCCAGCGAGCGGCGAGCCCGGCGCGCTCGACGGCGCGCATCAGTCCGGCTCGATACCATCTATCGTTGAGCACGCTCCCCGCCCAGCTCGCGTCGACCCGTCGCCCGAGCTTCAGCGCCCGCGCCACCTCGAGCGCGCCGGCCGCGAGATGGCGCTGGCCCTCCGCCACGATTCGCCGCGCGCGGCGGTCGCCGCGCCGCGCGCGTGCGAGCACGTCGCGCGCGAATCGGGCGATCGCTTTCACCGGATCCTGCGCGTGGGAGGCGCGAAGGGTCGGCAGCAGGTGGCCGTCGCGCACTCTCGTGCGTAGCCACTCGCGGCCGAGCCAGAAGCCGGAGCCCTCGTCCCCGAGCGCCGGCCCGAGGCCGCCCGCGCGAGCCCAGCGGCCGCGCGCATTGCGTCCGACCACGATCGATCCGGTGCCCGAAAGCAGGAGCACACCCGGCCGCTCGCCCAGCGCGCCGAGCAGCGCGGCCTGCGCGTCGGGGATGACGTGGACCCGGGAGGCGAACCCGCGTAGATGGCGCGCGAGCGTCCGCCGCTCGGCGGGCGTCCAGAGCCCGCGCGAGGCCACGACCAGCGTGGCGACGCGGCGTCGATTCCACCTCCGACGCCGCCACACCGCACGCAAGACCGAGGCGAGCTCCCGCAGATCGCGGTCGGCGGGAACGATCGTCGTCGCGACGTGATGCTCCGACCAGACGGCGATGCGAATCCACGTTCCGCCGACGTCGGCGCCGACGAAGAGCGCCTTGCGTTTGGACCCGTGTCTTTCCGCGGAGTTGGTTGCCACTCTGTCCATTATGAGGCCGCCCAGATGATCCCGAGGCCTCTGAAACGACAGGCTTTCCGCTTATCCAGGCACTGGCATGCCGGATGCTCAATTGGGGCCCCGGAGGACAGAGCAATGGGCAAGGCACTCGCCGCCTGGATCATGATGGCCGGAGCCGTCGCGGCGCCCGCGATGGGGCCACGGGACACCGTGGAAACGGCTGTGATCCGCGTGGTCCATCTCATGCAAGACGTGGAGCCTGCTGCGAAGCCCGAGGCGGCGCCCAAGGCGTCCACGGACAAGCGGACGGAGATCCGGAAGATCGCGCGTGAGCTCTTCGACTTCGAAGAGGTGACGCGCCGCACGCTGTCCCGCCACTGGGCCGCGCGCACGCAGGACGAGCGCGCCGAGTTCGTGGCGCTCTTCACCGAGCTGCTGGAGCGCTCGTACGTCAACCGCGTCGAAGCGTACGCGGGCGAGAACATCACGTACGTCGGCGAGGCGATCGACGCGAACTACGCGACGGTGCGCTCGAAGATCCTCACCGACCGCCGCAGCGAGCTGACCCTCGATTACCGGATGCATCTGCGTGACGGTCGCTGGCGCGTCTACGATCTACAGATCGACGGCGTCAGCTTCGTGTCGACGTATCGGAGTCAGTTCGACCGGATCATCCAGGCCGAATCCTACTCGGCCCTCCTCGAGCGCATGCGCAAGAAGAGCTTCGAGGCCACCGTGGCCGAGCGCGGGGGCAAGAAGCTCTAGTTCATCGGCGCCGCCAGGCGCCTTCCACCCAACGGTCGTCACGGGGGCGGGTTCTTCGGAGCTCGCCCCCGTTTTCTGTCAGGCTCCAGCGGTCGGCAGCCCGAGAATCCAGCCTTCGATCACGCGCGCGGCCTCGGGCGGCTCGGGTATCGCATCGTCGAGCAGGAGCCGCGCCAGCGCGATGCAGGCGATCGTCGCGTCGAACGAGTCTTCACCGGACCGGGACGCGCCAAACCCGTCCAGCAAAAGAGCCCTGACCGCATCGAGATCCAGCCGCGTGTCGGTCCCGACACGCCCGAGCAGCTCTTCGCCGCAGAGTCTTCGCGCCTCTCGCTTCGACTTGCCCGCGACGGTGACGCCCAGTGTGCGCAGCAGGAACGCCGGGTACATCTCGCCAACCACGGGGCGGCCGCCGGCGAGCAGGTCGGCCAGCGTGCCATCGAATGGCCAGAGGGCGACGCGGTCGAGCCGCGGTGTGATCAGCTCGCGCCAGATGCACGCCGCGGATCGGCCGACCTGGCGTGGACCGAGTATCCAGAAGATCGGCCCAGCCTTGGTCAGCTGGTCGCAGACACGTGGGGCGAACGCCGCGTCGCCGAGCACCCGGCGCAGATCATCGCGAGAGACGCCCTTCACTCCCCGCTTCGGGTAGAACGGCCGCTCGGTCGCGATGTCGACAGAGCAGTCCGCGAAGTCGTAGAAGCGCTCGAACCGCCCGGTGCCGAAGATGCCGAGCGCCGCCCTGAACGAGCTGAGCTCGGCCATCGTGGCGTAGTCACGAGAGACGCCGATTGGACAGTCGAACGCGGCCAAGGTGCCGGGCCCCAGCTCGAGCGCGGCGACGTCCGGGACCGGGCGAGGGGGCGAGAACACGTAGCGGCCCTCGAGCAGGACCGCGCGGCACATCTGACGCTTGGCGGGAGTCGCGCCCCAATCGATCGCGAGGATCTCGACGGGCAGTCGGTGGAGCCGGCTCACCCCTGGACGAGACGCGCGATGACCGCGTCGAGCTGACACTTCCTGAAGCCGTACGCGGTGACTCCGAGGACGCCGGGCGCGAGCATCGCCGCGTCGTAGGGATCGCGCATCAGGACGACGGCCAGCGCGCGTGCCCGCGACTGGACCTCGCGCAAGAGCTTGGCGTTCGACGCGTACAGGTGGGCGTCGAAGAGGAACAGCACGAACGCGTCGGATGCCGCGGCGAGCGACGCGGCCGCTTCGATCTCGGCGTCTGTGGGCTCGATCCCGACTACGCGCGTCTCAGGCATGATGCCGGCAGGTCTGAAGGCTCCGGCGATGTAATCCGTCTCGGCCGCCACCTCGGGCTCGATCGTGATCCTCGGCGCGAGCGCCGAGAAGCGTGGGAACGCGACGCCGACGTGCCCGTTCAGCGCGCGCCGCAGCTCGGGGCGTCCCTGGGACACCACGGTGACCGCGCGCGTGGCGATCGCCCGCGCCAGCGGTAGCGCCTCGGGCTCCACCGCCGGCGGGCCGCCTTCGAAACGGGTGCTGCGCCTGGCCCGCATGCGGCGGATGCGCTCGACCGAGGCTTCGAGATCGCGAGTGGGGAGCGCGCCCGTGCGGTAGGCATCGAGGAGTGCGCTCGCGGCCGCGCGCTGAGCTGGCTCGGTGTGGCAGACGAGCAGCAGATCGTGGCCGGCCGCCGCCGTCCGCGTGATCGCCTCGCCGATCGGGCACGTCTCGCCGATCGCGCCCATCTCGAGATCGTCCGAGATGATCACGCCCTTGAAGCCGCCCTCCTCGCGCAAGAGGCCGTGCACGAGGCGCCGGGAGAACGTCGCGGGGACGCGCGTCGGATCGAGGTTCGGATAGACGGGATGGCTCGTCATCACGCAATCGATCCCGTCCGCGATCGCGGCGTGGAACGGCGGCAGGTGGAGCGACCTCATGTCCGCCCAGGTCGAATCGATCGTGGGCAGCTTCAGATGCGCGTCCAAAGGCGAGTGGCCCTTGCCGGGGAAGTGCTTCGCGCACGCCGAAATCCCGCCCTTCTGCATGCCCTTGATGCGCGCCAGGCCGTAGCGCGTGACCACGGCCGGGTCCTTGCCGTACGCGCGGATTCCGATGTTCGGGCTGTAGCGCTCGGTGAGCACGTCGAGCACGGGGCCGAAGTTCACGTCGACGCCGAGCCGTCGAAGCTCGCGCGACTCGAACACGCCCTGACGATACGGGAACGCTTCGTCGCCCGCCGTTCCGACCGCGAGATTGTCGGGAAAGATCGTGGTGCCCTGTCCGAGCATCACGATGCGCCCCCCCTCGTGATCGGTGGTCACGAGCAGGCGACGGCCGAGAGCCGACTCGAGGTCGTTCAACAGCTCGGTGTGCTGCGCGGGCGATTCGAAGTTTCGCCGGTAGAGGATGAGCCCGCCGGCGCGGGTCTCGCGGAAGAGCTTGATATCGGTATCGGTCAGCTTCGGACCTGCCAGGCCGAACACGAGCTGCTCGCCGACGAGTGTTTCGAGGTCTTCTTTCACAGAACGATTATAGGATGCCGCGCCTTTGCCGCCCTCGACCTGCGATGCACGGAAACTGTCAGATCGTTGACACCGACGTGTCCCGCCCGCGTGCGCCTGCGCACGAGAAAGCTCGACAAATCCTGGGGTTTTCATTTGAGCCGGTCCTGGCATGCCTGCTGCACTAAATCGGCGGAGTGTTTATGCAAGGAAAACGGCTCGTCGGACGTTTAATGGCCGTCAGCGTGGTCGTTATTGCGCTAGCCTCCGGCGCCCACGCCCAGACGAAGCCTACGGCTCCCCCCAAGCCGGCAGCAAAGGGCGCCTTCGACAAGCTCTCCCTCGGCAACCAGAAGGTTGCCGCCGCGCTTTACTACGCTCAGAGCCCGCGCAGCACGAACGGAGTGACCCACGCGAGCCGCCGGCTCACCCTCGAGGAGATTTCCTCGAAGCGAGGACGCGGCCAGACGTGGGGCCAGATCTTCCGCGAGCTGAAGGCGCAGGGGCTCGTGCAAGAGAAGTCTCTCGGCCAGGTCGTCGCCAGGTATCAGCAGACGCTGGATGCAACTCCCGGTCTGCTCGCCAGCGACGTGAGCGGCGGCAGATCGAGCGCCTACGAAGCCGGCGCGAACGGCTCCGAGGGCGGCGCGGTTCACGGTGTCGGCAAGGGAGGGAAGTGATGGACAAGTGGAATCCCTGGAAGATCACGGCGCTCGCCATGGCATTGGTCATGGCGACGGCGCTGATCACCGGGTTGGTCGTGGCCAACTGGTCCGGCTCGAGCCAGGAGGCGGAGCAGAAGGCGCCCGCGAGCCCAAGGCTTGCCCAGCAGCATCCCGCGGGCTCGAGGCCCGCGCCCGCGGCGCCTCGCACCGTGCAGGCCGCGCCGGCCGTTCCCACCCAGGAAGTTGTTGACGCCTGTAACCGCTATGCGTCCGCGCAGGTCGGCGAGACGGACAAGACGAAGGAAGTCGTGAAGGACGCTGCCATCGGCGCCGTGGTGGGCGCGGCGGTTGGAGCCGCCGGCGGCGCGATCGCCGGTGGCGGCAAGGGCGCGGGCAAAGGCGCCGCAATCGGCGGCGTGGTCGGCGCGGGCGGCGGCACGCTCTACGGGCTCAACGAGAACAAGAAGAACGACGAGAAGTATCGCGACGCGTACTCGAATTGCATGCGCGCGCGCGGCTATACGGGCTAACGGGCGGCGAATCGCCCCTCCCCGGGAGCCTCGGTACACTGGGATCAGAAGGAGGGTGTGATGAGGCTTTTAATCGCGATCCTGACCGTGGCGGTGCTCGCAGGCTCGGCCCTGCCGGCTCGCGCGGCTGACGATTCGAAGGTGAAGGCGGCGACCGAGCAGGTTCAGACCGGCGCCAAGAAGATCGGCGACGGCGAGGTTGGCTCGGGTACCAAGGAAACGGCCAAGGGCATCGGCAACACGATCGTCGAGGGCGCGAAGTACAGCGGCGCCAAGCTCAAGGACTTCTTCGCCCGGGCCTTCGGAAGCTAGTACATCAGGTAGGGCGCACGCAGCCGCTTCCAGCGCTCGAGATCGCGCTGCCAGGCGTGCTCGATCGCTGGGAGCGGCGTGCCCCTCTCGATCGCCAAGCGAATCCGGTCCGTCCCGCACAGGATGTCGATCGGCATTTTCTTCTTCTCGAACTCGTACGGCGGGCGCTTCCACGCGAAGCCGCGCGGCGCCAGCCGGCGAGCGACCGCGATCTCGGCCAGCCCGGTCAGGAACGGTTTGAAGCGCCGCGCGTCGGTGACGTGGATCTGGACGCCGTCGCAGAGCTTGTTCGCCCACTTGTGAAACGTCGGTAGGAACCGCGCGGGGCGGAAGCGCACGCCGGGTAGCCGCTCGCGCTCGAGCGCGGCCGCATACCGGTGGGCATCCAGATAGGGCGCGCCAACCCACTCGAACGGCCGCGTCGTGCCGCGCCCTTCGGACAGGTTGGTGCCTTCGATCAGACATCCGCCGGGATAGACGCGGGCGGTGTCGAGCGTCGGCATGTTCGGCGACGGCGGTACCCAGGGAAGCTCCGTGTCTTCCCAGAGCATCGCGCGCCGCCAGCCCCGCATCGGCACGACCGTGAGCCGGCAGCCGATGCCGTGGCGCTCGTTGAGGTAGCCCGCCAGCTCACCGATCGTCATGCCGTGACGGATGGCGAGGGGATAGAGTCCGACGAACGACGCGAAGCTCGGATCCGCCACGTTGCCCTCGAGGAGCGCTCCGCCCAAGGGATTGGGACGATCGAGCACGACCACGCGCACGCCGCGCTTCG
>Ga0209382_10000319_pt1 | contig 77730 bp, 57 predicted proteins | sample SoiMetdeltSBSDD5_FD_187599 | JGI IMG/M metagenome (GOLD analysis project Ga0209382, IMG submission 187599) | Bulk soil microbial communities from a Populus tree surrounding site in Tennessee, USA - Soil MetaG P. deltoides SBSDD5 (SPAdes) (version 2) | ecosystem: Environmental > Terrestrial >... | reverse complement strand
CAGCGCGCGAAGGCCCGCATCAGGGTCCGCAAGATGGTGCAGTACGCCCGTGCAGACGATGAGATCGAACTGCCGGCCCAGCGTGTCTACCGTTTCCACTGAGAGTTGATGGGTCTCGAGATTGGTGAGGCGGTATTTCTCAACGAGCCGGCGAGTGTGGTCCAGGCTCGTCGGGCTGACGTCGATCCCCACGACACGCGCCTGCGGCCGGCAGAGCGCGTACTTGGCCGCCTGCCACGTGCCGCAGCCGGCGATGAGAATGTCGAGATCGGCCCGGAATGGTTTCTGCGGCCAGAACAGGTGGTACTCGGCGCGAGCGCGATTCGGGTCACGCCATTCGTCTCGCGCCCGATCGAGATTCTCGACCGGCGGTGGGTAGGGATGCCGCGTGTAGAACTCAGCGATCGGATCGACGCTCGTCACCGGTGTGCGCGCCTCGCCAGCGTAGCATCATCGCCGCCTGAGGACGGAGGCGGCCGCCCGCGCGGACGACCGCCTCCTCTTCGTTGCGCGGCTATTTCACCCCGGCGCCGCCGCTCGTGGCCATGTTGGTCTGCGTTTGACGTGCCTTCTCCAGCGCCTGGTCGATGCTGAAGCTTGCGGGCCGCTGCCGCGGCGGGAACTCCTGGAAGGTCTTGAGAAATTCCCCGACGATGGCTTGCGCGGGCACCAACAGGAACGCCCGGTCCGCCTTCCACTTGTCGTAGAACATCGTGGCGTCCTCAGTCGCCCGCTCGAACGGGTCGGACCGCAGATTGTAGAGGTGCGGTCCGCGCAGGGAAACCGGGGGCTCGAACCACACCGCCAGCCCCTTCGCGCGCTGCTCGATGAACGTCGCCTTCCAATGGCCGAAGCGCAGCGCGAACAGGTCGCCGTCATCGCTCCAATAGAGGAAACCTTTTCGAGGATTCTCTTTGACCTCGCCCTTGAGGAAGGGAAGGAGGTTGTACCCGTCGATGTGGACCTTGAAGGTCTTGCTCCCGGACTTGTAGCCTTTCTTGAGCTTCTCGACAGCCTCGGGCTCACCTGCGGCCGCTGCCAGGGTCGGGAGCATGTCGGTGTGCGAGAACAGGTCGTTCGAAACGGTGCTCGGCGTGATCACGCCGGGCCAGCGAATGGCGCACGGCACGCGCCAGCCGCCCTCGAAGTTGGTGTCTTTCTCTCCACGGAATGGCGTCGTCCCGCCGTCCGGCCAGCTCATGACCTCGGCGCCATTGTCGGTCGAGTACATGACGATGGTGTTGTCGGCGATCCCCAGCGCGTCGAGCTTGTCGAGCAACTTGCCGACATGCCCGTCGTGTTCGACCATGCCGTCCGGATAGACGCCAAGGCCGGTCACGCCCTCAGACTCCTTCTTGAGATGCGTGAAGATGTGCATCCGCGTCGAGTTCCACCAGCAGAAGAACGGCTTCTCGTCCTTCACCGCCTTCTCCATGAACTTCAGGCTTGCGTCGAGGAACTCCTCATCCACGGTCTCCATACGCTTGACGGTGAGCGGGCCGGTGTCCTCGATCTTCTGTGTGCCGTCCGCATTCGCCCAGGTGTGGAGGACGCCTCGAGGCCCGAACTTTTTCTTGAACTCCGGATCCTTCGGATAGTCCGGGCACTCCGGCTCCTGCTCGGCGTTCAGGTGGTAGAGGTTTCCGAAGAACTCGTCGAATCCGTGCGCGGTGGGCAGGAACTCGTCGCGATCCCCGAGGTGGTTTTTCCCGAACTGCCCGGAGACGTAGCCGAGCGGTTTCAGCACATCGGCAATCGTCGGATCCTCCGGCTGCAGTCCGAGGTCCGCCCCCGGCAGCCCGACCTTGGTGAGGCCGGTCCGGATTGGCGACTGCCCCGTGATGAACGCGGCGCGGCCGGCGGTGCAGCTCTGCTGTCCGTACCAGTCCGTGTAGTTGCAGCCCTCCTTCGCAATCCGATCGATATTGGGCGTCCGGTAGCCCATGATCCCGTTGTTGTTCATGCTGACATTGAACCAGCCGATGTCGTCGCCCCAAATGATCAGGATGTTGGGCTTGCCGCTCTTCGGCATGACAGTGCTCCTTCCGTCGTCTTCTGCAGATGTTGCGGCCTCGTCGCGGAATCGTCATCGCACCCGAACGCTCGACCACGAAATGTCACGGCAGGACTCGGCCCGCCGTGCCATGAAACTGCAGCGGCCTGTCGTTTCCTCAAGCCGGCGTGGAGAAGCGAGGTGCGCTCGTGCGACTGCGCCCGCTATCGAAGAGACGAGCGGCAAACCTCGTTCCGGAGAACTGAAGCCAGCAGTGTCAGGAGCGGCGTCGATGCTGAGGTCAGGGCGGGGCCGCCGTGACTCACAGGAGGGCCAGGAGGTCAGGAGGAAATCCATGGCTTCAAACCAACGGATTCCTGAACTCCTGTCCTCCTGCCAAGAATCTACGGATGTGACTAGCGCAAGTGCTTGTTGAAGTGCGCGAGCGTGCGCTCCCACGCGAGCTTCGCCGCGACGGCGTCGTAGCGCGGCGTCGTGTCGTTGTTGAAACCGTGCTGCGTCCCCGGATACTGGAACCGCTCGTAGCGGACGTTCGCTGCCTTCAACGCTGTCTCGTAGGCCGGCCAGGCCGCGTTGATGCGCTCGTCGACTTCCGCTGACTGGATCAACATTGCGGCCTTGATCCTGGGCACGTCCTCGGCGTTCGGCGCGCTGCCGTAGAAGGCGACGCCGGCCGCGAGGTCCGGCGCACGGGTGGCCAGGAAGTTGACCATCCCCCCGCCGTAGCAGAAGCCGACCGCGCCCAGCTTGCCGCTGGTCTCCGGGCGGGCCTTGAGCCAGGCGCACGCCGCAACGAAATCCTCGCGCGTCTTCGCCTGATCCAGCTTTGGAAAGACCTCACGGGCCTTTTCTTCGTCGCCGGGATAGCCGCCGAGCGGGAAGAGCGCGTCGGGGGCGAACGCCACGAAGTTGTCGACCGCCAGCCGGCGGGCAATGTCTTCGATGTGCGGGTTCAGGCCACGGTTCTCATGGATCACCAGGACCGCGGGCAGCTTGCCGCCCGCCTTGGCCGGCTGCGCCAGGTAGCCGCGCATCTTGCCGTAGCCTTTCGGCGAGTCGTATTCGACGGACTGCACCTTGATGCGCGGGTCCTCCGGCTTGATCACCTGCGCCTCGAGGAACTTCGGGCTGAGCTGATCCAGCAGCATCGCGGCGGTCACGCCGCCCACCGCGTACTTGGCGGCTTTGTCGAGAAAGCCACGACGATCGATGGCGCCGTGCACATAGGCGTCGAACAGGATGAGCAGATCCTGGTCGAAATCGTGAGCGGTCTTGCGTTCCATCCTTGGTCCTCCTGAAAAATCGAGTGAAATACTCGCGGAACCGGGCCCGCGTTTACCTCGGGACGTTGCGGGCCCGTGCTGTTACCGCCCGCCGACCGGAAGCCCGCTCGGGACCCGCGCCGGGACGGTACGGTCGAAGTCCGGGTCGTCCAGCGCGTGGAGGAAGGCGATCAGGTCCTCCTGGCCCCCGCGCATGTTCAGCTGGCGGGCCAGCGAGTCGATGCGGTCGCGACTCACGGCGGCGTTCAGACCGCCACCACCAGGGCCTCCGCGACGTCCCCCGTCGCGACTGATCCGGCGGTAGAAACCCAGCACTTCTGGCAGTGTCGCAAACAGGCCGTTGTGCATATAGGGCGCGGTCACGCCCAGGTTGCGAAGCGACGGCGTCCTGAACGCGTACTCGTTGCCCATGCCGGGATCGGACGCCGGAAGCCTTGGATTGTCGGGCACCGCCAGCACGTGCGCCGTGAAATCCGAGAACATCGGCCCGCTGTGGCAGTTGATGCACCCCGCTGACTGGAACCGCTCCATGCCTCGAACCTGCTCGGCGGTCAGTGCATCCGTCTCGCCTCTCATGTAGCGATCGAAGGGCGAGTTCGCGGCCAGGAGCGTGCGCTCGAAGGCGGCCAGGGCCCGGCCCAGGTTCCGATCGTTCACCGCGACCTGCCCGCCGAAGGCGCGCGCGAACAGCCGGCGATACTCGGCGTTGGCCTCGAGCCGCGACACGATCGCGGACACCGCCGCGTCCTCCGCGAGCGCGGTGCCGCGCATCTCGTCGAGCGCTTTGAGCGGCTCGAGCGCCTGCGTCTCGAGGCTCCGGACTCTGAGATCCCAGAACATCGGCGCAGATGCCGCCATCGCGTTGGCGGCGGCGCCGGAGAGCCCGTTGAAGCCGACGTTCAGGATGGTCTGGCTGTTGCGCTTGACCAGCCGCACCGGATGATCGGGCGGGAACGCCCGCGCCGGCCCTCGTCCGACGCCGCTTGCGCCGACTGAGAGATCGAGACCATCGGAGTAGCCGAAAGAAGGATGATGACATGTCGCACAGGCCACATCTTGCTGACCCGAGAGAATGGGATCCCAGAAGAGCAGACGCCCGAGCGCGACGCGTTCGGGTGTGGTCGGGTTGTCGGGTGGCGCCGGCACCTCGCGCGGCAGCGCCGCGAGACGGGCTTGAGCGGCCGTGCGGGAAACGGTGACTGCAATGGCTGCTGCGAGGCAAGCCGCCGGCAGTACGAGTGCCAGGCGCAGACGGCGACAGTAACGTGGCAGCGTACGCATGATCCTCGTTCCGCTCGCACTCAAATGTAGGCCAGATCATCCGGTGCCGTTCACCGTCACGCTTTTTTCACGGCGCCTTCGGCGGGAACGACGAGACGACGACACGACGATGACGACGGCGCGCCTTCGGCGCGCGGTCACCAAGAGGCCACAAGGCCACAAAGAGCACAAAGGCGACCTGCCAAAATATCAGCGGCTCTCCCGTTGCTGCCGACGCGGCGGCACCAACAGGCGCAATCCGTCGAAGAGATTTCTGCTCTTCTTTGTGAGCCTTCGTGTGCTTAGTGCCCTTGGTATCGTCGTATCGTCGTATCGTCGTGCCGTCGTTAAGCGCGCAGCGCCAAGCGAAGCGCCCGTGGACAAGCGGCTGTCGGCCGACCAGACTCGGCCCCTACGCCAGCGCCGAGCGCACGGTGGCGCGGATCTTTTCCATCGCCGTCTTCAGGTTCTCGTCCGCACTCCGGCCCCAGTACTCCTTGTTGAACAGCTCGAGCGACAGGTATCCGCGAAAGCCGTTGTCACGAAGATCCCGCAGGATCTGGCGGAAGGGCGCGACACCGTCACCCGGGTAAACCCGGTTGCCGTCGTTGAGCGTCGCCGGGTCGGCTGCCTGCGGGTAGTCGTTCAGGTGCATCACGTGCAGGGCTGCGCCGTTGATCTGGCGAAGCGCCGTGAACGGGGTTCCGCTCTTATACAGGTGGAACACATCGAGCAGCAGGCTGGCGTCGGCCCGCCCCGCGGCAACCGTGACGTAGATGCCGTGAGAGAGCGGACCCAGCACAGGATGTGTGCCCCACAATTCGAGGAGCGGCTGCACCCCAATCTTCTCGCCCATCTCGAGCGCTTCGCGGTAGTACTTCGCGGCATTGTCCAGGGTGACCGCCGCCGTGCGATTGTTGCCGGGCGGCGCGGCGATGCGCTTGCCGCCGATCTGCGCCACCTTGTCCATGTCGGCCTTCAGCTTCTCCAGCGCCGCCGCCCGCCGCGTGTCGTCGTCGTCGAGAAACGAGTTGAAGGCGATCGCGCCTTCGACCGTCAGCCCGGCGTCGGCGATCCGTTTGCCGAGATCCTTGAGCGTGCCGCCGCCGGTCGTGTAGGCGTCAATCTCGGAGATCCAGGGCTCGAGCGCCTGAAATCCAGCTTTGGAAGCCGCGCCGATGACACCGGGCAGGTCGAGTTTGTTGCCCCGGATCGTGCTGGTGTTCAGGCAGTAGCCGAACGGCTCATTGGCCGGCCGGCTGCGCGCACCGGCGCCCTTCTGTGCCTGGGCCTTGCTCACGGTTGAAGACATCATGGCCGCGCCGACGGCCGCCACGGCGCCATTCAGAACATCCCGACGGGAGAACTCCATTCGCCAGCATCCTCCAGGTAAAGAATGGCTGTGATGTTACCCGAGGCCCGGCCTCCTTGTTGCTCGCCGATGCTCTGGTGACAGATTTCGTCAGCCAAGAAGGGGCCTGCGGTGCGGAGCCAGCAACCGGCATCCGCCGGATAGAGTAAAATCCACCCTCAGGAGCTGCCCGATGATTGTCCGCTGCCAGAGGACGGGTTCCGGGATTCGCTAGTTCGTTCGAGACGTCGTTCGCTCACCCCGGGTCCGTTCTTTCTTCTCGCTGATTCCCACACCAATTTCAACGGTGCAGGTGTGCGCTCACGCGCTCACGAGAGGAGACGACCGTGCCTTCATTGGACGCTCTGGGGTGGACTTCGTTTTTCGCGCAGCAAGTGACCGATACCGACCGCGCCGCCTGGTCGCCGGCGCGGGTCGTCTGGGAAGGACGCGACCTCTATCGGATCTCCGGCGGCGACGCCGACTGGCACGCCAGCCTGGCCGGCCGCCTCCGCCACATGGCGGGGTCACGCGCCGACCTGCCGGCGGTGGGGGACTGGGTACTCGCCGCGGTGCGCCCCGCCGAAGGCACCGCGACCATTCATCGCGTTCTGGATCGTCAGTCGTGTTTCTCGCGCGGGGCCGCCGGTCGATCGACGGAGGTCCAGATCGTCGCGGCGAACATCGACACCGTGCTCATCGTGACGTCGTGCAATCTCGACTTCAATCTCCGACGGCTCGAACGCTACCTCGCGCTCACGTGGGAAAGCGGAGCGACACCGGTCGTCGTGCTGAACAAGGCGGATCTCCATGAGGGAGATCCCGATCGCGCGTACGCCGAGATTGCCTCCGTCGTGCAGGGTGTGCCGGTGACGATCACGAGCGCGGTTCGGGGGGACGGTCTCGCGGAACTGTCAGAGATCGTCAGATCGAGCGGTACCACCGCACTTCTCGGGTCATCGGGCGTGGGCAAGTCCACCCTGATCAACGCGCTGACCGGCGAAACGCGCCAGGAGGTCCGGCCGGTCCGCGACAGCGACGATCGCGGCCGGCACAGCACCACGGCCCGTCAGTTGTTCTGCCTGCCGGGCGGCGGGATCCTGATCGACACGCCCGGCATGCGCGAGCTGCAGCTCTGGGACGCCGAGGGAGGATTGGAGCAGACATTCGCCGACGTCCAGTCGCTCGCCGCCGCGTGCCGGTTCCGCGATTGTTCGCACGGGACAGAACCAGGCTGCGCGGTCGTGGCCGCGGTGGACCGTGGAGATCTTCAAGCCGAGCGTCTCGACAGCTACCACCGGCTGCGGCGAGAGGATGCGTTCCTGCAGTCGCGGCATGACGAGCGCGCGCAGTCGGAACGGACACGGATCGCGAAGCAGGGATCCAAGGCGGCGAAACAGTTCTACAAGCTGCGGAGGCGATAGCGGCACCCCGACCGGTGTCTGTGTGGCGCGTTCCGCTCGAACTGTGCAACGCAGTACCCAGCTCGAGTTGCCGGGGCGAACCTCGACCGTGACGGAGTGGCACTTCATTACCCATTTTCGGCCCGGGACAGTGGCACGCGGCTGGCACCTGGACCGATCCCGAGATGACCGAACTTCGAGCCCAGCCACAAGTTATCGTCCCGACCCCCGTGCTGACCGCCCGCGACGAGGTTTCGCGCGGAGAGCGATTCGCCTTTGGCCGGAACTGGCAGCAGTTCCTGCGGATGATCGACGACACCAGGATTCGCCAGGCGGAGGAGTCGCTCTCACAGATGCTTCGCGAGCCGAGCCTCGCGGGCCGCACGTTCGTCGACATCGGGTGCGGCAGCGGGCTCTTCAGCCTCGCCGCCAGGCGCCTCGGCGCCTCCGTGCACTCGTTCGACTTCGATACGGACAGCGTCGCGTGCGCGGCTGAATTGCGGCGCCGGTATTTTCCCGGCGATCCTCAATGGACGGTGGAACAGGGGTCGGTGCTGGACGAAGGGTACCTCGCGTCGCTCGGTACGTTCGACGTCGTCTACTCGTGGGGCGTGCTCCATCACACCGGGCAGATGTGGGAGGCGATCGATGCAGCGTGCCGTCGCGTCGCACCAGGAGGAAAACTCTTCATCGCGATCTACAACGATCTCGGCACGCGGACGAAGCGGTGGCACGGGATCAAGAAGGTCTACAACGGGCTGCCGCAGTTACTGCGGCCGCTGTTCACGGCCGCGGTGATGGCACCGGAGGAAGCGAAGGTGTTCGCACGCGCGCTGCTGCGCGGGCGGCCCACCAGTTATCTCGGGTTGTGGACGCAATACAACGACCGCGGCATGAACCGCTGGCGCGACATGGTCGACTGGGTGGGCGGCTATCCTTACGAAGTCGCGACGCCGGAAGCGATCTTCGAATTCTGCCGCCAGCGCGGATTCGGGCTCCTGAACCTCCGGTGCGGCGGCGTCGGGCTCGGCTGCAATCAATTCGTGTTCGAGCGGGTGTAGTCCATGATCGCGGCACCCGACGTCAGCGTTATCATTCCCGCGTACAACACCTCGCAGTACATCGCGGCCACCATCAAGTCGGTCCTGGCGCAGACCTACACCAGCTATGAGGTGATTGTCGTCAACGACGGATCGCCGGACACTCCGGCGATGGAGCGCGCGCTCGCGCCGTTCCGGGATCGCATCGTCTACCTCGTGCAGGACAACCGCGGCATTTCGATGGCCCGCAACGCGGCCCTCGGCGCGGCCCGCGGCCGGTACGTTGCGCTGCTCGACAGTGACGACACATGGGAGCCGGACTATCTGGCCGTTCAGGTTGCGGCACTGGAAGCTGACCCCAGCCTGGCCGTCGTCTACCCGAATGCGCTGATCACGGGTGATCACCCGCACGCGGGACGCACCTACCAGGACATCTGCCCCTCGAGCGGGCCGGTGACCTTCCAGGCGGTCCTGACGCAACGCTGCCAGGTATTCATCAGCGCGCTCATCCGCCGAACCGCAGTCGCCCGCGTCGGCGGGTTCGATCCGGAGCTGCGCAGTGTCGAGGATTTCGATCTCTGGCTCCGGCTCCTTGCGGCCGGCGAACGCATCGGCTACCACAACCGCGTGCTGGTCCGGTTCCTGAAACGCCGCGGCAGCCTCTCGTCGGATCCCGTATGGATGGCCGAGCACGTCCTGACCGTCCTCGACAAGTTCGCGGCGGGCCCGGCTGCACTCACGCTGCCGGCGGCAGATCGTCAGGCCCTCGAACTCCGCCGCGCATACTTCCGCGCACGCCTGGAGATCGCCCACGGCAAGCGCGCGTTCTTCCGGCTCGACGCCGAGAAAGCTCGCGAGCACCTCGAACGCGCCAACGGCCTCTTCCGCAGCCCACGGCTCAGTCTGGTGTGCGTGCTGCTTCGGTTGTTCCCGGGCGTGTTACTGAAGGTGTATCGGCTGCGAGACCGGCTCATCGTGGGGGCGGATACTTCGTTCTAGAGGCGGCAGAAAAACCCGCCCGCGTCAAGGGAGAAGGCAGAAGGCGGTAGTGTCTCAGTTTCGATTCCCATCCATGGCTGAGCTGCAATCAATTGCACAAGCCGACGTGCAATACTGATGAATGCCAAAGCGGTCACGCACAGCCGAGAAACCAGAGTCGAAACGGAAGCCAGCGCCGAAGCGCCCCAAACAGGACGAGAACAAGGCGGCCTTCGATCTCGTCCAGCAGATCATCAGGGAAACAGAGGGGACTAGCAAGAACCCGCTTGCGGTCGCCCTCGGACGCCTAGGCGGTTTGAAGGGCGGCCGCGCCAGAGCCGACAAGCTCACGGAGGAACAGCGGTCAGATAGTGCCAGACATGCAGCGAAGGCTAGATGGGCTAAGTAGCTGCCGTACAACAAAATACGGCAATGTTATTTATTGACACAACAGGGACTGGCGCTGCATTCTGAATGAGCCCATAAGCCATTGAGCGCAGTAATGGGCACCTCGATCTGCGTGGGAGGTAACGCGCTCAGGGGGCCGTTTAAGACTCACGGCCCTGGCTTTTCACCCCCCTGGAAACCCAGGGGGGTTTCGTCTTTTTGGCTCCAAATTGACGAATTCTGCTGGGATATTCGTCAGGACTGCCCTTTGGCCGTCCCCGCGATACATCTCGACGCGTACGTAGCCAGCCAACGCATCAGATAACCGGACTTCTGGATCCATTGCAAACTGTGCGGGGTCAACCGTCACGCGTTCACACCCCCTTTTCTTCAGCTCCATCCTGAGTTGATGCCGTGGGTTCCCCTGTAGTCCCTCCGGGTGCATCACATGATGGCAATCCCCAGGCGTAAACACGGCGATTGCAGCCTCGAGTGTATCGACCCTCGCATTCCAATAGTCGCTCGGCGAGAGAGCATCAAATGGGCTGAAAAAGATCCGTCCATTCAGGGCCGGAATATCGAGAACCGCGTCAAGGTACCGTTCCCGCTCATCCGCTGAATGCGTTGCTCTCCAGTCTTTCAGGCCCCTTCTACTAACTCTCTCAGCTTCAAGCAGGAGCCTACGAATGTCGGCTCGGTCGTGACAAATCGCCACGCCGGCCACAACGAAATGCGCCGTCTTTTTAGCGAAGATCTGATACGAATCGTCCGAATAGAACCGAATCCGGTGCATCCCGCGTGGGCCGTTTAGGGTCGCAGTTCCCAGCCGTCAGTTGTCTTGTCCATCTTCCCGGTAGCCTTGGCATGTCGCCATAGAACCGAGTTCAGAGTGTTCGGAAAATTCTTGGACTTGTGGTTGTAGCCACCAGCCTCCAGCTCACGGGCAAGCTGGACGTTAGGCACCGGCCTGCCGACGGTAGAGAGATGCAGGATGGCAGCATCCAGCATTTGCATCCCTCGATATGGGCCTGGGTGAACCGGCGGACGTGGCGGCATAACTCCTGGCAATGTGGGTTGGGAATCGTCCTGAAGCGCCATGACCTGCCGAATCGCAGCAATTGCCGCGTCAAACCTGGCATTCACGACAACGCGCTTTCGTTCAAGATCGGCTATAACAGCCTTGTAATCAATGTTTTGCTGGTCCACAGATTTGCCTTTCTTGGCCGGCAGTGTTAACCGTATACTGGGCATAGAAAAAGGGTGGCGCTCGACCGTGGGGCCGACCCTTCCCGGATCGACCCCACGACGAGCCCTAGGCTTTCATAGGGCACCACCTTTTCTCATCTGGGACGGCGGGTCTCTGCTTGCCGGCGATGGCCCGCCTTCTCAGTCCTCTAATATCCTCCCACGATGCCATAACACAGATCAAGCTGAATGGATGATTCAGCGTGTCAGTATTAATTTTTGTTTGACATGCGTGACCGGTCACGCATACAATTGCCTTATCATGAACAAGCTGAGCACCGCCGAACGCGCGCAGATCGTTTCCGCCCTGGTGGAAGGCAATAGCCTTCGCTCCGTCACCCGCATGACCGGGTTCTCGATCAATACGGTGTCGAAACTGCTGGTTGATCTCGGCACCGTCTGCGCGCAGGCTCACGACGCGCTCGTGCAGAACGTGAACGCGAAGCGGATTCAGCTTGACGAGATTTGGAGCTTCGTCGGTTCGAAGCAGAAGAACGTTCCAGAGGGCAAGGAAGGCGAGTACGGCGACCTCTGGACGTGGACGGCCATCGATGCCGACACGAAGCTGATCATCTCGTATGTGGTCGGCCAGCGTGTCACGCCGAATGCGTTTAAGCTGCTCTGGGACGTGGCCGCGCGCGTGACGAACGAGTGCCCTCAGGTTTCCTCAGATGGCCTCGCGTGGTACGCGGCGGCGATGGAAGAAGCGATGCCGATGGCAGACTTCGGCGTGATCGTAAAGAAGTACGCAGCCGAAGCGACTGGCCGCTACTCGCCTGCGAATTTCGTGGCTGCGATCAAGGAGGTGATAAAAGGCACCCCCAATCCTCGGCACATCTCTACGTCGTTCGTGGAGCGTCAGAACCTTACGATGCGGATGTCCATGCGTCGATTTACGCGTCTGACGAACGGCTTCAGCAAGAAGGGTGCGAACCACGCGCACGCGGTCGCGATACACTTCATGCACTACAACTTCTGCCGCATTCACAAGACGCTGCGCGTGACGCCTGCGATGGAAGCTGGACTCGCGCAGCATCCGTGGACGATTGAGGAGCTGGTTGGGCTGCTGGAAGCGGCCGAGAAAAAAGCGGCGTAGACGACTCGCCGCTTTTTTGTGCCAACGAAAAATCAAACTGAGACACTACCGCAGAAGGCAAAAGGGAGAACACTCCTTCAGCAACCTGCTGGATCGGCCGGGTGCTGAATCGACATAATTGCGCTCCACAGAGGCACGATGTCGACAATAGCCGCCCTGCTGGTCGCAGTCTTGTCCTCGCAGGCAGTACCGCCCTCAACCGCGGACACCATGCAATCGGACGTGGACCGTCTCGTCCGCGCCGCCGAGCAGATGACCGGGACGTGGCCACTGGGACCCCCGCCGCCCGTTTCAGAAATCGATCTCGTGACTCGGCACGGCAGGCGTGTCGTGCCGCTGCTGGTGACACTCCTCCTCGATGACCCGGATGTCGCCGATCGCAAGCGCTGGAAGGTCGCACAGCAGGCAACGCTCGCTCTGTGCCGCATCTATTCCGAGTCACAGCAATGCGGCCGGACCTACTGCGATGCTGACGTGCCCGAACGAATCGCTCGCGTCAAAGAAGGCTGGCTGCGACTGATCGCATCGGACGCCGAGTTGCGCGCCCTCCCCTCGAAGGAGTTGCTCAATCGATTCAGGCAGGAAGGCGTGTTCTGGCGCCAGTCCCAGATGGGAACGGCGCTGGCGGCAACCGGCGATCGCGACATCGTCGCCGCGCTTGCGCCGTGGTTGACGCACGAGGACAGGCACATCCGCGGCAATGTCGCCCTCGTCCTGGGGCGGCTGGGGGACCCGCGCGGATTTGCGACGATCGCAGAAATACTGGCGGATCGATCCGAGCGTCCTTTCGGTCAAGGACACCCGGCCGGAAGATGGAGCGTGCACGCGCAGGTTCGGGCAGATCGCTATTACGCGGCGCACCTGCTTGGAGATCTCAAGGATCCGCGCGGCGTCGAGTTGCTGATCCCGTTACTGAACGACCCAGACACTGACAACATCGTGCCATGGGCTCTGGCCGAGATCGGAGACAGACGAGCCATCGCAGCGCTGATCACTCACCTCGAACGAAACGATCCATCAGCGAGGGTAATGGCAATCTACGCGCTCGAGAGGCTGAACGCCTACGAGGCGCTGCCGAAGCTGTTCGAGCTGCAGCAAGACAACAGAAAGGCGAATTTCGGACAGCTCACGAGCGTCGCCGAGGCCGCAAAACGCGCGATAGCGATGATCTCCGCGCAGCGCTAAGGCCCGGTTGCAGGAAGCCTTCGCAGCTTCAGCCGGACGCGCGAGCGTGGCAGCTCGATCGGGGGAGGGACGGCGTCAGGGTCTTCGAAACTGCGTACTGGTCAACAGTCTCCACGCATTCGACGGTTCCTGAACGTAGACGCGCGTGAAGAGCAAACGATCGCTTTCCGAGGCGGTCGCCTCGGTCTGTTCACCGGTCATGATGACGGTTGCGCCGCTCGATCTCACGGTCGCGCCGGCAGTCGTCAACGAACGGAGCCTGGCGGTGCGATACAGATCCACGAGGTCGGCCTTGCTCCGGCGATCGCCGTTCTGATTCGTTTCGATGAAGTCGTCGCTCAGGATGCGCGTCAATGCCTCGGTGTCGTTTGCGAGCCGCGCCTTCCGGAATTCTTCTTCCAGCGCCGCGACCACGGAAATCTGCGGCGGGGCAGTGTACCTGACACGATCCTTCCTGGGCTCGGACTCTACCCACACCAGGTAAGGCTGGGTCCTCCGATTGCCCAGCGGATCCGAGACGTCGATCCAGCGGACGTGCCACGTGCGGATCACCTCGGGTTCGCCCTGCGCCGACACGATTCCGGGAACGACGACCGCCAGGAACAGCGCAAAGAGGCGAGACATCGGACCATCTCCTTCCGACCGGCCTGAGCGGGCCATTCCACCGCGCCTTCAGGGCGGAAGCCTATCACCTCCGGACCATCGGCATATGAATCCCGCAAAGAACTGTCGATGCTGATACAGTGCGCGCCGGAGCAACGGATGCGACGACGGACATGGCTCGCCCTGGTCGTGATTGGGTGCGGTCTGACGGTGACGGCCCCCGCTCAGACGCCTGCGCGCGGCATCACAGTCTTCGAGGGCGCGCGGGTGATCGTTGGTGACGGCCGGCCGCCGATCGACAACGGGTCCTTCGTCGTCGACGGCACACGATTCGTGCAGATCGGCAGGGCGCAAGACGTCAAAGCGCCGGCGGGCGCAACGCGCGTCAACCTGGCCGGCAAGACCGTCATGCCGGCCATCATCGACACCCACACGCACCTCAGTCAGACGCGCGAGGCACTCCTGAACGATCTGCGCCGCCGGGCGTACTTCGGCGTCGGAGCGGCGCTGAGCCTCGGTCAGGACGCCGCGGATGCGCCGTACGAGGTCCGCTCGGAAACACTGGCAGGCATGGCGCGGTTCTTCACGGCCGGACGGGGCATCACGGCCCCCGAGCCAGGACGAACCACCGCGCCTTACTGGGTCACGACGACTGCCGAAGCTCAGAAGGCGGTCCAGGAGAACGCCGCGCGGAAGATCGACATCATCAAGATCTGGGTCGACGACCGGATGGGGACGGTGAAGAAGCTGTCGCCGGAACTCTACGGGGCAGTCATCGACGAGGCGCACAAGCGTGGCATGCGCGTCATCGCGCACATCTACACGCTCGAGGATGCCAGGGCGACGTTGCGCGCGGGGCTCGACGCATTTGCCCATGGCGTGCGAGACAAGGATCTGGACGAGGAGTTCATGGCGCTCGTCAAACAGCATCCGCAGCTGGTGTTGGGCCCGAACATGCCCGATCGCGGCGTCGCGGCAAATCTCGAATGGCTCCGGCCCGGTCTTCCCGCCGCGGAGCTCGACGCGCTGCAGAAGACCAACACCGATCGCCCCGAGGCCCAGGCGTTCTGGAGCATCCAGGCGCGCAACCTCGCAAGGATGAACGCCGCCGGTGTGCAGATCGTCCTTGGCACCGACGGGAATACGCCGTATGCGGCGCACGTCGAGATGCTCGACATGGTCACGGCCGGGATGACCCCGATGCAGGTGATCGTCGCCGCCACCCGCAACGGCGCCCGGTTTCTCAAACTGGCCGACGCTGGCACGATTGAACCGAGCAAAAGCGCTGACTTCCTTGTCCTGGACGCGAATCCACTGGAGGACATCACCAACACGCGCAGGATTGCGTCAGTGTATCTGCGTGGAGCGACAGTGGATCGTTCCGCTTATCGATAGCCTCGACTCCCTCGACGAATCACAACTTTCGCGCTTCCCCCGGTGGCGCGAAAGTTGTCGCGCCGTAGCGGCGGAGCCGCGGAGGCGGACTACTGCGAGCCAGCCGCGCACAAGGCGCGGCCGATTGTCACGTGCTCCTCGCTGCTCTCCGGGACCGCAGCCAGGACCTTGCTGCCTTCGGCTTCGCCGATCAACCGCTGCGCATCCTCCGGCAGGAGAAATCGATCGGCGACCGCCTGCTCCGCGGCTCGCTTGACCACACAGACGTAACCCTCCTGCGTGCCGTAGCGTTCCTCGAGCGACAACCGCGGATCGTGTTTCTCGAGCCGCTCGGCTTTCGTGCGAGCGAATGGCACGTAGCCGCCCGAGAATCCGCAGCCCTGGCCGGCGAAGAAGCCGGTGCGGATGACATTCCACCCGAGGTAGGTGCCGAGAGGGGCCTGGTAGAGAACTGAGGCGACGCCGGAGGTCTCGTTGCCGTCGCGATTCACGCGCGGCACATAAGTCGGCAGCATGCGCCGCACCCGGGGGGGCACCGTCCTCATGACACCCGAAACATCGGCGGCGTTGAACGACGGTCCGAAGTCATAGTCGAGCACCGGATTCAGGATCTCATCGTTGAACGTGAGACCGGGAATCTCGGGAAGGCCCATCGCCTCGCGCGTGGCCGGAACGAGATCACCGCTTGCGAGCGTCGGATACCGGCTCACCGGCGGCGCCGTGCCGCGTGTCACCCACTCGACGAGAGCCCGCGTGAGCGCGCGGGTCGTGTCGGCCTGGGGATTCGGATTCTGCGGCAGCTCGCATGGCGTGCCCCCGAACGATGCCGGTTCGCCCGGCTCGACGCGGAACCCGCCGCGTCCACCTCCGTGCGTCGTACCAGGGTAGTAGTAGCGCCGCACGTTGTCCGGCAGCGGAACATCTGCCTTCGCGTCGGTGCCGATGAGATCCGGCGACATGCGGAGGCCCCAGAACTCCGCCGATCCGAACGCTTCCATGATCTTCGGACACGTGCTCGTGGCGGTGCAGCGGTCGAGCAGGCTTGCCTTCCTCAGTCCACGGATCCGATCCTGATGCGGTCCCCACCAGACGATTCCGTCGCTGCCCGGTTCGTAGAGGCCTGCGGCGCCGCCTGGCAGCGCGAAGCGAAGGTTCATCGGGGTCTGCCGCGCGGCGATCCGCGGGAAGGCGCCGTCCCACACGATCCGGTTCGACTCGTCCTGGTTGAACCCGAGATGGATGAAGGTGCGGATGAAATTGCCCGACTGCGAGTCCCCGATGCTGACGGTCCGATCGATCGCCCCCGCAACAGGGTTCGGCGTGCCGCTTCGATCCCGATCGGCATACCGGAAGAACGACACCACATCACGCGTGGCCGCCAGCCCGACGCCGAGCACGAGCGGATCTTTCGCGGTGTAGACGAGCTGATAGGCGCGGTCCGCGCGAAAGCCCTCGCGCAGGCAGACGCGGGTCGGGTCGGGAGTGCCGGGGAACGGCACCGTCTCGCAGTTCGCAAACGCCCAGTCCGAGCGGGCGATGGTCTGCCGGCCCTGTTGCGCGCCGGCCCTCGATTCCGACGCATACATGGTCATAGTGGCGTGCGGCTCGGAGAGATCCGCAGGCAGGTACGGCTGCGGTGTGCCCATCGACGCGAGGCGGATCGGCGCCGTCGAGGAGCCAGCCGGCACGTCGATGAAGCGCGCGACGACCGGGCCCGCGACGACGCGTCCGTCGCGGGCCTTGGCGACGGGGACGACGATCGTCTGGTTGTTCGGCGTCGGCACGACGTCTCCCTGCCAGCCGCTGATCAGGGAGATGTAGCCCTCGGGTCCGATCGTGACCTGGCCGTTGCCGCGATTGACGACCTGATACAGCAGCACGCGCGCGGCCTTCGTCAGATCGACGGGCTTGGCCAGCGTGAACGTGGCGATGTACTCGACCTTGCCGCGCTCGTTGCGCGGCGCCAGGGCGAGATCCTGAATGAGCGCGTTGTGCGGATCGGCGGGATCCAGCTCGCCGTAGATCTTGCCGCGGAGGATCTCGAACTCACCAACCGCTCCGGCGGCGCGGCCATTGGTGGCCGGCTCGCGCGACACGATCTCGATTCGGACGACCTCGGCCCGGATCGCGAGTGGCGTCGCGGCCAGCCACAGCGCTCCAAGTGCTACAGCGACCAGTGATCGACGGCACGCGTTCATCTGTCCTCCGGGCACGTGTGATTCGCCATTGACCGCGCCGACTCTCCTGGACGTCATCAGCGGCCGGCGGCCCCCGCCGACGTCTCCGGGATGCCGGAGTCGCCCCGGAGTCAATCAGGATTCCGGTGCTTCTGGCGCGGTCCCGGTGCGCGGTGCGGTGGCTCAGCAATTGCACGATACACCATCAACCATCGAACTCGATGCCCCTGAACTCGAGGCGCACCCTAACCTGGTTGCCTGCAGCGCTGCTCGCCGCCTCGCTCTCATCCACGAGCGCCGTCGCGCAGACGGCACCCGAACCTGGCGAGCCGAAGTTTCCGTCCAGCAAGATCAGCGGCCTGATGTTTGGCGACTACTACTGGTTCGCCCAGTCACATCGTGACGAAGTCAGCAGTACCGACCCGACGCGTATCCGGGAACTGCAGGGGCTCTGGTTTCGGCGCCTGTATCTCACCTACGACTACTCCTACAACGAGCGCCTCACCACCCGGTTCCGCCTCGAGGCGAACAGCAATGGTGATTTCACGGGCGGGGACATCGTGCCGTACGTGAAGGACGCCTACCTGAAATGGACCTACACCCACAAACAGCAGCTGACACTCGGCGTCCAGCCGACCCTGACCTTCAGCTGGCTGGAAGAGCTCTGGGGGCTGCGGCACATCGAGAAGACACCCGCCGACCTCTATCGACTCGATTCCTCGCGCGACTTCGGATTCGCGTTCAGTGGTCCGTTATGGGCCGGCGGCCACAGCTATGCGGCGCAGTTCGGAAACGAGTCAGGGAGTGGCTCCGAAACGCAGGAAGGCAAGATCCTGCGGCTCGTCAGCCGCTACGAGCGGAATCCCGGCATCGCCCTCGAGGGTTTCTACAGTTTCAGTACCCGCGCCGCCGGCGAGCATCGACACACGGCTCAGGGCATCGTCGGATTTCGCAACGCCGTGGCCAGAGTCGGCGGGCAGTACCTGTGGCAGGTCCGCAAGCCGGGTCTCGATGATCCGAACCAGCAGATTTCCGTCTGGTCGGGGTTCGCCGTCTGGGAGCGCCCGAACCGGGCCGACCTGTTCCTTCGCGTCGACGGGGTCACAGGCGATCTCGGCGGTGTCGAGACGGGGCTGCCAGGCGCTGAGGACATCGACTACTGGCTGTTGAGCAGCCAGTCGCCGTTCACGATGTGGATCGGCGGCGGTGAATGGTTCCTGCATCCTTCCGTTCGCCTGAGCCCGAACCTGGAGCTCGTGAGATACGGCAAGGACCCCGACCCGGTGAACTTTCCGGGTCGACGCCAGGATGCCATCCTGCGATTGACATTCTTCTGGACGTTCTGATGACCGCAATCGAACCTGGCCGAATCGCTCGCCCTGCCTCCACTCCGACCGGCTGGATCCGCTGGGTTCCCGCCCTTCAAATCCTCCGCTCGTACCAGCCGTCCTGGCTGCGACACGACATCGTGGCCGGACTCGTCATGACGACGATGCTCGTGCCCGTCGGCATCGCGTATGCGGAAGCCTCCGGGCTGCCGGGCATCACGGGTCTCTACGCGACCATCGTGCCGCTCTTCGCATATGCGCTGTTCGGCCCCAGCCGCATCCTGGTGCTCGGGCCCGATTCGGCGCTCGCGGCCGTGATCCTGGCCGTCGTGCTGCCCCTGTCGGCGGGCGACCCGGAGCGCGCGATCACGGCGGGTGGAATGATGGCGATCGTGTCTGGCCTGGTGTGCGTCGGCGCTGGTCTCGCGCGGCTCGGCTTCATCACCGAGTTGCTGTCGAAGCCGATCCGCTACGGTTACATGAACGGCATCGCCCTCACGGTGCTCTTGAGCCAAACCCCGAAGCTCTTCGGATTCTCCGTCAACGCGGAAGGGCCACTGCGCCAGGCGTGGGGCATCGTCAGGGGCGTAGTCGACGGCCGCACGAACCTCGCCGCGCTCGCGGTGGGCGGGTCCTGCCTGGTGCTGATCCTCTGGCTGAAGCGGTCGCCGCGTGTCCCGGGCATGCTCGTCGCGGTGACCGCGGCCACGCTGGTGGTCGGCTTGTTCGACCTCGCAGCGCGCACGGGGCTGTCGGTGCTCGGGCCGTTGCCGCCGGGGCTCCCTGCGGCGCGGTTGCCGCTGGTGCCGATCGACAGCCTGACGCAAATCATCACCGGCGGCGTCGCGGTCGCGCTCGTCGCGTTCGCCGACACGAGCGTGCTCTCGCGGACCTACGCGGCGCGCCTGCGCACGCCGGTCGATCCCAACCAGGAAATGGTGGGCCTGGGCGTCGCGAACATCGCGGCCGGCTTTTTTCAGGGCTTCCCGATCAGCAGCAGCTCGTCGCGCACCCCGGTTGCGGAGGCGGCGGGTGCGAAGACCCAGCTGACAGGAGTCGTAGGGGCGCTCGCGATTGCCTTGTTGCTCGTGTTCGCGCCGACGCTTCTCAAGGACCTGCCGAACACGGCGCTCGCCGCCATCGTCATCGCTTCCGCGATCGGGCTCTTCGAGTTCGCAGACCTGCGGCGCATCTACCGCATCCAGCGCTGGGAATTCTGGCTCTCGATGGTCTGCTTCGTGGGAGTTGCCGTGTTCGGCGCCATCCCGGGCATCGTCCTCGCGATCGTGATCGCCGTCATCGAGTTTCTCTGGGACGGCTGGCGCCCGCATTCGGCCGTGCTCGGCCGCGTCGACGATGTCCAGGGCTACCACGACGTGACCCGGCATCCCGAGGCACGGTTGATTCCGGGCCTGGTCTTGTTCCGCTGGGATGCTCCGCTCTTCTTCGCCAACGCCGAGCTCTTTCACGAGCGGGTCCTCGATGCCGTCGCGAGCTCGCCGACTCCGGTCCGCTGGCTGGTGATTACCGCAGAACCCGTCACGAGCGTCGACGTCACCGCCGCCGACGCGCTCAGCGAGCTCGACGAAGTGCTGCACGGCGCCGGCATCGAGATGTGCTTCGCCGAGATGAAAGGGCCGGTCAAGGACAAGCTGAAGCGGTTCGGACTGTTCGACCGCTTCGGCGACAAGACCTTCTACGCGACGATCGAGGAAGCGGTCAGCGCGTATCTGGCGATCTACCCGATCGAGCCGGGCGATCACCCGGCGCGGGTCTGAGCGGCCACGGCCACCTCACGCCTGTTCGAGCAACGCCCGGCGAATCAGCGAAGGCTGGCCCGCTGCTGCCCGTCGCCGAGCGTGCGCAGCAGATTTGCCAGTGGTTCCCGGATGAAGGCCGGCAGCTCCGCGCGCGCCTCCGCTTCCTTCAATAATGCGATCGTGTCGTCAAACTGCGCGCGCGCGACGGCGAGCGCGCGGACGAACCGCGCGTCGCCGGCGAGCGGCTTGAAGTCCGGCGACAAGCGCAGGAAGTCATAGGGAAGGCGCCCACGCTCGGTGTGCCGTTCGAGGACGGCGAGAGCGCCGGCGGTGCGGCCGTGCCTCGTGAGCCAGAGCAGGACCAGCGGATACTCCATGAACGGGTTGGCGAGACTCAGGGCCTGCTGCTCGAGCCGGTCGAGGGCGGCGCGCTTGGCGGTGCGGTTGCTACCGATCATCGCAGCGCCGTCGATCACCATCGCTACCCGCTGCTTGTCGGTGCGGCCCTCGGCGACCTGGCGCTGAAGCGTCGGGATGAGCGCGGCCAGGTCGGCCGAGCGGCCGAGCTCGACCAGGGCGAGCCCCTTCCTGATCAGCGCTGTCGGCATGTCCGTCTCGATGCGCAACACGTTCTCCGCGTGGATCAGCGATTCCTCCGGACGATTCAGCTGCAGCAGCATTTCCGACATGTTGAGGCGGGGATAGAGATAGAGGGGATCCAGCCGCGCCGCCTCCTGCAGGCTCGCAAGACACAGCCCCGCTGCAGAACCCTGGAGCGCGACACCGGCCGAGTTGACCGCGAACGCGTCGCGGGGTCCATAGGTCGCCGCACGCAACGCCGCCACCAGCGCATCGCGGGTCCGGCTCGGCGTAGCCAGAAACTCCACGACCGCCTGGACTGACCACGCCCGGCTGTTGCGCGCGTCCATCTCCAGCGCACGCTGCGCCCACTGGCGCATCATCGGCAGGCCCTCCGCGACCGGCAGGTCCGCTTCGATTGCAAACTCGTACAGCCAGGCAATGCCCGCGGCCGCGTCCGCCATCCGCGGTTCCACCTTCAGCGCCTCCTGGAAAGCCGCGAACCCCTGGTCGAAGTCCTTCTTTTCGTGCTGGTAGTTGTACCGGTTGAAATGGTGCATGCCGCGCTGGTACGCGAGCTCCGCTTCCGAGTTCGCGGTGGTGCCGTGCGCGACCACGGGAGCGGCCTGCGGGCGCACCACGCCGCGCAGTTCTTCCGCGGCGCCCCGTGCCAGGGCGAGGTAGCTGTCGCGGCGGCCCTCGAACTCCCGGCTCCACATCAGGCGTCGTGAGCGAGCCTCGACGAGCTGCACGTTGAGCACCAGTCGATCCGTCTCCGCGGTGAGCGAGGTGACGACGAACGCGCTGACGCCGTACGCATCCGCCAGCTTGCCGAGATCGCCGCGGACCTGCTCGACCTCGACGCTCGACGGCGGCATCTTGGTCTCGAGCCCCTTCACCTGCGTCAGGTGCGCCGAGATCGTGTTGGGGATGGCATCGGTGAGGAACTGGTCGGACGGCTGGTGCGCGATGACCTTGCTGGGCAGCGCGACGATCGAGGCGATCGCCTCGGCGGTCGTGGCACTCGGCGGATCGCTCTGACGCCGCTGTCCCAGCCAAAACACGCCGGCTGTGATGGCTACCACCAGCACGCCTAGTCCTAGAGCGATCTGCGTTCGCGTCACCGGCGCGCGCACAGGCGCCGGTGCGTGTGTGACTGTCGTCGGCGATCCCAGGCGCCGCAAATCGATTGCCAGTTCTTTCGCCGACTGGTAGCGGCTCTCGGGGTCGCGCTCGAGACACTTCAAGGTGATGCGCTCGAGCTCCAGGTTTACGCGCGGCAGCACCTGCGCCGGCGGTGTCACGACCGCGTGCAGGATGGCATCCGTGAGCCGCCCGGTCTGCGTGTCGTCGAACGGCCGCCTGCCGGTCGCCGTCTCGTAGAGCACGACCCCGAGCGCGTAGATGTCGGTGCGCGCGTCGATCGCCTCGCCACGCACCTGCTCCGGCGCCATGTATGGGAGGGTGCCCTCGAACCCGCTGTCCGAGCGCGTTGTCGTCTGTTCGACGTCGGCCGCCGTGCCCGACAACTGTGCGAGGCCGAAGTCCAGCACCTTCACCCGGCCCTTGGGCGTGACGATGATGTTGGCCGGCTTGAGATCGCGGTGCACGACACCGTGCTCGTGCGCTTCCTCCAGCGCCGCTGCGACTTCAGCGCCGAGCGCGACGATGTCCTTCTCCGCGAGCGGCCCGGCGGCAATACGCTCCGACAACGTCTGGCCAGGCACGTACTCCATGACCAGGAAGTCGACCCCGTCGCTGCTGTCGAAATCGTGAACCGTGGCAATGTGCGCGTGATTCAGCCGGGAGAGCGCGTCTGCTTCACGCCTGAACCGCCGTCGCGCCGCGTCGTCACCGAGCGTGCCGGGCGGCAGGACCTTGAGGGCGACGTCCCGATCGAGGTGCTCGTCGCGAGCGCGGTAGACCTCGCCCATGCCGCCTGCGCCCAGCTTGGCGGTGACCCGATAGTGCCCGAGGACCTTGCCAATCACCGGGGGGGCCTCATCTGCGTACCGCCGCAGAGTACGAAAGGTGCCATCATTTTCTCGGTGGGCGGGGATCCGTCGCGAGGTGAAACCGTGCGTCTATGCCCGTCGGTTTGCCCTGGCCGGGGACCTCGTAGAGCTCGCAGCGCGCGTTCGGAATCGGCTTGGCTGGCGGAGGCTCCTCTTTGACGTTCTCGGGCCACACCATCACGTGGCACTCGCCGAGCGCGTCGCCTTTCCCGTCGGCCGGGGCGATGTCTCCAAAATAATTGCCCTGCGCCATCATCGCGCCGGGTCCCTGGAGCGCGAGCTCTCCCTGCGGCGTGTAAGTCTTGCTCGTGCGGGAGTTGCCGAAAATCCGGTTCTGTCCGACGCTCGTGTAGCCCGCGCGCCGGCAGGCCTCCGGATCGGGAGCGGTGCCTTTGGGATCCGGGTTGACGCAGCCAAGATCCATCACGTCCTTGCCCGGTCGGCCCGTGATGTAGAAGGTGTAGACGCCGGCCGCGGCGGCCTCGGTGATGTCGCTGCGCTGGACGTGGATCTCGATTGTTGAACGGCCCTGATCATAGGCCGACGGTTCGATCACTCCGGCATCGTTCGGCACGCCGTGCCGCCGGGTGTCGCTGAACTGCAGCCGGTCGACGTTCAGCACGATGCGCGCCTCACTCACTGGTGCCGGCGCGAGCTTCGAGCAATTGGGGCTGAACGTCTTGTCCAGCCCCGAGCACGCGAAGCCGGTCGCCGGCACGATACCATCGCTGCGCAGGCTCTCGAGCCGGAGGTTCGTGATCTGGCCGGTGATGGTGCTGCGGTCGGAGGCCCAGAGAATAAGGCCCCGCACTCCGTTGTCCACCGAAGAATCCTGCATCTCGAGCAGCGCCGAGACGCGCCCGGCCGCGACCAGATACACCCCCGTCGGCCACAGGAACTGCGGCTGTTCGTGTGCCGGATTGTCCTGAATGGCCAGCCGCTGAATCGAATACCTCACGTTCGCTACACCTGCGCCGTCGTCCACCAGCAGCACAATTGCGGACTTGAAGCGGCCGCCGACCTGCCCGCCGGTGCAGCCGCGCAGGACGGACTGGCTCATGTCCACCGCATCAGCGGTCTTGACGACGCGGCAGAGCGACGTGTCGAGGCGCGTGGGAGGCGAGGTTCCGCGCCGCGTCAACAGCAGATCGTGAAGGTGGGTGCCGTTGACGTTGTCCCCGAAAATCGCGGCGCCGGCCGGGTTGTCGATGTGCAGGTGCGCGATCTCATTTCCGTGCGCGAGGGTCACGGCGTCGCCGGCGCCGCTGGTGTTGGTCAGCCGCACTGCCGGCTGGCCGCTGCCCGCTGCTGCGGGGCCGAGCAGCTTCTGCCGGTCCTTCAGCCGGATGCCGCCGTCGAGCGGCGGGGCGCTGTCCGCCGGGGCGAGCACGGTGATCGTGGCGCCGGCGGGGGCACAGCGCTCGACCTCGGCCAGGGAGGAGAACGGGCGATCGGTCGTACCGGCAGCTTCACCAGGCGGGCCGGCGCGAACGAACCATCGAGTCTGATCCGGATTGCGGGTGCAGTCGGCGGGTGTCTGCGCCATTGTCCCTGCAGGCCAGATCATGGCAAAGACACCGACGACCCGAATGAGCCATCGCCGTTCAGTCATGTATGTGGGCCGAAACAGGCGCATCTTACTCTCAGCCGGACGCACGGTGAAATAGGGTTGCTAACGGGCCCGATACAAACTTCGGACCTCCCCGGCTGCTGCAGTTCGGCTGGGGCGCGCCGCTGCTCGGTGATGTGCCGGCGGTGGGAGACTACGATGGCGACGGCCGCGCCGACGTGGCGGTCTACCGCGAGCTCACCGCCGAGTGGTTCGTCCGCCCATCCGCCGGTGGGATCACCCATTCGCAATGGGGCGCTCCCTCGCTCGGCGATGCGGTCCGGCCGTTCTGAACTCGTCAAGCCTCGAACCCATACCGCAAGAACCAGCCGGCGTTCTGAGATTCGGCGCGTGACCCGTCTCAGAAACAAGCCCGTCGATGCAGATGAGCCGCGAGCTGAGCCGACCTGCCTGTGCAGGACCACCGACCAAGGGCATGCCCCTCGCATATTGCGAGCCGCGCACGCAACGGCGATAGCGGAGCGTCGATTTGCTGGAAAGCGAATGCTCTTAGTCGACCTGTTGCGCCACATTCAGGGGGACGCCATGCCGAAGTCGCTGAAGCTCGCCATTGTCACCACCATCGTCGTGCATGTGGCCGCGATTCACGCGTCAGCCGATCCCATCCGTGTGGTAAGCGGGATCCTCTCGTTCGATACTGGCGATCCTCCGTCGTTCCGCCTGCTGACGTCGAGCGGCCAGCTCTTCGAAGCCGAAGGATTTCGACTGGACTGGCCGGCGACCTGCTTTTTTGAGTGTTCCCCGGGAGAGGCGATCCCCTTGTCGAGCACGTCCAGCACCCAGTTCGACGGTTCGATGGTCTTCCGCGCGGATGGCGTCGAGGCCTTTCCGGTGATGCACCTTGCCATCTCGGCGCCATCCGTCACGGTGGGCTCCGATCCTGGAACGCCGAATGGTCCGTTCGGAGTGATGTACAGGCGGCCGTTCACATTCGCAGGACAGCTCGCTGGGTATGCGTCGGAAGATCGGTCCGGCGCCCCGCTGTTCGACCTGACGTTGGTCGGGAATGGAACCGCCACGCTGAGAATGGGCGAGGAGAACGGCCTGTTTTCGTTCTCCTCGCTCGATTATGAGTTTGCGGCAGGCCCAGTCCCGGAACCTGGGACACTACTGCTCGCCGCCACGGGAGTCGCTGCGTTTGGACGCAGAGTGTGGAAGGGCCGGCGCCGAGAATGACGTACCGTCGGAAAACCGCGGCTAGGCGGAGGTGAGTACGGAGCCGGTCCTGGCCGTGAGGACTCTGTGGATCACGATCCGCCACGCGGCGGTGCGGCTGCCCCGTGCGACGAGTGGCATCTCGTCCATCGGCACGCCCTGCACTTTCCCGAACATCGTGTGCTGCCACTCGCACCCGCGGACGACGACCGGCACGAGCGCGACCTCGCCACGGGCGGCGCGCTCGAAGACCATCGGCATCTCGACCTCCATGCAGAAGCGCGACGCGAGAAAGTCGGGACTGAGGAGGGGCACGACGATGTCGGCCTCGAGGAAGCGGCGATCGATCTCTGCTTTCCAATCGGAGCCGGCCGGGATCCAGCGGTCGTCCCACGGCGCCACCATGCCGTCCTGTACGGCGACGTCGAGGTGCGCGGCGAAGCTCTTCATCAGCCGGTCGTCTTCGTGCGCGTAGCTGACCGCGAGCTTCCGCGGCGGCCGCTGCCCCTGGCGCAGCAGCGTGCGGAGGTCAGCGGTCTCCTCCGCCGTTCCCATCGGAAGGCGACGGAGCGCCCCGGCGAGTTTCGCGAAGAGCTCGCCGTCGAGAACTTGCGCGAGCTGCTCCCAGGCCTCGGTGTAGCGCGACATGTCCCGCCGATCGACGAAGCCGGCGGCCGCCTCCACCTCCGCAATGCCGGTGGTGATAGGGGCCTGGGCGAGGCCGAAGCGATGCTCGCGCGTCAACCGCGCTGACGATCGCACGAGATACGTGCGCAGCGCCGAGTGCGCGAGGTCTGGTCCCAGCACGCTGAGGTCGTGATCGCGCACGCGCTGCAGCGTATAGGTCAACGCCTCGCGCTCGGCGTGATGGCGCAGCAGGTTGATCCGCAGCTGACGCGTCAGTTCGCGGGCGTCGGCGATCTCGTCGCGGTCGAACCACTCCAGCGTGATCGCCGTCTCGCCGGTGCTCAGGAACCACATCGTGACCGGCAGTCCACCAATCGTGGCGCCGGCCGCGGCGAGACGGATCCGCTGCGATTCTTCGAGTGCGACCACGCGACTGCCGCGCGAAAGTTCCGCGATTTCGCTCGTCCCATACTCGACGACGAGCGACGGCGCCCCACATGCCATCGTCCACTCGGGCGGCGTCGCCTGGCGGCGGCAGGTCGTGTGCCGGAGCAGTGACGAGGCCAGATGTCGTCCGGCACTGATGAGCGGCACCGGCGCCGTCAGCGGCGGTACGATCACGGGAAGCGTCAGACAGGAGTCCAGCAGCGTGCGGAGCGATGCCGCGTCGAGCGCATCGCGCTTCGTGAGGTCCAGGAGCAGGGCGAGCTCGTATTTGGCGAGCTGGTGATCGTCGCGGAACGCCTGGAAACGGCGAAAGAACAAATCGACGGTGATGGGTGTCCCGCCGCGGGGATCGGGAACGCGGCGAAAGCGGTCAGCGAAGCGGAGCGCGCGCCGTCCGTTGAAGTAGAGGCTCTCGCCGCCGTAACGAACGCCCTGGCGCCGCTTGCGCAACGGCCCCACGCAGTTGAGGAAGGGCGGCCGCCGCGTACCGCCGAAGTCGCGGGTTCCGAGGAGGTCGCTCTGCGAGAAGCTCGTCGCGATCGGAACCCGCGTGTCGTCGTCCGCGTCACCGAACGCCCGCAGGTCCGCGAATGGAAACTGCAGGACGATCAGCATAGACCCGTGGCAGAGGCGCACCGGCGCATGAGTCGGGGTAGTGACGATACTAGTCGGCCAGCAAAAAGTGGAACTGGCGATCTTCTCATCGGCAGATGTGCGCGACGCGCGCGCCGTCCATCCGCGCACGAATGCTATCACGACCCTTCGACGCCGTAATCGCAAGGCCGTTGGTGGTATTCGAGTTCGTCCCGATCGGTGTGCTTACCGAACGCGCTCAAAGCGAAGATTGCGGACGCTTGTCCGGTTGATCGTGAAGCCGGTCACCTCCGATCTGGCACCGCGGGAAAACTTGATCAGATCGACCACGGACCCGTAGAACGCGTCGGGGAACACTGGCTGCAGGGCGATTTCCGCGCGGCCGGGAATCTGGAGCACGAGCCCGGAGGGACGCGGAACGAGAGCATAGGTGACGTCGAGATCAGCGGTGACGTAGCGGCCGGCGTACTCCTTCAATTGCGCGGGCGTCGGCGCAAAGCCTTCGACCACCTGCTCAGACACCAACGGCTTCGGTCCCGCCCCCGTGACGCGGACCTGGCGCGGCCGTCCCTCAGTTGGTGCCAGAAACTCCGCCACGACCGGCGCTCCAGGAATCGAGAAGCGGTTCGCAGCGAGGGGGCGCAATTCAACGCTGTCGCCGGGGCCGTCGCCTGCATCCATGGATGCCCACAGCTTGCCATCCCGCACGTACACGCGACCGTAGGTGTCGGTTGCCGGATCACGGTACAGGCCGGTGTTGCTCGCGAGCTCGGCAACCGTAAGCGTCGGTCCAGCCGTGACCGGAGCCGCATCACGGCTCTCAGGCTGGGGCCGCTCGGGCAGATAAAGAGCCGCGACCTGCCGCGTCAGCGTCCCGACTCGCGCGTTCAGGTTGTCCAGGTTGCACAGCACCGCCACGTTGAGGTCGTGCGCTGGATAGCGAATCAGGTACGCCGCGATGCCGCGGTCACCGCCGCCATGGCCAACCGTCTTCAGGCCGCCATCGGCGCCAACCTCCAACCCGAGCCCCCAAGGGCTGGTGCCGTGCTCGCCGAGCGACACCGCCGTCTGCATCTCGTTGAGATGATCGCGACTTCCCACGCGCCCGTCGCCAAGGTTCTGCGCGAACCGCAAAAGATCCCCGACCGTCGTGAACAACCCAGAGTTGCCGACAATCGACGAGGTGTCGATGCCCCCATCCCGGGCGAGATGAAATCCCTGGTCGTCGCGGTGGTATCCCCGTGCATGCTGTGCCGAGATCGCGACCGGGCCACCCCGCAGCGACGACTGCGCCATGCCGAGGGGCGCGAAGATACGCGCGGCAACGAACTCGCGGAAGGGTTGTCCGCTCACCCGGGAGACGATGCTCCCGAGCACGTTGTAACCGCCGTTGTTGTAGCTGAATTCGGTGGACGGCACGAAATTGAGGCCACGCTGCCCGGCGAGGGTCCGCAGGATGTGCTGGTTGATGTCAACTCCCGGCGACGCTGGGGGCGCAAGCTCGATGAGCAGGAACGCATCGCGCAGACCGGCGGTATGCGCCAGGAGGTGCCTGATCGTGACGCGATCGCGGCGGTTGATCCACTCTGGCACGTACTTCCACACTTCGTCGTCCAGTGACAGCTTCCCCTGTTCAGCGAGGAGCATCACGCTGAGCGCCGTAAACGGTTTCGCGATTGAGGCGGGGTCGAAGAGGGTGGCCGGCGTGATCGGTACCTTCTGTTCAAGGTTGGCCATCCCGTAGCCGCGCTCGAACACCGTCGTGCCTTTGCGGTTCACACCAACGCCGCAGCCAGGAGAGTCGGGCCGGTTCCACTCGGCGAACAGCGCGTCGATCTTGGTATCGATCACGTGTTCGGTCGGGGTTCCGCCGCTACAGGCATGCCCCACAGCGATGGCCAACAGGATAACGAGCAGGCGACGGCGTGTCCTCATGGGGTCAGATCTTGTATTTCAACGTTTCTGAGATGTTGAAATATAAGATCTGACCCCAAAGCCGCAATGCCGCGCTTGGCGCGCCGTCCGCGCTACCATGGCGGTCGGTTCGAAGCCGACATGACCGACAGGTGCGCAGATCTCGACGCGATCTCACGACGGAGGTTCGTGCAACGTGTAGTCTGCGCCGCGGTAGGAAGCGCTCTCGCAGATCTTTCGAATGCCGTCGCTGGCTCCCAGAGTCCACACGGTGCACGGGAAGTCATGCACGAATTCCCCTACGGGGCAGTGCAGCTGACAGGCGGCCCCCTCAAGCAGCATTTCGACCGCATCCACGCGCACTATCTCGCACTGGACGACGATCGCCTGCTCAAAGTCTTTCGGCAACGCGCCGGCCTGCCGGCGCCGGGCCTGGATATGGGCGGCTGGTACGACGCCAACGGCTTCGTGCCCGGCCTCACACTTGGACAATACATATCCGGGCTGGCGAGGCTCGGCGCAGCGACGGGCGACACGGCCGCGCACGAGAAGGTGGCGCGGCTCGTCACTGGTTTCGGCGAGTTCATCCGGCGCGCCGAGAGTCCGTACGCAGGGCCCAATGCACAGGCGCAGTGGGCCGCCTACGTCATGGACAAATACGTCGTCGGCCTGGTCGACGCCTTTCGACTCAGCGGCGTCGAAGAGGCGAAGCGGCTACTGCCGGTCACGATTGACAAGTGTCTGCCCTACATCTCTCCGGTATCACGGGACCGCATTGGGAAAAAGGATCCGCCGTACGACGAGACGTATGTCATCTCGGAGAACCTCTTCCACGTCGCGAACATCACCGGCGACGAGAAGTATCGCAAGCTGGCGGTGCATTATCTGCTCGACAAGGAGTGGTTCGATCCGCTGGCGGCAGGAATCGACGTGCTGCCGGAGAAGCACGCCTACAGTCACACCATCGCGCTCAGTTCCGGCGCGCAGGCGTATCTCAATCTTGGTGATGCGAAGTACCTGAGAGCGCTGACGAATGCCTGGCGCTTCCTCGAGCCGCAGCGCTTCGCGTCCGGAGGCTGGGCACCAGAGGAGCAGTTCGTGCACCTCGGGCAGGGCAAGCTCGCCGAGAGCCTGAAAAGCTCCAAGGCTCATTTCGAGACGCCGTGCGGCAGCTTTGCCGACATGAAACTGGCCCGATATCTGATCCGCCTCACGGGGCGGCCGGAGTATGGCGACGGGCTGGAGCGCACGCTTTACAACACTATGCTGGCGACACGCCTGCCGAACAGCGACGGCGACTATCCGTACTATTCGAATTACGGTACCGCCGCGGAGAAGACCTATTACCACCGGAAATGGCCCTGCTGTTCCGGCACGCTGGTTCAGGGGGTCGCCGACTATGTGTTGAACGTGTATTTCCACGACGACGACGCGCTGCTGGTCAACCTGTTCGTCGCGTCCGAAGTGGTCTGGAAGCGCGCGGGCGGCGTGGTCGCGATCGTTCAGGACACCGGCTATCCGGCAACGGACTCCATCCGCCTGACCGTGCGAGAGCCGGGCGACGGCCGGTTCGCGCTGAAGCTGCGCATCCCGGCATGGGCGAAGGGGGCGACACTCCGAGTGAATGGCACGGTCGAGAACGTCGCGCCAGGTCAGCTCGCCACGCTGAAGAATCGTTGGAAGACTGGCGACACAGTTGACCTCATCGTGCCGCAACCGCTGCGCACGCTGTCGATCGACGCCGAGACGCCGAACCTCGCGGCGCTGATGCGTGGGGCGGTCATGTATGTCGGCCTCAATCCGTGGGACGGCATTGCTGAGCAGGTCATCGACCTGCCTGGATCGTTGTCGCCGCTCTCCGCATCTTCACAGGGATACCGCACGGTGATCGCAGGACGCGATCTGGTGTTCGTCCCGTACTTCACCATCGACACCGAGAGATACAACACCTACTTCAGAATTGCGTGAGCGATGGGTGACTCGTGGCTTCCGGCTCCGCCGCTGTGCTCCAGGATGAAATTCGAGACGCCACTTACTAGTCGGCCCGAAGAGCAGCGACGGGATCCAGACGCGCGGCGCGGCGCGCAGGAATGACCACCGCCGCGATCGTGAGCACCAGGAAGAAGACCGTAACCGATGCGGCAACCAGCGGATCCGATTCGGTCACTCCGAAGAGCAACGCGCGCAGCCATCGGCTCGCCAGGATGCCGGCGGGGATGCCGATCGCGACACCAATCGCGGTCAGGGTAAGGCTTTCGCGGACCATCATCCACACCACTGCGCCGGGCGTGGCCCCGATGGCGACGCGCACGCCGATCTCGCGCCTGCGGCGCACAACCGCGTAGGCGAACAGGCTGTAGACACCGACGAACGCGAGCAGCGCCGCCAGTGTTGCCACTGGCGCCGCGAGGGTCGCGCCCATGCGCTCGTTGACGGCATTTCGTTGCAGCCGTTGCTCGAGGGTCGTGATGCTGTACGCGTATTCGCGGCCGAGGCCCCGCAACGTGTCCTGGAGCGGATTGACGAGCCGCCATGGATCGCCGGAGGCTGCGATTGCGAGCGTTGAGTAGAACCCATAGACGCCCAATTGCGTCGCGACGCCATAGAACACAGGCGGCGCCGGGGAACGCAGATTGCCGAGCGACGCATCGCCCACGACCCCCACGATTTCGACGTTCTGGAACTGCGGGTCGGCACCGAACGCAAACCAGACGTGCTTCCCGATGACGTCGCCGCCGAGTGCCCGCGCCAGGGTCGCGCTCACGACCGCCACCCGCGGTGCTTGTGGTGTGTCCGACCAGCGCGGCCCACGCCCCTGCAAGATCGGAATGCCGAGCGTTTCGAAAAATCCAGGCGACACGACGTCGAGCTGCGCGGTGAGGTCACCCGGGGGCGTCCCGACGAACCCAATCGGCACCCGGCCAACGTCGTCGCTGACGACGTTGCCGAATGCCCGGGCGTAGCCGACGGATCGCACGCCGGGCAGTGCGGCGATGCGCTCCAGGAGCAGCGGGTAATAGCTCAGGCCGTTGTCGAACGCGCGATCGCGGTAGGCACCGGGAAGCGGGCGCAGTCGCGCGCTGAGGATCTCGGTCCCGTCGAAACCAGGGTGGTTGTGAAACAGGAGGTCGAGGGAGCGTACCAACAGGCCGGCGCCCATCAACAGCGCGACTGACAGCGCGACCTGTGCAACCAGCAATGCGCGGCCCGGCCGCGATGTGGCGGCAACGGTGCGATCCGTGCGGAGCTCGAGTGTCTGGCGGCGTGAAGCCAGCCACACCGGGAGGAGACTGGCCAGGAGCCCGGTGACCAGACCGGCCAGCGCCGTGACGAACACCACGCGCGCGTCTGGGGCGATATTGAGCGTGGGCTGCAGTCCGCCGAAGGGAAGCGCCGAGGCGATCGGCTTCACCGCGACCCACGCCACGCCGATCCCGAGAAGCGTCCCGGCGGCGGCGACGGCGAGAACCTCGAGCACAAGTTGCCTCGCCAGCCGCAGGCGGCTCGCACCGAGCGCCGCTCGCACCGCGAGCTCGCCGCCGCGCGCGACCACACGGGAAAGTGCCAGGCCTCCGACATTGACGCAGGCGAGCAGCAGCAGACCCAGGGTCAGCGCGCTGCCAATCCACAGCGGCTGTTCGTAGCGAAGTCTCAGGCCCGAGAAGCCCGTGCCCACCGCATCCACGCGGATGGTGACGTCGCGGAGGTTGCGCTGCTCCGCGGGCGACAACGTGGTCGGCACGACCCGCTCCATCATCGCCGGCCAGCGGGTCACGAGCTCGGCGCGCGCGGCCTCGAGTGTCACGCCAGGGCGGAGCCGTCCCAGGATGTAACTCGCCAGCAAGCGATTGGCCGGGCTGGGAATCACCGTGCCAAACGGCGCGATGATGTCCACGCCGTCGTCCACGCGCAAACCGCGGAACCCGCGCGGCATCACCCCGATGACCGTCACCGGGTCGTTGTCGGTTCGGAAGCTGCGGCCGACGACGTCCGAAGCGCCGCCGAACATCTTCTGCCAGAAGTCATAACCGATGACCACCACGCGCCTGCCTGGCCGGCTGGCTGGAGCTTCTTCCGCTGTGAACACCCGTCCAAGCAGCGGCGGCACGCCAATGGTCGCCAGGCACTGGTGCGTCACGATTTCAACAGCGGCATAGACGGGAGTCCCGTTTGCCTCGACGCCGGCAGAACTGGTGCCGTACGCGCACACACCTTCGAGCGGTCCGTCCTGGAGCAGATCGGCCAGCGGCGCCAGCGTCGACGTGCGCTGACCCTGCGCACTGAGCGGCCACACGCCGATGAGCCCACTCGGGTCTTTGATTGGCGCCGGCCGCAGCACGAGCGCGTCGAGCGCGCTGAACACCGCCGCGCTCACGCCGATGCCGAGCGCGAGGGTCAGCGCCGCGCCGACCGTGAACGTGCGTGAGCCCCGCAGATGGTGCAGGGCGTGTCTCAGATCCTGACGAAAGGCCTCGAACATCGTTCGACTCCGCTCGGGGGTGATCGTGGTGGCCGACAGGATAGCGTGCCCGCCGCGGCGGTTCCAAACGGCGACACCACGCGCGATAAGACGGCCGTTCCTTCAGACTTCTTCAGAGCGCGGCGATAGGGCGGGGCGCGTGACGCACTCGCTGCGCTCAACGCCGGACGCCGGCGGCTTCCGTCTTCGTCGATTCGGGGGCATGGACAACCTTGAACGTCAGCTTCTCCGATCCCACGCCGATGATCTCGCCGTCTGAAAGCGATTTGGGTTCGGTTACGGGCAGATCACCAAGGAAGGTGCCGTTCTTGCTCCCGAGGTCCTCGATTGTGGCCGTGCCCATCGACACCTTGATGAGCGCATGCCGTCGCGACACCCCCGCGGCGCTGAGATATATTTCAGCGCTGGGATCGCGCCCGAGCACGTAATCACCATCGTCGAGGTCGACGCGCCCGTGCGCCCACTTCACGAACATCGAGATTCCGTCAGGACCCGTCGGAGGACTGTCGCGGAACGCGTAACCAAACCGTGGCACGGTCCGGATGAACCGCGGTCTATGCCGGTCGTCACCAATCGCGGCGCGAATTTCACCGATCAGATTCGAGAGGTTCTTTTCCACCACGAACGTGTTCGGCCAGAGGCGGTCTTGCAAATCACCTTTTGAAAGAGCTCTGGGCCGGTTGGCGACGAGAACGCCAAGCAGCTCGAAGGCCTTGGGGGAGAGGGCGACGGGCACGTTCCCTCGTCGCAGTTCCCGGGTTTCCTGATCCAGTACGAAAGCGCCGAAGCTGACCCGCGTCATTGCCTTCTCCACGCCGCACCGACGCGGGCCATGGCTCGCCGCCCCGCCTGAAAGAACGGTGACGAAGCCCTGACTCACGCCTGCGACTTCAGAGGGGCCCGCCCGTTACCCTGCCGTGTCAAACCCCAACGTCCCAAGGAGGACACGATGGCTAACGCAACCCGCACCGGCCGCCTCGCCGGACCCGTGGTCGCCGCCCTGGCCCTGATTTCGGCGTTAACGACCACCACTGGCGTCAGTGCGAAAACACCGAATAAAAAGGCGCTCGCAGGCACCTGGCTCGAAACGGTCTGGTTCCCCGCAGAAACCGGGCGGCCTCCGCTCAAGTCTCTCTCGAGCTACCACCGCGATGGAACCTCCACCTGCAGCGATCAAGGGGCGGTCACGACTACCGAACCTGCAGCAGTCTTCTCGTCCTGTCATGGTGTCTGGACGCATCTCGAGAACAACAAGTTTGCCTTTACCGCCTACGAGCTCATTTCCGACCTGAGCGGAAATCTGCTCGGGTACCTCAAGGTTCGTGGCATCTACACGTTGTCGCCTTCCGGGAACCAATACACTGGTAGTTCCCGCGCCGAGATACTCGATACCGACGGCAACGTCTTGTCTGCCATCGACGTTACAAATGCTGGCCAACGGATCAAGTTGGAGCTGCCTTGAGAGCTCGGTCTGGCTTGACCGGCTTCATTTAAGGCCGTCGACGACGAAGAGATCGCCGAGCCGTCGCAGGTAGGAGTAGCAGTACGACAGGCCGTCGGAGGCGATCACGACGGTTTCTCTCATGTCTTCGACTCCGACCGGATTCGACGGCGTGAGGGTTTTCCAGAGCGCACGGCGGCCAGTCGTCAACTCCACACGGTTTACGTCGACGGCTGGCGACCTTGCTCCGTCGACACTATCGATGGTGTAGACGTACCGTCCGTCCGGACTCCATTGAACGGGCATATCCCTGGCGGTGAGCGCCGGCAGGCGCTCACCATTCCCACCTCGAATCGGTAACAGGATCCACTCATTGCCGACGCGAGCGAGAACCGAGTCCTCGTCGCGCGCCGCCGCCTTGCCAGCGAGAATCACGTGATCAGGCGCAATCGGGCGGGGGAGACCGGCCGGAATCTCCTGAACATGGCCCCTCGATGTTCCATCCGCAGTCTCCCCGGTGAACACGATGTGCCTCGAGTCGCGGAGCCACCCTCCATCAATGATTCGTACGACGTTTCCCTTCGGCAGCGGGACCATGTCTCCAGGACCTGTCGGCCAGAGGACCAGACGCCCTCCCGACAGCGCCAGCACCCACCGTCCGTCGGGAGAGAGGGCTGCGCCATATCCTTCTCCAACCGGCACCGCTGGAGACCCATCCACGCTGCGCCTCAAGATCCGCGGCTCGCCGGTTGCCGCCATGAAGAGCTCGTCCTCGAAGAGCACCGTCTGGCCGTCGGACGACAAATCCTTGGCGCCCGACGACACCATCCACGTCAGATCGCGTTCCTGCGCGTCTTCCCCCGATTTACACGCGAGGCCGATGCGAATGCTGTTGCGAGAGAGCAGCACGCGGCCGTCATCGGCGATATCGTGCAACACCAGCCAATCGGGCGCCCGGTGCACCACCCGTTCGACACCGGCAAGAGAAACGGCACGGAGATGCGGCGCGAACTGGTCGGGCCGCGTCGCAGTGAACCAAATCTCATTGCCCGACGATGCCCAGGCCAGGCCGTAGCCGATCCAATCACGAGTGAGGGTCGACTTCTGGCCAGATCGGTCGATCACCGTAACCGCGGCCTGGGGAGCACTGCCGAAGACGATCGGTCCCTCGAAGAACGCCACGCGTGACCCGTCAGGCGACACACGCAACGACCACGCTGCAGCGGTTCTGTGAATGGTCTTTCCCGCGGGAAACTCGACGCTCCATGGCTCGCCGGTGCCGTGGTCGCGAATCACCGCGAGCGCGTTGGTGCCCGGTATCCAGTCCGCATCGACGACGCCGGTCATGACGTCGCGTCGCGTCCCCCCGGCCACTGGAATCTGCGCCAGGACTCGCGGGCCGAACGTTCGCTCGATGTTCTGTGGACCGAATACCACCGCCATCTCGCCAGTTCGTGAGATTGACAGGATTCGGGAATCGCGAAGGCCCAGATCCCTGGCGTCGGCCCCTTCGAGCCGGCCCAGGAAGGCGCCGTAGGGTTGTCCTTCCCAGCTGGCGCTATAGACAAAATTCCGTCCGTCGGGTGTGAACCGGGCCGACGTGACGATCCCGGTGCGAAACGTCACCGGTCGATAGTCGGCGACGGTGTGTACGCGCCACCGTGACCACGCCACTGCGCCCATCGCCGTCAGCGCTGTGACTGCCACGGCGCTCCACAAGGCTGCGCGTCGCTTCCCGGTGCTCGGAGCAGGTGCAGCCCGGCCATTCGTGGCGGTTTCCGCGATCCAGCTCAATTCGGCCGAGAGGTCCCGCGCCGTCTGCCAGCGATCGTCCGGGTTCTTGGCGAGACAACGGAGGATCAGCCGTTCCAGCCCCGGTGGGATATTTGTGCGGGCTGACGAAAGAGTCTCTGGTTCCGCGGCGACGATGGCGGACATGAGCGAGGCGCGGCTGTCGCCCCGGAACGGCCGGCGGCCACCCACCATCTCGTAAAGAACCACGCCGAACGAGAACACGTCCGTGCGCGCGTCCACCTCGCCGCCTTCGATCTGCTCGGGCGCCATATACGGCACCGTCCCCATGAGCGCGTCCTTGTCGGTCAGGCGCCCACTCTGCGTCGCATCCATGGGCACCAGCTCATCCCGGTCGCGCAACCTGGCCAACCCAAAGTCGAGCAGCTTCGCGCTGTCGCGTGCGAGCATGATGTTGGCTGGCTTCAAATCACGGTGGACGACACCGTTCCGATGCGCGTGGTCCAGGGCGTCGGCGATCTGGATGGCGACACGCATGCTCAGCCGCAGCGGAATCGGGCCGTCCTCGAGCCGCCGCGCGAAGGTGTCCCCGGGGACGTACTCCATGACGAGGTACATCAAGGAATCATCCTCGCCGACGTCGTGGAGCGTGCAGATGTTCGGATGCGTGATGCGGGCGATGGCGCGAGCCTCGAGACGGAACCTTTCGACGCTGCGACCGCGCGCGCTCACGACATCGGTCGGCAGCAGCTTGATGGCGACGTTCCGATCGAGCCTCGTGTCCCGAGCACGGTACAACTCGCCCATCCCGCCCGCTCCGAGCAGCTCAAGAATTTCGAACGGGCCCAGACGCGCACCCGGGGCGAACCTCATCGAAGCCGCCACTTTAGCAGGGAAATACAAGCTCGGCGCCCAGCGCTCGTTGTCGAGCTGAGCCGCCCGCGAAACAGTCGTCGCGATCGTTCCGACTCTTCCATCGATTATCGGCCTGCGATCAGCTGCCCTAACGCGGGGACTTACACCCTACGTCCCGTCTTTTCGACGGGCGAAAACCAACAACCTCGTCCTAATGGCTTCTCTAAAGTTTTTTGGCCATTTCCGGACGCGGTCATCCTGGTCTGTGTCTTGCCATGTCACCGCCCGCCAGCGCTGCGAACGCAGGAGAAAGAACAGGAAGGGGAGGCCGAACCAGAGACAGCGCGAAAGGAGCGCATGCGGACGATCGGGCACAAGTCCAGAGTGAGGCCAACGATACGGCTGGCGATCGTGGCGTTGACGGTGTGCTGGGGACATGCGGCGATGTCGAAATCCTCGACGTCGGGCGTCGCAGGTCCGCAGAATGTGTCGACGAAGCAGCCCCTCAATGCCGCCGACTACATCGGCGAGGCGCGGTGCATCGAGTGCCACGGCCAGGAGAACAAGCATTTCAGCGAGACGCTGCATGCGAAGATCTTCCGGCAGAACCCGAAGGACGAGCGACAGAAGCAGGGCTGCGAAGCCTGCCATGGGCCGGGCGCAGCTCACGCCAGGAACGTCACCGACAAGACCGCGCTCGTTGGATTCACCAAGCGCTGGGGGACGCCGGTGGAGGCGCAGAATGGCCAGTGCCTGACCTGCCACGAGGGTGGCGCCCGCCTGCACTGGCCGGGCTCGATGCACGCGAAGAACAACCTCGGCTGTGCGGACTGCCACAATCCCATGCAGAAGGTGTCGGCCAACGCGCTCCTGGCCCGGCAAAGCGTCTCGGAAACCTGCTACCAGTGCCACAAGCAGCAACGTGCCGAGTTCCGCAAGCGCTCGCACATGCCGCTGCCCGAAGGCAAGATGTCGTGCGTCGACTGCCACAACCCGCACGGCTCGACGACCCGTGCCCTGCTGGTCGCCGATTCCGTCAACGACACCTGCTACACCTGCCACGCCGAAAAGCGGGGGCCATTCCTCTGGGAGCACGCCCCTGTCCGCGAGAGTTGCATCAACTGTCACAAGCCTCATGGTTCGAACCATGACAAGTTGCTCGTGGGGGCGCGTCCCTACCTTTGCCAGCAGTGCCACAACCTGGGCGTGGGTCACAACGGCACGTTCTACCGCGAAGGCCAGACGGCCGCCGGTGCGCTGCAAGGGGGAGGACAGAGTCCACGCGTGATCGGTCGTACCTGCCAGAACTGCCACTCGCAGATCCATGGCAGCAATCATCCGGCTGGAGCACGCTTCCAGCGCTGACGGAAAGGGTCCGGGACAGCGCTCGCGGGGAACGTTGATGAAGATCCGCTCGCATACCTCAGTCATCATCCTGGGTTTCGCGGTGACGACCCTGGCGCACGCCCGTCCTCTCGACGGACAGGAGATCACGCCCGGGAATGCCCTGAATCCGCGGGCCATCAGCTCCATCGTCGAACGGGACCCGGAGGGGTTGGGAATCGCCGAGGGTTCTCGCACGCCCACGGGCCTGCTCATCGTCCCCACACCCCTGGTCAAGGAGCCGTCGAGGACGTCGGGCGGTTTGCTCTACCGTGCCATGGTCGAGTTCGCCCCCATCGGAGTCGGGGGTGACGAAGCAGTCGCCAAGTACCGCGAATACAAGGATCTCCGCAGCGGCGCTTACCTCAATAACTTCATGGTGATGATCGAAAAGCCGACCAGTGCCTTTCACCTCGACGCGCTGGGTGGGGGCGTGCCCTACAACGACCAGTACTACGGGTGGGACGTCGGCCGCTACAACAGCTGGAGGGTGCGCGGCTCCTTCAGCGAGATTCCGCATTTCTTCACGACGACCTACAGGTCACTCTGGGACGAGAACCCCGACAATCCCCTCACGTTGCAGGGACTTCGTCCGGGAGGCACGACCGACGCCAATACGACCCAGACGAATATGCTCCAGGCGATCTCGTCGACGCCGGACTCTGATCTCGAGCTCGGCCGGAAGAGGAGCCGGGTACGCCTCGACCTGACGCTGCCGGCACACTGGAAGGCCTTTGCCAGCTATGCCCGCGAGCGCCGCGAAGACTTTCGCCCGTTTGGCGCCGTGTTTGGCGGTGGCGGCGGTGGCGGCAACGTCGAGATCCCTGAGCCGATCGACTACAACACCCAGGACGTGCTGGCAGGACTGCAGTTCGCCAACGCACTGACCAGCCTCAACCTGCAGACCTCGGCGTCGTTCTTCGAGAACAACGTCGACACGCTGATGTTCCAGAACCCGCTCTTCATCACGACCAACACCATCGCGGGCGTGCCCGCGACGGCCTTTACTCAGGGGCAGATCGATCTCTACCCGAGCAACGACTACTTCAACCTGAAGGCGGAGGTCGCCAGGAAGTTCCCGAAGTTTCTCAAGAGCCGGGTGACGGGCCTGTTTACGGTCGGCCGCTCGCAGCAGGACGACAACCTGATTCCGTGGGCGATCGAGCCGTTGACGGGAGGGACCATCAACGGTGTTTCAACCACCAACATGTGGAACGGCACCAGCTCGCTGAGCAGGCTGACGGCCGATGCGCGGATCGACACGACGCTCGCCGATGTCGGCATCCTCCTCAACCCCGCGCGATCGCTGGACCTCAGGGGCAAGGTCCGCTACTTCGATACCGACAACAGCACGGAATACCTGGCCTGCAATCCGCAGACGGGGCAATTCGGGCGGCTTCTGAACAATGGCTCGGGAGGATCGTTCGTCACGCCGAACCTGACCGCTGGCAACAACCCGGTCGGGACGCTGAACACCGGCTACAACGCCACGGGCTGCGACCTGGCGAGGACTCGAGCCCTGGGTCTGGCGCCGAACGATGGCGCTATTCCTCTCCGCAACGTGCCCTACGAGTATCGTCAAATGAACTCGGTGGTATCGGCCGATTACCGCATCAATCGAAGCAACAGCCTGGAGGCCGGTTTCGAGCGCGAGGATTTCCGCCGCGAGTATCGCGAACGCGAGAAGACCTGGGAAAACAAGATTCGACTGGGCTACGTCAACCGGGGTTTCGAGGCGGGCAGCCTGCGAGTTTCGTATGAGTACGGCAGCCGTCGCGGCAGTGACTTCGTGGCGGCCCGATTGGCTGACTTCTACAGCAGCTCGCTCGGACCGGTGCCGACCTCTCCCACGACGAACGTCTCCTCGTGGTTCCGTAACGTCGATCAGTTCCGCAGATTCGACGTTGCCGACCGCGATCAGCATGTCTTCAGTGGCATGTTCAACTACGGCCTCGGCCCTGCGCTCGACGCCAGCGTCGGCTTGCAGGTGCGGGACATGAAGTACCCGTCGTCGGACGACGGGCGGAACGACCACTACGACCAGGTGACCCCGTCGGTGGAGCTCAACTGGCAACCCTCACCGTCCACGAGCGCATACGGTTTCTACTCGTACCAACGAGGCGGACAGCATCAGGCTGGCATCCAGGCGAACACCTGCGTGATCGGGAACTCCTACTACTTCTTCAGCGACGGCTCGATCCAGACGAACGCGACCGGAGTGGCGCCGCCGGCACCGGCCGGGACGACGCTCGCCTCGACCCAGCTGGTGGGGGCCGGGAACTGGGAGTCGTTATGCGGGACGGCCTCGGCAGTCAGCCCGCTGTTTCCAACCAGCCGGCGCTGGGATGTGTCGCAGAAGGATCACAACACGGTTACGGGTCTGGGCGTTCATTACGAGTTGGGCCGGGTCATGTACGACATCGTCTACACGTATTCGACCGGCCGCACGAGAATCAGGTACGGGTACAACGCCGCGGGGCTCGGACTGACTGCCCTGCAGGTGTCGCTGGCCGGCGACGGGTTCGCCGATCTCGTCTTCGACCAGAATGTCGCCGAGGTCAACGCGTCGGTGCCGCTCCGCAGGCGGCTGTCGCTGCGTCTGCTCTACAGGTTCGAGGATGCCCGGATCCGCGACTGGCACTACGACGGCCTCAGCGTGAATCCGATGCCGGCCAACAACGGCGCGTATCTCGACTTCGGTCCGCAGGATTACAAGGTGCATCTGTTCGGCGCCTTGTTCCGGTTCGACCTGTGACATCCGTGATGCATGTCAGGACGCACCCCGAAGGAGGCATCGCCGTGCAGAGATTGAGGACACTCTTGGCGATGGGCCTGTGTGTGCTGGGTGCCTCGTCCGTCGTGTGGGCTCAGGGCGCGGCGCCGCTCACGGTCACGGCCTGCGCCGCCTGCCACGGTGCGGCGACGGCGGCGGCCGGGGCAGCGCCATTCCCCACGCTTGACGGGCAGCATGCCGCTTACCTCGACAAGCAGCTGCGCGAATACAAGTCCGGCAAACGCAAGAGCCCCATCATGGCCCCGGTGATCGCGGCCTTGAAGAAGCAGCAGATTCCCGAAATGGCCGCGCATTACGCCAAGCAAACACCGGCGCGGGGCGCGGTGGAGAGTCCGGAAGCGGCGACCAGGGGGAAAGCGCTGTACGAAGAAGGCAACCGCGTGACTGGCGTGCCGGCGTGTGTCGGCTGTCATCAGGCCAATGGAGCGGGTTACGAAAAATATCCCCGCCTCGCCGGTCAGCGTCAGGCGTACACCGTCCAGCAGTTGACCGAATTCAAGAGCGGCGCGCGCAGCAACGACCGGGCACATGTCATGCGCGCCGTCGCTGCGCGTCTCACCGACAACGAGATCAAAGCGGTCGCCGAGTACCTCGCCGGTTTGCAGTAACCGGATCGAGCATTGCCGTCACTGAAGACGTGGCTCCTTGAGTTCCGGCCTGGTGAATGAAAAGTGGTGGTGGGCGATCCGCCACCTTCCATCCTCGCGTTTGTACACAGCCGTGACATTCCAGCGCGTTTCCGTTCCGCGCCCGTCAGGGCGCTGCCCGTGGCTGACCAGGTTGTAGCTGAACACCGCCACGTCTCCCTCGCTGTCGACAACCGGCCCGATCATTTCGTAGCGATCGACCTTGACCTTCCCCCTGATTGGCTCCAGGACTTTCTTCAGGGCGTCGAGGCCATCGACGCGCTTCTCCTGCATTGGATCGAAGTAGGTCGCCTTCGACGAGTACAGCTCGAGGTAGCCGGACGGATCACCGCGGCCCCACCGATCAAGCGCGCCCCGTTCTAGCCCGATGATCGTGTCGGCTACAGAGCCCTTCGCTCGCTGCCCGAACATCACCGGAGCACCCAGGATCATCAGCACGACAGCAATTCTGGCTGGTCGATACATGCACGTGCCTCCTTGATGCCCCAAAATCTAGAATCGACCTCCGGTGGCGGATAGGAGAAATGGAACCGGCGTGTTATACAGGCGTCGTGCCGCAACCCGTTGCGTTGTACCGGGAGTTCCTTCCGTGCGAGGCGCTGCGGCGGCACGTCTACGCGATCTTCTCGTTCGCGCCCGCGCAGGACTCCACATCACCTCATCGTCCGCTGCTCCGCGAGGTTGCATTTGAAGACGCGACGTTCTGCTCGCCTCAGTTTGCCGACGGGCACGCCTCCATGGTGTTCGAGCTCGGACGGATGTGCGGGAGTGATGGCCGCTGGACTGCCGATTCGATCGGCCTGCGCGGAACCGTGAGCGGGCCCATGAGCGGCGTCGGACGTACCGAAGGCACCGATCGGCCCGAGATGATCGGCATCTATTTTCGGCCGGCCGGGGTCGCGCCGTTTCTTCGCATACCCATGTCTGACCTCACCGACCGGACCGTCACGGTCGAAGACTTGTGGGGAACCCCTGGTTCGCGCATCCCCGGAGAGCTGTGTGGGCTGGGTGAGGAAGATCGCATCGCCTCCGTCGAGTCCGCGCTCCTCGCGCGTCTCGGACTCGGTCGCCAGCGGACAGACAGCATCGATGTCGCCCGGTTGGCGGCGCACGTGGTTCGCCGACGCGGCCAAGTGACCGTGGAAGGTCTGGCGCGCGCGGCGGGCGTGTCACGGCAACATCTGACCCGTGAGTTCCGTGCGCAGCTCGGCGTCAGTCCCAAGCTGTATGGGCGGCTGGCACGGTTTCAGTCGGGGCTGGTGTACGCCGGCTGCCGCGGCAAGGTTATGTGGGCCGACGTTGCGGTCGAGATGGGCTATGCCGATCAGTCGCACCTGATCGCCGAGTTCCGGCGGTTCAGCGGATTGACGCCTGCAGCACTGGCGAACCGTGAGTGGTTTCATCCATTCATCGAGCGCGCGCGGGATGAGGGTCCTGCATACCGCTTTGCGGCCGCTGGATCGTTCCAGACCTCTTCGACCGGCCGGCGCCGTTCGTATCCCGGCGCCTTGCGCTGACCGCGCAACGTTCTGCGCAGCGCTCACATCACAGCAACCAAAATGAAAATCGTTGTCGGCATTCTCGGCGTGGCGCTCGTGGCGACACTCGGCGATTACATTTGGTACACGTGGCACGTCCGTCACAGCATCACGACCGGCATCATCCATGGCGCGCTGGTCTTGACCGCTGTCGGCGCCGTCCTGGGGCTGGATGCGAGGCGCGTGGTGAAGGGGTTACCGATCGGCGCGCTGGCCGGGATCGGCGGAGCGCTCACTTACTATCTGCTCGTCGCGCTCGTGGATCGGCGGACGTATGGAGCGGCGATCCCCATGTCCTGGGTCGCGCTGTGGCTGATCGTCGCCGTGCTCGATGGCCGCTGGCTCCGTTCGCCTGACCGCCGGCCGTGGGGGGAGATCGCGATCCGCGGCGCGCTCGCCGCCGTGCTGAGCGGCGCCGCGTTCTTCATGGTCATGAACACGTTATGGGGACGTCCGCCGGCAACCGGAAGGAACTACGGCGTCCAGTTCGCCGCCTGGGTCGTGGCCTGGGCGCCGGGCCTGCTGGTTCTAACCCTGGGGCGATCGGCGAAAGCCGAGCGCTAAGGCAACCGCCTCGGGCGCGTTGAGCAACTACTTCTTCACGACGAAATCTACGGCGGCAACCGTGCGGTCCCAGGCCATATAGAGCGAACCACGATCCTGCTTGACGTCGGCAAAGCCGATGGTGAACTGCTCGAGCGACATCGCCGAGGTCGTGAGGCGCATTGGCGCGCGCAGGACGTCGAACTTGGGATCGTAGTTGTAGGCGCCGTAGAGGAGGATCTTGTCGTTCGGATCGTACTTGGGCTGGAGCGGCTGGGTCGAAAGCACCAGCGTCCAGGCCCTTTCTTTCAGGTCGACGAAGACGTTGTACACGCCGGGCGGGATCGTCTTGTTCCCGATCTCGAGCGCGACCTGAGTCGTCAGGCGCGTCGTCTCGTTTGCGCCGGCCCGCCAGAGGGGTGCGTCCGGGTTCACCGTCTTCCCGTACGTGTCGCCTGCACCAAAGATGCGTTCCCGTCCCCGCATGATCGGCCGCCCGTAATCCACGGTGATCCATGAGCCACCGGTGTAGCGGCGCTCTGCCTCTGGACCCGTCCAGCTGCCTCCCACCTGGATCGCGGCGGTGCCGCGTGGGCTCGACGGCAGTTTGATCTCGGGCACCTGGGCACTGGACGCCACGCTGGCAGCAACTATCACGGCGAGAAACGCGGATCCGAAACGCATGCAACCTCTCTCGGCTGAAACGAAGCCGGGTTGAGCCCCGGCGAGGGAAATGCTACACGATGTCCGAGTCAGGCTGTCCGCGGATCGCTAATCGCTAATCGCTGATCCCGGATCACTAGTCCCGAATCACTGGTCCCGAATCTCTAATCAAGTCCTGAATCCGGGCGGTCGCTGCCTGATGAGGGACACAGGACTCGGGATCCTGGATGCGGGATTGGGGATTCGCGATTCTGGACTAGAGATTAGCGATTAGCGACTGCTCAGGCGCTACGATTGCTCCAGCGTGATCCTGACCACAGAACAGGTGCTGGCCCTTGCGGCGGATTCGATGTCGGCTGCGGCCGCGAGGAAGCTGGCGCACCCGCGCGACTGGCGCAATCTCGGACGATCCGACATGGCGCTCTGGGGCGAATGTCAGGGATCGGCGCTGTATCAGGTCCGGGTGCATCTGCCTGATGCAACAGTCAAATGCAGTTGTCCGAGCCGGAAGTTTCCCTGCAAGCATGCGCTCGCGCTGATGTTGATCGCAGCCGGCCAGCCGGAGCTGGTCCCCGCGGCCGAGCCCCCGCCATGGGTGGGGGAGTGGCTGGCGCATCGCGTGCGCGCGATCGAACAGCGCGAGCAGAAGCCGAAGAAGGCCTCACCGCCGGACGCCGAGGCCCAGGCCAGGCGCGCCGGTCAGCGGCTGGAGCGCGTCCGCGAAGGGATCGAGGCGCTCGATCTGTGGATGCAGGATCTCGTGCGCAGCGGGCTCGCCTCGATCGAAGTGGCAGGGAGCTCGCCGTGGGAAGGGCAGGCGGCCCGGCTGGTCGATGCGCAGGCGTCCGGTCTCGCGGCGCGGCTTCGCGGCATCTCCGGGCTCCCTCGAGCCACGCCTGATTGGGCCGGGGAACTGCTGGCGGATCTCGGCCGCCTTGCCCTGCTCACGCATGCGTTCGGCTGCATCGACGATCTCGACGCGCCGCTGCGGGCAGACGTGCGGCAGCTCGTCGGATGGTCGCTGAAAGAGGAAGACGTCGTTGCCGCGGGCGATCTCGTCGAAGACGACTGGCTCGTGCTCGGCCAGTTCGTCGATGAGGACGAACGCTTTCGCGTGCAGCGAACCTGGCTGAAGGGCATTCGCAGTGACCGTGTCGCGATGGTGCTGCAGTTTGCCGCGGGCACGGCGCCGTTCGGCGACACGTTTGCTCCAGCGACGCACTTCGAAGCCACGCTGGCCTTCTGGCCGAGCGCGTTTCCCTTGCGCGCGCTCGTGCACGTGCGACAGACGGTGGCTGTGGCCTGGCACGACCGCCTTCCAGGCAGCGACAGCTTCGCCGCGTTCCTTCTTGACGCCGCCCACGCGCTCGGCCGCCAGCCATGGCTCGGCCGCTTGCTCTGCGTCGTCCGCGACGTCATCCCGGTCATCGGTCAGAACGAACGCTGGTCGCTCGTCGATCGCGATCGCGCGGCGATCCCGCTCGGCGGCACCGGAACGTGGTCGCTGCTTGCCATCTCGGGCGGTCATCCGATCGACGTTGCCGGGGAATGGGACGGCCGCGCGCTGCGGCCGCTGTTCGCGTCGGCATGGGCCGAGCGGATCACCTGGTCGAGGCCGGCGACGTGACGACGTTGAAGAAGGCGGCGCTCGTGGGCACTGCGCGTCTGACCGGGATGCCGGCGACGGGTACGCCCGTCGACGATCTCGTCGCGGGCATCGAGGGCCTGACGCCGGAACGGCGCGTGCTCCTCAGCGCGGGGATGCTCAGCATCTTTCGCCGCGCCGGTTACGTTCCTTCCACGGCGGCGTCACTTCCAGCGCCGGCGCCGGCAGAAACGTTGCCGCCCTGTTCCCAAGGCGCGGCGCGGGCGCTCGGCGACGTCTTCATCGACGGCCGGCTCGAGCTCCTGCCGGAGGCGTTTCTGCTGTTGACCAACGCCGGGCGGCGCGTGCCGTTCTCGCTGCTCGTCGACTGCCTCGATCTTCGCGATCCCGTCCATCGTGAGGCCGCTCGGCCGGTCCTCGGCGAGCGTGGCGTCTGGCTGGCGCATCAACGGGCTGACTGGGGGTGGGCGAGTGCCAGGGTGGCGCACGAACCGGACGCGCGGGAGCTCACACGGATTTGGGAAGAGGGACGGTCCGACGATCGGCTTGCCGCTCTCGGCCGCCTCAGAGAGCTCGATGCCACGGGCGCGCGTGATGTGCTCTCGTCGTCCTGGAAGCAGGAACCATCGGAGTTCCGCCTGTCCGTGCTCGCCGCGCTGGCTGCACGATTGTCAAAGGACGATGAGGCATTCCTGCAAACAGCCTTGCGGGATCGTGCCGGTGCGGTGCGCGCGGCAGCGGCCTCGCTGCTCGCGCGTCTCCCGGAATCGACGTTTGCCGCCCGCGCGATCGCTCGGGCTGACGCCCTTCTCGATATCGACAAGGTGCCGCCTTCAGGCATGTGGGATCGACTCAAGGCCACGGTCTCGCGGGACGATCCGCAGTTCACGGTGGTTGCCAGACCTCCCGAACGGTTCGACCCCGAATGGGACGCCGACGGGATCTCGGCGAAGCCGCCAAAAGGCGTGGGTGAGCGCGCCCACTGGTTGATGCAGGCGGTGGCATTGGTCAATCCGACACATTGGTCAGAGCGCGCGAATGCCACGCCCTTCGAGCTGACGCGCGCCGCGTGGCGTGGAGAATGGGGCGCCGCGGTGTCGATCGGCTGGTCACGCGCGGCGCTGTTGCACGATGCCAAAGACTGGATCGTCGCGCTTTGGGATTCGTGGCTGGCCGCCGACGTGGGTGCCGATCCACATGCCGAGGTCATCCGGGGCGAGCTGTTGCTGCAGCTGTTCGAGCAGATGCCGCCCGACACCGCTCAGGAGCGGGTGATCGCGCTCCTGCAGGACCCGGCGCTCGCCCCCGATCTCGAGCTCGAGTCCATGCTCGATCGTTTCGCGCGGCCATGGCCGGATGCGCTGGGTACCGCCGTGCTCGACGCCATCGAAGCGGCCGTCGCACTCGGCTCCGCGGCCCCGACGGTGCAGCTGTCCGGTTCAATCAGGGCGGCCGGCCCTGCGTTGTCTGCCGGCTTGTTCGATCGGGCGCTGGCGCTCGCCTCGCACGACACGGTGCGCGCCATCATCACGCGCGTCGCACACGACTTCGATGTCTTCGCGCACCAGATCCGGCTGCGCCAACGCCTTCATCAGGAGGTTGCCCGATGACCGCACCCGCCCAGGTCCTCCGCCGTCATGCGGAACAGGAGTACGCCGACGAGCTGACCGAGTTGCACGAGGCCGACGATCGGCCGCGACCACCGAACTGGCGCCTGTCGCCGTGGGCCGTGAAGCTGTACGTACTTGGCGGGCAGCTGCCGAACGGGGCAACGATTGGACCGAAGTACGTGGGCAACAGCCGGCTGATCGAGATTGCCGTGGCGACGCTGGCCACCGACCGTGCGCTTCTGCTGCTTGGGCTGCCCGGCACGGCGAAATCGTGGGTCAGTGAACATCTCGCGGCCGCGATCTGCGGCGATTCCACACGCCTGGTGCAGGGGACGGCAGGAACCGACGAGACCTCGCTGAGATACGGCTGGAACTACGCCCGCCTGCTCGCGGAGGGACCGTCAGAGCGAGCCCTCGTGGCGACGCCGGTCATGCGAGCCATGGAGGATGGCGCGATCGCCCGCATCGAGGAGCTGACGCGCATCCCCGGCGAGGTCCAGGACACGCTCATCACCATCCTTTCCGAAAAGACCATGCCGATTCCGGAGCTGTCGATCGAGGTGCAAGCGCGTCCCGGGTTCAACGTGATCGCGACCGCGAACAGCCGCGATCGCGGCGTCAACGATTTGTCGAGCGCGTTGAACCGCCGTTTCAACGCGGTCGTGCTGCCGCTGCCAGAGACGCTGGATGAGGAGGTCACGATCGTGGCGCGGCGCGTCGACGAGCTCGGGCGCGCGTTGGCGCTGCCAGCAGAGAAGCCCGCCCTCGAGGAAATCCGGCGCATCGTCACCGTGTTCCGCGAGCTGCGTCAGGGAGCGACGGCCGACGGCAGGATGAAGCTCAAGTCGCCATCGGGCACGCTCTCCACCGGCGAGGCCATCTCGGTGGTCAACAGCGGACTGGCGATGGCGGGGTACTTCGGCGACGGCGCGCTCGGGGCCGCCGACCTCGCGGCGAGCCTCACCGGGGCGGTCGTGAAGGATCCCGTCCAGGATCGCGTGGTCTGGCTCGAGTACCTGCAAACGGTCGTCAAGGAGCGCGAAGGGTGGAAGGACCTGTACCGCAGTTGTATGGAGATCGTGTAGGCGCGAATAACACTCGTGGCTTCCGGCTTTGGAGAGCTTGTGAGTTGATTGAGTCGCACGGGTGCTTGGAGCGGGCTGCGGGTCGTATTCACGCTTGTTTTCTCCTGATCTCCTGGCCCTCCTGTTTAAGATCCAGCGCCGAGCCACCCAATTGCGACTGGAAGCGGCCCGACGGCCAAGATTGCCGATTAATTCGCTGGCTCGAAAGCCGGAGAGGATGTGACTGGCGATGAAAACAGGAACGCTCACGGGACGTGATTAGCGTTTTCGGCATCCGGCATCACGGGCCTGGATCGGCGCGGAGTCTGCTACGCGCGCTCGAGGCGTGGGCGCCGGATCTCGTGCTGGTTGAAGGTCCGCCCGACGCCGACGCGGTGCTGCCGCTTGCGGCGGATACGGCGATGCGCCCGCCGGTTGCGCTGCTGGTGTATCGGCCGGAGGCGCCGAGGCGCGCCGTCTTCTATCCGTTTGCCGAGTTCTCTCCCGAATGGCAGGCGATCCGGTTCGCGCAGGAGCGCGGTGTGCCTGTCCGCTTCATGGATCTCCCGCTGACGATCCAGCTCGCACGGGAGGAGGCGCAAGCGTCGACGGCCGGAGATGAGGACGGTGAAGCGAAGGGCGCCGGGGAGCCTGCGGTTGCCGAGACGGGACGCGTCGATCCGTTGACCGCGCTCGCAGCGGCAGCCGGATACGACGATCACGAGCTGTGGTGGGAACACCAGGTCGAGCGGCGCCAGGACGCCGCGGGGATCTTCGAGGCCATCACGGAAGCGATGCAGGCGCTTCGGGCGGAGACCACGATCTCCGATCACGATCTCGCGCGCGAAGCCTTCATGCGGCAGACGATTCGCGCTGCCGTCAAACAGGGGCACGGGCGCATTGCCGTCGTCTGCGGCGCATGGCACGCGCCGGCGTTGACCGACAGCGGATCGGCCAGGGCCGATACGCAGCTGCTGAAGGGACTGCCCAGAACCAAAGTCGAGGTCGCGTGGATTCCCTGGACCTACTCGCGACTGAGTTATCGCAGCGGCTACGGCGCCGGCGTGGATTCTCCCGGCTGGTACCACCACCTGTGGCTGGCGCCGGAACGGGCACCGGTCCGCTGGCTCGTCGAGGCGGCGCGGTTGCTGCGTGCCGAAGATCTCGAGGCGCCCTCCGCCAGCGTCATCGAAGCGGCGCGGCTGGCCGACGCGCTCGCCAGCATGCGCGATTTGGCGGGCCCTGGACTGCCCGAGCTGCGGGAAGCGGCGTTGAGCGTGTACTGCCGCGGACAGCACGCGCCGCTCCAGGTGATCAGGACGCGGCTCGAGATCGGCAGCGTGATCGGGGAAGTCCCCGAGGCCGCGACCATCGTGCCGCTCCAGCGCGATCTTCGCGACACGTCGCGCCGTCTGCGATTGAAGGTCAGCGAGGAGATCCGCACCCTCGACCTCGATCTGCGGAAGGACATCGATCGTGAACGGAGCGTGCTGTTTCACCGGCTCGGGCTGCTGGATCTCAACTGGGCGACGCCGCAGCAGATATCCGGCAGGACCGGCACGTTTCATGAGCTGTGGCAGCTGCGCTGGGAACCGGAAATGGAAGTGGCGCTGGTGGAGGCGAGCGTCTGGGGCAGCACGATCGCCGACGCGTCGTCTGCATCCGCGCGCCACGCGGCGGATGCCACCGGCGACATCGCCGAGCTCACGGCGCTGCTCGATCGTGTGATCCTGTCCGACCTCATCGACGCGATCGATCACGTCCTTTCACGCGTGCAGGATCGGGCGGCGCTGTCGTCGGACGTCCGCCGGCTGATGGCGGCGCTTCCGCCGCTGGCACGCGTTGCACGGTACGGTGACGTCCGCAAGACGCCCACCGAACGGCTGCGGCCGGTCATCGACGGTCTGTTCGAACGGATTCTCGTCGGCATGCCGCTCGCGTGCGTGGCGCTGGACGATGACGCGGCGGCGGAGATGGTGGAGGCGATGTCGCAGCTGCAGCATGCGATCGACCTGCTCGAGCGCACCGATGAACGCGAGGAATGGCAGGCGACTCTCCGTGCAGTATCGGCGCGGGACGCAGTCCATCCGCTCGTCTGCGGCTACTGCTGCCGGCTGCTGGTCGAACAGCAGCAGCTGGACGAAGCGGAGCTCGGGCGCCTGTCCTCGCTGGCGCTGTCGCCGGCCGTCCCGTCCGAACGCGCTGCGGCCTGGCTGACGGGCCTGCTGCGCGGCAGCGGGCTCGTGCTCGTTCACCACGACGCCGTGTGGTCCGCGCTCGATCGCTGGCTGGGCGAATTGCCGCCGGATCGATTCCCGGCGATGCTGCCGCTGGTCAGACGGGCGTTCGCCGGCTTCTCACCGCCCGAGCGGCGCGTGATGGGCGAGAAGATCACGCGAATGGCGCCAGGCGGGCCCGGCCGTCTTCCGGCGGCCCTGGATGACGACCCCCCGATCGATATGGACCGCGCGAGCCAGGTGTTGCCGGTGTTCGCCAGGATTCTCGGTGGGCGCTGACGCTGCGGCAGTGGACATGGAGCGCCTCCGGCGCTGGCGCCTCGTGCTTGGGCAACCGGCGGACGAGGCGACAGGCATCGCGCTGGATGCCGCCGACCTGGGCATGGACCGCGTGCTCGAGGCGCTCTACGACGCGGAACGCCAGGGCGGCCTCGGCCCCTCGCAGCCGAACGTGGCGCGCTGGCTCGGCGACATCCGGACCTACTTCCCGGCGAGCGTGGTGCGCGTGATGCAGCAGGATGCGCTCGATCGCCTCGGCTTGCAGCAGATGCTGCTCGAGCCGGAGATGCTCGGCGCGGTCGAACCCGACGTGCACCTGGTGTCGACGCTGCTGTCGCTCAAGCATGTGATTCCGAAACGGACGCGCGAAACCGCCCACAAGGTCGTCCGTCAGGTCGTCGAGGACCTGCAGCGCCGGCTGCGACAGCGGACGGTGCAGGCGGTGACCGGCGCGCTGAACCGCGCGACCCGCTCGCGGCGGCCGCGACTGCGCGAGATCGACTGGGACCGCACGATTCGTGCAAACCTGCGGCATTACGACGTCGAGCGGCGGCTGATCGTGCCGGAGCGGCTGGTCGGCCATGGCCGCCGCCGCTCGGCTCTGCGCGACATCGTGTTGTGCGTCGATCAGAGCGGATCGATGGCGACGTCTGTCGTCTACTCGGGCGTTTTCGGCGCCGTGCTCGCGTCGATCCCGGCGGTGAAGACGCAGATGGTGGTGTTCGACACGTCGGTCGTCGATCTGACGGAGGACCTGTCGGATCCGGTCGATCTCCTGTTCGGCGTGCAGCTCGGTGGCGGCACGGACATCAATCGCGCGCTGGCGTACTGTCAACAGATCATCACGCGTCCCACCCGGACCATCCTCGTGCTGATCAGCGATCTTTTCGAGGGCGGCGACGCCGACGACATGCTGAAGCGCGCCGCGGCCCTCGTTCACAGCGGCGTCACCGTCGTGTGCCTGCTCGCGCTCAGCGATCGCGGCGCGCCGTCATACGATCAGCGCCACGCCGCCGCGTTCGCCGCGCTGGGCGTTCCCTCGTTCGCCTGCACTCCGGACCTGTTTCCCGATCTGATGGCGGCCGCCATCCACCGCCGCGACCTCACTGCGTGGGCGGCGCAGCACGACATTCCGGCAGTCCGCGCATGAGCCGCTGCAGGGCCAGCCTCGGCCGAGATCGTCGTCGGGCCGGGATACCGGATCAGTCGCCGGCCAGTCCGAGATACATCACGTGCACGTAGGTGCCGAGCCTGACGTTGTACGCGATGTACCAGCCGACGTGATCAGGGTCTTCGTAAAGCACGATCGAGTCCTGATCCCAGAGCCAGTTGTCGACGAACTGGTATTCGTACGGCGCGACGTCGAAAAAGTACCCGTTGAACCAGAAACGCTCCGGCCTGCCTCCTTGCAGACGGAAGACGTGGCTGGGCCCAAAGCCTGCCGGAAAGTGGCCGTATTTCCACGGCAGGTCGAGGTGGAGGTGCGGGTCAGCCGGGCCCGAGTCGTGCCCGATCCACCGGTCCTGTTCGTCCACGTGCGGCACGAACCGGTGAGGGCCTCGAGCCGGGACGTGTCCGCTGCTGGCAGCCTCCCGGCCGTGGCCCGGGTGTTGTTGACGGCCATCGTGACCCTGAGCAAACGCTGGCACGGCTGTCGTCATCGACAGGGCGAGAAGAAGTGGAAGCTTGATCACGTGATCCTCTCTTTGTGGCTATGACCTCGCGGTCATCTACCTACATGGACGAGCACGCACCTGAGGGGATCGTGAACGCGAGATTAACTTCTGCGAATGTGGGCGAGGACTTCTCAGCGCCGCACATCCTGGGTCGAAGGGAGTTGGGACGCGTCCCATCCGCCGCCGAGAGCCTGGATCAAGGACACGCTCGCAACGAGACGTCTGGTGAGGAGATCGACGGTTGCGCGTTGATTCTGCAACAGGCTCGTCTGGGCCGTGATGACCTGCAGATAGCTCGCGAGTCCACCGCGATATTGAATGGTCGCGATATCGAGCGACTGTTGCGCGGCGGCGACGGCCCGTTCGACGATGTCGGCTTCGTGGGCGAGGGTGCGCAGGTCCACCAGGGCATCCTCCACTTGTTGGAATCCCGTCAGCACGATCTGCTTGTAGTTCGCGACCGTCGCGTCGTAGGCGGCCTGCGTCAGCCTGACTTGAGCGCGCCGTTTCCCTCCGTCGAAGAGCGTCGCCGCCAGCTGCACGCCCACGGACCAGAAGCGGGTCGGCGTCGTGAGCAGATCAGCGATGGCGAGGGCTTGAGAGCCGGCGCTGCCTCCGAAACTCAGCGCGGGAAAGAACGCTGCCTTGGCGATCCCGATCTGTTGGTTCGCGGCCGCGACCGTCCGCTCCGCCGCGGCGATGTCGGGCCGGCGTTCCAGCAGCGTGGACGGAAGGCCAACGGACAGGACTGGCGGCGGAGTTTCGTTACTTGAGGGAGGCACCGACAGCTCTGAGGGTAGTCGGCCTGTCAACACGGCTATCGCGTGCTCGAACTGGGCCCGCGCGATGCCGAGGTCGGTGAGCTGGGCACGGACGGTTTCCAATTGGGTCTGGGCAAGGGCCACGTCGCCCATGGACGCGACGCCTCCCTGGAACCGGTCCTGAGTCAGCTGCACATACTGTTCGTAGGACTTCACGGTGGCCTCGAGCAGCCGCTGCTCGGCATCCAGTCCCTGAACCTGGAAATAGTCGGAGGCGAGCTCCGCCTGGTACAGCAAGCGCGCATTCTCGAGGTCCGCGGCCGACGCCTGGGCGACGGCGGCATTGGCCGCCACGCTGCGCCTGATGCTTCCCCACACGTCGGCCTGGTAGGTCACATCGATCGGTATCGAATAATTACGCGTCGCACCAGACGCGGCGCCCGTTCCGGAGACCTTCGCGGACGGGGTGATGTCCACCGTGGGGAATTGAGCGGCCCGAGCGACACCGACCGCGGCCCGCGCCTCGCGGAACTGCGCTTCGGCGGCCAACACGTTCTGGTTGGAGATGCTCACCTGCTCTTCGAGCGCGTCGAGCCCGGAGTCCTTGTAGACGTCCCACCACCTGCCGCGCTGCTCGCTATCGCTGGGCTGCGCGTTGGTCCAGCCGGCCGGCAGTGATTCGCGGTACGCGGGCGCGATGGGCATTTCCGGGCGCTGGTATTTCGCATTGACCGCACAGGCGCTCGTGCTCAGCACGGCACTGAGCGCAGCGACCACCATCGTTGCGGAATGGATCCGTTCACTCATAGCGGAGCGCCTCAATCGGATTCAGAAAAGCGGCTTTGCGGGCGGGGTAGTAGCCGAAGAACACGCCGACCAAGGCGGAGAAGAGAAATGACGCCAGCACCGACAGCACGCTGATATCGGTGGACCATTGCGCCAGGCGCGAAATCAGCATCGACGCAGCCACGCCAACGCCGATTCCGATGATCCCTCCGACCAGCGACAGCGTGACGGCTTCCACGAGGAACTGCGACAGGATGTTCTTCCGCTTCGCTCCGACGGCGAGCCGCAGGCCGATCTCGCGAGTGCGTTCCGTGACAGACACGAGCATGATGTTCATGATCCCGATGCCGCCGACGACCAGCGAGACGGACGCGATGGCACCCAGGAGGATCGCCATGACCTGGGCCGACGTTTCCTGAGCGGCGAACACCTCGGTGAGATTCCGGATCGTGAAGTCGTCCTCCAACCCCGGCAGGATCCGGTGCCTCTCGCGCAGCAGGTCCTCCATCTCCTGGATCGCCTCGTCCATCGCCTGCGGGCTGATCGCCTGGACCATCACGGAGCCCACGGCTCTGGCGTTGGCCTTGTTGGCGCCGAGAACCTTCTGCGTGGCCGTCGAGATCGGCAGCAGGATGACATCGTCCTGGTCCTGCCCTGTCGGCGACTGCCCTTTGGGTGTCAACACGCCAGCGACCGTGAACGGGACGTTCTTGATGATGACCGCTTGACCAGCAGGATTGCCGTCGCCGAAAAGATTCTGGGCGACGGTTTCTCCCAGCACGGCGGTCTTGGCAGCAGCCTCCACGTCCTGGGTAGTGAAGAACTGACCGGACGACATGGTGTAGTCGCGAAGCGTCATGTAGTCCGGCGTCACACCCTGAACAGTCGTCGCCCAGTTGTTGTTGCCGTACACGACCTGCACACCGCCACGGACGGTCGGAGCGGCGAGCGCAACGGAAGGGCATTCGGCCGCCAGGGCCTTCGCGTCGTCCTCGGTCAAGGTTGCGACCCCGCCGGAGCCGAGACGCACGCCGTTGGTACTGATGCTTCCTGGAAGAACGATGATCAGGTTGCTGCCGATGCTCTGAATCTGCTCCTGGATCCGTTCGGTGGCGCCCGAGCCCACGCCGACCATGGCAATCACCGCGGCGACGCCGATGATGATGCCGAGCATCGTGAGGGCCGAGCGGGTGCGATTCACCTTCAGCGCACGTACGGCGATGCGCACGCTGGTCCCGAGCGTCTTCATGACGGGACCCCCGCCTCCTCCGGCTCAGCGGAAAGCCGATCGAGATCCTGTTGGGCACTGCGCGGGTGCGCAACCCGCTCGTCTTTCTGCAGCCTTCCATCTTTGAAATGGAGCGTCCGGTTGGCATAACTCGCGATATCGGAATCGTGCGTGACTACCACCAGGGTGATCCCGTGGTCGCGGTTCAAGCGTTGAAAGATGGCCATGATCTCGAGGCCGATCCTCGAGTCCAGCGCGCCGGTTGGCTCGTCCGCCAGGATGATCGCCGGGTCGTTCACCAGGGACCGCGCGATCGCGACCCGCTGCTGCTGACCACCGGAGAGCTGAGTCGGCTGATGGTCCTCCCGTCCGGCCAGTCCCACCGCCCGCAGCGCCTGAAGCGCCCGCTCGCGGCGCTCTCCCGGCGGCGTGTCGGTGTACATGAGTGGCAGCTCGACGTTCTCGGTGGCGCTGGTACGCGCGAGCAGGTTGAACTGCTGAAAGACGAACCCGATTTTCTTGCTTCGGATCTCCGCGAGCTCGTCGCTCTCGAGAGCTCCGACACTGATGCCGTCGAGGGTGTAGCTCCCGGACGTCGGCGTGTCGAGGCACCCGAGTATGTTCATCAGCGTGGACTTCCCTGATCCGGATGGGCCCATGATCGCCACGAACTCCCCTCGCTCGATTTGAAACGAGATCCCCTTGAGGACGTGCACCGGCACCTCGCCCAGTTGAAAGTCCTTGACCAGATCCTGAATCGCAATGATGGCGGCCATGGTGCACGCTCAGAACCGTGGGCCACCGCGGCCGCCTGCGGCGCCGGGACTGCTGCCTGGCGTCGGCGCTGCGACGGCCAGCGCCGCGACAATCACGCGGTCACCTTTTTTCAGCGCTCCTGCGGTCACCTCGGTGAACGTGCCATCCGTTTCGCCCGTGCTGACCTCGACACGCTGTGGCGCGCCGTTGCCATCGAGAATCCAGACGGCCTTCTGCGGGACGGTCTCCTTACCGATGCCGGTGGTGCCGCGGCTCGCGGACGTCTCCAACGCGGGGTGATATCGGAGCGCCGCGTTGGGTACTCTCAGCGCGTTCGCACGTGTGGTGACCAGGATCTTCACGTTCGCCGTCATGCCCGGAAACAGCTTCAAATCAGCGTTCGACACCCCGATCACCGCGTCGTAGGTGATCACGTTCTGCACGTTGATGGGAGCCTGGCGAATCGACGTCACGGTGCCGTCGAACGTCCGGCCGGGGTACGCATCCACGGTGAACGTGGCGGGCTGATTCACGCGCACGCGCCCGACGTCCGCTTCTGACACGTTCGTATCCACCTGCATCTTCGTCAGGTCTTGTGCGATCAGGAACAGCGTCGGAGCGGCCAGGCTGGCAGCCACCGTCTGGCCGACGTCCACGTTTCGCGACACGACCACGCCATCGACAGGTGCGGTGATGTTCGTGTGGTCCAGGTCGATCTGGGCCGCTTGAAGCGCCGCGGTGAACTGTTGGACCTGCGCCTGGTTCGCCGCGACCAGTGATTGCGCAACGGTCAATTGCGCCTGCGCCACCTTCACGCTGTCCTCGGCCGCGTGGCACTGCGCCAGGAGCGCGCTCTGATCGGCCACCGCCGCCTTGTAGGTCGTCTGCGCGGTTTCGAGATCCTCTTTGGCATCAGCGCCCTGACCGACCATGACCACGCGTCGATCGACCTTGACCTTGTCGTCCTCGACGATGGCCGTGGTCTTCACGACGTTCGCTTGCGCGGCGGCGAGAGACGAGGTCGCGGCTTGAATGCCCGCGAGCGCCTGCTGGACGACGGCCTGGCTGTTGGCCACGGCCGCGCGCGACGCATCGAGGTTGGCCTGCGCCTGATTGACCTTCGTCTGGAACGGGGCGGGATCGATTCGGGCAATCAACTCGCCCTTGCTGACCTTGGTGTTGAAGTCAGCGAACAGGGCGAGGATGTTGCCGGACACTTGTGAGCCGACCTGCACGGTGACGACCGCGTTCGGGTTGCCGGTGGCCGACACGGTGACGTTGATGTCGCCGCGATCGACGGTCGTCGTCCGGTAGTGCACGCTCGATCGACTCCCGAGCCACAGCCACGTCAACGGTCCAGCGAGACACACAATTCCGCCGGTGAGAACCATCTTCTTCTTCAGCGTACTCATCAGGTGTTGACTCATCGGCTGCTGCTCTCGAGATGCCCTCACCGGTGCTCTGGTCCGCACAAGCCGCGGCGGTGGCTCCTATGAGTAATTGACGGAAACTGCCGAAGCGCGACATGAAACGGCCATTAATTCCGCTTAATCCGTCCGACCGCACGGATGGCCGCAATGCCTCTTGGGCTCTTGACAGCGGATCTGATCTCGTTTCTGGAAGGATGCGATGAAGAAGAACTAGGTGGGCGTCAAACCGTCTGCAGACGCCGCGAGGCGAGCACGAACGTCACGACGAACAGGGCCGCGAACGCCGCGGCGAAGGGCAGCACATCCCGAGCGCCCGCTCCGAACGCCAGCATGACATTGATCGGCTCCATTGACGCAGGGTTTGCGCCAACGCCCGCTCGACCGTCTCTGACGTCAGGGCGTATCCTTCTGGCGGATGGCTCGCATCCCTCTGTTACTGACGTCGATGGTGCTGACCGGGTGGGTGGCTGCCCAGGAACGGGCTCCCGCCCTGCCTGCCGAACTGAGTGACAAGGATTTCTGGCAACTGATTGTCGACGTCTCGGAGCCGGACGGGCATTTCGAGGACGAGAACTTCGTCTCCAACGAGATGGGCTATCAACGGGTCACGCAGCGGCTTCAGGCAGCCGTCCAGCCCGGAGGCGTGTACGTCGGCGTCGGGCCCGAGCAGAACTTCAGCTACATCGCCGCTCTTCGGCCGAAGATGGCGTTCGTCGTCGACATTCGCCGGCAGAACATGATCGAGCACCTGATGTACAAGGCGCTCTTCGAGCTGTCGGAAGATCGCGCCGATTTTCTCTCCCGTCTGTTCTCCCGCCCCCGCCCCGTGAATCTCGATCGACACTCGAGTGCGGCGGATCTGTTCCAGGCCCTTGCAACGGCAGTCACCGACAGACAACTCTTCGACGACACAGTTGCGCGGATGCTCGACGTCCTACTGCGGCAACATCGATTGGGACTGACGGCCGCTGACCAGGCGGCATTACGCAAGGTCTTCACCGCGTTCTACGAGAGCGGGCCGAACATCAGGTATGTGTTCCGAGGGACGGCGGAGCTGCATCCGACGTACGCCCAGCTGATGACCGCGCTCGAAGGCGGCAGGAACTGGAGCTACCTCGGCAGCAGCGACAGCTTCGACCACATCCGGACGATGCAGCGAAGGAATCTGATCGTTCCGGTCGTCGGAGACTTCGCAGGACCGAAGGCGTTGAGAGCGCTGGGCTCGTACGTTGGCGAGCGTGGCGGCACCGTCAACGTCTTCTACGCGTCCAACGTCGAGGCCAACCTGTTCCGCACCGGGACATGGAAGGCCTTCTACGAGAACGTCAGCACGTTGCCGGTGCACGACGCCGGAGTGTTCGTTCGGACGTTCTTCGGCGCGACGGCGCGGGAATGCAGTGCGCAACGCCCCACGATCAGAACCCCCGTGCTCGCATCCATGACGGCGCTACTGGCGGCCTATCGCAAGGGAGAGCTCGAGAGCCAGTGCGACCTCGTCGCCGCGAGCAGGTGAGCTCGTGTCCACTTCGATCGTGCCGTTGGGTTGCAACAATTCGCATGCGCTGGATAGCGACGTTCGAGAGCGGCTGCGGGTTCTGCTCGGTTTATGAGCGGCCTCATCTTCAGCTTGCGGGGGACACCCACAGCGTCCGGTAGGGCGCGACATCGTCAGTGCTCCCGGCACGAAGACGCCGATAGATCACGATGTGGCCCAGGATCGCGAGCGCGACCATCACCGTCGGCAGCCAGATGTACGGCTCGGTGGTGACCCAGTTGTTGGCGGGGCCGTCCCGCCAGACGCGCCACGGCGTCGGCGCTGACAGCAGCGAGATCAAGATGATGTTGACGAGGAGCAGCGTCCCCATCACGTTCCACGCGCGCGCCGTGCGGATGCCGGCGCGGCCCGTCGCCAGCAGGGCGCCCACGATCAGCGCCGTGATGCCGGTGACGATGTCGAAGTTCAGGCCGCTGTAACTCATTTGCACGGGCATCAGTCCGTCCTCATACGCCCGGTGCATCAGCAGTTCGAGCGGCAGGCGGAACCCCTGCACGCCGACCAGGACCGCCAGAGGCAGTCCGGCCGCCAGCCGCCGGCCGACCGGCGAGACGCCAAGCCCGACGGAAAGCACCAGCAGCAGTACGAAGACCACGATCATCGTCGGCGGTGCCGGAGGGAACTGGAGCAGGCGGAACGCCGCCGCAACGTAGGTCGCTGACATCCAGACAACCAGCCCCAGCGTCATTGCGGCCGCCGCCAGGATGGACCGGCGCCTGGATGCGCCGGTCCGGCGCCATGCCACAAACACGCCGGCTGCGAGGAGTACCGCCAGGAAGACGGGCAGCACCAGGAACGCCCGCTCGAGCGGCGCGAATGAAACAGGAATTCGCGTATCCAGCAAGTGCAGACCGATCCGAGCGACGTGGGGCAACTGGTCGCTGAGTATCTGGTTGCTGAGGACGACCACGCCGAGGCGCCGTTCGGGATCGAGGCCGACGAACGTGAGATAGCCGCCGGTGCCGCCGGTATGGGTGAGAACGTTTCGCTCTTGCTTGAGCAACGACAGCCCCCACCCGAGGCCGCCCGTTCGCCCGCCGACTGCCTTGAAATGCACGGTCTGCGCCCTGCGGATCGCCCGGCCAAGTGTCGAGCTCCCGGGCGGCGTCAGGTTGGCGGCGAGAAACGTCAGCATGTCGTCCACGTTCGACCGGAGCCCGCCGGCTCCGGCAAAGACCTCCGCCAGATCCCAGTTCAGCACCTGCTGGCCGCGCGCGTTGTGACCCGGCGCAAGTCTCGCGACATCAGCCGGGGACAGAGTGATCTTCGTGGACGTCATCCCGAGCGGCTCTAGGATGCGAGCGGTCACGAGCGCTTCGTAAGACGTGCCGGCACGGCGCGCAAGCGCGTGGCCGAGCAGCCCGACGCCGACATTCGAATACTCCGATTCCACTCCAATGTCCCGCCGCAGTTCGTGCCGGCGCAGAAAGTCATAAAGCTTCGGCACCGTGTAGTCCACGTAGGGATTGCGAGGGTCGCCCGGGGTGAAATTGTCGGGCATGCGCGGCAGGCCGGACGAATGGGTGGACAGGTCCACGAGCCGGATCTGGCGGCCGTTGCGGGATGGCACGACAACGTCACCGGGTAGCAGCTCGGCAACCGGCTGCTCGAGACGCACTTCGGCACGTTCGGCCATCTCGGCGAGCAGGATCCCGGTGAAGACTTTCGTGATCGAGCCGATCTCGAAGAGTGTACGTCCGTCGTAGGGCGCATCGCCGACGGTGATGACGCGACGCGTGCCGTCAGCCTCGAGCACGCCGATGACGATGCCGATCTTGCCGGAGAGGGTCGCCGCCTGTCGCGCAATCTCCCGGACGGCCTCGTCCGAGGGGAAGTGTCCCTGCGCCGCTGCCGGCGTCGATGCCGCCAGGGTGAGCGCAACGACACCGGCGGCCAGTCGGCTGGTCATGTTGAAGTCACGCGGTCGTCGATGGCCTGGGCCTGGTTGAGGAGCGCTACGGACGTCCTTCGCTACTGCGCTCGGCCCCGCCCGGTTCCCTCGCCACGGCCACGACCTTCTCCGCGTCCGCGGCCACCGCCACCCTCCGTGATGCCGTCCCAACGCGGATCGCCGAGGCCTCGATAGTCGGCGGGCAGCTTGTCCCAGTCCGCTCCGGTCAAGTCGTTGAGGTCGTACACGACCTTTCCGTCGCGCAGGGTCAGCTCGCATCGCAACCGCTCGGTGCCTTTCAAACGCGCGCCGTGCTGATCGGCAAAGCCAAAGCTGCCCTTTTCCACTCTCAGCACTGCGACGTCGGCAGCGGCGCCCACCGAGAGGTGTCCCAACTGCTCCTGCTTGATGGCCCGTGCGGCATTCCAGGTATTGGCGGCAATAACTTTGTCGAGCGGCATCCCCATCGCCAGGAACTTGCTCATCAGGTTGAGAATGTCCTTGAGGCCGGCATTCATGCTGTTGGTGTGCAGGTCGGTCGACATCGTGTCCGGCAGGAACCCCGCCTTCATCAACGGGACGGCCACTCGCCACCGGAAGCTCCCGCCGCCATGCCCGACATCGAAGAGTACGCCGCGCTTCCGACCGTCGATCAACGCCTGACTGGGTCCGAGCGTCTTGGGATCCTGTTCGCCGCGATTGCCACCGTAGACGTGCGTGAAAATGTCGCCGGGTCGAAAGACCTTGTTGAGCAGGTCGTAGAGCGGGCGTTCCGGGCGGCTGGTGCCGAAATCCACCATCACCGGAATGTTCGCGATCTTGCCCACCTCGACCGCGCGCGTAAACGGATCCCACTCCGGACCCGCGTAATGCGCGCTCTTCACGCCGACGATGAGGCCTTTGTATTTGAGGGCCATGTCAGCGGTCGGCTTCACCTCCATGTCATTGAGGTCCTGCTCGTACTTGCCGCCGGCCTGGCCGAGCCCGATGATGTTGATCATCGCGAACACCCGGGTCCGGGAACGGTCGATGATCTTGTCTTTCATGTCCTCGAAGTTGCGCCAGCCGGAGCCGCCCGGGTCGACGAATGTCGTGACGCCGTTGCGAAAGCTGAAGCCGTCGGGATAGACGGCCTGGTTTTCGGCAGTGAAGCCCCGGCCATAGGTGGGCCGGTAGGTGTGCGCGTGGATGTCGATGAGTCCGGGAGTGACGTAGAGCCCCTTGACGTCGACCGTCTTGAACGCTTGCGCTGCCGGGATGTCGGCCGCAACGGCGGCCACCTTGCCGTCCTTGAACGCCACATCACGGACGGCATTCAGGTTGTTCCGGCTGTCGATGACATGCCCCCCCTTCAGGAGCAGGTCGTAGTTCTGCGCCGACTGCGGAGCCTGCCTCGCCGACTTGTCCACCGTAGCTTTAGCGAAGGTAGAAGCGGAAGGCGAAGGCGGGCCGGACAAGCTCACGACAACCGCGGCCACAAGGAACCGGGCAACTCTCATCTGATGCATCTCGGGTGTCCTCATCGTAGCCGAAGCGTACCGAAGGCCTCCGGCACGTGAAACGTGATGCCGTCGGTCGCCCGCCAGGTGTAGTGTTGTCTCGGGTTTGCGCCACTGATCCGAAAAAGACCAATGCGCAACTCCCGGCCCTTTTCGGGTGGACGCGTATCGATCGCCGCGAACGGGATACGCATCATGCCGTACCAGACATGCGCCTGCTCGTCGATGCGAGCCTTGACCTGATAGCCGGAGTTCCAGCGGGCGCCTTGCTGCTCTTTCGGGTTCCCCCGATCGATCTCCAGATCCACCCATTCGCTCTGCGGCGAGACCTGGAGCTCCTTGTAGCGGCCGATGTGCTCGAAATCCGATCCGATGAACGCTTCGGCGACGTCCCAGTTCCACAGTCGTGGGGTCTCGACTGTTGGCTGAGGATCTGGCTTGAGGTTCAACTCGGTGTACGGACAGATATACAGGAGATACAGATCCTCTCGCGTCCAGCGGGAGCGGACTTCCGTCGCCGGCCCCGGGACCGGCTGGCCGGCCCGGTCGAGCCGTGCAAATACCCGCGGCGCATCCGCCCACTCTTCCCGCGCCGGGTCCGGATCGAGCGGGATGTCACGGGCGGAGAACGCGCTTTCGAGCACGGCTGCCGGATCGCTCACTGCCGCCTGGGAGAGGACCAGCCAAACGAGTACCGTCACGAGCGCGGGCACGGTTATTTCATCGCCTCGAGATCGATAATCGCCAAGGTATTGAAGTCGGGGACCCAGAACTCCGTCGTCGTACCCGGATGACGCACGTCACTGACCTTCGCTTCGGGACTGGCGCCGTATGCGGCAAACTTCGCGGGTTGGTAACGCCCCTCCACTCGTACACGGATGGCTTGCGCACCGGCGTCTTGCTGGCGCCGCCTACTGAACGAGAGCAGAGACAGCCGCGCGCGGCTCCTGTCGCCCGTGAGCCGCGCAATGACGGTGTCGGTGCCATACAGCCGGACGAGCCGTTTGTCGTCGCCGAGTTTCGCGCGGACGCGAGCGGCAAATTCATAGGGATTGGAGGCCGCTTCCGCCGGAAAGTCCGGCGTCCCGAGCTGAACGTTCAAGTCGAGCGTTCGATCCGGCGCCGGCACCACCTTATATAAGAGGTTGCGCCGGGTAAGCAGGTTCAGCACCTCGTCGAGTTGGGGCGACGGACCGTCGACCACGCCGATGTTCACCATCGCCGGAAGCGGCGGCTGCTCGTGTGCCTTCAGGAAACGCAGCATCTTTCCCAGGTCCTCGAGATCCTTCGGATCGGGATTGATGATGGCGTCGACGTTGAAGACGAACGCTTCGGCTGCGGCAAGCGACGCGGATCCAGCCGGCACCTTCACGTAGCTGACCTTGCGCATCCCGCGCGCGAATCGCCAGCCATTCGAGTCGATCCAGGGAATGTTCGTGGCTCTGGCCACGTTCGGCAGGTATCGGACACCGGGGCTGGGGATTTCCTGATAGGACGCCGCGTCCGGTCCTGTCGGCGCCGCCGCCGCGAGCCCTTCTTCAACCAGCCTCGATGCCGCGGCGGTCAGGTACAGCCTGCCCGGAGCTGCCGGCTGCTCAACTGCTGACACCAGCACTCCGTGAATCGCGACCGCCGCGCCGGCGAGCAGCAAACCGGAGATCAGAAGATTCTTTGATCTCCTAGCCCTCCTGGCCTCCTGTTCGTGAAGGTCCTGGCCTCGAACTGATCTCGACACTCCGCCATTCATACCGTCAGTTCCGTGTGGTCAATCTTCTTGATGTCATAAACGCCTAATCCAAGTGTCGAGGCGTACTCGATGTGTCCCGGCTCGCGGATGGAGCGGTTCATGTTGGGGTCGCGCTCCCAGTCCTCCTGCTTGGTACTGAAATACTTCATGTCCCGGTTCCAGACCGAGATGACCCCTTCCTTTTTGCGTTTCTCGTCGATGATGTCGATCAGCAATCGGTCGATGGCGACGGGGTCGGTCCCGAACTTCAGCTGCTTGGGATAGAAGCGGTACTTCCGGTCCCTCGAGAACGGGCCTGCATGCCAGACGCCGCGCAGGCCGTCCATGATGTTGAGCACCGTGCGCGAGCGAACCGGCTCGACCGTCGCCAGCGTACCGATGAAGGTCAGCGTCTCGGTCTGCGCGTGATAATGCGAGCGCGCCACGTTGTTGAACTCGCCGTAGCTGATGTTTTTCAAACAGCCGGTCACGCCGGACGCCCCGTGATCCTTCATGTTCGGCACGTTGATGATCTTCGTGAACTGTTCCGAGACCATCCGGATCAAATAGGAGCGCGTATCCTCTTCGCCGAAGAAGTTCACTTCGACGTAGACGTCGGGATCGTAGCCAAGCCAGGTGCTGGCGGACTCCACGCGGACACCAGCGGGCACGAATTCGTGGTACTTCGGCGCCAGTATCTGCCCGCTGCCGCGCTCGTGGATCACGATGCTGGCCGGCTTGACCCCAACCGTCGTCAGATTTCTCGTGATCTCCGCGACTACCTCCGGCATCGACATCGCGCCCGGCGCACCCGACGCGTTGACTTTGATCCCCACGAAATCCTGAGCGTTGAAGAAGCGCGCCCAGCTGTCGCGCGGGTCCTTGTCGCCGGTCAGCGTCGACATCCCGCGCGCGATCATCGACTGGACGGTGGACACATCCACCCTTTCCGTGACCTCGTCGATGACCGTGGGGGAGTGGACGGTGACCACGCGCCCGGGAAAGGCGCCGGGCATGCCTGGTTTTGCCGCCGGTTTGTGATTGGTGACGATCTGATATTTCGGAACCGGCCGCGGTTGGAGCGCCGCCAGTGCCGGTCCCGTGGCCATCGCCGACAGAAATTCTCTGCGATCCATAGATCTCCAGTTCCCAGTTCCCAGTTTTCAGTTGCCAGTTCTGAGTCGCCAGTTACCAGTTCCCAGATTGTCTGGAAACTGGCAACTGGTTACTGGCAACTAGTCAAAAGACGTATTTCATTACCAACTGCACGACCCGCGCATCGTTGACCGTGCTCGTGATGGTGCCGAATGCCGTGCTCTGAATGTTCGCTTGCGGTGGTCCGAAGTTCGGGTGATTGAACACGTTGAAGAACTCACCGCGAATCATCACGTAATGCGTTCCGACCGTCGCCAGCCGCTTGCCGACCGTGAGGTCGGCATTCCAGAAGCTCGGCGCGCGCAGGATGCCGATCCCGGAGTCGCCGAATTCACCTGCCGGTGCCGAGCGGAAGGCGGAGCGATCGATCCATCGCTCGAGCGTCGGGTTCTCCACCTCGCCGCTGCCGATACGGTCCGGCCGCTCGGTCGAGCGGGAGGCCTGCAGCGAAGGCGACGAGCTGTCGAGCACCGTGATGGGGTATCCACTGTGCGCGATGACACCGAACTGGATCGACCAGCCACCGGCCACGGCGTCGAGCGCGCGGTTCCAGTTGCTGCCGAAGCGACGGTCCTTGCCGAATGGCAGATCGTAGTTCCCGGCCAATGAAAACAGATGCGTGGCGTCGAAATACGCCGGTCCGTAGTTGGAGTCGAGATCGCGGCTGTTCACTGGCGTCGACGTGGACGTGCCCTGGGCGACGCCGCCGGAGCCGAAGAAGCCGCGGCTGTTGGTCATCGCCTTGCTCCAGGTGTAGTTGGCATTGAAGGCCAGCCCGTCCCGCAGCCGCTGCCTGAACGTCGTCTGCAGCGCGTGATAGTTCGCAATCCCCCGCGATGTCGTCTCGATCATGTTCGTGATGTCGGGGTTGAACGGGTAGAGCGGCCGACGCTGTTGTGCCGGCAGCCAGGTGCTGGGCGGGCCGGTGCCCGGCAGCGGCTGGTTGGCGTCGATGGTCATGATGATGTACCTCGAGTCGCTGCCCACGTAGCCGATGTTGATCGAGGATCTCGATCCGAGCAGGTACTCGCCGAACAGATTCCACTGATGCGTGAGCTGCGGCCGGATATTCGGATCCCACGCGCGAAGCTGTCCCGAGGGACGGTCGAGCGCCTGCAATCCCTCGAAGCCCGTGGCAAACGTGCCCGGCCCGCTCGTCCGGTCGTAGGAGACCTGCGATTCGAAGAAGAACGGCGTGTTGAGGGTCAGGCGCTGGTTGGCGCCAGTGCCTTCCATGTACTGCGTGATCCCGTAGCCGCCGCGGAACACCCAGCGCTCGCCTTTGCGGTAGGCGATCCCGAGCCGCGGTTCCCAGCCGTTGTAGTACGGGTCGTAGAGCGCGCGGCTGTTGCCGTTCTGCCCGGCGAGCTGGAGCTGCGCGTTCGTGAGGTCGAAATTGGCCTGCCGATCGTCTTTCTCGACGAGGGGCGACGTGTACGCCCACCTCAGTCCCAGATTGAGCGTCAGGTCCCGGCTCACCTTGAGGTCGTCTGAGGCGAATGCGGCGACGCGATTTTGCAGGTGGGTCCACGCGTCGGACGTCGAACCTCTGCCCTTGCGCGACACCTGGTCGAGCAGGAAGTCGCCAAACGCATATCCAGTGAAGTTGAACAGCGTGTACGAGAAGAACCCGTTGTGACCGTTGTTGCCGGGATAGTACGACTTGCTGCGGTAGTAGTTCCAGGAACCGCCGAACTTCATGGTGTGACGGCCGCGCAGCCAGGTCAGACGTTCGTTCAGCTGATAGATCTGGTTGTAGTTGTCGGTGCCCGTTTCAATGCCGCCGACGCTGGTGATCGTGTTGTCCATCTGGATCTGGGTAAGCCCGCGAAGCGTCTGCTCACCAGGAATGCCATAGCGGTTGTTCAGCTCGCCGAGACCCAGCGGGTCGAGCTCGTCGCTGAGGTTGTCGGCCCGGCTGTAGCCCGCGAGCAGATCGTTGACGATGGTGCCGCCGATGAGCCGGTTCCAGTTGCCCGCGACGCTCCACACCGGGTTCGATGCAGCCGACGGGAAGAGCAGAGGCATCGCGGTCTGGGACGTCCCGGACTCGGAGGTCTGCTTCGAGTAGCGCACGTACACCTTGTCCCTGGACGAGGCGTTCCAGTCGACCTTCACGTCGAACTGGTCGACGTCTTCCTTCGAAGCCGTCGTGCCGCGATAGTTGTCGCGGAAATCGCTGATCGGCCGGTCGACGTTGGCCCGCGGGTAGAGCGTCTCGTCTGCGAACAGGCTGCGCGCGAGACCGCTGAACCGGCTCACCGGAATCTGGTTGTTCGGGAACGGCAAGCCGGTGAGCGGATCGCGGACGACGATCGGCGTCGCCCGGGCCAGCAGGCTGCTCAGATCCCCTTGCCGCCAGGCGTCCGGCACCACGGTCACGAAGGCGTTGGTTGGAGGCGTTTCCTGGCGTCCGCCCTGATAGTCGGCGAAGAAGAACAGTTTGTTGCGCAGGATCGGACCGCCGATGGTCCCGCCAAAGATGTCACGGCTGTACTCCGACTTGGTTCCGCCGAGGCGGTTGGTGTTCCACGAGGTTGCGGCGAGCGCGTTGTCCCGCCAGTAGTAGAACCCGTTCCCGTGAAGCTGGTTCGTGCCGGACTTGATCACCATGTTGACGACGGCGCCGGTGACGTTGCCGAGCTCGGCCGAATAGTTGTTCGTTTCGACGCTGACCTGTTCCACGGCGTCCGGACTCGGCTGGTAGGCGATGGAGTTGTTGATCGCCTCGTTGGTGTCGACGCCATCGATGGTGAAGTTGTTCGCCTGCTGCAACTGGCCGTTGACGTACGGGCGTCCGCCGCCGCTCAGGCTGTTGAATGACGCCATCAGCGGCTGGGTGACCCCGGGCGCATACATCGTGACGAACGACACGTTTCGTGAAATCGCCGGCAGTTTCTCGACCTGCTCGCGGTCCGCCTTGATCCCGACCACCGCGTTTTCCGTTTGCAGCACGGCGCCGGTCGCGATGACGTCGACTCGTTCCTGGATGTTGCCGACTTCCATCTTGAAGTCGACGCGCGCGGTTTGCGCGACCGACAGCGTCACCTTGGACTGGATGCCCTTGAAACCGGTCAGAGCCGCCGAGATGATGTAGTCGCCGATCGGCACGCTCGTGATGACGTAATTGCCGGCGTCGTTGGTGATGCCGGTATACGCAATGTTGGTGGCCTGGTTGGTCGCCGTGACGGTGACACCCGGAGCCGCCGCACCCGAGGAATCGGCCACGAGACCGGTGACGGTCGCCAGTCCCGTCTGCCCCAGCACAGGGGTGGCCAGCAGGAGTCCGCCGAGGGCGAAGAGACCCCCACGCCGCACGATCCTGAAAAGCGCACGCATCGGGATTCCCTTTCTCTGCCCGCGGCCCACTACCGGGAAGAAACGATTCGGAATCCGCGGGAGTTGTCCCGATACTTACTGCAAAAGGTGCGTGAGAGTCCATTACTACCGTCGCAGAATCATCGACGGGCTGGCCGATCACGATCGGCACCCCACGGGATCCGTCCGCCGTCGCAAACCACGTCGTCCTCAAGAACATGTCGCTTTCCACGTCCGGCAGCTACGAGAAAAAATTCTTCTGGGCGCAAGGCCGAACCTACTCCCACATCATCGACCCGCGTACCGGCTACCCCGCGCAGGGGACGTCGGCGGTTTCCGTCCTCGCGCCACGGACGATCGACAGCGAGGCCTGGACGAAACCGTTCTTCATCAACGGCGGTGCCTGGGCGTCGGCACATAAGCCTGCCGGGTTCCTGGTGTTCTTCTGTGAGGATCCCCCGCAGGCGGCGTGCGGGTGGTTACCGTGAACGACGCAAGTTCACGAAGGCCGTCCTGAGAACAGATCGAACCCGTGTACGGGTCGGATCAATGCGCGCGGGGAAGGTGAACGCCGCTCACTTCAGCAAGGAGCGCCAACCGAGAACGACGGTGACGCTGCTCGGCGGTGCATCCCGATTGCGCTGCATGAAATAGATGCGGCGACCGTCCGGGGAGACGTCGTACTGGGTTCCCCAATGTCCGAACCCGATCGGTGGAACCGGAAGCACCACCGGCAGTCCGAACCTGGAGTCGAGCATGTTCGTCCGACTCACTGGAAGAGCGCGAAGCTTGCCTTCGGGATCGACGAAGAAGAGCTCGCCGCCGTCCTTGCGCCAGACCGGTTGATTGCCGCCATCCGGTGAGAGCACGATGCGCCTCGCTGAGCCGACGAGGCTCCGCACGGAGACCTCTGGTCGCCCGGATTCATCAGAGACGTACGCAAGCCAGCCGCCGTCGGGCGATACACGCCCGTCGTGCTCGCTGTAGGGCGCGGCCAGCAACGGCTGCGCGGCGTGACTCTTGTCGGTCGCCACGCCCCAAATGTCCCCCCCGCGCGCGCTGCGAACGGTCACGAACAGGCGATCGGCCAACCAGTCGGTCGGCTCGCAGTAGGTGTCCGGGCCGCCCGGACAGGGGAACGTCTCGACGACACCAGATCCATCAGCGGCAGCGATGTTGATGGCGCGCTGTCCGACTCGACCTGGCGGATTCCCCGTGACATACGCCAGTCGGTTGCCGTCTGGAGACCATACCGGATAGATGTCCGGAGTTGGAGCCGACGAAATTCGCAGACGGGTACCTCGATCGAGATCATCCACCCAGATATCCGGGTTCTCCGGTCCCTCGACAATTCGCTGCCGCGCCAGTCGCCGGCCGTCCGGTGAGAGACGTACCCAACCTTGCGCTTCCGCCTCCTGAAGCTGCAGGTGGTCGCCCGTTCGATCCACAGACGCGAGTCGCTGGCCGAACGGCACGCGGTCGCTCGCGAACGCGAGCGTCGTCTGCGAGGCGCTGACCAGGGAGGAGTGATACGGGGTCTGCGCTCCCGCGCGCCACTCCAGCGCTCTGGCATCGCCGATCAGCATCAGCCGCTCGGCGTCGAGACGACGGACCTCGATCCGGCGCTGATTGACGGTAAGCAGATCACCGAACCGAGCGTCCGAGGCATCGGGAACCCATACGGGTTCTGACTCGGACAGCAACAGCGGCGCGCCGGGCATCGCAGCGGGAGCGTCGACGCGGCCGACGTACACGCCGCGTCTTTTCTCGTTCACCGAGCGAACGAAGTACAGAAAATGGATGCCGTCGGGAAGAAACACCGGCCAGCGATGGGACAGGTCCGCCTGCGTGCCATCGAGCCGTGTGACCGGCTCCGCGGGGCCACCGGTGCCCGGGACCTTGAACAACGCCGACCCGACCAGGTCGGGCTGATAGACAATAATCCCGCGGCCGCTCCACGTCCCGCCGCGGCCGTCCATTGCATCAGCAAGTGCGACGGGGGCGCCACCCTTGAGCGCGAGCTTCATGAGCTTGCCGCGCGCGAAAAATCCCAGTGCCTGTCCATCAGGCGACCAGAACGGCTGCTTCGCTCCCTCTGTTCCGGCAACGACGACGGGCTCGAGCGCCGCGAGCTCGCGAACGAACAGCCGACTCTCCTCCGCGCCGGCTCGCGCGGCGAACACGATCCGTTGCCCGTCGGGTGAGACGACGGGCGGTGAATTGAGCACCAGTCCTTGGGGAAGTGCCCACGTAAATTGCGTCAGCCGAGTGGCCTCGACCTCGCCACCGCCGGTTCCACGAGTCGAATAGATCCCCGCTCCAAGCACGCCTGCCGCAAGTACTGCGGTCGCCGTGGCCCAACCCCGCCACGATGCTCGTCGCCTCGACGGCGTGTCTCGGGATAGTGTCCGAACACCGGCCGAAACGTCGACCAGCTGCTCGAGCGCCCAGGCGAGGTCCTGTGCGGAAAGAAACCGCGCCTGCGGATCCTTTTCAAGCAACCGCATCACGAGCTTGGCGAGGGCGGGCGGAATCCCGGGAACGGTAGCCGTGAGATCGGGCGCGTCCGCGGTCAGCGTCGCGTGCAGCGTCTCGACGATGCTGGCGCGCTTGAAAGGGTTGCTGCCGGCGAGCATTTCATAGGCGATGACACCGACCGCGAACAGGTCGGCCTGCGTACCGGCCGGTTCGCCCCTCACCTGCTCGGGCGCCATGTAGCCAGGCGTGCCAAGAATCAACCCCTCGATCGTCAGGCGTTGTGCCGCTGGCTGGCTGGCGACCGCCGGCAGCAGCTTGGCCAGTCCGAAGTCGAGAACCTTGACGCCGCCGTCGGTCAGCAGGAACACGTTCTCCGGCTTCACGTCGCGATGCACGACTCCGCGTGCGTGCGCCGCTGCCAGACCGCGCGCGAGACCGAACGTCACCTTGATGGCCCTGCCGACCGGCAGTGGTCCGGCCTCGAGACGCCCGCGCAGGCTCTGGCCATCGAGACACTCGGTGACGAGGATCGGAAGGCCGGCGTGTTCGCCGACGTCGTGAACCGTCAGCAGGTTCGGATGGTTGAGTGACCCGGCCAGGCGGGCTTCTTCAGCGAAGCGACGCAGCCTCTCCGAGTCACTCGACGTGTGCGGCAGCACGATCTTGATGGCGACATCGCGACCCAGCCGTTCGTCCCTGGCACGCCAGACCTCTCCCGATGCCCCCGCCCCCAGACGCTTCAGGACGGTATAGGCGCCGACCCGCTCACCGGCCTTGAGACTCCATCCGGCCGCCGCGACGGCTTTCGCCAGATACTCGAGCGCCGACGTCGCCATGAACTCGCTCGAATCGTCCGACGCGGCAAGAAGCGCCAGCGCTTCGGTTTTGAGTGCCGCGTCAGTCCGACAGGCGTCTTCAATGAAGCCGGCACGTTCCGCGGCGGGACGCTGAATGGCCTCGATGAATACCCGATCGAGCTGCTGCCAGCGCTCGGTGCTCATGGCTGTCGTGAGTCGGTCAAGGCACGGTACAGCCAGGCGCGGGCGAACGTCCAATCGTTCTGGACCGTGCGCATGGAGATGCCGACCGCGTCGGCAGTCTCCTCCAGGGACAAACCGCCGAAGAAGCGGAGTTCGACGACGCGCGCCTTTCTCGGATCCGCGACTGCCAGCCGTTCGAGGGCCTCATCGAGCGCGACCAGGTTGCCGCACGCAGCGTCCGCCGCAATCTCGACATCCTCGAGCGGGACGCGGACGGCGTGGGCGCCGCCGCGACGCTCGGCCCGGCGCTTGCGCGCAATGTCGACGAGCACGCGCCGCATCATCTGCGCGGACACGCCGAAGAAGTGGCCGCGGTTTTCCCACCGCGCCTGATCCCAGCCAAGCAGTCGAAGGCACACCTCGTTCACCAGTGCCGTCGGCTGAAGCGACACATCGGAGCGCTCGCCGGCCAGGTAGCGGAGCGCCATCCGATGAAGCTGGTCGTAGACGATCGGGATCAGTTGATCGAAGGCACGCCCGTCGCCATCGCTCCACGAGCGGAGCAGAGCCGTCAGTTCGTGATCCCTGGAGGCGCACTGGTCCATTGCGAAGGGTGGGGCCTAGTCTACCGCCGCCCCCGGTACCGTCGGCTATCACGATTGCCACTCGCACCTCCTGACCCATTAGGCGCGATGGAAGCTCGGATCACGCAACGTGCATCCCCGGAAAATGACGGGCTGCCAGTTTCGCCCACTGCTTGCGCCTTAGTGGTAGGGCGTCACTGCCCCTTCAGGAGGTGAGCCAATGAAGCCAATGAACCAAACGTGGTGTCGAGTCCGTACGCCTGTTGCCGTGGCATTGGTCGTAACCGGCCTAGCGGCCGGCTGTGGGGACGCCAACCCGGTGAGCCCCAGCCCGCTACCGCTCTCGACCGGCGGAACTGCCGCAGCCATTGCAACCCTGCCGGGTCTGGGATCGACGGGCCTCGCCGTCCAGGCGAGCGGCCGCCCAAGCGCGGCAGACCTCCAAAGCCGTGGCTGGACGTGCCTCGAGCCGCCAATTCCCGATCCACCCACGGTGTGCAGTCATCCGAATCAGGGGTTCCCAGCCGTCTCCGACCCGCTCCCTGCCGATCGACCAGCATCATTCACGTTCTGGATCTTCAGAGACGGTCGTTTCGTCGGAACCGAGCTGCTCATTCGGAGCGACCTTTACCAGGGACAGATTTGCGAGTCGACGGGAGAGCCGTACTTCTTCGCGGGGCTGATTGGCTACTACGAGTGCATCCACACTCCCGGTCGGTAAGGTGCCGGCCTCTGAGGCGAACGCGTTCTCACAGCCGCATTGCATCGCCGGAAATGGCGGGCTGCCAGTTTCGCCGACTGCTTGCGCCTTGGTGGGTGGAGGACACAGACCATGCACAACGACGGAATCGGATTGGGCCGGGTCATCGCGACCGCGCTGGCGGTTGGAGTGATGCTGAGTGGGAACGCACGCGCGCAGTGCGGGGTCGAGGTGACCGCCGGTCTCCGCATTCCGCTGGGCATAGCCCTATCGAATCAGAACAACCTCCTCGTATCGGAATCCGGCACGGCAGGAGTCCTGCACAGCGGTCGCATTTCGATCGTCGGCACCGACGGCATCCGGCGCACCCTTCTGGACGGGTTGCCGTCGGCCAACAACGACGTCAACGAGCCGTCCGGCCCAGCCGGTCTCGTTATGCGGGGCCGTACCATATACCTCGCGCTCGGCATCGGCGACACCATCCAGGCCGTCGCGCCTGGCTCGCCGGTGGCGGTCGCGAATCCGAACCCCGCGTCGCCGATCTTCAGTTCGGTCCTGGCCATTCACTTCAGCGCAAACGTCGAGAGGACCACCACGGGTTTTTCTTTGACGGCGGCGGACTACGACTCGCTCGCAAATGGCCAGACGGTGAGGCTCTCAAACGGCAGCGGTGAGATCACGATCGAGCTCGTGGCGAATTTCCCCGACTACGTCCCTAACCCGTTGCCCACCGTGCCAAACAGTGTCCGCGGATCGAATCCCTTCGATCTGGAGCTCATTGGCGACCAACTCTACGTCACTGACGGAGGACGCAACGTTGTGTGGCAGGCCGACATCCATACTGGTGCTTTCGCTCGGCTCGCGGCGTTCGATCCGGTGCCCAACCTCACCGGCGTCGGTGGACCCGTCCTCGAGGCCGTGCCGACCGGGATTCGGGAGTTCGAAGGGCAATTGTTCGTCACGCTCTTCCGCGGATTCCCGTTTCCACCAGGCGCCTCCGTCGTCGAGCGGATCGACCCGGGTACTGGCGGGCACACGCCCGTTCTGGCGGGTCTGCGAAGCGCCATCGACGTGTTGGTTGACGACGACGAACACACGCGCCTGTTCGTCCTCGAACATGGGTCCGGAGCGTTGCTGCCCCCGTTCAGCGGTCCGGGCTCGCTCACGCGCAGGGATACCGCCGGTTCCACGGTGGTGGCGAACTGTCTCGGTCGTCCGACGTCGATGGTCCGCGATCAGCACAGTGGCGCGTTCTACATCACCGAGCTGGTGAATGGCCGCGTGGTGAAGGTTCCTTAGGCATCGACCGTTTGTCGGATGGGCGCCTCGACGAAGCGGGAGCGCTCATCCGGCATATGTCGCGACGTTTGGAAGCTCGGACTGGGTTGGCTTGCTCAGTGCAGTCCCTTGAGGGCGCTTACGTGCGGACCGTCCGCGAGACGATCGACATCCTCAACTTTCAAGACGGGGGCCCTGGCGCATCGCCGCTTGGCCGCGTCACCTGAAAGTGCCGCGCCGTCTCCTGTGTTTGCCGATCCCCGAAGCTCGCTCTTCAGTTTCGTGTCGAGCAGCCTTATCTCGGCTATCACCGCTCTCGTCTTCGCCCGTCCTCCTGCTCGTCATCGTCGTCGTCTTGGTCGCCACGTCCTCGTCGAATGTAGAAGGTGTCGATCACGTTCTGTGCGAGCGCTTCACCTTGGCTCCAACTCAGCTCGATCGTGTTCGGTGGCGTGTAGGGCAGACCGTCGCCAGACCCATCGTTCGCCCGGAGCGCCACGATCTGCGCAGGGACCTCGTCGCCAAGCGCAACGCCTTGGTTCTTCGTCTCGCCGTCACGGACCTGGGCGAGGGACTGAGCAAGCGCGACATCGAGCTGGGCTTGCCGTGCCGGAAAGAGGTGCACCAGTACCCCGTAGGCTGCCGAGGCGGCCGCGGCGTTCAATTGTGCACACGCTGAGAACGCACGCCGGCGGCCGCGACCGCCCGAAAGAAACGATTCGGAGCGTGCGGGAGTCGTGCCGGTACTTACTGCAAGAAGGGCGTGAGGGTCCATAAAATCACCGACCAGATCGCAAAGGCAGAAGCCGCAGAGCTTCAGCCATTTGCCGCCGGCCTGACCACCCCTGCGATACAGTTTGCTGCGAGACGGTGAATACCCTCATCGCGAAGCTCACGTGCGTTGCGTTGGCGGTCGCCTTGACTGGTCCGGCCTGGTACGAGAAGAACCAGCCAGCCCGGCTGGCGCGCCTCGAGCTGACGGAGGAGGCAATGGGCTCGAGCTTTTCGCTCGTCCTGTTCGGCCCCGATCGTCCGGGCCTGGAGTCGGCGGCGGCAGCGGCATTCGCCGAGGCGCATCGCCTGGATCGGCTGCTGTCCAACTATCTGGCCGACAGCGAATGGAGCGCGATGAACCGCGAAGCTGCGAGCCGACCGGTCCGCGTGACGCCAGAGCTGTTTGCGTTGCTCTCGGAGTGCCTCGACTACAGCCGCATGAGCGATGGGGCGTTCGACATCACCGTCGGCCCGCTCATAAAGGTCTGGGGCTTTTACAAAGGGGAGGGAAGCCTGCCGCAGCGGAAGCAGGTCGAGGCTGCGCTGAATCGCGTGGGGTACAGGCACGTTCACCTTGATCCCGGCCTCCGCACCGTCCGTTTCGCGCGCCCCGGCATGGACCTCGACCCCGGAGGGATCGGCAAGGGCTACGCGGTCGATCGAATGGTCGCGGTCCTCAAACAGGCGGGCGTTCGCATCGCGCTCGTGTCCGCATCGGGCAGCAGCATCTACGGCCTGGGCGCGCCGCCGGATGCGCCAGAGGGCTGGCCGATTACGATCAGCGCGCCACGAGATCC